>Ga0207678_10000127_pt1 | contig 63495 bp, 63 predicted proteins | sample KBSC63metaG_FD_184319 | JGI IMG/M metagenome (GOLD analysis project Ga0207678, IMG submission 184319) | Corn rhizosphere microbial communities from Kellogg Biological Station, Michigan, USA - KBS C6-3 metaG (SPAdes) (version 2) | ecosystem: Host-associated > Plants > Roots > Rhizosphere > Soil ... | reverse complement strand
GGGCGATGCGGGACCAGTCGCTCGCCTGCTCGGGGCTGCGAGCGACCTGCTCATTACTCACCCCAACGTCGTCAATGGTGCCGACATCAACGAGATGCCGGAGAACACGCTCTACGTGGAGGGCAGCGTGCTCACGCGACTGATGATGGGGACGGCCGTGTTGTCACCGGTCCGAGCCAACCGTCTCCTGCCGCTCATTCAGGAGCATCCCGAGGCCGTCATCTGGCACACGCTGATCAATGCTGTCTCCGCGGCCTACGGCTCCGCAGGCTTTCCTTGCCTTCCGGCCGTGCCGCTTCCTATCGATCTCGTGATGACGCCGCACATCTCCCCGTCTTCGGGGCGCGCGACAGGCACGGTCGAGGGCTTCGACGCGCTTTGCGAGTTGATCGAGAAGCGAATGGGCACCTTCGAGGCGCTTGCCATATCGAGTGTCATCGACGTGGCGGAAGACGTGCAGCGCGCCTACTTCATGGGCAACCAAGGCATAAATCCGTTCGGCGGGATCGAGTCACTTCTGACCCACGCGATTACGCTCCTCTACGATGTGCCGGCAGCCCACGCGCCGATGTACGATACTTTCGAGATCATGAATGGCGATGAGGGCATCTATGAGCCGCGCAAGGCGGCCGAGGGATGTTCGTTCGCTAACATTCACAGCGTCATCAAGGGGCTTTCACGTAGCCCACGAATTTTGACCGGTGCAGCGGCTCATGCCGGTAAGGGAGTAATTTCGGCTGAGGACGTCTCCTGCCTCGTCATCCCCGACGGCTGCCTCGGCTTACCCACACTCGCTGCGCTGCATCAGGGCATTCACGTTATTGCAGTGCGCGAGAACCGCAATCTCATGCGCAATGAGCTCGCGCCCTTGTTTGCCGGCACCGGCCGCTACCATCAGGTCGAGAACTACTGGGAGGCTGCGGGCCTCATCATGGCTCTGAAGGCCGGTATTGCGCCAGAGACCGTGCGGCGGGATGCTAATGGCAAGCTCGCCTCGATCGCCGAAGGGTTGTCACGGCTGGATCGCGGGCACGCTGGCGCAGCGCCGTCCCTGAGAGTGGTGAAGTAGATGCGAGTGAGGCAATGGACATCTTCCATACTCCGCAAGCTGGGAGCGTGAGGTAGGGTAATCACTCGAACTACTTGGATCGATATACGCCGATGACGTGTTCCCGCTGCCACTCGAGCTATTGGCCAAGGACATAAGCGAAAATGAGCGGCGCCACGATGGTGGCATCCGACTCGATTACAAATCTCGGTGTCTCTTTCGAGAGTTTGCCCCATGAGATCTTTTCGTTTGGCACCGCGCCCGAGTACGACCCGTAGCTCGTAGTAGAGTCGCTGATCTGGCAAAAATAGCCCCAACGCCGAACGGGCCTCTTCAGGTTTTGTTCGATCAGGGGTACCACACAGATGGGGAAATCCCCGGCTATGCCGCCGCCGATTTGGAAGATCCCTATTGAGTGTTCAGCAGAAGTCTTTTCGTACCACTTGACGAGTTCAACCATATACTCAATGCCAGTCTTAACGACCTGGACAAGCTCTTTCTCTTGAGTCTTAACGACGTGGACAAGCTCTTTCTCTTTCTCTTCCTCTTCTTTGTAGACGTCACTGGCGAAAGCGTTGCCAAGTGTGGAGTCTTCCCAACCGGGAACCCAGATCGGCAGATCTTTTTGCGCGGCGGCTAACACCCAGCTGTGCTCTTCCTTACCCTGGTACTTGAGCTTGCCATCAAGCAGGATCCGGTAGAGGAATTCGTGCGGGAAATGGCGTCGGCTCTTCTTGTCTGTGGCCTCTTTGGCGCGTCGCCATGCATCGCGCAACGCCGTTTCCAATGGCAGGACGGCCACATCCTCGGGGATGCACGTGTCGGTAACGCGATAAAGGTGGCGCATCATGAGCTCCTCCTCATCCTGGGCGCTCAGCTCGCGATAGTGCGGGAAGTGCCTTTCGTGATTGCCCTTTAATTTGAACGGAAAGCGCTTGTAGTGCTTGTGCGCCACCAAGTTGAAGATGTCCTCCTCCAGGTTGGCACCGGTGCAACTAATGGCGTGAACCTTCCCCTCGCGGATCATGTCGGCGAGGGACCGGCCGAGTTCGGCCGTGCTCATGGCGCCAGCCAGCGTCACGAGCATCTGCCCGCCTCGTTCGAGATGCTCCTTGTAAGCATCGGCTGCGTCGACGAGCGCCTTGGCGTTGAAGTGCTTGTAATGGCGCTTGATGAATTTCCTGATCTTGCCCACTATCCCCTCGCCGATCTGCCCCCGGATGCAAAATATTCATAGCGAAGAATTGGACTTGTGAACATCAGTGGCGAGGCCACCGAGAACTGGCCTAATTAGCTTTAAAGCGCCCCGAGTGTTATTCCTGCCCAGGTAAAATGAGTGAGTGAGTGACAGAACTAAACACATTTAGCGACACGCGAAGAGGCTGACGGCCAGGGTCGAAGCCTTGCGTCCTCTCACACACGGTCATCCAGCAGAAACTGTTCTGAGTAGATAAGTCGCTGAGGAACTTGAGGCGGCTACTGGCAGATGCTGATTAATCAGAAGAAAGCGGGAATAAGGAGTGGAAGCTATCGTTAAGCGGAGAGGGCGGATTTCTACCCGCCATTTTTGTGCAGCGGCGCTCGTACTTTCGCTTCCGAAAGAAGCCTACGAATGTGGGGTCGCACTCATGATAGTTGCAGGTGATTTCCTCCCTTAGCGCGATATCAGTGAGCGCAAAGCCCTTGTCAAACACGCGGAAGTCGGTGTTCGGCGTGAGCGAGTGGTTCATGAACTTGCCGTAGTCGCTCTCCAACATCACGACTCCCGGTATTTCGCGATGCGTCCAGCTGTAGCGATCGATGAACTCCTGCATATGCTGCGGCAACGTTTCGATTTCGCTCTCTCTAATAAATATGTCGAATAGCGGGTTGAGACTCCAAACGAGCCGCCCGCGTTCTAAGGACTCGCCTGCAAACACGCCGAGCCCCTCGATTGCGCTTGGCGCAAGATAAGTCCTGACCATGAGCATCATCATGCCTCTCGATTAATAGCTGCTCACTCCTTTGTAGATTGGGTTTCGACCTCCAATAGCCGCGCGAAGGCGACCCTAAAACGTTCTTTCCCGTATCAAACTACCACATCGATGTCTCTCAAAGCAGAACAGCACTCGCAAATTGCTGCCAGTCTTTCTGGCACTTAGCGGACACTGTTGCTTGATCCAAAGCGGATCAAGATTTGTGTGTCAGAGACTGTGTAGATGCATTACGTTTGCCTCGCTGAAATCAGTAGGTGGAGGACATTATGGGCATTATCAAAGAGTCTGGGAAATCTGTTTATATAGATGACACGTGGAGGCTGGAAAAAGGACAGAAGGTAGGCGACTACACTGGCCGAGAATTAGACATCTCCGACGATGTCGCGGCAACGGAGTCCACCGGGTGGGTAGAAGGGAAATACGAGTCCATGGATGGAAGTTGGAAGGGAAGCGGGACATGCACTTACATAGACAAGGATGGGGACGAGCTGTACGAAAGCTGGGAGGAGGACTCGAACAAGGGCACTTACAAAACCACCGGTGGCACGGGCAAGTACAAGGGGGCCAGTGGTAGCGGCACCTACACGCTTGATCCTGCAGGCTTCGCGGAACCGCTGTCAGGCGGCACATACAATGGCAAGTTAGAATTGCCCTGATTAACGCTGACGCTCTAAACGCCAAGAGCGACGACAATCCGCAACCGGCTTGTTGCGGCATGTCTCGACTGGACACATTGCAGCCGCCGTTTATGCAGAGCCGGGAGGCTGATATGTGTGCTCGTACATCGGTCACCACGTGTCACGCCATATTCCTTGGTCTACACTGCTGCGGATCGCCGCCACACCGCTCCCTGAGCTTCGGTACGATCAACCTGCACAGAAAGTTTCCTTCATCACAAGTTAGGGGTCCTTGCCATGTCGCGCACACCTCTGTTCGCCGCCGTAAGGAAGGCCTTGGCCCTCGCTTTTCGTGACGCCGGCATCGACTTGCCGCGAACTTCCGCGCTGACTAGGCGGCGAATGATGCAGCTCTCCGCGGCTGCGGCAGGCGCAGCTGCCGTGACATCTGTCTTGGACTGGAGCGCTTACGCCAAGCAGGAGCGACCAAAGGGGCCGGTAGGGATCGTTGGTGGCGGCGTTGCTGGATTGACTGCCGCGTATCGCTTGCAACAGCACGGCGCGAAGCCTGTTCTCTTCGAGGCAAGCGACCGTTGGGGCGGACGCATGTTCACCAAATACGATTTCTACCAGGGCATGTTCTGCGAACGGGGCGGTGAGCTGGTGGACAGCAACCATAAGGATTTGCTGCACCTCCTCCACGAATTCGGCATCTGTAGACAGAAATTAGACTGCGCAAACGGTGGCGAGGACCTCTATTTCTTCGAGGGCGAGTTCCGTACTAATAAGGACTTACTCGGCCCGAAGCAGTCCGGCGCTTTCCGGCCGATTCTCAAGCAGATCGGCGATGACGCCGGCAATCTTTATTGCGATTGTGATGACCCGACTGGTGAATACAAATGGACGGCCCATGCGAGCGAGCTCGACCATACGAGCTTGAAGGACTATCTGGAGCGATGTCGCGGTACGACCAAGACCGACGACTGGGTAATCGATATCCTCGATGTAGCCTATGTCGGTGAGTACGGGATGGAAACTAAAGACCAGTCCAGCCTCAATTTGGTGAACTTCATCGGCACCGATCTCAACGACGACTTTAAGATTTTCGGCGAGAGCGACGAAGCGTGGCGCATTGAGGGCGGATCGAGCAAGCTTATCAAGGCTCTAGTGGACGCGCTCACGAAGAACAAGATCAAGATGAATCAGAGTTACACGCTAACCGGAATCGAGAACGAGAATGGGCGAATCGCCCTGAGCTTCGACGCGCCGGGAGGCGCGCAGCATCATACCTTCGACGCAGTGATCCTCGCCCTGCCATTCACCTGCCTGCGCAAGGTCGAGGGTTTGGAGCGCCTGCCCCTCAGTCCAGAAAAGCTGAAATGCATTCGCGAGCTTGGCATGGGGAAGAACGCAAAGATCATGGTTGGCACCAAGTCGCGGGTGTGGCGGAGCCCGGTGTCCGACTTGCCGGTGCTTTCCAATGGCAACATCTGTTCAGATCTTGGGTTCCAGGATTTTTGGGAGACGAGCCGCCGCCAGAAGCCTAGCGAGGCTGGCATTCTCACCGTCTTCCTGGGCGGCGATGCTGCCCTGCCCGATAAGAAGTACACGTTCGACGCCTTCCGCGCCGACCTCGCCAAGATGTCGCCAAAGATGGCCGAAAGTCTCGACCCGACGGCGGTCCTCCCATTCTTCTGGAGCAGCTATCGCTACACGCTCGGCAGCTACTCTGGGGCCCAAGTCGGACAATACACCACGATGTACACCGAGGCGCGGAAGGCAGCTTTTGATGGCCGCCTGCAATTTGCCGGCGAGCATACCGAAGGCCCAGACAACAATGGCTATATGAATGGCGGCGTCAAAAGCGGAAACCGCGCTGCCCAGAACCTCCTCAAGATTATGGGGCTGCCCTATGCGCTACCCCACGCCAAGTCATGCCCACATCGACTGAGCGCCGCTTGTTGATCTCCCGAAAACCAACAGCGGCCCGGCTCTAGCCAATTGGTCGGGCTTCTTCTTTTTTCGGCTCAATCGCGCGGGAGTGACTCGAAATAGCTCGCCACCGCTTTGATCTCTTCATCGCTGAGCTTTTGCGCGATGGCCATCATCGTAGCCCCGCCGTCTGTGGAAGGGCCGATGCCTGATTTCCAAAGTCGCAATTGCTCCGACAGGTACGCTGCATACTGGCCGGCAAGACGGGGCAAGGGCCCCGTATTGTTGTGACACGCCGCGCATGGCACTACGCCGCCGTCAGATCGACCTTCGACCGCCAATTTTCTGCCGCGCTCCACTAAAGCTGCATCTGAACCTTTTGACTGCAACTGTGGAAGGGGTAGACCCGCATAATAATCTGCGAGCTCGCGCATATCCTCCGGACGCAGGTCAGCGGCCAATGGCTGCATCATGCCGCTTCGACGCTCGCCGTCGGCATAGGCCTTGAGTGAGGCGAGCAGATATTCTGCCGGCTGGCCGTGCAGTACCGGCACAAGATTACTCAGCGGCAGGTTACCCTCATAGCCGTGACACCTCGCGCAAGCCGAGGATGCAGGCACGAATGATTGGAGGGTCGCGAGTTCCGCCCCGTTCTGCTGTGACAGACGAACGTCGCCGAGAGCCAAGCCACGATAAGTCTCAGCGTCCAGCTTTTGGATACGAGTAAGAAAGGCTACGACGGCCCAAATCTCGTCGTCCCGCTCGATCGCGACCCAGCCTGGCATGCCGGTGTATTTGAGCCCGTTCTTGACGATCCAGAACAGGTCATTCGGTTGCCAAGGCCGCATCGTGACCGCCAGCTCTGGCGGCGGCGGCAGCATGTGCTTAGCTATTGGGTTTACTGGGATCCCTGGCGCACCATGACAAAAGGCGCAGCCGCGGTGGAAATGGGCGGCCCCAAGTCTGATCATGTTCGGATCGTCGAGCTTCGGCACCTCAATGCCATTCGCGTGCCGCTTCACGGCGTGTCGCATGCCGAAATCGAGGAAACGCTCGACGAAGGGCCAGTGACCTTGGCTGGCTGCGATGTCGCCCAGGCCTGACCAAGCAAAGACGAAGGCGCCCAAAACGGCTGCCGCCGCAATGCCCAGCAAAGCCGCGAGGATTTGCACACCAGCCCGCAGAACGCAATCCCTCAGTCACAACTGAATACGGGCCTGAAGATAGCACGGGCGATGACCGCGCCCATCGACCAAAGGGCCTACCGTCGAAACGTAACAGCCGGAATGGTCTCGGGCGGGGCTCATTTTCCGGTGTGGCAAATGCCACAGCGAGAATCCGAAGCAGGGTGTTACGATTTCATATGCTCAAGATGGTCTTGGGCAATCGCAAATTAAGGATCGCTTCGATGATTGACCCCAACGACAATAGGTTTCCCTACGTGCTTCTATGCAGCACCTTTTGAACTATCGTCAGTCTAGCTTCAGTCTGGTTAGAAACCTATCACGCGTTCGCGCCGGTGGTCGGAGCTTAGCGATCCTCTAGAGGATATTCGCCATGGCCCGCCTTCTAAAGCACCGCTCATTTCCCTACGTGAGCAGCACCCTGCTAGCCACCTTACTCAGCCTCGCGGCAACCGTGTTGGTGGTTCCCGTGATTGCAACGACACAGCCGTCGATCGAGCAATCTTCCACTCAGTCCCACGGCAGTCGTCTTTATCGTCTATCGCCGATTCCCGCCGGCGCCGATTGGGCTCGCTCCTAGTTACGTGGCCACCTTAGAGTTTCTTTCCGAGACAAGCGGTCGCGCGATCTCCGCGGCATCTGCCTCCGTCGATAGCGTCGCCTGGTGACCTTGAGCACAATGGCCAAAAGCGAGAATGTCACCATGGAAGAACCGCGGATTGAACTCCTGCAGCGCATGCCCGTGTTCGGCGGAATTCGCGCCGACATCCTTCAATTCCTGCTCACCTTGTGCCCGGTCGTGTTCGTGTCGGCGAACGACTTCTTTTTCCGTGAACACGACGAAGCCGACTCGATGTTCGTCCTGGAAGCCGGCAAGGTCGATGTGTTGAAATCCTGGCGCGGACAGCAGCACCTTCTCCGAACCCTTAAAGAAGGCGACTGCTTCGGGGAGATAGCGTTAATGGATCTTTGTCCGCGAAGCGCCTCAGTCCGTGCAGCCGAAGATTGCACTGCGCTCCGCGTTTCAGCGGCCAATCTCTACCAGGTGTATGCTCGGGATCTTAAGCAATTTGCGCTAATTCAGATGAATATGGGCCGGGAAGTTTGCCGACGCTTACGGGACTCGGATGAGCGACTGTTTCGCGCAAAAATGGGAACGGAACCCGACATTAAGGATGTATTCGTGGGGGGTTAGGTAGACCCTGCGCCCACATTTTCACGATTGCGAGTTTCCCTTGTGGCAGACATTTGATGCCAACAATGAGCACGTCTGCTTCTCGGAATAGAACGGACATCCCTAATCCACTCTTATGTCCCCTAATGGTAGCGGTGCGTCATCGACTTCGGTTCCCCCCGGGGACGGAGTGCTACGCGAGCATCGCATACCCCCTTAAAGCATTTTTTTCGAGAGAGTGATGTCCTCGTCAAGATCCTCTCGCCAATTGTCCGCGACAACGCTGTCTCCCGTAATGGAATTGCGCAGACTTTCAAGGATTTTGATCTCCTCCGTCAAGCCCTGTTCAAAATCCGAGTCATTCGCGCCAATGAGCTCCTCATTGCTCTCGCGACGCCGGCGAAAATCTTGCTGCCAAGCATTGTAGATATCGGCTTCGAGCCCTGTCGCCTTGTTGGCGAACGCCGCCGCTCTATTAGCCAGTTCATCGAGCAACTCGTTCTCCTTCTTTAGGAAGTCCCGTGCATTTGGCGCAACCATGCTAACCTCCCATGCTCTAGCCAACGGCAGCCATTGTATCACTTAGATTCGATACCGAAAGCGTTGAAGGAGGGACCTTAAGCTCCATTGCGAGGAAGCGGTGCCTCATCGATTTCGGTTCCCCGCCCCGTGCGTCATCGATTCCCGCCCCAAGGGGCATAGGGGTGTCAGACTCCGCTGAGAAAAAATGGTCTACCGAAATCGTTGAGCTTGCGTGACCTGCTTTCTCAATAGGGCAAGCTCTATTGAGTCGTCTCACAGCCGCGAACTCGGTCACGCATTTCTGCGCCTTTGGACACTCCGAATCTCTGAAAGAGGCATCATCCAAGGATCATGTGAGACTTGCGGCCAAGCCGAAGCGGCTAATCGCAGGCAGAAGACTTATTGTCCGCAAACGTAGAAGCAAAGGAGACCGCGCAGCCCTTCATCGGACTCCTGTTGCTGAATACACGCGCTAGTCACTCGCTCGACGCATAGCTGTCTCCAGCTTCTCTTTCTGCTTCTCCCATCGCGCGTTCTCCGATTGTGACCGTTTGTCGAGCGAGGCGCGATCTTTTTCGATCTCTTGGACCTTGGTCTCATGTTGCCGCTTGGCTTGTTCAAGCGCCCTTTCCGCCTCTGCAATTGCCTGCTCGCGACGTCTTCGCTCCTTCTCCCGCGCGGCTTCTTCCTTCCGACGCTCTAATTCGCGGCGCTTCTGCGCTCGCTCAAACGCTAGTGCAGCCGCTCGTTCAGCTTTGCTGTCGGCCTTCGCAGCGGGCAGTTCTTTCTGAGACTTTTCTGCTCTGGCCTTTACCTTCTCAACGGGTAAGTCCCTCGGCAGCTTCGCGTGTTCGGTGAAAGGGCCAATCGATCCGACCGGGCGCCTCAGAACGACGCCCGGTTTTGCCATCGTCGCGGCAACAATCTCCGGATCGCGGGTTTCTTTCGCGAACCCTTGCTTGAAAACGTTGGTCCTAGAGCCCCAAGCTTCGGCTGCGGCTTTCATAGATGGTGCCGCAACGGCCAGATCGAAGAACCCCGATGAGGTTTGAAAGGTCTTGAGTCTCCTCGCCATAGCTCCTGCGTCGTGGCTACGAATTTATAGATGCCGTCGGTTTTTGGCAGGCATGTCTTTAGCGAATCACCTAGGGTTAAACGCGGACCTTTTGGTTGGCCGGTGTTTTTCTTCGAATTCACCGATACGAGGAGGAATGCATGCAACTCACAGAACTGGTAGAGGCCATCGATGTTCTTCGAAAAGCAGGATGGACAGTAGAACCTCCGAGGAAGCACCGTACCATGGGCAGCCTAATTGGTGAGCCAAAGCGTGTGGGCCGGCCACCTAAGAACGGCCGCCGTAAGCGGGGCCGTCCACGGAAAAACGAACAGGTCGACTAGACCAACTTGGCGCCCAACAATTGATCTGACCATTCTTGTTACCTTTGGCGCAACGCTCGACGCATCGTTCCATCTAACGTCCCTTCCCCGGCTAGGCTGACCATTCTTGTTACCTGTACGTTACCTAATAGACGCTCTAGGTTGTAGAGTCTCTAGATATATCAATGGCTTAGATCGTTAGAACCTCTGATGTAACGTCACAATCAGCGGGGGCCACCGCATCGATAATGGCACGCTCTTGGCTCTGGAGATTGGGCAGGAGAGCAGCCGCGCACCACTCGTAAGTGCTAAGCGAGCGTCGCGGTGTTTCAGCTTTCGTGTGCTTCAACGGGCCAGGCTCTGCTGGGTGGTGTAGCGCATTTGATTTCCAATGATATTTATTCAGCCAGATCAAAGGATCGCGTCCTAGAAAATGGAGACCTGCCACGGGAGTGGCCTCGCATTCACTCAAGCTTTTCAGAGGCTCGCGAATCAAGCTCGGTGGCGCCGCGCAAAATCGTCGAGAAACCACGCCCCGCCAGCAGCGACCATAATTAGGCCGTTGAAAAGCACGAAGGGCCTCAAGTTCTGAGCCTGAACCATCTCAATTGCCGAAAAAGCAAGTCCTGCAATGAGTAGGGCACTGGAAAACACCAAGTAACATGCCCGACGCACGTGGATGTAGCGCTTCCTGAAGCCCCTCCTGTTTTTCCGGTCGGGGCGTCTTTCTAGGACTTTGGCCATGGCCGCCAAAACCGGCCTGGGTCGCGCCTTGTCGTGGTTAGGATCGTGATGATGATGATCACATTCGTCACGACCACAGCGCTGACTGCGGCGAGGTACAGATGCAACATGGAATTCCCTCGCCTATTGAACTCTCATCCAGTCGGATTTGTTCCGTAAGCCTCGTAAGCTCGACGCTCCTTTTCCTCTAGCAATTGTCCCCCGCTCCGTTGTTCAGCCGGATGACTTAGCTTCTAGGGCTTTTGGTCCACGAGCGAAAAGCGCTTCGCTCAAAACGAGCGCTGGGCCAAGATTGCTGCGACCTGGGAACATTTTGAAGAGCGGTTCCGAAAGTTGCAGAAAAGAAAGTCCCCTGCTTAAGATACGGAGATTGCTGAAGGTGTCGAAGAGTTCTTGCGCCGAATGGCGGAGACAATTGCCACCCCAGTGTCTCCGTCAACTGAGAGCATGCCCAATGAGAGGCAACATCACCAGACGCGGAAAAAGTAGCTGGCGCCTCAAGTACGATGTTGGCACCGACAGCGACCGACAGATCGCTTACGTAACGGTTCGCGGTACCGGAAAGCAGGCCGAGGCCGAACTAGCCAAACGCCTTAACGAGCTTGCTGAAGGTCGCTACGTTGCGCCCACAGTTGAGACAGTGGAAAGCTATGCTCGTTCACTGGCTCGCCAACATTGCGCCAGCTGAGCGGTCACCGCTGACCCTTGAGCGCTATACCTCGGGCGCACATCATTCCTCGCCTGGGCCCAATTCCACTGCAAGCTCTCGACGGTAAGGCCATCGACGGTTTCTATGCGCATTGTCGCAAACAAGGGCGACGTGACGGCGCCGGATTAGCATCAGGCACTCTGCAAAACGTCCATAGGCTGCTGTCGCAAGTGCTGCGGTCGGCTGTCAAAGCAAAGAAGCTTGCGCGATCGCCAATAGATGACGTTGAAACCCAACCGAAGCCGAAACGGAAGAAGATCGAGGTGCTCGACGAATCCGAAATTGCTACGTTTGCTTGCTCACCTCAAGGGCCACTGGCTCTACATGCCGACGGTGCTTGCCGCCTACACGGGAATGAGGCGCGGCGAGGTTCTTGGCCTAAGGTGGCGCGACATAGATTTCGATAAGGGCATATTGCAAATCGCTCAGGCAATCGAGCTAATTGGGGGCAAGATTTGTGTGACTGCACCGAAAACTGAACGAAGCTCTCGGACCATCAACCTCCCCGCCAGTTTGTTGCCCGAACTAATCCAGCATCGGAAGGAGCAAGCCGCTTTGCGGCTGAAGCTGGGGCTTGGCAAGTCCGATCTAGTTTTCACATCGCCAGAGGGCAGGGCAATTCATCCCGTCGTGTTCTGCAACACTTTCACTTGCAAGACACGCGCTGCCGGTCTCAAGACCAAGTTCCACGCGCTACGGCACTTGCATATCACCTATCTTCTCAAGAACGGCGTGCCTGTGCATGTGGTCAGTGCTCGTGCCGGACATTCGCGGGCGAGTATTACGCTTGATGCTTATTCGCATTTGCTTGGTGATGAAGACGAGCTTGCAGCCAAACAAGCTGACGAAATTCTTCGCGGCGCTCTCGGTGCCAATTCGGTGCCAACGGCCAGTAAGCGCCATTGAATCTAAAGGATAAAAAGCGCGTATTACAAATTCGCAAGATTTTTCACTGCGTTTTGATGCGTGAACCTTGCCGCTATTGTTGCGGCGCTGATGACGCACCGCTACCGTGACTGCGCCGGGGAAGGCTGGCGATTAGGAGAAAAAAAGATGCGTCACCTCCTCACTACCCTCGCTGCCGCGGCCTTCGTCGTGGGTTTGGGATTTGCAATTGCTCCCGCCCATGCCGCTCCGCTCCCGCAACTAAACGGCCCTGGCAATCAGGCCTCGCCGGTCGAAAAGGTCGGTTATTACGGGTACCGCCGCTACGGCTACTACCCGCGCCACCGCTATTACTGGCGTCACCGGTATTACCGGCCCTATTACGGATATGGCTACTACCGGCCGTATCGTTATGGCTATTGGAACCGGCCCTATTATCGGCGCGGGTGGTAGTCTTTTGCCCAAGGATCAGGACCGGTCGGCCTCCCGCCGGTCCTGATCGCTGTCTCCCGCAGAACCTCCATAAGCCCCAATAAGAGATAACGGCGCGCCCGTCCGATGTGGCAGAGTGCGCGCCGTGACGGCATCAATCGATCAAGCATCCGCCGCCCGCGCGCTTTACTTGGCGCAGCGCGATCTGTCGCGCTCCGGCGCGCCGGCCTCGTTGCCCGAGCGATTGCTCGTCGTCGACGTGGAGCGCCAGCGCGCGACATTGCTCGACGGAGAAACGGCGGTCGCGTCCTGGCCCGTCTCCACGTCACGCAATGGCATTGGCGGCACCGAAGGCTCCTACCGCACGCCGCCGGGCTGGCATCGCGTCCATCGGAGGATCGGCGAGGATGCAGCGTCCGGCACGGTGTTCGTCTCGCGCGAGCCGACCGGGGAGACTTGGCGCGGAGAGGCGCCCGACGAAGACCTGATCCTTACTCGCATCCTCACGCTTGAAGGACTGGAGGATGGCGTCAATCGCGGGCCTGGCTGCGACTCGCTCGAACGCTACATCTATCTACACGGCACCAACCACGAAGCTCTGATTGGACGGCCCGTCTCGCACGGCTGCGTGCGGCTCTCGAATCGAGACGTGACTGAGCTCTTCACGCGGCTTGAAAAGGGCGACTTCGTGCTCATTGCTGCGCCCGACTTCCGCGAGCTTCCCGACCCCAAAGGCGAGCGCCGCTTTCATTACGCAGGACTAGCCGGATCGGGCATGAGCGGGCTTGCGCAGTTTCAGGTCATGACAGGAGGACACGCGAGCGGCAGCGACAGGGCCTTCGATCGCGGCGAGCGTGCAAGCCTTAAGGCGCAGCTCGAAAGCCTCGGCATCACCGTCATGCCGCAGGACGGCAGCGGGCTCGGCTCGGATTGCGCCGCGCTTGTGGTCTCGACCGCGGTCGAGGAGCAGGTGCCCGATTTCGCCGTGGCGAAGGCAAAGGACATCCCCATTATCCATCGCTCCGAGCTGCTTGCGTACTTCGTCGCCAGCAATCGCTCCGTTGCCGTGACCGGAACGAGCGGCAAGTCCACCGTGACCGCGATGGTGTTCGACATCCTGCGCGGCGCTGGCCGCGATCCTTCGGTGATCACCGGCGGCGATCTTCCCGATCTTGTCGCACAAGGTTTGCCTGGCAACGCACTCGCGGGGCGCTCGGACCTTCTCGTGGTCGAGGCCGACGAGAGCGACGGCTCGCTGGTGCGCTACGCGCCCTCCGTCGGCGTGATCCTCAACCTGCAACGCGACCACAAGGAGATGGCCGAGGTTGCTGCGATGTTCGCAACGTTGCGCGCTCGCGTGCGCGAGGCCCTGGTGGTGGGAGATAACGAGAATCTCGACGCGTTTGCCGGAGGGGCACTGAGATTCGGCTTCAGCGCACGGGCCGATGTGCGCGGGCAAGATGTCGAGCTCCGGCCTGCGTCTAGCCGCTTTCGCGTCGAAGATGTCGCCTTCGAGCTTCCGGTGGCGGGCGCGCACAACGTCGCCAATGCTCTCGCTGCCATTGCCGCCTGCCGCACCCTCGACGTGACACTCGCCGACATGGCGGCGCCGCTCGCCTGCTTCAGGGGCATCGGACGCCGATTCCAGACTGTCGGCAAGGCGAGAGGCGTCGAGGTGGTCGACGACTTCGCGCACAATGCCGAGAAGATCGCGGCAGCAATCAAGACGGCGCATCTCAGGGCTGCCCGCGTGCTCGCCATCTATCAGCCGCACGGCTACGGCCCGACACGCTTCCTGAGGCGCGATTTCGTTGCGACCTTCTCGCGTGAACTTGAGCCGGAGGACAGGCTGTGGATGCTCGAAGTGTTTTACGCCGGGGGCACGGCGACGCGCGACTTCTCCTCGGCCGACATCGTCGCCGAGATTGCAAGCCTCGGCACCAATGCCGAGTTCGCGCCGACCCGCGAGCGGCTCGTCGCGCGCATCGCTAAAGAGGCACGACCGGGGGATCTCGTATTAGTCATGGGGGCGCGCGATCCGTCGCTGACGGAGCTTGCGCGCGCAATCCTCACCTCCATCAAGGACGCCGAGGCCACGGCGGCGGTAGCGCAGTCCTAGCTTTGAATTGCCCCGGCAGAACAGTCTGTCCGCGCCAAGACCTGCTCCAGCTTCGCAAAGAATTGCTGCCACCCCGCCTTGGCGCCGCCGAGTGCCTGCTTCTGCTCCGGCCGGAAGCCTGTCTGCTCCATGCGGAGGTGAGTCCCCTTGCTCGTTGGCGTGAGCGTAAAGGTCACCACACTCTTCAGATTGTAGGCAGCATCGTCATGCGCAAAATTCCAAGTGTATGATAGCGTTCGGTTCGGCTCGATGGCGAGGACCTCGCAGTCCAACACGCCGCCCCAGTCTCCGCGAAGATTGAACCGGTGGCCCACGACGGGCTTGAAGTCGTTCTTCATGAGCCACTCCTCGATCAGGTGTGGTTGCGTGAGCGCGCGCCAGATCTTTTCCGGCGGATAAGCTATCTCACGTTCGACGACGACTGAGCGCGTTTCGGTCGCAGTATTGGTCATTGTTCATCCTTGTTGAGACGCGTCTCGGGCGCTCTTTGGCCTCTTCTGAGAGCGGACCGGGCGAGCGTCAGTTCGCACCGAAATGTTCAGTGCCACGGCGGCGCGAATGAGCGCCCTGAACGCCTTTTCATCGATCGCTTCGCCCTTATGGAGATCGATGGCCCGCCTCATGTTGCCTTCGAGGCTCGAGTTGAAGAGGCCTGAAGGATCATCCAGGGAGGCGCCCTTGGCGAAGGTCAACTTCACGACGTTCCGGTACGTCTCGCCGGTGCAGACGATTCCGTCGTGCTCCCACACCGGAACGCCTCGCCACTTCCACTCCTCGACCACTTCGGGGTCCGCTTGCTTGATGAGAATTCGGACCCGGGCGAGCGTCTCGCCCCGCCAGTCGCTCAGCTCCTTGATTCTCCCGTCGATTAGCTGGGAAGGAGAATCTTCTCTTATTTCGTTCAAGCCGCTCTTCGCCGACTTCTTGGACGTCCCGGCAGTGACGGAGAGCGTTCGGGTCGCGGGCTTGCTCATTGGTCCATCCTTTTGAGTAGATCTTCGAGGTGGTCGAACCGGCTTTGCCAGAAGCCGGCCATTTGGCTTGTCCAGTCGATCAGCGGGGCCAAGGCTCCGAGCTGCGCGCTATAGTGCGTCTGGCGGCCTTCATGGCGGTCGCGCACCAACCCGGCCCGCTTCAGAACCCCGAGATGCTTGGAAACAGCCGGTTGCGAGACGCCGGCCCGAGCCGTCAGCGCTCCGACCGTCTGCTCTCCCTTGCGGCACAGTCGTTCGAAGATAGCCCGGCGAGTCGGATCGGCGAGCGTTCTGAAGAGCACATCGTGAGCGTTAGGAATTGGGATCGATAGCCCTATAGTTATTGATTGATATATAACCGGGGAGATATGTATGAGTCAAGCAGGAACATGGAGCCGGCACAACGATCCTCGTCAGAGGAGTCCTATCCGCAGAAGCCTACGCTATAGAGTTTGCAGCAAGGGCCTAGTCTCCGAACAGGCCGTTGATCGCGTCGGAGAGGCCGCCGCGGCCGTTGTTCCACGCTGCGCGCTTCTTTGGCGCGCCATCCACCGCCATCGCTTCGACCGTGCGGTCTTCAGGCTTGAGTGCCCTGCCGAACAACACCGCGCTCATCTTCGCATCGATCCCGTAGATGTCGTCGAAGGCCTGAAGCTTGCCCTTTTCGTCGGCGACCACGGTGAAATAGGTGAGATGCACCGGGACGGATCGCGACAACGGAACGATGCTGTTGTTGCCGGTGGCGAGCAAATTCTGCACCTGCGCTGCCGACCAGCCTTTGTCCTCGGCAAGCAAAAGCGCAGCGAGCCGGTCAGGCTGGCGCACGCGGATGCAGCCATGACTCAGCGCGCGCACCTCCTCGTCGAAGAACTCCGGCTGGATCGTGTCGTGCATGTAGATCGCGTGCCGGTTCGGGAAGTTGAATTTCAGCTTGCCGAGCACGTTCTCGGGCCCCGGCGGCTGAGTGAACGTGTATTGCAGGATATTGGCGCGTCCCCAATCGACGGTGCTCGCATCGACTGGCTTGCCCTGATAGCTCACCGACAGCTGATGCTCGCGCAGAATTGACGTGTCAGGTTCGCCGAACACGCCCCCGCCGCGCAAGCTCGGCTGCAGGTCCTCGAGCTTGATGGTCTCCGGCACGATCCATTCCGGATTGAACGCGATCGAACGCATTTGCGCCGAAAAGACCGGAGTAGCGTATTTCACTTGGCCGACCACGGTCTTCTCGACATAGATCGACTTGCCGTTCTTCATCACGCGGGCGGTAAAGGCCGGAATGTTGTCCCAAACGTAATATGAGCCGAGCTCCGACGGCATCCAGCGCCAGCGCTCCATGTTGGTGACGATCCGCTGCACCACGGGATCGCTCGGGGGCTTGCGTCCGCGTGCTTTCGAGCTCGCGCGCAGCTTGACGAGCGCTTGCTGCAAACGCTCGAATTGCTCCTGCTTCGGTTGGAGAGATCGCAGATAGGCGTCAGGCGCGGCGGCATCGGCAATCTCGGTCAGCACCGTCTTGGGACTACGGAGGCTCGCCTTCTGGTCGATGATGTCGCTGACCCGCGACGGCGTCATCCTCCCGCCGCGGGCAAAGCGAGCATATTTCAACACGGCGACGTCGAGCTTGATCTCGTCGGCGGCCTGAGCCTCGCTCGTCGCAGGCAGATCGGCGACCGGAGGCAGGTCGAAAGCCTCTGAGGCAAGGCCCCAATCGTCGGCATCCTGGATCTCGTTGATGACGGCCTGCGCCCGCGTCGAGAAGCCCATGGGGGTGATCCAAAGCGGCGCACCGCTCCGCTCGGCGTAGAAGGCTTCCAGAGCGGCGAGCTCGTCTGAAGTTGCCGACTTGCGCAGGGCGGGTTCTTTCATCTTCTCGCGGATAGCAGCGACGATGGGATCTGCCGGCGGTTGCTCAGGCGCCGCTGCCGGCGTTGCTTCTTGGCTCGACGCCGGCGCAGCGCTGTCGGCGGGCTTCTGATCCCCTTCATTTGCCGGGGCGGCAGCAGAGTTCGGAGACGTCGCGTCGCTCGGGGTTGTTGCGGCGCTGTCGGAAGGCGTGGCAGCGGCTTGGGCGCGCGCCGGGCCGACGCTATCCAGCGGCTGGCGCGGGGTCTCGGGTGGCGGTATCGCGGCGGTTACGATCTGATCGGGAGCGGCAACAGGAGTAGTCGCCTGTTGGTTGCTCCCGTCCGGGGGCGTAATGGCAAGCTCCACCGTGCTCGACGGTAAGGGTGCTTGCGCGCCCGAAGAAACCACTTCGGCGAGAGCCGCCCCCACAATGGATAAGGCAAAGACGGCAATACGGGCCATGGCGCCGTACCGCCCGACTAGGGACCATTCGCCCATCTACAACCCCTCGTATCCCCTTAAAGGTAGTCCCAGACGGCCCCGAACGGCCACTCTGATTTATCTAGGAATTGTCGTTTGCGGAAGGACCGTTGCCAATCGGCACCCCCTTCGGACGGCCTCGCCGCAGCCCGGTAGACTTCGCTTCGACCTCGGCTATGATCGCCACCAATCCGGTACTTCGAACGAGGTAGAGCCCCCGCATGTTCCCGGTCGGCGACGACAACACGCAGCGGAGGACTACTCCTTACGTCACCTTCGCCCTTGTCGGCCTCAACATCCTGGTCTTCCTCATCGAGCTTTCCGGCGGCGATCAGTTCATCCAAGATTGGGCTTTCGTCCCGGCGCGCTTTTCCGCCAATCCTGAAGCAAACGCGGTCACCATCTTCTCGGCCATGTTCATGCATGGCGGCTGGCTGCATTTGTTCGGCAACATGCTGTTCCTGTGGATCTTCGGCGACAACGTCGAGGACCGTTTCGGCCATCTCAAATTTCTCATCTTCTACTTGCTGGCAGGCGTCGCCGCGACCTTCTCGCAATATGCCGTTTCTCCCGAATCGAGCGTTCCCAATGTCGGGGCGTCCGGCGCGATCGCTGGCGTGCTCGGAGCCTATATTTTGATGTTTCCACAGTCGCGCGTGAACGTGCTGCTCGGGCGGCAGATCGTCGCCATGCCTGCCTTTGTCGTCCTCGGGCTGTGGATCGTGCTCCAACTCGTAAGCGGGGTCGGCACCATCGCCTATACCGACGAAAGCACTGGCGGGGTGGCTTACATGGCACATATCGGCGGCTTCATTTCAGGCGTGGCGATGACCTTTCTCTTCCGCGGCCAAAGCGATTCCACCACGACGGCCTGACTCGCCCTCAGGAGGTCATGCCGATGAAATCGCGTTTGCCGATATCGACTCCGCAGCGGCGCAGGATGTCGTAGGCGGTCGTCGCATGAAAGTAGAAGTTCGGCAGCGCGAAATGCACGAGATAGGGCTCGCCTTTGAATCGCATCTCCTGCCCGCCGACCGCAAGCGTGATGTCGCGCGTCTCGGACCCGTCGATGTCCTTGGGCTTGAACCCCTCGACGAATTTTACCGTCTTGGCAATGCGAGCCTTCAGCTCGGCGAAAGTCTGCTCCTCGTCGGCATATTTCGGGACCTCCGCGCCGGCGAGCCGAGCGGTCGTGCCCTTGGCGAAATCAGCGGCGATCTGTATCTGGCGCACGAGCGGAAACATATCGGGGGCAAGTCGCCAATTGAGCATCACTTCGGGCTCGATGTCGCGCTCCTCGGCAAAGGCCTCGGCCTTCTCCAGAATAGCGGTGAGATTTTTCAGCATTTGCAGAAAGGCCGGAACCGAAGCCGCATACATTCCGAACGACATGGAGAGTCACCTTCATGAGACGATTGGAGGAAGGGCGCGACCTTAGCCGCGTTCGGCGCGAATGGGTCATCACATTCAGGCGAGCGAAGCGAAGATAAGAGGCACAACATGCAGGGGAAATCGATGGGATCCATCGGAGGAGTAAACCGGCGCCACTTGGTCGCAGGAGCCGTCGGCGCTCTCGCGCTGCCGATCGCAACGCGGGCAACTGCACGCGGCATCGAACAGCCGGCGACCGAAGCGGACACCCGCTTCATGCGCATGGCCATCGAAGAGGCGACGCTCGGCGATTACGCTTTCGGTACGGTGATCGTGCGTGAGGGCGAGGTGCTCGCTCGCGGCCACAATCGCGGCAAGCAGGAGAAGGACCCAACGGCTCACGGCGAAATGGTCGCGATCCGCAATTTCCTGAAAGGGCACGGCCCCGATCTCCTAAAGGGCACCACGCTCTATACTTCGGGCGAATCCTGCCCGATGTGCATGGGGGCGATCATCTGGTGCGGGATCGGGCGCGTCGTTTTCGGCGCCTCAATTGCTCAACTTGCCACCAAGATCGGCCAGATCATAGTCACCAACAGCGAGATCGCGGGCAAGACGCCGTTTCTCGACATTGCCATCACTGGCGGGGTTCTCGCCGAGGAGTCGATGAAGCTGTTCAAGTAGCGAGCCGCATCAGCGGTCCCAAGTCGGGAAGGCCTGCACGATCGGCGCGAGGTCGCGCGCGTGGTCCCAGTCGCCCCCCTCCCTGGTAAGGCCAAGTCTCACGATCACGAGGTCGCGCGACGGCACGACGGCGACGATCTGCTCGTCATGACCGAGGAAGTAATAGGCATTCTCCGGCATCGGCGGAACGCCAAGACTTGGCGATCGGCGCAATCTCAGCCAGATATGCGCGCCGTAGCTGCCATCGACCAAGGACCGCGAAGGCCCGCGGCTATAAACGACCCACCCATCAGGGAGGAGAGGCCGGCGTTGCCACACGCCGTCCTGAAGAAACAGGAGACCTAGCCGTGCGAAATCGCGCGCCGAGGCATAGAGGAAAGAAGAAGCCGTGAAGGTACCGCTCGCGTCGGGCGCGAGCACCGCGCTCGTCATGCCTAGCGGACCGAACAGACGCTCGCGCGGGAAGCGAAGATACTCGCTCTGGGACGCGAAGGAATCGCGCAAGACGCGGGAGATGATCTCTGATGTTCCGCTCGAATAGTGCCAATGAATACCGGGGGGATGAGCGAGGTCCTTTGAAGCCGCGAAGGTCGCCTGGTTCGGCTCCGCGAACAGCATTTGCGTGACGTCGGCGAGCGGGTCGTCGTAATTCTCGTCGAAAACAAGGCCGCTCGACATGCGCAACAGATCGTCGAGCGAGATGTCGGCGCGCTTGTCGCCAGACGAACGCCACTCGGCAAGCAGCGCCTTGTCGGTCACGGCGAGCTTGCCGTCCTTAACCCTGAGGCCGACGAGGGCGTTGAGTGCGCTCTTGCTCATCGACCAGCCCGCGAGCGGCGTGGCGGCGTCGAAGCCCGGCGCGTAACGTTCGGCGACGATGCGCCCGTGATGCACCACGACAAGCGCTCGCGTGCGGCGGGGATGGAGAGGATGCGGCTCGGCGAAGGTCGCGTCGACCGCCTTGTCGAGCGCAGCCTTGTTCACTCCGCGATCGAGCGCACTGAGATCGACGCGCTCGCCCTCCGGCCAAAGCGCATCGCTGTTCGCAGGCGGCCGGTCGGCAAACAGGCCCGCCGTCTCGGCCGTGAGCTCGTCCTCGGCCCGGCCATTGAGCAGCGTGCAGCCGAGCCCGTCGCGGAAGATCGCCGTCTGAAAGGCAAAGCCTGGGATCGAGGCGGTCACGCGCTTCTTGTCGAGGTCGACCGTATGGAAGAACAGAGCCAGAAGCTCGTAGCCCGGACCGCTCAGCTCTTGGGCAACGACGTCCTGCTCTTTGCGATGCGAGACGAACAGTCCCGAGCAGAGGATCTCCGCGGTGTAGCCTGCGCCAACGAGGGCGGCGCGGTAGAGTGGATGCTCGGCGGCGGCAAGGACGGCGACGATCATCGCCCCCATCACCCACCCCCAAATCCGGCGCTTCGAGATCCGTGCCATGACGCCACCTTGGTCCATCCCATCGGCGGCGGCTAGCAGCGCACAGTGTCGCGCAGCATTTCTCTACAAATAGGATTTTCCAGAAAGACTGGTGCCGCTGGAGAGATTTGAACTCCCGACCTTGGCTTTACGAAAGCCCTGCTCTACCCCTGAGCTACAGCGGCGCTAACTCAGTTTATCCCGTGCCCGCGTGACTTAAAGCCATTGCTTCAGCGATGCAAGTTCGGGTCCCCGACCCCCGAACTAGCGGATTTGCGCCGCGCGCAGGCGCTCGAGAGGGCTTGGGCCTTCGTCGCTTTCCGCTTGCGGAACACCCGGGTCGTCAGGGGCATGCGCCGGCACGAAAATCGCCGGTTTCTCAGCCGGCTCGGTCTTGTGACGTGGCGCTTCTGCTAGCTTCTGCACTGGCGTCGTGTCCCCACCATCTCTTGACTTTGCTGGAGCCGACTCAACCACATCGGCGGTTTCTGGTGGCGTCTCGGCGCGCGGAGAACTCAGCGCCGGCGTCTCTGGGGCTCGCGGCGAAGGAACGAACGGGTGCTCCTCGATCAGGAGGCTGTCGTCGCCGCGGCCGATGGCATCGACCGGCGCCTTCCATTCGAACGCGTCGACTGCGCCTGTCACCGGTGAGATCGGCAGCCAGCGGTCGGAGACATAGCCGTCGGCGATCCAGGCCCGGTCGCGCGGCGCACGGACGGCGCGCGCCAGCCACTCGCGCTCGCGGCCCCTGTCACCGAACTCACCGGCCTCGATGCGCGCCATCAGAGCGCAGATACGCGCTGGCGGGCGCCCGTCGAGATATGGCGCGAGCGCATCCCGCGCCTCTTGCCATTCATGCGCTTCGATCGCCGCGTTGGCCACGGCGATCGGTCCTTCGATGTCGTTCGGCGCAAGACTCGCGAGATGCTTGGCGCGCTTCACCCGCTCGCGCGGCGGATCGCCTGGCCTGGCATAGACATAGACGAGGGCGAGGTCAGGGTGCGGCGAAAGCTTCCAGGTGCGCGAGATGAGGCGCGATGCGACGCGGCTCTCGCCCTTGGAGACAAGAATGCGGCTGGCGATTTCGGCGGCAGGCACGAGCGACGGCGCCAACCGCAAAGCCTCGTTTGCCAGTGCGAGCGCCTTGTCGGCATCGGCGACTTCCCTCTCGCGCGCCTCTGCCGTGAGAAGCACAGCACGACGGCGCACCGCGACATCAGGCTCGATGTGCCCGTTTTGGCGGGCGATGGCGAGCGTATCGAGCGCGCCCTCGAAGTCGCCGGCGCGCGCCTGCAAATCGAACAGTGCATTCACGCTCCAGGCAAGCTTCGGATCACGACTCACCGCCTGTTCGGCGAGAGCCTGGGCCGCGGCATTGTCATTGCTGCGCTTCGCTTCGAGGAAGAGTCCGCGTACGCCGAGCAGATGCGTCTCGGGATCATCGAGCATGGCTTCGAAGGCGCGCCGCGCCGCGGTTTTGTCGCCCTTGAGCTGCGCCGCCTGGGCCCTGAGCAGCCCGGTCAGAGGCTCGCGCGGAAGATTGCGCGTGGCGATGCCGGCATAACGTTGCGCCAGCGTACGGTCACCGACCCCGATGGCAAGGAGACCGCGGGAAAGCGCGTCATAGCCTTGCCGTTTCCGGCGCTCTCTCGCGTAGCCCGCGATGGCTGCGGGACGCGTGTAGAGATAGCGCAGCAGTCCCCACAGCACCATGAGCAGCACGACGATGCCGACGATAGCGAGCGCGCCGACCATCGCGCTGGTCTCGATTTGATACCCCAACCACTCGACGGTGATGGTGCCGGGGCGATCGGCAAGCCAGGCGAGCCCGAGCGCCGCCGCTACCACACACAGGATGAAGATGAGGACGCGAATCATGGTGGCTTAGGGCTGCGCGGGTTCGGCGTCGCCGCCCACCGATACGAGCAGGAGACTTTCCAACCGCTTCAAGGTCTCATCGGCGCCAAGACGGGCGCGCGCCTGGTCGAGCCAGCTGGAGAAGGAATCGCGCGGCGCGCCCTGCAACGTCCCGACTTCCTTTACCGCTGTGGCCAGGTCGCCCTTATCAAGGGCGGCTTCCGCTCGGGCGAGAAGGGCGCTTGGGGTGTCGCCGGTCGCGGCGGCATCGACCCTGCGGATCTTTACGAGTGACTCCGCACTCGCCATCAGACTGTCGAGCAGCGAGCCGCCGGAGTTAGGAGGAGCTGCTGCGGTGGCAAGTGCTGCCTCCTTCGCAGCGTCGAACGATCGCGCAAGCTCAGGCACGGTGGGAATGCCCTTCTCGGCATAGGCAGGAAGCGCGCCCAAATCCGTGGCTGACGGCGACAGCGTGCTGATGGTGTCGAGCTCGGTCGCAAACGGACGTCCCTCGCTGACCGCGGCCCTAAGATTGGCGAAGGCGATCGCTGCCGCCGCCGATTTCGTCTGTTCAACGCCCTTGCTGGCGGCGGTGGCAAGCTCAGGCAGCGCCTTCTCGATTTTGTCAACCCGCTGGGAAAGCTCGGAGAGATCGGTGGTATCGCCGGTCCCGAGCTCGGCGTCGGCCAGCGCCGCCATCTTGGCCTTGAGCTCGGAAATCGTGGCCTGCATCTCTTGGATGGTCGAAGCGTTGGTGCCCTCGCTCGCGAGCGCCGTATCGATCTTGCCCTGCAGCCTCTGCTCAGCCTCGTTGATCTGCTGCGACACGGCCGCTGCATCGGCGACAGAGCCGCCTTGTTTCGCGGTATCGGCCAGAGTCTTCAGCGATGTTTCGAGCTGAGCGACCCGGCTGGTCAAATCGGAAATGTCGGGTGCCGGCTGCCCCGGACGCTGTTCGAGCGCCTTCACTCTTGAGTCGAGTGCCGTAACTTCCTCGGCATTTCCCGAAGGGGCCGACGCCGACTCAAGCTTCGCGATCCGCTCGTCGAGCTTCGTAATGTCGGCGGAATTGCCGCTCGGCTTGCCCGACGGTACGCCCCAGGCAAGAGCCAGGGCGACCACGCCAATGAGTCCGCCGAGCACGCCCGCGGCGAGATGGGTCACGAAGCTCTTGAGCTCGGGCAGGGTTGCGCGGGGAGGCGGAGCTTCGTCAGGATCTCCCGTTTCCTGCATGCGCCCTGGGATGAAGCCGTCAGCCTCATCCTCGACGCTGCCAACAGCCTCATCAGGCTCGGTGAGCGCCGCTTCTTCGCTCTCAGGCTCGACCGAGATTTCGGTCGCAGTGCCCTCGATGGTCTGCGCCGGACGCTTGCCCTTGCCGCCCTGGTCCTGATCGCCCAAAGGGTCCGCCATCACGCCTTAGCCTTAAGTCTCCAATGGGTTCGCTTACGACGATGCCCCGCCTCGGAATCCACAAGCGCAAGGACCTCTTCTTCGCGCGGCCGCGCCGCCACGCGGACCTCAAAGCCAAGCAGACTCAACACCTCTGCTACCGCTTGGCTCAGGCAATAGCAAACGAGACGCCTTCCTTGCGTTACCACGCCATGCTTTTCGATGAGCAGGGCGAAGGTCCTTGCCGTGAGCGGCGACAACAGGATCGCGCCGTCGACCTTGCCGGACTTGAGCAGGCTCAAGGCTTGCGCCGGAAGCTGCTCCGCCGGGCGCGCCCGATATAGCACAGGTTGGCGCAGGGTGAACCCTTTGGCTTCGAGCCGCGATTTCAGGTCGAAAGCGAGGGTCTCGCCGGCAAGGTGAACGAGGGGCCCGTGTTTGGGCTCAAGCGTGGCGGCGATCAGTTCAGCGAGCTCTTCCGCCGTTCCCGGGCCTGTCGTTACATTGGCAAAACCAATGTCGCGCGCGGCGCGGGCCGTTGCCTCGCCTACGGCAAACAGCGGGAGCTTGCGCGCGTCGGGTAGCTCGCGACGCGAGGCCATCGCTCGCAGCGCATTGCGGCTCGTGACGATGAGGGCTTGCACGCCTGCGAAATCGAGTGGCACGTCACGGGTGAATTCGATTTTGAGCAGCGGCGCAAGAACTGCCTCGTGTCCGCGCGCCGCAAGCGCCTCGGCCTCGCGGCCGGCATCAGGTTCAGGCCTGGTGACGAGAAGGCGCATCAGGCGAGCTTCGCCAGGAACTCTTGGCCGGCCCGGGCGACAAGCTCCTCTCCAGCGTCAGCGCCGAGCTTCGTTGCGTGCTCGGCGGCACCGGTCACCTCGACGCCGTAAGACTCCGTGCCGTCAGGCGCGAGCATGAGTCCGCGCAAGCGCAAGATGCCGCCTTCGAGCTCGGCGAGCCCCGCGATCGGCGTCTTGCACGATCCATCGAGACGGCCAAGAAATGCGCGCTCGCAAGCGACAGTCGTGGCCGCACGCTCATCGTTCAATGCTACGAGCAGCTCCCGCGTCTTTGCATCGTCGCTGCGGCAGGTAACGCCGATCGCACCTTGCGCCACGGCGGGCAGCATCTCCTCGGTCGAGAGGATCGAGGTTGCATGCGAGGTGAGGCCCAGGCGTTCCAGCCCTGCCAAAGCGAGAAGCGTGGCGTCGGCCTTGCCCTCGTCGAGCTTGCGCAGCCGCGTCTCGACATTGCCGCGGAAATCGATGACACGCAGGTCAGGACGCAGGCGCTTCACTTGCGCCTGCCGCCGCAACGACGAGGTGCCGACTGTCGCGCCAGGTGCCAGGTCGGCAAGCGACGGCGCTTTGTTGCTGATGAACGCGTCGCGCACATCGGCGCGCGTCAGCACCGCGGCGATGCAAAGCCTGGCCGGCAGATCGGTCGGCAGGTCCTTCATCGAGTGCACAGCCATGGCGACATCGCCGCGCAGAAGCGCCTCGTCGATCTCCTTGGTGAACAGCCCCTTGCCGCCGAACTCGCGCAACGGCTTGTCCTTGATGCGGTCGCCGGACGTGGTGATGACGCTGAGATCGGCCTCGCCCTCGGTAAGTTCGTGCGCCTCGATGAGGCGCGCGAGCACATGCCGCGCTTGCCAAAGAGCAAGCGGGCTGCCGCGCGTGCCGATCAGGAGCGGAGAGGCTGACAAATGCTAACTCCTTGAATAATCTAACATAGGAGGCCAAGTCTTACCGCATTAATGGCCCCTTTCGGCTCCCCCTTCAATCGATCCTCTCCGACCCTTAAGAAGCAGCATGGCACCAGCGCCCGCAGATGCGCCCCTAACCGTGCTCGGCATCGAGACGAGCTGCGATGAGACCGCAGCCGCTGTCGTGCGCCGCGCCGCCGATGGTAGCGGCGAGATCCTGTCGAGCGTCGTGCGCTCGCAGCTCGACCTGCATGCGGCCTATGGCGGTGTCGTGCCCGAGATCGCCGCGCGCGCTCATGTCGAGTTGCTCGATGTGGCGATCAAGCAGGCGCTAACGGAAGCTGAGTTCGATTTCGATGCGCTCGACGGAGTCGCGACCGCCTCTGGCCCGGGACTGATCGGCGGACTCATCGTCGGCGTGATTACCGGAAAGGCAATCGCGCTCGGGCGAGGTCTGCCGTTCGTCGCGGTCAATCACCTCGAGGCGCATGCGCTGACCGCCCGCCTCACCGACAATCTCGCCTTCCCGTATCTGCTGCTGCTCGTCTCCGGCGGCCACACCCAGACTCTCATCATCAGGGATGTGGGCGTCTACGAGCGGCTCGGTACGACGCTCGATGACGCGCTCGGCGAAGCCTTCGATAAGGCCGGCAAGCTGCTCGGCTTAAGCTATCCCGGCGGCCCCGCAGTCGAGGCATGCGCTACGCGTGGCCGCCCCACCATCGCGCTGCCCCGCCCCATGCTCGGCCGCAGCGAACCGCATTTCTCGGTCGCAGGACTCAAGACCGCGCTCAGGCACGAGGCTCTCGCTCGCGCGCCTCTGAGCGAGAAGGACGTCGCCGATCTCTGCGCGAGCTTCCAGGAAGCTGTCGCCGACATCATGAGAGACCGGACCGCGCGCGCCATGGAGATTTACATCGAACGACTCGGCGCTCAGATGCAGCGCGCTCTCGTGGTCGCAGGCGGTGTCGCAGCCAATAGTAGACTCGCCTCGGCGCTCGAAGCTGTCGCGCGGAAACACGACTTCGGCCTCATCGTGCCGCCGCCAGAGCTCTGCACCGACAACGCCGCCATGATCGCCTGGGCCGGCGCCGAGCGGCTGGCGCGCGGTCTTGCCAACGATCTTTCCGCGCCGGTGCGCGCCCGCTGGCCCCTCGATCCGGACGCGCCGCCGGCGCTCGGCGCAGGCGTGAAGGCTTAACCATCTCGTTTCGCGCTCGAGCAAGAAATCTGGCATATGGAGATGGGCGAGGCGGGCATGGCACTCCAATCGGTCGGCATCGTGGGAGCGGGCGCATGGGGAACCGCGCTCGCCGTGACCGCGCGGCGCGCCCGCCGCGACGTGCTCATTTGGGCCTATGAGCCCCAGACCGCTGCCGACATCAATGAGAACCACCTGAACGAAGTCTATCTCCCCGGGGTCAAGCTCGATCCCGCGATCAAGGCAACCGCGCGGCTCGCGGAGGTCGCTTCTCGCGACATGTTGCTCCTGGTCACGCCTGCACAGAATCTTCGGGAGATCGCCAGCGAGCTTGCGCCTAATGTAAGACGCGGACACCCGGTGGTTATTTGCTCCAAAGGCATCGAGCAGGCGACTGGCATGCTTCCCTCGCAAATCGTCGCCGAGCTCATGCCGGAGGTCACGGTCGCAGTCCTGTCAGGCCCAAGCTTCGCCGCCGAGATCGCCAAGAAGCTTCCTGCCGCCGTGACGCTTGCGACGGCACGGGAGTCGCAAGGCCGTGCGCTTGCACATGCGCTGAGTTACCCGCCCTTCCGCTGCTATTGGATCGACGATGTGGTCGGCGCCGAGATCGGTGGCGCGGTCAAGAACGTCTATGCCATCGCCGCCGGCATCGTCGCCGGCAAGAAGCTTGGCGCGAGCGCGCATGCGGCGCTCGTCACGCGTGGATTCGCCGAGATGACGAGGTTCGGCACGGCGCTCGGCGCGCGACGCGAGACGTTGACCGGACTCTCTGGCCTCGGCGATCTCGTGCTCACCTGCGGCAGCCCGCAGTCGCGCAACATGTCGCTCGGCATCGAGCTCGGCAAAGGACGGAGCGTCAAGGAAGTGCTGGATAAGCGCCTCACGGTCACCGAGGGCGTCTATACCGCGAGCGCCGTGGTGGAATTGGCGGCAGCCCGCGGCATCGACATGCCGATCGCGCAGGCCGTGCAAGCCGTGGTCTCGGGTCTCGCCACGGTGGATGAAGCGATCGAGGCCCTGCTCGCCCGCCCGCTCCGTGCCGAGGTTTGACCGTGGACAGTCACGCGCACGCGCAATAGCTTCGGGGGCAGGGGGAACGATGCTGTACGCGTTGATCTGCACCGACAAGCCGAACAGCCTGCCCTTGCGCATGGCGAACCGGCCCGAGCATCTCGCCTATCTGCATAGCCTCGGCGAAACGCTCGTTTTCGCCGGCCCCTTCACCCAAGAAGACGGTGTAACCATGAACGGAAGCCTCGTCGTGGTTGAGGCTGCCACGCTCGACGCCGCGCGCAAGATCGCCACAGCCGATCCCCTTGCCAAGGCTGGTCTGTTCGCGAGCGTCGAGATTCGCCCGTGGCTTTGGACCTTCAACAATCCCGAGGAAGAGGAGGAGTGAGCGCAAGGCGCCGCTTCGTCCGCCATGGCCTATTGGCTGCTCAAATCGGAGCCCGAGGAATGGTCTTGGGACCAGCAGAAAAAGGCAGGCCGCAAAGGCGCCGAGTGGGATGGCGTGCGCAACTTCCAGGCCCGCTCCAATTTGCGCAAGATGAAGAAGGGCGACCTCGGCTTCTTCTATCACACCGGGGATGAGAAGCAGGTCGTCGGCATTGTCCAGGTGGTGAAAGAGGCCCACCCGGACTCGACCGACGAAACCGGTCAGTGGGTCGCTGTCGACGTGGCGGCGGTCGCCGACCTGCCGAGACCGGTGACGCTCGCCGAGATCAAGGCGAACCCGAAGCTCAAGGACATGGTGCTGGCGCGGGCGCCGCGCCTCTCCGTCCAGCCCGTTTCGCCGCAAGAATGGAGTATGATCTCAAAGCTCGGCGGCCTGCCCAAGCCGCCGCAGGCTTGAACCTCGAGAATGGGAACGTCATGCCGATCAATTATCTCGCCGTCGTCGTCGCGGCCGTCGCGGGATTTGCTCTTGGCTGGGGCTGGTACACCGTCTTCGGCAAAGCCTGGATGGCCGCACTCGGCAAAAGCAAGGAAGACTGCGAGAAGGAAAAGCAGTCGCCGATGCCGTTAATCATTGCCGGCGTCTCCTGCTTTCTGATGGCTTGGATGCTAGCAGGATTGATGGGCCACCTCTCCGATGTCACGGTTAAAGGTGGAGTCGTCAGTGCAATCTTCGTGTGGATCGGTTTCGTGCTGACGACGGTCGCCACCAATCATGCCTTCGAAGGCATGCGGCCAATGGTGACGGCGATCGACGCCGGACACTGGCTTGCCGTGCTGGTCCTCATGGGCGCCATCATCGGCGCCTTCGGCGTCTAGACTGGAGGTCGCGTAGGCCATTCCCAGGCAGGACGGCCGGTCATACTATCTGCCACAAAAAGTAACGCGAAACAGAAGCGCGTGCGTAAGGAGGAGCAGTGCGATGGCTGAGCATGAGGTCTTCAAACTCAAGACCTACAAGGTCCCCAAGAAATGGAAGGACCGCGCCTTTATCGACAAAGGCGAATACGAGAAGCTCTACGAGAAAAGCGTCGAGAAGCCCGACAAGTTCTGGGGCAAAGAGGGCAAGCGCATCAACTGGTTCAAGCCCTACACCATCGTCAAGAACGCCTCGTTCGACTATCCAGACGTGTCGATCAAATGGTTCGAGGACGGCACCCTTAACGTGTCGGCCAACTGCATCGACCGGCATCTCAAGAAGCGCGGCAAACAGGTCGCCATCATCTGGGAGCCGGACGATCCTTCGGCAGAAGCGCGCCACATCACCTATCGCGAGCTGCATAAGGAAGTCTGCCGCCTCGCCAATGTGCTGAAGGCGCAAGGGGTCAAGCGCGGCGATAGAGTCACGATCTACTTGCCGATGATCCCCGAGGCGGCTTACGCCATGCTCGCCTGCGCCCGTGTCGGTGCGATCCACTCCGTGGTGTTCGGCGGCTTCTCGCCGGACTCGCTCGCCGGCCGCATCCAAGACTGCAAATCGAAGCTGGTCATCACCGCCGATGAAGGCTTGCGCGGTGGGCGCAAGATTCCGCTCAAGGCCAACACCGATGAGGCGCTGAAGAAAATCTCGGGCGTCGAGAAGGTGCTGGTGGTCGCGCGCACCGGCGCCGAGGTGCCATGGACGCCGGGCCGCGACCTCTGGCTGCATGAGGAGCTCGCGAAAGTCGCCGAGGATTGTCCGTCCGAGGAGATGAACGCCGAGGATCCGCTGTTCATCCTCTATACCTCAGGCTCGACCGGACAGCCGAAGGGCGTGGTGCACACGTCGGGCGGATATCTCGTGTTCGCGTCGATAACCCACCAATACGTGTTCGACTATCACGATGGCGATATCTATTGGTGCACGGCAGATGTCGGCTGGGTCACCGGCCACTCCTACATCGTCTATGGGCCGCTCGCCAACGGCGCGACCACCCTCATCTTCGAGGGCGTACCGAGCTATCCCGACGCCTCGCGCTTCTGGCAGGTGGTAGACAAGCACAAGGTCAATATCTTCTACACGGCGCCGACCGCGATCAGGGCGCTGATGGGTGCGGGCGACGATTATGTTAAGGGCACCAAGAGGAAATCGTTGAAGCTCCTTGGCACCGTCGGGGAGCCGATCAATCCCGAAGCGTGGGAGTGGTACTACCACGTGGTGGGAGAGGGGCGCTGCCCGATCGTCGATACCTGGTGGCAAACCGAGACGGGCGGCATCCTCATCACGCCCCTGCCCGGCGCGATCAAGCTCAAGCCGGGCTCTGCGACGTTACCGTTCTTCGGCGTGCAGCCGGCGATCGTCGATACAGAGGGCAACATCGTCGAGGGCGAAGGATCCGGCAATCTCGTGATCCTCGATGCGTGGCCCGGACTCGCACGCACCGTCTATGGCGACCATCGCCGTTTCGCAGACACCTATTTTTCTGCCTACAAGGGAAAGTATTTCACTGGCGACGGCTGCCGCCGCGACCAGGACGGTTATTACTGGATCACCGGCCGCGTCGATGACGTGATCAACGTCGCCGGCCATCGTATGGGCACCGCCGAGGTCGAGTCGGCTCTCGTCGCCCATCCCAAAGTCTCCGAAGCCGCCGTCGTCGGTTACCCGCACGACATCAAAGGTCAGGGCATCTATTGCTATGTCACGTTGATGGCCGGAGAGCAGTGGTACGACGAGCTCAGGATCGAGCTTCGCGACTGGGTGCGCAAGGAAATCGGTCCGATTGCCTCGCCCGACCTTATTCAGTTCGCTCCGGGGTTGCCTAAGACGCGGTCGGGGAAGATCATGCGCCGCATCTTGCGCAAGATCGCCGAGGATGACTTTTCAAATCTCGGGGACACCTCGACCCTTGCCGACCCGAACGTGGTCGACGACCTCATCCAGCACCGCCAGAACCGCAAATCGGCTTGATGAGATAATCAGGCGCACCGCTGACGCGAGGACTAGGCCAAGGAAAATATCATGTCGCTGAAACAAATTCTGATCGGGCTCGGCATCGCCCTTGCCCTCCTCATCGTCATTGTCCTCGTAATCGGCCATTGGTCCCCCGGCGAGCAGCAGAACGTCGCCAAGACCATGTCGGTCGAGGTGGGCGATCACACGGTCACGGTCACTGGCGCGTATAAGAACCTGACTCAGGAATCGATGGCCGATGGGATGGACATCAAAGTCGACGGCCACGAGATCGCCATCAATGCCGATCAGCTCACCGTCGACGGTAAGACCCAGGTGCTCGAGGCTGGGCAGGACGTCGAGGTCGCGGTCGACGACAAGGGCGCCATCAACGTGAAGCTCGTCGAGGCGGATGCCGGGAGTGCCGGCCACGCTTCGCAATGATCAGCGCGAGGGTCTGTTAGGCCGACAACACGCGTATGATCTGGCCAAGAAGCGTATTCCACGCATCCTTGGTCTCGCGCGTGAAGCTCTCCTCAAGCGATTGCTCGAGCGTCCAGATTAGCGCCCGCGTCATCGAGCGATAGTGGCGGCTTCTGATGCCGAGCTGGCGATGGCGAGCGCCGAGCAGCTTGAGCACGGGGCCCAACCCGTCCTTGTGCTTGAGCGAGATCATCCCGAGCTTCATCGCGGCGGCGAACTTGCGGGCCTGAACGTCGACTGGGCCATCGAACCGCGCGCGCAAGGAAGAGTCGATGCGGAACAGCCTGAGATAGAACAACCTCCCCACCAGCTCGAGCGCGGGCTCAATTCTACGGAAGCTGTCGCGAATGAGACGCTTCTGTTTTGCCGTCAGCGGGATCTCGGCCGGAGCCGCCGGACGCTTGACCCTGAGGCGTGTTGTCGATCTGCTGGCACGAAGTTGGATGACGGCTGACATGACGAGCTACTCCCCACTGGCGAGACGCAGATCGCGAGCATGAAGGGGCAGCTATTGACGAAGCGTTAAGGTTACCCAATCGCCATGAGTTTCTCTTTTTCCGCAAGGCTTAGGCGTTGCCAGTGGAAAACCGGGTTCCCAACACGCTTCTCTTTTCGGTCCGCTCAGAGCATCAACGGTTGCAACGGCAAACGCGATACCGATAGTGCGACGTTTCTGGCCTCGCGCCCCTATGAAAGACCCCTATTCGGCCGCCTTATTGTTGCGCGTGGCCACGTAAACTCGGTGCGGCCAGCAGCGAGATTGGGACGCGGGGCGGCGAGTCGAGTGGCCACCGTCGCGTCGAGCGGCAGCACCTGGTACTTCTCTGCCTCCTCCCAGAACAGCGGTTTCAGCTCTTTGACCTTCTCGGGGTACTTATCGGCTACGTTGTCGAACTGGGTCCAATCCTTTGGTTAGATCATAGAGTTCGTACGGGTAACTGGCCGGATCCTGGCTCACTGCCCCTGCCACGACCCAAGGGGGCCGCATGACCTTTGTGCTCGCAATCCATCCGTCGTGATAGATCGCGGTGATCGCCCATCATCTCAAAATACTGTGTGTGGTGGTGTGACGGTTCATCAGCGTTCTTTGCATCGAAGGTGTACATAAAGCTGACCCCTTCCATCGGCTTCTGCGGGATGCCATCCACTATGTCAGGGGCTCGGATGCCGGTCGCCTCCAGGATCGTCGGTACAATGTCAATGAGGTGGGTGAATTGGTTGCGGATGCCGCCCTTGTCCTTGATCACGTTTGGCCAAAAGACCGCCATGCCCTGACGTACGCCGCCCCAATGCGACGCAATCTGCTTGGTCCAAGAGAAGGGCGTGTCGAACGCCCATGTCCATGGCACCGCTATGTGCGGGTAGGTCTGGTCCGAGCCCCAGGCGTCGTAGAACTTCATCTGGTCAGCAATCGGGATCTCGACGCCGTTGAGTGAGGCGACCTCGTTCGGCGTGCCAATCAGCGTGCCCTCGGCGCTGTTGCCATTGTCGCCCGCGATGTAGATGATCAGCGTGTTGTCAAGCTTGCCCATTCTATCGATTTCATCGATCACCCGACCGATCTCGTGGTCGGTGTAGGCGAAGTACGCTGCGAAGACATCCGCTTGGCGGATAAACAGCTTCTTCTCATCCGGGCTGAGCTCGTCCCAGTTCTTCAGTAGATCATGTGGCCACGGAGTGAGTTTGGCGTCCTGCGGGATCACGCTAATTCGCTTCTGATTGGCAAAGATGGTGTCGCGTAGCTTGTTCCAGCCCTCATCGAACAAGTGCATGTCGCTGATCTTCTTGATCCACTCGGGCGTTGGATGATGCGGTGCGTGGACGGCGCCCGGCACGTAGTAGATGAAGAATGGCTGATCAGGATTTATCGCGGTGATGCGCCGTAAATACTCGATCGCATCATCGGCCATCGCCGTGACTAGGTTCCAGCCAGGATGACCGTAATACGGGTAGATCGCCGTGGTATTGCGGAACAGGTTCGGCTGCCACTGATTGGCGTCGCCGCCGACGAAGCCATAGAAATAGTCGAAACCCATTCCAGTCGGCCATTGATCGAATGGCCCCGCTTGGCTCGCCTGGAAATCAGGGGTGTTGTGGTCCTTGCCAAACCAGGCTGTCCAATAGCCATTGTCCTTCACAGTATCTTGCCAATCGTTGCCTTGTCCCGGGTCATGAAGCTGTCATAGCCAGGAAAGCCCGTCGCTTGCTCGGCGACGACCCCGAAGCCCATCGAGTGATGATTGCGACCAGTGATGATCGCCGCCCGGGTCGGCGAGCAAAGTGCTGTCGAGTTGAAGTTGGTATAGCGCAGACCGTTGGCAGCGATCTGATCCAGGGTCGGCGTCGGGACGACACCGCCGAACGTGCTGGTAACGCCAAAACCGGTTTCGTCGGTCATAATCAAGAGGATGTTCGGTGCGCCCTTGGCTGGCACCACGCGTGCTGGCCACCAGGGTATCGATTGCGCGGCGTTGCGCTCGATCTTGCCTTCGAACTTCTGCTGCGGCGGCGGCAGATGGTTGCCCGGGATTGTCGTTGTCGCGCTTGGGGAGCCCGCCGCTCCGGCAGTTTCTTGTGCGGTGGCCGCGGAGGTCAGCGCAGAGGCGGCAAGAAGGGCAAGCGTCAGGGCGAGCAAGTTTGCTTTCATGGGCAACCTCCCAACACTTGTTGCCACCCATCTCGCTTGTTCTGAACATAGCCCCCACCAACGGCGCTTTGATGAAACCGCGGCGCGTGAAATTTACCCATCTGAGTTGGCTGATGCTCGCAGAATAACCTATTCGCTTGGCGACCTGGTGAGATCGAACTTCAGCCGTAGCTCGCTCCCAGGCCAATTCTGCTTGCACGTCGGCGACATGGACGCTCGTCGCTGCACTTTCGGAGTCCACTTGCAAGCGGACACCTTGCAAGCATCGGCGCGGCGGCGCATGGAAGCCGCTGCGGGTTTCAACTGATCGAGAAACCCTAAAGGACTCAATGAGGCCTTTTAGGCTGGGTTTCCAAAAAAGTCGTGGTTAGTCAGGGCTCTCCGCCTATCGTTAATGTAAGCGGCCTGGAAACTATTTCCCGTCTCGGGACCTTCGGGCGCAGCCAAAAGATCCGGCGTTGCGCCGGTTTTTCGCTTCTTGTCGCTGGTTTTGCCGCCTCCATATTTAAGGCTGCTTTGTTGGAGGCCTGAATGAGCTATTTCCGCACCGCGATCTTGCTTGCAGCGCTGACCGCGCTGTTCATGGGCATTGGATTTTTGATCGGCGGCCAGAGCGGCATGATCATCGCCCTGCTCATCGCCGGCGCGATGAACCTGTTCACCTACTGGAACGCCGACAAGATGGTGCTCTCGATGTACGGCGCGCACGAGGTGGACGAGCGTCAGGCGCCGGAGCTCTACGCGCTGGTGAGGCAGCTTGCGGCAAATGCCGGACTGCCGATGCCCCGCGTATACATCATGGAGAATCCGCAGCCGAACGCGTTTGCCACTGGCCGCAACCCCGAGCACGCCGCGGTCGCCGTGACCACTGGCCTGATGCAGATGGTGAACCGCGATGAGCTTGCCGGCGTGCTGGCGCATGAGCTCGGGCATGTCAAGCATCGCGATACGCTGCTGATGACGCTCACCGCGACCATCGCAGGGGCCATCTCCATGCTTGCCAATTTCGGTTTCTATTTCGGCGGCGCGCGCAGCAACAACAACAATGTCGGTCTGATCGGCTCGATCCTGCTGCTCATCCTCGGACCGCTCGCGGCGGGCCTCGTGCAGATGGCGATCAGCCGCACGCGCGAATACGAGGCCGACCGCGAGGGCGCCGAGATCTCGCGGCGTCCGTTGTCGCTCGCCTCTGCGCTGCGCAAGATCGCCGGCGCCGCCGAGGAGATTCCCAACATTCCGGCCGAGCGCAATCCCGCCTCGGCGCATCTCTTCATCGTCAACCCGCTGTCCGGCGCGGGCATGGACAATCTGTTCTCGACCCATCCCAACGTCGAGAACCGAATCGCGCGGCTGAACGAGATCGCCCGCGAGATGGGCCAGAGCGGCCCGGGCCGAGACGCCGGTCCTCTTGCCGAAGCCGCAGAGATTGCCGGCCCGTGGAAGCAGCCGCAGCGGCGTGTTGCCGGGCGCGGGCCTTGGGGCTAGGTCCTAGCTCCGGCAAAGCTTCTCAGGCCAACTCTAGATGAAGCCCTCTCGCAAAGAGACGCGGGACCGAGCCCACGCGCGAGACATGCAGGTCGGGCTTCCGGCCCGACGCGCCGCTGTCGAGCTGCTCGCTGCCGTGCTGCAGAGAAAGCAGGTCCTCGACGACGTTCTCGGCCGCTCCCTCGAACGAGGCGCGATGTTCGACCTGGCGACGCGCGACCGCGCTCTCGCCCGGGCCATCGTCGCCGCAAGTCTCAGGCAAAAGGGCGAGCTCGACCGCGTGCTGTTCACCTTCCTCGAGCGCGGCCTGCCCGACAAGTCCGGCACGCTCTATCCAATCCTGCTCGCAGGCGCGGCGCAGCTCATCTTCCTTAAGACGCCGCCGCACGCGGCAATCGACCTTGCCGTGACGCTCGCCCAGTACGATCCCAAGGCCAAGCGCTACGACAAGCTTGTCAACGCCGTGCTGCGCCGGGTGGCAAACGAGGGCGAGGTGATCGCGAGCGCACTCGATGCCGCGCGGGTCAACACGCCCGACTGGCTCTGGTCGCGCTGGGTTTCCTATTGGGGCGAGGCGCGGGCGCATGCCATCGCTGAAGCCAATCTCATCGAGCCGCCGCTCGACCTCACCGTAAAGAACAATCCGGCGCTCTGGGCCGAGCGGCTCTCGGGCCGCGTGCTAGTGACTGGCAGTGTGCGACTGCTACCCAAAGGGCGCATCGAGTCACTTGCCAGCTATGACGAGGGCGCGTGGTGGGTGCAGGACGTCGCTGCCTCACTCCCGGCGAAGCTGCTCGGCCATGTCGCGGGGCAGCCCGTAGCAGACCTTTGCGCAGCGCCTGGGGGCAAGACGGCGCAGCTTGTCCTCGGCGGCGCCTCGGTCATCGCTGTCGACAACTCGAAGACGCGGCTCAAGCTGCTCGCCGAGAATCTGAAGCGGCTTCACCTCGAGGCCGAGCTGGTCGAGGCCGATGCCGCGTCATGGCAACCGGGAGGGCTGTTCGACGCTGTGCTGCTCGATGCGCCTTGCTCCTCAACCGGCACCATCCGGCGTCATCCCGACATCCCCTATGTGAAATCGGCAAAGGACATCGAGGCGCTTGCCGCGCTCCAGGCCCGCCTCCTCGACAATGCCGCGCGGCTCGTCAGGCCTGGCGGTAAGCTCATCTATTCGACCTGCTCGCTCGAGCCTGAGGAAGGCGAGGCGCAGATTGCCGCCTTCCTCACCCGCAACGCCGCCTTCAGCATCGATCCCATCAGCCCAGCTGAGCTTTACGGCCAAGCGCAATGGATCGAACCTTCCGGCTGCCTCAGGACCTTCCCCTACGAGCTCAAACTCGATTCCGCTGAGTGGAGCGGGATGGACGGGTTTTTCGCGGCCCGCCTTGTCCGCGGCAGTTAAGCTTCGGCCAAGTATCGCACTTGATCGAAACCCTCCGCCGCCCGACAATGCCGCACCTTGAGCATGCGCGCGGGGCGGCGATGCATCTGCTAAAAGGGCGGGGCGGCAGCTTGGAGACAAATCACGATGGCGGGCACTGATCCTCAGCCCTATGAACGCGGTCCGCGCGTAGACGCGGGGCGCCTCAGCGGGCCCAGTCCGCTCCGCCGTATCATGCTCGCCGGCATGGCGAGCTTGAGTTACCCCGGGACGAGGGCCGAGCAATTGCTGCTCGCCCCGCAGGAGCTCAGGACTGCTGACCCAAGCTTTGCCACCGAGCTTTACAACGGCCATTTCGGCCTTGCCGGCAAACTCGCCGAGGTCGACACCGAGTCGCCCTTCGAGATCGATCCTCCGTCGGAGGGGTGGGCGCGCGAACTCTATGGCTTCGGCTGGCTCCGACATCTCCGCGCCGCCGGCAGCGAGCTCTCGCGCGAGCAGGCCAAGGTTCTTGTCAACGATTTCATCGCGCTCAAGCGTTCGCTGCCCGGCCTTGCCTGGCAGCCGGAGATCGTGGGCCGCAGGGTCATCTCCTGGCTGTCGAACTCGGTGCTCGTGCTCGATACCGGCGAGCCGCAGGCCTACGAGACCTTCCTCAGGGCGCTCTCTTCGCAGCTCCGCTATCTCTCGGCGAGCTATCGCGACGCGCCGGACGGCGTGCCCCGCCTCGTTTCGTTGATGGCGCTCGTCTATGCCGGACTTTGCATCGCCGAGCAGCAGGCCGTGGTCGAGCGATATACGCGGCCTCTGTGCAAGGAACTCGAGCGCCAGATCCTCCCCGACGGCGGCCATATCTCGCGGAACCCCGAAGCGCTCGTCGAGCTTCTGCTCGACCTCCTCCCGCTCAAGCAATGTTTCGTGGCGCGCGACCGGCCGCCGCCCAAGGAGCTGACCGATTCGATCGAGCGCATCATGCCCATGCTCCGCTTCTTCAGGACCTGCGACGGCACGCTGACGCGCTTCAACGGCGCAGGCCCCACCCCGACCGACGCGCTTGCCACCGCGCTCGCCTATGACGACGTCAAGGGCGCGCCGGTGCGCTATGCAGCGAACTCCGCCTATGCGCGGCTCGAATGCGGCTCGACGCTATTCATCTGCGACATCGGCCCGACGCCCGCAGCCTCGCTCAGCATTACGGCGCATGCAGGCTTCCTCTCCTTCGAGATGAGCTCCGGCAACGCGCCGATGATCGTCAATTGCGGCACGCCGTCGGTCGATCACGATGAGTGGCGCCCGTTCTCCCGCTCCACGCCCGCGCATTCGACGCTGACATTCGAGGATGTCTCTTCCGGCGAATTCGGAACGTCCGGCACCAATGGCGCGCTGCCGACAGTAGACGCGCGGTTGCTCGGTCCTGCGAACGCGCAAGCCACGCTCAGCGATCAGGTCGACAGCACCGACAACATCAGGATCAGGGGCTCGCATGACGGCTATCTCGAGCGCTTCGGGGTAACTCATGCGCGGCAGATGCTGATTGCGCCGAACGGGCTCCTCATCTCGGCCGAGGACAAGCTCTCCGCGCCACAGGGCCTGAAGAGCCCGGACGAAAACCTGATCGCCGGCGATTACGCCGTCCGCTTCCATCTGCATCCGAGTGTGCGTGCAGAGCTTGGGTCCGACGGCCAGAGCGTCGAACTGAGGCTCAAGAACGGCGAGGCTTGGCGCATCACCTCGAACGCGTCAGAGACCACCCTTGAGCAGAGCTTCTTCCTCGCCGACGCGCGCGGGCCGCAGTCCACTTCGCAGGTCGTGCTTGGCGGCTTCATAGGCGAGGCCAGCGAAGTCAGGATCGTGTGGAACATCGAGCGCAAGGGAGAGGCGGGCGGCAACGGCACTCTCGTCGATCCGAACGACCCCGCCCCCGCAGCAGTCTGATCTCATGTCGACGCCAAAGATTGCCCGCGCGCTGCTCTCGGTCAGCGACAAGACCGGTCTGGTCGATTTCGCCAAGGGGCTGGCCCGCTACGGCATCGAGATCGTCTCGACCGGCGGCACCGCCAGACTGCTGCGCGAGGCCGGAGTCCAAGTCACCGACGTCGCCGATATCACGCAGGTCCCCGAGATGATGGACGGCCGGGTCAAGACGCTGCATCCCAAGATCCACGGCGGGCTGCTCGCGGTGCGTGGAAACGAGGTGCACGAGAAGGCGCTCGCCGATCACGCGATCCCCGCCATCGACGTGCTTGCGGTGAATCTCTATCCGTTCGAGGCGACCGTCGGCTCAGGCGGTGATTTCGCTGAGTGCATCGAGAACATCGACATCGGCGGCCCTGCGCTCATCCGCGCCGGCGCCAAGAATCACGCGAGCGTCACCGTCGTGGTCGAGCCCGCGGACTACGCCATCGTGCTTGCCGAGATGGAAAGAAACAGCGGGACAACCACGCCTGAGCTGCGCAAGTCTCTTGCTGCCAAGGCCTTCGCCCGCACCGCCGCCTATGACGCCGCGATCTCGTCCTGGTTCGCCGACACGCTCGGCGAGCGCACGCCGAAGATCGAGGTCATTGCCGGCACGCTCGCCGAGGCGCTGCGCTACGGCGAGAACCCGCATCAATGGGCCGCCTTCTACCACACAAACGAGAGGCGCTTCGGCGTCGCCACCGCGACGCAGGTGCAAGGCAAGGAGCTGTCCTACAACAATCTCAACGACACCGATGCGGCCTACGAGCTGGTGGCCGAGTTTGACCCTGAGGCGAGTGCCGCTGTGGCCATCATCAAGCACGCCAACCCGTGCGGCGTAGCGCTTGGCGAGACGCAAGCTGAAGCCTACCGCAAGGCCTATGCCTGCGATCCGGTCAGCGCCTATGGCGGCATCGTCGCCCTGAACCGCATGCTCGACGCCGAGGCCGCGCGCGAGATCGTCACGATCTTTACCGAGGTCATCATCGCCCCCGACGCAAGCGACGAGGCCAAGGCGATCGTGGCGGAGAAGAAGAACCTCAGGCTCCTCCTTGCCGGCGGCCTTCCCGACTCGAAGGCGCAAGGCGTGACGTTTCGCTCGCTGTCGGGCGGATTCCTCCTTCAGGCCAGCGACAACGAAGTGGTGTCGGATCTCGATCTCAGGGTCGTGACCAAGAGGAAGCCGAGCAACGAGGAGTTCGCCGACCTCATCTTCGCCTTCGCCGTGGCGAAGCACGTGAAGTCGAACGCCATCGTCTATGCCAGGGACGGCGCCACCGTCGGCATCGGCGCCGGGCAAATGTCGCGCGTCGATGCGGCGCGCATGGCGGCGTGGAAAGCGGACGAGGCCGCCAAGGCGCAAGGGGTGAAGAGCCTGACCGAAGGCTCGGTCGCGGCGTCAGACGCCTTCTTTCCCTTCCCCGACGGTTTGCAGGTGATCGCGGAGGCCGGCGCGCGAGCCGTGATCCAGCCCGGCGGCTCGCTGCGCGACGACGAAGTCATCGCCGCCGCCGACGCCGCCGGCCTCGCCATGGTCTTCACCGGGATGCGCCACTTCCGGCATTAGGACTGCTTGCGTCCGCTGGTGAGCCAAAGCCGACTGGGGACAGGCCTCCGGCGTCTCACCCGTCCGCTTTTGGCCGCCTCGTGGCAGCCGGGAATGCAGCAGAACATGGCAACGTGACCAGCCGTTGATCGCGTGCGCGGAATAAAGGCCCTCCAAGCGAGTCTCCTCACTGATCGGGCGTGAGTGCCCGCATGACAGCAATCGAGAAGGAGACGACCATGATGTGCAGCAAAGATTTGCCCACGTTGCGCTGATCGCTGCCATCTTGCGCGCCGGCGGTAATCGCGAACTAGAATTTGGCGGCCGGGATTTGCCCACAGAGCCCCGGTTGGCGACCCCTACTGGAGTCCATGCGACTACTCATCCACCTACGGTACCAACGGCTGTGGAGGTTAGGGGCGACTCGATATCAGTTGGGTGACTCCAATCGGACAGTTTGCAGGCGGCGCCGAGGCTGGCGCGCGAGCCGTGATCCAGCCCGGCGGCTCGCTGCGCGACGACGAGATGATCGCGGCATCCACCGGCCTTACGATGCGAGCAAAAAAGGCGGCAGCGAATTGTGGCTCGCTGCCGCCTCGTTCGCTTCAGAAGAAAATGCTGATCTCAACCACACTCCAGCGGCGGCGGGGACTAGTTGTTCTTCCCCTTACCAGAAGGCGGCCCACTCGGGGCATGACGTATCAACGATCGGATTTTGAATGTTCTGATCGGCCCACGTCATGAGGGAATGTGATCGAAGTCCTGCGGCGTGATTGCAGCGTTCACTAAGTTGCCGAGTCCGATTGCGGATTCGGGGATGATGATGGCCTTGACCAGGTTCAGCTCACCCCTTTCCTTTAGGACACGGATCATGTGCAGTAGATGGATCCCCGACTGTGAATGCGGGGAAACGATGGCGCCGCCTAGGCGCTCGACCAGATCCGCCATCGCGCGTCCGTCCCAGGTGCTGTCCGGCGCGACCGTAGTCGGAACGCAAGTCGCGCAGTTGGAGCTGGGAAGCAGGGCCTCGAAATTGGGGACCACCTGTTTGTAGTAATTCAAGGCCAAGTAGGCATTGTTAGCGGGATTGGGCGCTGGCCCGATGGCTCCCACGCGCGCCTGAATGTTCGCGTCAATGGAGCTATCCATGGGCGGTATGGGAAAAGCAGGCGGGTAATTGCCATGCCCCTCCGATGGTGGGTTTGTCTCCGCTGGATCCGGGTCGCCCGGATCGCCATGGCGTATCATCGTCCCATTGACGATGTTGGAGCCCGCCGGGATCATGTGGCCGAACCAAAGTCTCCAGGTGCCATCGCTACTAGAGGTCGGAATATCCGGAAGCAGGGCTAATCCGCCCGCGACGTCGCCCGCATTTGGCCTTTGCCTCATGAATGACGCTCGAGTCGGAACCGGATCTTCCCCGTCCCGGCTGATCCATCACAAAGGTAGCCAGGTTGTCGCGCACCGCATGTGCCAGCCAACCTTCGGTTCCGTTCGGCGTCGCATCCACGTCCGCCCCGGTGTGATTGGATCCATGGACCAGGATCAGCGGCCACTGGCGGCGCTTGTTGGGGATCTGGAACTGAACATATGACTGGCCAATGATGACCTGCTGCGGGTCGCCCGCGGTTGAGGAACTCGCAAAATTCGTAAACTTTAGGCACGCCGCCGACGAAGAAGGCGCCCTGGTCGCATATGTCTAAGCCCTTCCCGATCAGGAACCGCTTCTTGAGCGGGTTCACCGGATCAGCTGGGTTCGCCCAGCTCGTGCTTGCGGCAGCGACCGCAAACAAGATAGCGGCCGTGAGGCTATAGCTCGCGGACCGTAAGAGTTCGCGTTTCATGTTGACCTCCAGAGGGTAGAAGCAGACGCAGCACTATCGGTCCGATCCCTGGAGAGAAGTCTTTCAGAGTTCTGCCAGATTGCAGAATTGCGCCACGAGCGACGAAGGGGCACCCAACTTGATTGGAGGCGGGTACAGTTGGCAGAAAATCACATGCTCACTTATTCCCGCGCACAAAAGCTAATTTACACTGCACTCACCTAGTCCACTTGAAGGGCGCATCATGAGGCGTTCATGAAGCGGGACGAGGTGCGGCGCCTGCGGGCTTCGTCGCAACGAAGCACCCGGGTGGCATCGGAGCTCCTCCCGGAACCACTAGGAGTCCCTGCTAGGAGCTGGCTGATCGACCGGCTTACGCCGGCAACAAAAAACGAGGCCCGGTGCCGAAAAGACGTCGCAAATGAGCATGCGCTACCGGCCTCCCGCCTTCGCGAAGCCCGCTTCGGTGGGCGAAGCAAGGCTGGCCTACAGATGCGCGTGTGGCGCGCCGAGAGGCGCCCGCCGCGATCCCAAAAGGATCGTGGACACTAAGAGGTTTGCGCTTTTCGGCGCGCCATCCCCCTTCATCTGAAGGGGAAAGTTCTTTGACATAACCTCGCGCGCTCGCGCGGTGAGGCGATGAACCACGCCGTGTCAGGACCACGAGACTCGGGGCTATGCCGAGTCGCTGTCAGCCTGCGGGCATGCCCATCTTGGCGAGGAACAGTTGGTTGCCTGCTTCCCGCAGGCGCCGGCAAACCTCCCGGCCCATGTTCATCTGGATCAGCGTGAACTGCTTCAAGTCCAGTGCGTAGAGCCGGTGGAGATTAGCCGCGAAAATACAAATCGCGGTGCAGTCTTCGACGGCGCGGACGGAGGCGCTGCGTTGACCGTGATCCATCACCGCCATCTCACCAAAGCAGTCGCCCTCCTGCAAAATGGAGATAACGTGCTCTTGTTCGCCCCAGGATTTCACGACTGCGACTTTCCCCGTCTGAAGGACGAACATCGAGTCGGCTTGGTCGTGTTCACGGAAAAAGAAGTCGTTCGCCGGCACGAACACGACCGGGCACAAGGTGAGCAGGAATTGAAGGATATCTGATCGGATGCCGCCGAAAATGGGCATGCGCTGTAGGAGCTCGATGCGCGCTTCAATACCCGTCTCGGCGCTTGCCGAATTGCGCTCCTTTTCGGGTAGCTGATGCCACTCAGTGTGGGCCGAGAAGGTCATGGGGACCTCCATACGCGGAACCTGTGCACGGCAGAAACGCGCTAGCAGCCCGAATGGTCGCGGCCCTGACGAGAAAAAACTAACGCGATCGCGCCGAGCCTATGCCGGTGAGGAGCCATTCAACCGAGACGCGGCAGGCAAGGCAAAATGGCACGATCAGGTTATGCGGCATGAGGGAAGCGCCGCGGCCCTCGTATTTCGTGTAAGTGTCGCGCGTGACCCCAAGCAAGAGCGCCATCTCGTCTACAGGATAGCGCGCGCCGGTGCGTGCCTGCCTGACCCGGGCAGCGAAGGCAGCGCGATATTCTCGCGGCGTTACCCGCCGTTTCCTCGGCGTCGTTACTGCGGCTCCGCTACGGGACTTGGCCATTCGGGCTCGGAACTCTTGCGAAAAACAAGAAATATCAAGAGCCCGCCTATTCTGTCCCTGAGAAACAAGGTTAACGCCCGTCGTGCTTTACCCTGAGCAGGAGCAGGAGGCCGGCGATCAGGAACACCAGGCTCATGGCAATTCCGAGCCGCTGGCTCCCGGTGGCGTGCGTAACGGCGCCGATGGCGAGCGGCGCCGCGAATGCCGTAATCTTCCCGGAGAACGAGAAGAAGCCGAAGAACTCGGTGACTTTGTCGGGCGGGCACATGCGCGCGAGCAGGGTGCGGCTCGAGGACTGAATCGGCCCCGAGGCAATGCCGATCAGCATGGCGAAGGCGAGATAGACCTGCTCGCCTACCGAAGAGAACGGCGCGCTGCCCGGCGCCTTGGGTTCGACCGGCAAGACGAACAGCACGTGATCGTGATCGACCGAAAGCACGCCGATTGAGGCGGCGATGAAGAGAAGCGAGGTCGCCGCGATCACCGCCTTCGAGCCCTTGCGGTCGTCGAGCACTCCGCCGAGCGCCGCGCCGAACGTGCCGGTGATGGTGAGGATGATGCCGAACAGGCCAAGCTCGGTCGCGCCCCAGCCGAACACGGTGCCGGCATAGATGCCGCCGAAGGCGAACACTGCACCGAGGCCATCGGCGTAGAGCATACGCGCCAGCAGGAACTTTGCGATCTCGAAATGATGGCGCACGAGATCTCTGACCGACCGGATGAGCTGCCACAGTCCTGCAGTCACCGCGTCCCTCTTGAGCGGCTTCGACGGGCGGTCTGGCGTAAACAGAAAGAGCGGCAGGATGAACACCAGAAACCACACTGCCGAGAACGGACCGACCAGGCGGTCGCCTTCACGCGTCGCCGGATCGAGCGGCACAATCGGCGGAACTCCGAGCAGCGTCTTGCCGGTATGCGGATCGGCGACGATAAGACCCGCGATCAGCGCAAGACTCACGAGGCCGCCGACATAGCCAGTGGCCCAGCCGATGCCGGACAGCGTGCCGAGCCTGCGATTGCCGACGAGCGACGGCATCATGGCGTTGGTGAACACCGTGGCGAGCTCCGCCCCGATGGTGGCGAGGCCGAAGGAGATCAGCACGAGCGGCGCGAGCCCGATCTCGCCAGGGATCGCGAACCACAGCCCGCACAGTCCGACGAAGAGCAGCACCGAGAAGGCTGCGATCCACGGCTTGCGCCGCGTGCCCTCGTCGGCGATGGCGCCAAGCACCGGAGCGAGTGCAGCTGCGATCAACTCGGCGATGCCGGTGGCGTATGCCCACAGCGAGGAGCCGCGCGCCGGATCGTCCATGAAGCCGTTCACGAAATACGGCGCGAATAGGAAGGTGACGACGAGGGTGTAGAAGGGCTGCGTTGCCCAGTCGAACAGAACCCAGCCGAACAGCGCGAGCTTCCCCGCTGGCGCTGCGGCCGAGCGTGCTGCCGCCGCCTGCTGCTGCTCAGGGCGTGCCATAGACATCGAGCACGATGAGATGGTTAGGCAGTTCGTCCTTATCGAAATGGCCCGGCGGGAAATGCTCGGCGAGGATTTTGCCGCACATCTCGATGGCCTTGACGAAACCTTGGGTGCGCGTGCCGCGCGCGAGATGGCTGGTCAGCTCCGTGATCACGTCCTTCCACACCGAAGGTTGCACTTTGCCATAGATGCCCTCATCGGCGATCACCTCGGCGTAGCGTTCGGCGAACGAGACATAGATGAGCACGCCGGTGCGGCCTTTGGTGGTGTGCAGGTTCTGCGCCAGGAATTGCTCGACGGCGCGCTGATGAGAGCGGAGGTGCTTCACCGACCTAGGCACCAACGCAAAGCGCAACGGCGGCCATTGAAACAGAACCGAGGCGACAAAGAAGACGGCAAGCTGCAGCAGGTAGATATATTCGATCGGCCAATTCGTGAGGAGGATCAACGGGATGGGAACGGCCAGGGCGAGCAGCGCCGCCCACATGATGACGAAAGAACGATAGCCGTCGGAGGCGCCTGCAGCCACGACCACGATCTCGCCGCTGGTCTTCGCTTCGGCCCGCGTTATGGCGTGGGTGATGGTCGCGCGTTCCTGTGGAGTGAAGGGCGTCATTGCTTGGTCCTACCAGCTCCCAGAAGCTCCGCCGCCGCCGAAATCGCCGCCGCCTCCGGAGAAGCCGCCGCCGAAATCGCCGCCGCCGCCACTCCAGCCTCCTCCGCCTCCACCCCCGCCGTCCCAGCCGGGCCCGGGAATGAAAATCGGGCCGCCACCCCTCCTTCCCCCGACCTGCTGCGCGCTCCGCGTCAAGTTCCAGATGAACCACGAAATGATCAGTAGCCAGAAGATCACCATGAGCCAGTTGATGGCCGGCTGGTCGGCGTCGTGGCGCGCCTTGGCCTTGGCGCGCTCTTCGACCTCGGCAGCATCGCCTGTCAGCACCTTGGTGATGTCGCGCACGCCATCCTTGATGCCGCCGGCATAATCGCCGGTGCGGAACTTCGGCAGGATCGCGTTCTCGATGATGATCTTCGACAATGCGTCGGTGAGGATAGGCTCGAGTCCGCGGCCGACCTCGATGCGCACCTTGTGCTCGTTGGGCGCAACGATCAGCAGCACGCCGTTATTGAGCTGCTTGGTGCCGATGCCCCAATGGCGCCCGAGCTGATAGCCGTAATCCTCGATCGCATAGCCCTGCAGCGACGGCAGGGTGACCACTACGAGCTGGTCGGAGCTTTTGTCCTCGAGCGTCTTGAGATCGGCGGTGAGCTGTGCCTCGTCGTCGGCGCCGAGCAGGTACGCGTCGTCGACCACGCGGCCGGTCAGCTCGGGAAAAGTCGGCTCGGCAACAGCGGGCGTGAGCCAGAGCAGCAAGGCGAGGCAAGCAAGCGTGCCGCCATTGCGCCGAAGCGTTGAGGCCATGTGGCCCTCGTTAAAACTAGAACTTCACCTCCGGCGGCTTGCTCACGTCCTCGGCCACGGTGAAGTTCTGCATGGGCTCAGCGTCCGGATAGAGGAGCGCGCGCCACCAGCGGCCGGGAATGGTCCTGATCTCGGTGTTGTAGTCCTTGACCGCCTGGATGTAGTCGCGCCGTGCGATGGCGATGCGATTCTCCGTGCCCTCGAGCTGCGACTGAAGCGCCAGGAAATTCTGATTCGACTTGAGGTCGGGATAATTCTCGGTGATGGCAAGCAGCCTGCTCAGCGCGCCGGTGAGCTCGCCTTGCGCCTGTTGGAATTTCTGGAAGGCTTCGGGGTTAGTGAGGATGTCCGGTGGAATTTGCACTTGCGTCGCCTTGGCGCGCGCCTCGGTCACCTCGATGAGTACTTTGCTTTCTTGCGCGGCATAGCCCTTCACCGTCTCGACGAGATTGGGAATGAGATCGGCACGGCGCTGGTACTGATTCAGCACCTCGCTCCAAGCGGCCTTGGCGCGCTCCTGCAACGTGGGAATGGTGTTGATGCCGCAGCCGGCGAGCATCGCGCCTGCAAGCAGAATGCCAAATGCGCGTAGAATGCCGCGCGACAGCGGGCGCGTCGAAGCCAGCATGTGGTCCTCCCCGAGACGGCGTCAAGAAAACTGCGATGGGATGTATTGGCGCCCTTCGGCAGAAGCAAGCGCTTTTGCAACAGAGAATGGCCAAGCGTGGACCCTATTCCTGCCGCCCTTTCGTTCCAGAGTTGTTGCCAGTGCACCAGCATCGGGCGCCTCGCGAGAACTGGCGAAGCGCTATGAAGCAGGCGGCGCTTGTCCCTGGTAAGCAAGTAAAAAATGGGACACGCATCCCGCGCCAATTTGGAGTGTTGCGAGAATGGAACAAAGGCGAAGTTTATTCGCGCGCATTCATCTGTCCGGCGTCATTGCGCCGCGGTGGGCAAAGCCCTCAAAATCGGTCCTAACATCACGCCCTTCCGCCATTTTTTCGACGCCTGCCCGACACGTTCAGGGGACCGAATACGCCTTTCACGCGTTAGCTAATCAGAAGGCTTTGCTGGTCAAATTGGGACGCCTCTTTTAGTCTGATTCGTTGAGTCGTAAGGGGCTCACGGGGGAGGCTCGCTATGGGACCGACTATAGACGGGGAGCGAGTGAGTTGCGTAAGGCGCGTATGAAGGGAAGGGCTGCGCTTGTAGCCGTGAAGAGGGCCTCATCGACATTTATTGCTGGTTTCGGCGTTGCGGCTATAGCCGTCGCCGTCGCCGCGGGCCCGGTTTACGCCAAGGACCGCCAGGCTCGGCCGGGCGACTCCGGCGTCGCGGATACCGACAACGGCGAACCGCTGTTCCTCGTGGTGTCGACCGGATCGCAAAAGGTCGACATCTATCGCGGCACGAGCCTGCTTACATCGTCACCAGTCTCGACCGGCACCGCCGCCCATCCAACCTTCCTCGGCGCGTTCAGCATCATCGAGAAGCAGCGCTGGCATCACTCGAACATCTACAGCGGCGCGCCGATGCCGTGGATGAACCGGATCACCTGGTCCGGCACGGCGCTGCATGCGGGCGTGGTCCCAGGCTATCCCGCTTCGCATGGCTGCATCAGGCTGCCCTATTCATTCGCGCCCCGGCTCTATCAGATCACGCGCGTCGGCGATAACGTGGTGATCTCCCGCGATCGGCCAGCGCCGGCACTGATCGAGCACCCTGCCCTGTTCCAGCCGCTGCCGCCGCCAGCACCGCCCATCATGGTGAAACAGGAGCTGCCTCCGCAGCGCCAATCGAACATCGACATCATGCCGGTCGTTGCGCCCTCGATCCGTCTGGGCCTGCTCGCCAAGGCTGACGTGGGCGGCGTCACCACCGACGTTCCTTCCTCAATCGAGGCCGAAGCGGCAGACCAGGGCGGTCATGCCCCCGCCGCTCCTATTCCGGCAACGGCCGCCGATCTCAACACCGGCAACCCGGGCGCTGAGGACACCCACACGCACGCGATCAACCCCTTTGTCGGCGGCGCGTCCGCCGGCAGCAACACTCACGCGACCGATACGCCCGGCACTCACAAAGACCAGACGCGGCTCAAGGGCTCTAGCGACGATACCAGCCGCCACGCCCTCACTGACGAGGACGAGGACAATGCGTCGTCCGTCGCGAAAGCGCCCACCGACGAGCCGTCGCTTGCAGTATCGGCGCATGAAGCGAAGGAGGCTACCGTCGAGGCGGCGCCTGCTCCCGCCAAGCAGCCCGCAATCACGGTCTCCGCGGTGGCGGCAAGTGCGGATTCAATCGGCGCGCCGGCCTCTGCTGTCGGCTCGGTCGCGCTGCTCCCGCCACACACGCCAGCGCCGGCTCAGGTCATTGAACCGATAACGCCTACAGCACCGATCCTTCCTGTTACCGTCACGCCCCTTGTTCCTGCGCCTCCTGTGCCAAGTGCCCAGCTGGCTCCGGACGTCACTCCCTCGATTGTCGCGACCAAGCTCGCGGCAGGGACGAGCGCCGCTGCCATCCAGGCCGCGGAGCCGCGCTCCAATGCACCCTTGCGCATCCTCGTGACGCGGCGCACGCAGCGCGACCGCATCATCTCCATGCAGAACATCCTTGCCGAACTCGGCTATCTCGACCGACAGGATTTCGACGGCACGTTCGGGAAGCCGACGGTGACGGCGATCAAGGCCTTCCAGAAGGCCAACGGCATGCCGGAGAGCGGGGCCTTCACCGACGAGCTCGTCAAGAAGGTCTACGAAGTTGCCGGCAAAGGAGAGCCACCGGTCGGGCATATCTATGTCAGGCAGGAACTCGGCCGCGTGTTCGATGCGCCGGTCGGCTTGCGCAATCCTGACGAGCCGCTCGGCACCCACGTCTATACCGCTTTGAACTTCGCTCCCGGCGACACCAAGGCGCGGTGGATGGCCGTCACCGTGCAGGGCGATTCGGCCGCGTCGGCTCTCGACCGCGTCGAGATCCCAGACGATATCCGCCAGCGCATCTCTGAGAGGCTGACGCCCGGCTCGACGCTGATCATCGGCGATACCAGCATCAATTCGGCAAGCCTTCCCAAAGGCGGCGATTTCGTCGTGCTTGCCAAGGGAAGCCCTGGCACCAAGATCACGTCCTCCGGTGGCGCCGGCGATCAGCCGAGGCGGAAGGTGCGCCGCTACAACTACAATTACGGCTACAGCTATCCGAGGCCCTTCCAGCAGCAGCAGCGGACCTACAGGGCCTTCCCCGGCTGGCCTTTCTAGGCGCGGCATCGCTGGCAGATCGCGCCTGAGATGAACGCAACGGCCCCTCCGAGGGGCCGTTCGCATTTCGGTTATGGGAGGAAATTGGAGCGGGCGAGGGGATTCGAACCTCCGACCCCAACCTTGGCAAGGTAAGGGATCCGGAATTGCCAGTATTTTCCGGCAACAGCCGGTAGCCGAAAATCCGATGAATGCGGCCAAAAATTTCCCTATTCGTCATTGATAACGATTTCGGGCAATCCCATTTTCCTGCTTACCCACTGCTTTCCCTTCAAAGATGAAGCTTACGAAGCGATCGATGCGCTCAAGCCCAATGAGGACGATGCAGTTTATTGGGATGCAGAGCTGCGCGGATTTGGCCTTCGCGTAAAGGCGAGTGCATCAAAGGCGTTTGTGATTCAGTATCGCAATCGTCAAGGAAGGTCTCGACGGCTTACGGTAGGGCAATATGGCCGCATGACGCCTGACGAGGCTCGCCGTGAAGCTCGGCGCCTTCTCAGTGAAGTTGAAAGAGGCCTGGACCCAGCAGAACAGCTACAGCAGGAAAGGAATGCCATAACTGTTGCCGATCTCTGCGGTGAGTACCTGGCGAAAGCCGAAGCTGGCCTCATCATTGGGCGCAAGGGCTCGCCGAAGAAGGCCAGCACACTCGAAGTCGATCGAGGCCGGATTGCTCGTCATATCATTCCGCTTGTAGGCAAGAAGCCACTCAAGGACCTCACCAGCGTAGACGTAAAACGCTTCCTTGAGGCTGTCATGAGTGGCAAGACCGCCATCACCGTGAAGACCAAACCTCGCGGTCTCGCCCGCGTGACTGGCGGGCCAACCGCCGCCGTCCGCGCCTTAGGCCTGCTTGGTGGCATGCTCACCTACGCTAAGGAAGTTGGTTATATCGAGCACAACCCCGCGCGCGGCATCCGCAAACCTGCCGATAAGCGCCGCTCATTCAGACTTGCCCTGAAGGGGTATCGTGACCTTGGGCATGCTCTCGAGGCCGCAGAGCGCAATGGGGAGCACTGGCAGGCCCTCGTTGCCATCCAACTTCTAGCAGTTACGGGGTGTCGCCGTGCCGAAATTGTGAAACCGAAATGGTCCGAAGTCGACTTCGGGAGTTCGTGCTTGCGGCTAGGTGATACGAAAACCGGCTTTTCCATCCGACCGTTGCCAGAACCCGTGCGAGCGATCTTGGCCGGCCTAAAGCGCGAAGGCGACTTCGTACTTCCGGCGCGACGCGGAAGCGGCAAGTCCTACGCCTCGGTCTTTCCCAAGGCCTGGCGACGGATTGTTGGCGAAGACTATTCCCCACATGGCCTTCGCCACGCCTACGCCTCAGCGGCCCACGAGTTGGGCCTGAGCGAGTTGACCATCAAAGCACTCCTCGGTCACGCCCGCATCGGTGTCACGAGCGGCTATGTGGCCCGAGTGGACGAGCTCTTGCTCTCCGCCGCCGACAAAGTAGCCCGCTATGTCTGGCGATCTATGACAGGCGAGACGGGCAAGATCGTCCTACTTCGGCCGATTGAGTCTAATCGTTAGGGCCCATGTCCAGCGAATGGCTTCGCCCCCACACCATGGGCGGCCTGGACCCGACTACTGCGCGATTCGCAGGCGCAACTTTTTGCGCTTGAGGAAAGGCCTAGCGTAACGCCTGTCCGCATGGTGCGCAGTGCGCTTAGTCGTGCGTGCGTGAAAATTCTATACTGCGCTCAGCACCCAGAGCGTCGTCATCGTCGACGTCGAAATAGGACTTTTGAGGCTTGGCTGAGTTCCCCCTTTATTCTGCTCGATGCAGGCCGCAGGGCGGGAAGGAGCTATCGACATCACGGCCGAAGACCCGCCATCAATGCTCTAGTCACCGCTGGAGAGGCGCCGTCAATCTTGGCCCCATACTTCTCGCGCCATTTTGGCCCGGGGCCGCGCATATAGTGCAGCTCGGGGCGGTAGTCGTCGAACAACGCCTTGGTCAGCGCTTGCCACGCCACGAAGCCTTTGGCCAGCGACACATTGGCGGATTGAGCCCATTCGCTTGACTTTGCCATTTCGCTCACCCATCAATCACGAGTTATAAGGCGTTTCAAACGGTCATTTGAAATTCAAACACTCGTTTGTGACCAAAGAATGACCGGTGGGTTGGATGGAAGGAGAACATCGAGGCAAAGGGCAGGCCTCGCCGCATGATGCGGCGATTGCATCGGCGTGCGGGCGCGCGTAAGCTGAATTCAAACACTTGTTTGAATTTTTGAATTGGATGCACATGTCCCGCCCGTCCGAATATACGCGCAACAGCATCGTGAAGGCCGCGGTCGCCCTGTTCGCCGAGCGCGGCTATGACGGCACTAGCATTCGGGCGATTGTCTCCAAGGCGCGCGTCAATCAGGCCGCGATCAACTACCATTTCAAAGGCAAGGAGGGGCTCTACTTCGAGGTGCTCAAGGTCGCCTTCGAGGGCTATCTACGGCTCGACAACTTCGACCCCGAGCGGCTTAAGAACATGCCGCGCGAGGAGGCCTTACGCCAGTTCGTGCATCAACAGCTACGTCCGCTCCTTGCCCGCGATCAGACGAGCCGATACGTACGCATCTTCGCTTGGGAGAACGTCCGACCCAGCACGGTGCTGACCAAGTTCGTCAAGACGGGCGCAATGCCGTTTCTCGCCAGCGCCACCGAGCTCGTGCGGCGTTTCCTTCCGCCCGGAACTTCGGACCAGGACGCCATGTGCGCTGCCATCTCGCTGATGGGTCAATGCAGCGTGTTCGTACGTAGTCGCGAGCAGTTCGCGCAGCCGCCGTTCAACATGAAAATCGACGAGGTCTTCGTTGCGCGGCTGACCGACTTCATCAGCGAGCTGGCGCTGAAGGGGATGGCGCAACTAGACAGGTCCGGTGTTGGCACATAGTGGACTCTTTGAGCAGGCTCGCCGCATGTCCGCTTCCGGGGGCAAAGCGGACATCCCTGATACCCCTTATCAATGTCCGCTAATGACCCATAGCGGACATTGCGCTCGTTCGGCGCGGTTCTAGTTCTTGTTCGGGTGGGCGGCGACACCATTTTACCTGGTGCCAAGCTCCAGAATCCTACAAGTCAGCACACTCGGGGATCAGTGTCCGCCTGGACTTGGTTTTGTGTCCTTAAGTCCTTAGGAGTGAAACCCATGAGATTAGGATTGTCCCTCGCGATTCTTGGTCTCACGACTGTCGCCGCCTACGCGGCTACAGCCGACCAGGCCAAGGTGGAAGAAGCCTTGAAGGCTCAAGGGTACACGCACTGGAAGACTATCATTCTCGACAACGGAACCTGGGAAGTCGATGACGCGATCAACACGGCAGGCAAGCAGTTCGATCTGAGGATCAACGCCAATTCCCTCAAGATCACGTCCACAATCCCAGAGTAGCCTCTTCAGGCTAGAGCGGAAGCTCGACACTCAGCGCTGGCTAACCGACGGCCACGACTTACCAAACCGAGCTAAAGAGTAACGCTATCACCAAAGCGAAAAATGCGACCAGAACCCACACGATGACCTTTTTCAATACGGGTTCTGCCGTCATGGCCTCAAACCTCTGTAACCCTGTGGGCTTAGGAACACGGGCCACAAAAGCCTTAAAGCGGCGCTGATCCGCCTGAGTGTCAGTGCCTATCCAATCGTTTGGAGAAACGAAAGATTGGAACCGCCGCTGATCGGTTCCATTTTCGGCGGCAATCCAGTCGTCTGGAGGCGGGGTCAGAATCCATATCCGGCCGTCTGAAAATAAAGTCAGGTCAGGCGCACGAGGATGCTCAAGGCGAAGAGTGTCCTGTTCTGACCCTCCCCAGCGAACGATGTAGCCCTTCGCCACTAACTGGTTGAGACGTTCAAGCACCACGTGTTTGGCCATAGAAGTCCCCTAGAACATATAGCGGGGCGTCCGTCAAAGGAGCGCCCCGCCATGTCAAGGGTGGCGAACCCTCGACGCATGTCAAGGCTACGCAGCAACCTTCGCGCTCGCCTCAGCAAATGAAGGGCTGAGATAAGATTTTGCCGACCTGCCAATTTGGGATCGTCACCTTTCAGACCCGGCCGCGGCGGGCTTATCCTTTGCTGATGCCAAGACAAGAGCGAGGGACGTAGTCGAGGAGGTGAAACATGTTCCACGGAAGAAGCGCAAATGAACTCGGCTTGGCGAGCGCGGCGGTGGTGCTTAGCTTGATCCAGCGGCTTGAGAAGAAGGGTAGCTCAAACGCGAAGATGCATTGGCCCTTTTAGGCGATGCGGCCGACCGACTTGTGGCCACCCCTCGTGACACGACGGTGTCCACGTCCGGCGCTGTCGATGTCATTCGCCAAGAATTTTTGACGAAGGTTTAAAGGTCGAAACTTCGAGAGCCGAGCCGATTTTGCCCAATGCCCGGGCGTAGACCCGATCAACGGAAACGTATGTGGATTGCGATGATCTCAACGATGCGGACAGCCAGGCCAACAACAGGGTCTCCGCTTTCCCTCTTTGAGGCTGGAACAGCCCCATTCGATCCGGCGAGTTCTTGTTTCTGCCTTTTTGGCCGACTCGATCCAGCAAATCCATTCATTGCGCGCCAGAGGCGTAATGTCCTCCCACGTCTCCAAAGCTTTTGGGTCGGAGGTCAGTGCCTTTTTCAGGTCCGCTGGCAGCTCATGGACCACACCGCCTGAGATCTCTTTTTCGCTCAGAGGTTCGCTCATAAGTTTATCGTGAGCACATTTGCAGGAAGGGAGGAGTTCAAACCCTCCGAAACACCCGCTGGCTGGCCAGACTAGGAAACGACCTGCATGGTCTCGATTTAGGTTCAGGTCTATCAAGCGCCCGCACTTTCGAGGCGCTTCTAGATTTGCTACACGGCGCAGCTTAAGACAGGCTGGACACTGCAGCCAGATTTCCAATACGTCTGGCAACCCGGCGGGGGTGTTCCCGAGCCGTCAGGCAAAGGAATAGTGCCGAACGCTGCGGTGTGGGGGTTGCGCACGACGATCAATTTCTAACCTCCGTCAATTCTAGGAGGACGTCATGGCGAACAAGCAGAGTTTCGCGCCCGAAGAGTGGATCAAGATCCTGGAAAGCACCATGCTGGCTGGAATGGCAGTTTCATCGGCGGACCCGAGTGGATTATGGGGCTTAGTGAAAGAAGGCTTTGCGAGCACTTTGGCCCTGGCCGCTGCAAAGTCGGATGCCCATTCTAATGAACTGGTGAAAGCTGTTGTCGCGGATTTCGAGACCCCGGAGGGACGATCCACTGTGCAACAGGCACTGCGCAAGCGGTTTACCGGTGCTAAGCCGGCCGACGTCGTCCAGGGCTCGATTGAGATTCTGCGGGAGGTGTCGACGATCCTAACAGCCAAAGCGCCTGGCGATGCATCTGCCTTCAAGGCTTGGTTGACCGACATCAGCCGCAAAGTGGCTGAGGCATCATCGGAAGGTGGAGGCGTACAGGTAAGCGACGCAGAGAAGGCTACACTCGCCGAAATTTCTAAGGCCTTGGGGACAAACACGTAAGTCGAGTCAGGATCCTCAGATCGCGCGGCCGACTCCGAGTTGCCGATGCCGAGGGTTGCCTGCCCAACGACCGCTTCTGGAACGCCAGGGGGCTCGGCTGATCCGGCCGTGACGCGGCTGCAAATCGACCTTGGCGAATGTCTGCTAATGGCACTTTTCGGCACCGACGAATGTCCGTTGTCGAGGGTAAAGCGGCCATGACGCGAACGGGCCGTTATGTCGGCTAGTGACCAAAGCGGACATTACGAAGTCGAGTGCACTTGCGACTTATCTTGGTAGCGCGCACATGCGGAGCGTAGCGCGGCATACTTAAAAACTCCCTGGTGCTCGGGGGCAGGGTGATTGCTTTGGGGAGAGGCCGCCGCTACGGCCCCGATCAGTTGGGCCACGATAAAGCCCGGCGCATCGCTAGGTGCAATATCGGCGAAGGTATTGCTCAGCGCACGGGCGATGGTCACCGCCGGGTTTGCGAACGACGAGGTGAACCAATATCACTTTTGACAGTCTCAGGTGAGGCATGGCAATGGGAAGCGCAACTCAAGACCAACATCGAGGAATGTCAATGTCGAAACCCGCACGGGGAACCAAGCGCGTTTGCCCGAGCTGCGGGGAGCGGTTTTACGACTTGAATCGGACGCCGATCGTCTGTCCCGTATGTGAATCCACCTATCAAGTGACGCCCCCGCCCCCGCCCTCGCGCCGCTGGCAACGCGCTCAGCCTGCCGAGGCAAGGAAGCTCGAAGAGCAGGAGGCCGACGCGCCTGTGCTTGAAGGACCAGAGATCGTCAGTCTTGAAGAGGCCGAAGAAGGAACAAGCGAGGTTCCGATCGAGGATGACGAGGAGATCGTCGGTATCGGCGATGACGGGGCCGAGATTCCCGCAGCTGATGACGAGAACGCCTTCCTGGAAGAAGAGGAGGAAGGCAAGGCCCACGTGTCAGGGATCGTCGGCGGCGGCAAGAACGAGGAAAGAAGCTAGCCGGCCACTACCTGTTCGGCTGGCTGTTCGCCCCCGCCGCCGACGTATCAGTGAGCGGGCTCGGCTATGCCGAGGCGAAAGGTCCACTGCTGGCACTTAGCGGACGTTGATTTTACCCAGAGCATGTCTGCTTTCCGGGGTAAAGCGGTAGAGCGGACGCTTTTTCATTTAGCCTCACATGTCCGCTAATGACCCAAAGCGGACATCGCGCGCCACGAGCGGCAAGTCCTACGGGAGTAGATGGAACGTCCGCGCGCCTAGTCGGTTCAGGAGGCTGCTTCGGCTAAGGCCATCACCTCTTGCAAACGGCCGGTGTTGACGTCGAAAATGAAGCCCCGCACAGAAACTTCTTTCGAAATCCAGGGATGCGACCTGACCATCTCGATCTGGTCCTTAGTTTGCTGCTCCGGGTCCTTGAAGGCAAAGAAGCGCATCGGTGCGGGTGTTGCGTCTCCAGTCAGCTTTGAGAATTTGGCGTTTAACTCTGCATCGCTAAAGGTCGTAAACCCGCAACCAGTATGATTTAGGAGCATGATCTCTTTGCTGCCGAGCACCCGCGTCGATACAAGCAGCTCCGCCAGAACATCCTCGGTAACGGCAGGCCCTCCAGTTCGGATCACGTCAATGTCGGCGTGCTTCAATCCGAGAATCCCGGGGAGGTCGGAGAGCCGAGGATCCATGCAAGTCACGACCGTAAGTTTCGGCTTGGGGGGCCCCGCCCCCCACTTCGGGTCATACGTCTTGGCATACAGTTCGTTTGCTTTCAGCGCTTGGTCGATAACGCTCATGACTGTCTCCCATCTTAATTGCCGCACCTGGACAACTCAGGACAACACCAAAGAGCCGGGTCGGGAGACCAGCGGTGTGGAGCGCCGAGAACTGATGGTGCAAGGCGCTGAACCTCAAACCGCTTGATCGGTTCCTACCTCGCACAGGAGGGCGCGATTTGCCGCATCGTCGATGGCTTCATCTTCGAAGCTGTCGGCCGTGTTGGTCGAGCCCCCGCGCGTCATGCATTCCCTCACTTCTCCAAGGGTTATAAATCGCACATCGACGCGAAATGGCGCACCGTCCGCTTCTGGCACTTAGCGGACATCAATGCCGACGCTGAACATGTTTACTTTCCAGCGTAAAGTGGACATGGCGCGGAAATCACGAAATGTCGGCTAATGACCTATAGCGGACGTTCGTAGGTCTCGGACAGAGTGTCAACGTCCAGTAGTCAGTGACCATAATAACGCAATGACAGTAACACCCATCAATCCGGTGGCTCCCCAACCAGCCCAAGCGAGTGACGGACGCGCCTGAAACCGCCCCATTGCCGAGCGATTGGTAACTATCAACATCATCATCACCATGATCGGAACGGCAACAACCCCGTTGATGACCGCCGTCCAAACGAGCAGCCGAATGGGGTTGATGGGTAAAAACCCCATACCAAATCCAATAATGGTTGCTGCCAGAATGATAGCGTAGAAGCCGACGGCCTCTGGAAACTTAGCCTCCAAAGTCGATGGCCACTCAAATAGCTCGGCGATAGCGTAAGCCGCCGATCCTGCGAGTACCGGCACCGCCAATAGCCCAGTGCCAACGATCCCCAGAGCAAACAACAGAAATGCGAGATCACCGGCAATCGGGCGCAGTGCTTCGGCGGCCTGAGCGGCGGTCTCAATTTGAGTGAGACCGTGGGCATGAAGAGTACTGGCTGTAGCGAGGATGATGAAGAAGGCGATGAGATTTGAGAACACCATGCCTGTCGTGGTGTCTATAGACATTCGCGTCAGCTCACCGCCGCCGCCGCGAGAGAGAATTTTCAAAGGTTGTCGAGGTCGCGACCGCGCGCGCCGCATTTCCTCAACTTCCTGCGAAGCCTGCCAAAAGAAGAGATAGGGGCTGATGGTGGTCCCAAGCACGGCAACGACCATCAATAGGTAGTCGTAGTTCAGCGAGATTGCAGGCACAAAGGTGCCCTCAAGCACGTCGCGCCAAGGCACTTGGATGGTGAAGGCGACGCCCACGTAGCAAAACAGCACGAGGGTGAGAAATTTCAGAACGGGGGCATAACGCCGATAGGGCACAAACACCTGTAACAGAACCGACAACGCGGCAAAAATCAGCGCGTGTTCGTGCTTGAGACCTCCGATGAGCAGATAGAGTGCCTCACCCATGGCGGCGAGGTCTGCGGCGATATTGATGGTATTCGCAACGAGCAGCAGACAGACCGGCACTAAAACGAGAGGAAGCGGATACAACTGCCGAGCGTTAGCCGCGATCCCTTTTCCCGTAACGCGTCCGATATGCGCGCTGACGAGCTGGATGGCGATCATGAACGGTGTTGTGAGAAATACCGTCCACAGCAAGCCAAAGCCAAATTGGGCACCGGCTTGAGAGTAAGTCGCAATACCAGAGGGATCGTCATCCGCAGCGCCGGTGACGAGACCGGGACCGAGGAGCCGAAAGACGATATTGAGCGGCCTCCCGCTACGTGCATTGGTTCGTGACATGTTGGCTCCGAGGCGCGTTCTGTCGCACCCTTAGACGAGCCTGCCCCACGGGGTAATACGACCAAAAGTCCAGCCTCGAGCGTTATCTGCCAGGGACGGATAGACCCGAGAGGACGAACACCATGCGAAAACCACTTAGGAACATCTCACTTCGAGTTCTGCTTTTGGCCGGATTTGCGGGGCTTCCGTTTACCCTGGCTGTGGGCCATGAGGGCCATCACGTCCAATGTAACGGGACAACCATAAACGCCGTGAAGGCCGACATTCAGGCCATGGGCGAGGGTGAGGCAAGAACGACAGCCAGCAGCGAACTGCAAGCGGCGCAAGAAATGATGACGAAGAATGACATTGAGGGATGCAAGAGCCACATTCACAGCGCCATGGAGGCTACCGAAAAGTAGATGCCTCGCTGGAGCGCCGGAAGGCGTTGGGGGCTAGTAATAGGAGCGGTGGTGCTGCTAGCCGCCGCTGTCGTGGCAATCTATGCGGGTCTCTACAACATCGCGGCTGACGTTCCTCATACGCAACCCGTCTATTGGCTGCTTGACACGATACGGCACCGTTCGGTCGTAACGAGGGCGCGGGACATCGTTGTTCCAAACGATCTCGATGATGCGAACCGCATCTCAAAGGGGGCGGGCCAATATGCGGAAATGTGCAGCGGCTGTCACCTTGCGCCCGGAATGAAGCGGACGGAGATCAGTCAGGGTCTATACCCTCGCGCGCCGGAGCTTCGGCGTGGAACCGATCTTACGCCTGCCGAACAGTTCTGGATCGTTAAGCACGGCCTGAAGATGACGGGTATGCCCGCCTGGGGTGTCACCCACGACGACGAGCTGCTTTGGGACGTGGTGGCCTTCGTGCGCAACCTGCCGGAGCTAACGCCAGACCAATATGAGGCTCTGGTGAAGAATGCTCCGAAACACGAAGAACTCATGAAAGACATGGAAATGGGTGGCGACGACAACCACACCGGCAAAAACGGACACGAATAGTTCCAGGCGCTACATTCTGCATGAATGACGAAGTCGCCTCGTGTCTAATGAAACGCGAGGCGACTGCCACTAGTCAAATGCCCATTGCCTTATGGGCCGCCTCCATATGCTTCATACACCCCGCCTTATCACCCTTCTTCATTGCGGCCTTGGACATATCGAGAGCCGTCGTCGCCTCCTTCTGTTTGGTCGCGTCGGTCATTTTCGCAATCATATCATCCATCTGTTTCATATGAGCATCATTGCAGAGGTCTTGCGCGGCGTAAGCCGGCGACAAGGCTGCTATGGCCAGAAAGGCCGCTAACCCAATCCTCAGCATGGCTTTCCTCCTTTGTGTGACACGTCACGACAGCTAAACCCGCAACGAGCTAACTTGGATGCAGCTTCAAAGTTCGCGAGGCCGTTTCTTTTAGCGACTAAGAAACACCTGTCAGAAAGTCATATAACCTCACCTACCGCTTCTACGGCCCTCGCAAGACATCGTACCGGCCAGCGGTTTCCGCCGCCGCTCGTTGAACAAAAGTGAGGTCCGCTATTGGCACTTTTCGGACATCCCACTCGCTCCGACGAATGTCCGCTTTCGGGGACAAAGCGGACATGAGGCGAACGGGCCCTTATGTCGGCTAATGACCCAAAGCGGACAATCTGGGCGTCCTCAATTGGCTTTCACAGCTCCCTCCTGGGCGAGAGCGTTCAACCTATCGACCACGAAGTCCTGAGCGACCCTCGATTGATGATTTCTTTGCTCGGTTCCGACGGACCTTTGGCCACGCTTGCGAAACTGTGATCCGTTAGGTCGTGGGGTCTCGGCTGCGGCGTTGTGGCACGGGAACGCAAAGCCACGGCGCGCGTAAGTTCGCGTGCCCGGGGGATGCTGACTCCTAACGGATGGGAGAGCGTCATGAAACTTTCTCCTGGGAATCGTGGGCACATTAACTCGAGGCGGAAAATTGCCGGCCCAGAGGTCGATCGCCGGGGCGCCCTTGAATGCATGATCTGGGCCGGGACCGGCGTCTTATGGACGCTGTCGGGAGGGGTGCCGAAATCCTTGGGCCTGCTCGGCGATGCGCTCGCCGCAGAGGCTTCAGCCTTCACCTTTGCGCATATCAGCGACAGCCATATCGGCTTCAATAAACCGGCCAATCCGGATGCGCTCGGCACGCTTCGCGAGGCCATCGGCAAGGTCAAGGAACTGAAGACGCACCCTGCCTTCATGATCCATACCGGCGATATCACCCATCTCTCCAAGCCCGACGAATTCGACAATGCCGACCAGCTAATCGGTGAGGCCAAGCTCGACATTCACTACGTTCCCGGCGAGCATGACGTCATCGACGAGGGCCTGGGCAAGGCCTATCTCGCCCGTTACGGCAAGGGCACGAAGGGTTCGGGTTGGTACAGCTTCGACGATCACGGCGTTCACTTCATTGGCCTCGTCAACGTGATCGACCTCAAGGCCGGCGGCCTTGGACGGCTCGGGCCCGACCAGCTCGCCTGGTTCGCCGACGATATCAAGGACAAGTCGGACTCCACGCCAATCGTCGTCCTCGCCCATATCCCGCTCTGGACGGTCTACGCCGACTGGGGCTGGGGCACGGAGGATGGCTTACAGGCGCTCACCCAGCTGAAGCGGTTCGGCTCGGTCACGGTGCTGAACGGCCACATTCACCAGATCGTGCAGAAAGTCGAAGGCAATATGACCTTCCACACCGCACGCTCGACAGGCTTCCCGCAGCCCGCGCCTGGGACCGCGCCATCGCCCGGACCGATGACCGTGCCCGCCGAGCAGCTCCGCTCGTTGCTCGGGATTGCAAGCGTCGAGGTACGTACCGGCGACAAGCCGCTCGCCATTACCGATACGCCGCTTGCCGGCTGATCTGATCTCAATCAGGAGGAGGCAGACGCCATGACCAGATCGCGTTCAGACTCTCTTGCCGCGCGCTCGACCCGAGCAGGCGGAGTTCGCGCCCTGTTGCTGACCTTGGCCGGTCTTGTAGCAATTCTCGGATTGGGCTTGGTTACAAGCGGCGGCCGGGCGCTGGCCGAGGACGAGACCATAAAGATCGCCAACTTCACCTTCGACCCGCCGACCTTGACGGTCAAGGCCGGCACCACGGTGACCTGGGTCAATAGCGACGACATCCCGCATTTGGTGACGGAAAAGGACGGCAAGTTCCACTCAAGCGCCCTCGACACCAATGACAAGTTTTCCCAGACGTTCTCGACGGCGGGTACGGTCGAGTATTTCTGCGCAATCCATCCGAAAATGACGGGAAAGATCGTCGTCACGCCTTGAAAAGCGCCAGCCCGTCTGCGCTACAGACTTCGCGGCTATCGGCGACGAGCCGGGGCTGCAAAACTTACGGCAATTTCAAGGAGCAACATCAGAGCGGAGGCGGCGGTGGCTGCTTCGGCTTCGGGCCGAAGGCCCGCGCCGTATCTCGCTGTGCGC
>Ga0207678_10000126_pt1 | contig 63715 bp, 52 predicted proteins | sample KBSC63metaG_FD_184319 | JGI IMG/M metagenome (GOLD analysis project Ga0207678, IMG submission 184319) | Corn rhizosphere microbial communities from Kellogg Biological Station, Michigan, USA - KBS C6-3 metaG (SPAdes) (version 2) | ecosystem: Host-associated > Plants > Roots > Rhizosphere > Soil ... | reverse complement strand
CGCGTCCGCGGGGATGATGGTGGACCAGACTCGTGACTCCCTGGCTTCGCGTAGCGTACGGCGCAGCTGCAAGAACGGCGGAGATGATCAGCCTCGTGACGCCGCGCAGGACGGAGAGCAAGCTTGCCAGAGCGTTCGTCGCGCGACGGGGAATCAGGCGGCGTTACCGGACCTGGGGCGCCAAGGGACGTGACAGGTCACGGCCGCTGTTGTGGATTCACGCGGCCTCCGTCGGCGAGGGGCTCATGGCGTTGCCCATAGTTCACAGTGTCCGCAGAGCCTTACCCAACGTGCAGATTGCATACACGTTCTTCTCGCCCAGCGCGGAACCGCTCGCAAAGCAGATGGGTGCGGACTTCAGCGACTATCTGCCGTTCGATTCCACCGCTGCCGCGCGAGTGGCTATCGATGCGCTCGATCCGACGGTGCTGGTGTTCGCGAAAGGCGATGTGTGGCCGGCGCTCGTTCGAGAAGCGTCATCGCAGGGAGTCAGGCTCGCACTCGTGAGTGCTTCGATTCCCGCGAGCTCGCTACGCAAGAGCTCTGTCGGGTCGATGATAACGCGCGACGCGTACCGGGCGCTGGATGCGATTGGCGCCGCGAGTACGGACGATGCTGCGCGCATCGTCGAAGCCGGCGCGCGCGCCGATCGCGTGCGCGTGACCGGTGATACGCGCTACGACCAGGCGTGGGCGCGTGCGCGCACGGAGCCACGTAATACGGAGATTGTCGCCGCTCTGACCTCATCGCGTCCGACTCTCGTCGCGGGCTCGACGTGGCGCTCCGACGAGCGCGAGCTGTTTGCGGCGTGGCGAGCGGTGCGTGCGCAGGTGGCGGACGCACGCCTCATAATAGCGCCACACGAATTGGCTGAGGGGCACCTCGCGGCGATCGAACACTGGGCCCGGGCCAGCTCGCTATCCGCTTCATCGCTCGCGTCCGCAACAGCGTCGACGGACGTGATAATCGTCGACCGTCTTGGCGTACTCGCAGATCTGTACGCGCTCGCTACGGTTGCGTACGTCGGGGGCGGCTTTCACGATGCCGGGCTGCATTCGCTCGTCGAGCCCGCGGTATTTCGCGTACCGGTAATCGTCGGTCCCCGTCATGAGGACTCGCGCGACGCTGCTCTCATGCTGGCGACCGGTGGCGCCGTGAGTGTCGATGACGGACGACAACTGTCACGCACCCTGATTCGTCTCTTCACCACCGAACAGGAACGCGCCGATCGCGCGGACGCGATCGGTGCGGTGGTCGCGGGCGAGCTAGGCGCCGTCGACCGTACTTTCGAGGTCGTTCGGGAGTTGCTGCGGGCGGTGTAGGTAGAATCCCTGTACCAGGTGCACGCCGAGCGCCTTTACGACCTCGTATTCCTGTTCGTATTCGACGCCTTCCGCGATCACCATCGCACCCTGGTCATTGGCAAAACGAACTAGTGTGGCGACTAGGTCCTGCTTGATGAAGTTGGTGTCGATTCCGTTGATGAGCGATATGTCGAGCTTGATGAAATCCGGCTCCAGGTTCGCGATGGAGCCGAGGCCGGCGTAGCCGCTGCCAGCGTCATCGACGGCGAAGCGGAAGCCCCTGTCGCGGAACGCGCGCAGTCGCTCGCGGAACTTGGGGTAATCCTTGATCGCAGTGCGCTCGGTGATCTCGATGACCACGCGGTGGGCGTCGGACGCGCCGAGTGCCGTGTCACCGAACTCAGGATCGGCGAAGTCGTGCGGGTCCACATTCACGAACAGCGCTTCGCCCGGCTTGAGCAACTGAGATATTCCTTCGACCGCGCGGTCCCGGCACAGACGGCTCAACTCCCAGATCAGGCCTGCGCGCGCGGCGACCTCGAACATGACCTCGGGTCGCCGCAAGGACCGCATCGATCCGCGCGCAAGCGCCTCGTAGCCGAACACTCGCCCATCCGCTGCATGCACGATTGGATGGTAGTCCACGTACACCGCGCGCGCCCGCAGTGTCTCGCGCAGATCATCGACGAGTCGCGCCCGCTCGCGCTGCTCCAGGTTGTGTGCGTTGCTCGCAGCATCGCGGATTCCACGATAGACGACGCGTTCGAGGCGTGCCTTCGGATCGTACTGCACCACCGCGCGACCAACATAGAGATCGAACAACGATGCGACGTCGGCGCCATGGATGCGCTCGAGCGCGTCCGCGATTCCTTCATTCAGCCGCGCGATGAGCGGCTCGCTGATGTAGCCATCGTCCGCGTCTTCGCGGCCAGGTGGCTCGTTCGGCGGAACGTAGAACAGGAGAAAATCGTCGTCGTTCGCATGGCTCAGGGCGAGACGCGCGGCGCGCAGGGGAGTTTCCGCGAGAATGACCGCGAGCTCGCGCGCGGTGGTATCAAGCACGGCGTCGAGCTTCTCCCATCCGTAAATCTCTTCGATCTTGGCGTAGCGGTCGAAGTTGAGGTACAGGATCACAAGTGCGCCGCGATCCTGCACTGCGCCGCGCAGGCTGTCGATCGCGGCGGCGAGGGTGGGCATCGCGTTGCGCGCGTCCTTCCCGGGAAACGCCAGAGACGCCGCCGCTACGGAATCACCTACGCGGCGGCCGAGTGGCGGCCCACCGACGTACTTGGCCGTCACGCCTGAATTGCCGGACTCGCCGGAGCTGTCGAGTCTGTCAGACGGTCCGGACGCGCCGCAAGCGTGGCCACATTTCGCCGCAGCGCGGCAAGCAGCTTCGAGAAATCCAATGGTTTCTCCAGAAAGTCGTCGGCGCCGGATTGCAAGGCGGTCCGCTTGTCGGAGAGATCGCCGTGCGCCGTGACCATAATAACGCGAATGCCCGCTGCACGCGCAGGATCGCTTTTCATCAGCCGGCAGACTTCCCAGCCGTCACGTCCGGGCATCATCACGTCGAGAAGGACCACGTGCGGATCCACTTCATGGAATCTGCGCAGCGCATCATCACCGTCATACGCTACTTCGACGGTGTATTCCTTCGTGGATTCGAGATACTGTCGGATGATGTCGGCGTTGTCGCGATTGTCGTCCACGACCAACACGCGCAGGAGCTTATCAGGCATCGGTCCCTTTGAGCCAAGGTCAGAGGGAAATAAGTGCAAAAGGGAGACCCGAACGGTCTCCCGGGAGGCTGCACCGCGATGAACCCGGCGGAGAGGCCGGAAATATCGATGACGAGCGCTGACGGGTGCGCGTCGGGCTGCCATCGTCCGGCGGTCCTGCAGGATCTCCGGACGCCCGTCCAGGGGGCCTCGGTGCTCGACAACGTGGGCAGGAGAGGGTCCGCAGCAGATGGATTCCCTCTTTCGCCCGACTTACGACCAGTGGCGCCCGCGTGGCCTGCGTTACGCCGCTGCTGCCTTCTCCGTCACGATGCGCACGTGATCGTCGGCAACCTGAAGGAAACCGCCTTCGACGTGGAATCGGTGAGTTACGCCATGACCGAGGCGTAACTCACCATTACCGAGCACCGCCATCATCGCAGCGTGGCCGGTGAGAATACCGACTTCGCCGTCGAACGCCGGAGCGACCACCGAATCGGTCTCGCCCTCGAACAGCACGCGCTCGGGTGAGATCACTGATACCCGAAGCACCGGTCAGCCCTTGAGCTTGGCGGCGTTCGCGATCACGTCATCAGCGCCGCCGGCCATGAAGAATGCCTGCTCCGGATACTGATCGAACTCGCCGGCAACGAGTCGCTCGAACGACGAGATCGTCTCTTCGAGCTTGACGTACTTGCCTGGAATTCCGGTGAACTGCTCGGCGACCGCGAACGGCTGCGACATGAAGCGCTGCAGACGGCGTGCGCGTCCGACGACGAGCTTGTCGTCTTCGGAGAGCTCGTCCATGCCGAGAATCGCGATGATGTCCTGAAGCTCGCGGTAACGCTGAAGAATGCGCTGCACGTCCGTAGCAACTCTGTAATGGCGTTCACCAAGAATTGCAGCGTCGAGAATGCGCGACGATGACGCAAGCGGATCGACGGCGGGATAGATACCGAGCTCCGTGATTGCGCGCGACAGAACGACGGTGGCGTCGAGGTGAGCGAACGCAGTCGCGGGCGCGGGATCGGTGATGTCGTCAGCAGGCACGTAGATGGCCTGCACCGACGTGATGGATCCGTTGCGCGTCGAGGTGATGCGCTCCTGCAGCTCTCCCATCTCCGTCGCGAGCGTCGGCTGATAACCGACCGCGCTTGGCATGCGGCCGAGCAGCGCGGAAACTTCGGATCCGGCCTGCGTGAAGCGGAAGATGTTGTCGATGAAGAGGAGCACGTCCTGGTTCTCGACGTCGCGGAAGTACTCGGCGACGGTGAGACCCGACAGACCGACGCGGAGGCGCGCTCCAGGCGGCTCGTTCATCTGTCCGTAGATGAGTGCGACGGAATCGAGAATCCCCGCTTCCTTGAACTCGGCGTACAGATCGTTGCCTTCGCGGGTGCGCTCGCCAACACCGCAGAATACGGAACGGCCGCCGTGGCCCTTCTGCACGTTGTTGATGAGCTCCTGAATGACTACCGTCTTGCCGACGCCTGCACCGCCGAACAGTCCGATCTTTCCGCCCTTCACGAACGGGGCGATCAGGTCGACGACCTTGATGCCTGTCTCGAAGACTTCGGTCTTGGCTTCGAGATCCGCAAAGTGAGGTGGTGCACGATGGATGGGCCAGCGAACCGCGTCAGCCGGAATGGCGGGACCGTTGTCGACCGGCTCACCGATGACGTTGAGGATGCGGCCGAGTGCCGGTGCGCCGACCGGAACGGTGATCGGCGATCCAGTATCGACTGCATCCATGCCGCGCTCGACGCCATCCGTCGAAGACATGGCAACGGTGCGGACCTGATTGCGTCCGATGTGCTGCTGTACTTCGACCGTGACCTTGATCGGAACGCCGGCCTGCGTCGTTCCCTCGACGCGGAGTGCGTTGTACAGCTCTGGCAGATGCTCGGACTCGAACTCCACGTCCAGGACGGGGCCGATGACCTGGATGATCTTGCCTACGTGGGTTTCGGTTTCGATTGCTGTGGTCATATGGGGTCCGGATACGATTTAAAACGTGGTGGTACGTATAACAAACACAACATCATGATGCGCCGCGACGACGGTCAACCGCGACCGCGACGACGGCCGGCCGCGACGACGGATAATGGCCGGGAAATGATGCGTCATTCCAATGCTGCTGCGCCGCCGACTATCTCGGCGATTTCCTGCGTGATCTGTGCCTGGCGTGCACGGTTGTACGTGCGACGCAGGACGTTGATCATGTCGCTTGCGTTATCAGTTGCGTTCTTCATTGCGGTACGTCGTGCGCTCTGCTCGCCCGCCACTGTTTCGACGAGCGCGCGGTAGATCGAATTGCGTACGTAGAGCGGAAGCAGCTCTGTCAGAATCGCGTCGGCCGACGGCGCGAGTATGTAATCCCGCGCGATGCCGGTACGCTTCGGTGGTGTGACGGGAAGCACCTGCTCCGCCGTCGCCGGTGTCGAGAGCGCCGAGTTGAACTTGGCGTAGACGACGTGGACAGCATCGAGCGCGCCGCTGACGAAGCTCTCGATGAGAGAATCGGCCAGGCTGCGAGCGTCGTTCGCGGTTGGTCGATCGGTGATGTCGGTCCGCGCCGTCGCAAGCTCGCGGCCGAGATAGCGGAAGAATCCGATACCCTTGCGTCCCACGATGTGCAGCTCGACCTGGGTGCCTTCCGACTCGAGACGCTGCACCAGGAGGCGCGCTTCCTTTATCAGATTCGCATTGAACGCACCGGCGAGACCACGGTTGGACGTGAGCAGCAGAACTGCCGCGCGTTTCGCATGTGCCGGCTGCCGGAGCAGCGGGAACTGCTCCGCAAGATCCGGCGAGTACAGGTCGGAAATAACATCCGCGAGCGACCGTGCGTACGGCCGCGCGCCGACAACGCGATCCTGCGCGCGCTTCATCTTCGATGTCGCGACCATTTCCATCGTGCGCGTGATCTTGCGCGTGTTCTCGACGGATTTGATGCGGCCTTTAAGCTCTCGTCCTTTCGCCATGCGTCGCTGTTATGACTCGATGCGGATCAGAAACCGGCGATCAGGCCGGCTTCTTCCGCGTTGCGTTGTAGCGTTCGATCGCGCGCTTGAGCTCGGCTTCGAGATCCTTCGAGAGCGCCTTTTCCGTGCGAATCTTGTCGCCGACCTGCGGGAACTGCGCCGACATGAATTCCAGGAATCCGCGTTCCCAGTCGCGGATCTCCGCAACGGGAACCTCATCCACAAATCCATTCGTCACCGCGTAGATCACCATCACCTGTAGCTCGACCGGCATCGGCTGATACTGCGGCTGCTTGAGGATCTCGACTGTACGCGCACCACGATCGAGCTGCTTCTTGGTCGCGGCGTCGAGATCGGATGCGAACGACGCGAATGCTTCGAGCTCGCGGTACTGCGCGAGATCGAGGCGGAGACGACCGGCGACGCCCTTCATCGCCTTGGTCTGCGCCGAACCGCCGACACGCGACACGGAGATACCGACGTTCACCGCGGGACGAACGCCCGAGTAGAACAGATCGGCTTCGAGGAAGATCTGACCATCGGTGATCGAGATCACGTTGGTCGGTATGTACGCCGAAACGTCGCCCGCCTGCGTCTCGATGATCGGAAGCGCGGTGAGCGATCCACCCGGCGCGAAGATCGTCTTGCCGTCGACGACGCTCGCATCTTCGCTGAGCTTGGCGGCACGCTCGAGCAGACGGCTGTGCAGATAGAACACGTCGCCCGGATACGCCTCACGTCCAGGCGGACGGCGCAGGACGAGCGAGATCTGGCGGTAGGCCGCAGCCTGCTTGGACAGATCGTCGTACACGCACAGCGTCGCCTTGCCTTCGTTGTACATGAAGTACTCGGCCATCGCGCACCCCGAGTACGGCGCGATGTACTGCATTGGCGCGGGGTCGGCGGCGCTCGCAACGACGACGATGGTGTAATCCATCGCCCCCGAGCTGCGCAGGCGATCGACCACGGCGGCCACGGTCGATGCCTTCTGCCCGATCGCGACGTATACGCAGACGACACCGGTTCCCTTCTGGTTCAGAATGGTGTCGATCGCGATGGCCGTCTTGCCGGTCCCACGGTCGCCGATGATCAGCTCGCGCTGGCCGCGGCCGATCGGGATCATCGAGTCAACAGCCTTGAGGCCGGTCTGGAGCGGCTCCTTTACCGGCTGGCGAACGATGATGCCGGGCGCTTCGCTCTCGACCTTGCGGGTGTGCTTGGCGTTGATGGGACCGCGCTCGTCGAGCGGGCGACCGAGTGCATCGACGACGCGGCCAATGAGTTCCGGTCCGACGGGGACCTCGAGCACGCGGCCTGTGCGGCGGACCTGGTCGCCTTCCTTGAGGATCAGGTAGTCACCCAGGATCACGGCGCCGATGTTGTCCTCTTCGAGGTTCAACGCCAGGGCGGTGATCAGCTCGCCGGTTTCGGACGAGGTGACGTTCAACATCTCACCCGCCATCGCCTTGGAAAGGCCGTAGATGCGGGCAATGCCGTCTTTCACTTCGAGGACCGTTCCTACTTCCTCGACCTTGAGGTCATTGAGGTCAGCGGCTTCGATCTCACGAAGGAGAATGTCCTTGATTTCGCCAGGACGGAGCGCGGTGTCAGTGGCCATGATTTAAGCGGGAATTTTATGCTTGTGGCGAGCTTGTGAAAATTATCACAAGCCTCCTTTTCCTGCAACTCGACTCCTGGTTCTGCCCTGAACGAACCGGTCCACGAGGTCGATGGTGCGGAGACCAGAAAGGGACGCCGGCCGAGTGCTCGCTATGCGCTGGGTCGTGACCGCGAGGTGGGATGAGGAGGCGAATCCCAGCACCGCGGCCACATCCCGGACGTCGTAGCCCGGATTCTTGGACAGCTCTGCTGCCGAAATGAGCCGGACCAGGTCGATGACCCGCTTGAGATTGGCTCCTCGGTCGCGGGCGAAGTTTCTACTCAAATGTTCCCGCGTGACGCCCATCACCGCGGCAAGGGTGGTCGTCGTCACGGGCCGCCCCGCATGGTGCACGATCGCCCGCCAGGTTTTCCGCTGAGTCTCGCTGGTGAAACCGAGCGAGTCCGGCGCGTCTGTCAGCGCTCTGGCGAAGCGCGACGAGTAGCTCAGCGGCGCAATGATGTCACGCGCGCTGGCCTCGTCGATCTGCTCGCACAGCACGTCGGCAAAACCGAGCGCCGCGGCGTGCGCGACGGCTTCTGCGTCCGTGGTGCGAAAAGGCAGCAGTCCGAAGAACGGCGTACTCGGAAAATCCACGGCGCGTGCAGCAAGCGTCCAGTGCGTGTCACCCTGCGCGGCGAGATCGACGACTACAGCATCGATGAGCTCGCGCCGTATCGCTGCTTCGAACTCCTCGAGGTTGCGTACGAGCACCGTGTGACAGCGCCGTCGTGGAAATGCGGCGCGCACGAACGCGCGCGAACGCTCGCGGCCGGCATAAACAAGAATGCACGGGAATGCCGGAGACGCGGAATCGATTACGGACGTCATGTTAGACGCCCGCCAGAGCTGCATCGAGACTCGGCTTGCCTTCTATAAACTGTCGCACGACGGGATCAGTGGTTTGCTGAATCTCGGCGACTGTCCCGACCTGGCGTACCTTGCCCTCGTACAGCATGGCGATGCGAGTGCCTACGCTGTACGCGCTGCGCATGTCGTGCGTGATGACGACGCTCGTGACGCCGAGCTTCTGGCGCATGCGAATCATGAGCTCATCGATGACGGCCGAAGTCACCGGATCGAGCCCGGTGGTCGGCTCATCGTAAAGAATGTATTTCGGCCGTTTGGCGATCGCGCGCGCGATTCCGACTCTCTTCCGCATTCCGCCCGAGAGCTCCGCGGGATATTTCGACTCGGCGTCAGGGAGATCCACAAGAGCGAGCGACTCGGTGACGCGTTCCGCGATTTCCTTCTCAGACATCGTGCGCATCTTTCGCAACGCCATCGCGACGTTCTCCCCCACGGTTAGCGAATCAAACAGTGCTGCGAACTGGAATACGTAGCCGATTCTACCGCGCAGGTCATATAGTTGCTCGCGCGGCAAATCAGGCACTTCGAGTCCGTCGACAAAGACAGTGCCGCTATCCGGAAGAAGGAGGCCGACGATGTGCTTGATGGCGACCGATTTACCGGTGCCGGAATAGCCGATGATCACCATCGTCTCTCCCTCGTCGACTTCAAGCGTGAACCCCTCGAGCACCTTCTTGTCACCGAAGGATTTGTAAACGTCGTCGAGTCTGATCATTTGGCACCGGCAGAAATCACAAACATGAAATTTAACCCACCGGGCTGGAGTCAGCCGGTGCGGCGTTTCACAAGGAAATTATCACCTGGGCCGCACCTCATAGAGATAGAAGCGCTCGGGAACGAGAGCGTCGTCGAAGGCAGCCAGCGGTCGAATGGCGAGCGACGGGGAGGTTGCTTCGAGTGAGTGGTTCAGAATGAGAACCATCGCCGAATCCCGAGCCGCACAGCACGCATCGATGCGAGACAGCACTTGCCCGTCGCCGATGATAGCCGCCGGTATATTCAGCGGCGCAAAGGTCATCAGCACATTGCGGTCCAGTGCGAAAATCGGCCTGTCGAGGTAGCCCGAGATGGTAGTGGCATTGAAACCGGGTGACGCCAGGAGAGGAAGTCGATCCAGCCCATGCGAACGTATGTAGTCGGCGGCGGCCTCGCCTTCCGAAAAGGGCATGACATAATCAGCGACTACGCGGAAGCCGCCACCGATTACCTGAAGACCGAGCAGTGTGATTATCGCGAGTTGTGCCCGCCCGTCGATCCAGCGCACCGCTGCGGATTTCGCGACCGTTTGCCGTCCGGTCGGCATCTCAGCCGCCTCGGCTGCGGCAAACCACAGCGCCATTATTACCGCAAGAAAGAAGTACCCGTGGTGATAAAGCGAACCGCCGTAAACAAAGATCGAGAACAGCACCAGGATGGCCGTAGCCGACAGGTGCAGGCTCAGCGCAAAAGCGGACCGGCGCATGAGCATCGCGAGCAGTACGACGCCGACGATCGACAATATTCCCGCGAGCAGCGCTCCCTTGTGCGAGCGATCGACAAGAAAATTGGCCCACCAGATGTCACTGGTCTCTTCCATTCGCGGGATCGGCACATAGCCGCGCCAGATCGGCGCGATCGCGATCAATGGTCTCTCCACCCAGCTGAACTGTTCGATGCGGTGCGCTCCGCCGAGTCCGGGTCCCGCGAACGAGTTGTCCGGCGCGGGCCACACCTGCACGGCGGCGAGGATGACCGCCGCTGCACCAACAAGCACTGGAAGCGCAACGCGACGCATTCGCTCACGTCGTGCGGTGCCAGCGGGCCCAAATAGCGCCGCGGCGACAAGCGCAATACCGCAGGCAACGACGAGCATCGAGCCGTACACGCTCGTGTTGGCGAGTAGCGCCATTGCAACCGCCGCCATTCGATAGCGCGGCCTGGGCCGCGCCAGAAGGACGCAGAGCAGGATTGCAAGCGTGAGTCCCACCCCGTAACTGCGTGCCACGATTGTCCAGCCATAGACAACGAAGTAGCCGAACGCGAAGAGCACCCGGATCAGACGCGGGAAAGGTGCGAAGCGCGCAAACAGGTATACGGTGCAGCAGCTGAACAGCAACGCGATGGGCTGGATCCAGCGCGGATCGCGCACCGCCCGCGCTATCGGGCGAAGCAGCAGGTACCAGAGACTGGGGTGTCCCTCGAAATGGAAATAATGGAACAGGTCGCCAAGGGAGGCTGCGTCTCGCGCAAGCAACCATGCCTGGATTTCGTCGCGCCACATCTCGTGGTGCAACATCACTGGCAGCGTCACCACCAGAAATGCTGCGACGAGGATCAGTGCGAACTGGCGCTCTGTTTTCGGGATTGTCGTGCGGGATTCCGTATCGAGCGGGTACTCTTCGGAGATACTCCCGGCGCGGCTCAAGCGAAAATCATTGGTGTCAACGAGCTCAGCGCGGACTGTGCCGCGGCTTGCTCGCCGCATTGTAGATAATGCCTATCAAGCGTCCGATCGCATAACCGATGACGAACGCGTAGACGAAGCCGAACAGCGCGCCATGCCAGGTGACGCTGTAGCCAGGCAGGAATATTCCGAGCAATCCAAGATGCGGCCCGACGACGGCACCGCCCTTGATCACCAGGAACAGCGTTGCGATAGCGAGGCCAAGGCCGAGCACCAGCCCCATGGCAACACCCCATGCGCGCCCGTTGATGCGGGCGAGTGTCCTGCGAAGTTCGTCATCTGCTGTCGTCACGCGCTCTGCTCCGCTGGATGCTGTCATACGTAATCCAACAAGTCCTTGGTCGCGAGCCAATCTGCTCGCGCACGGAAATAAAGTATCCATATCGCCAGCACGACGTTGCGCGTGAATGCGAGAAACCAGCCCGCAACGAACCCGACGGCAAATCCCCACGCCAATCCGATGAAGACGCCGGCGATGGATACGCTGTAGCCGTAGAAGTACTGCGCAAGCAGGCCCAGATCAGCAATCTGCCGCGGATCCACCACGAGATCGGCGAGCGTGACAAGTGCGAAGATCGAGGCGAAGACGACGCCGCTCGCGAGTCCAAGTGCGGCCTTGTGCAACGGCGCGAATGCGAGCACGATCGTGTTGTTCGCGCGCTGTTCGCCCGTTACCGAGAAGGGTCCGCCTCCACCGTCAGTATCGGCGAGGTTCGCATCAGGCAGGCTGAGATCGCGGTTATCGGGATGCCCATTTCGCATATTCACTGCCCTCATTGTAGAGCGCCGCGAAGCGACGGAGCGGAGATCCGGCGCCACCCGGTAATATGTACAAACATCGCCCAGACCGCTCCAGTTCCGCTGACAATATAGAAGGCCAACCGTAACGGAATCACGGCAAGCGCGAACCGGACCCCCCTTCGCTCGGCGAACCATCGGAGCAGCGTGAGGTTTCCCAGTATCACACACACGATGCAGGCCAGCGACAGTAACAGCCAGCGCGGGTCGACGAGGACTGCGGCAACGGCGATCCCCGCCAGTGCCACGCCCATCAGTGCGGTCAGGATCTTCTCCGTGTGCCGCACGTTGAGCGTTCCCGGCCGTCCCGCGTTGCCACGCTCGAGCAGCAGCAGCATCCACGGGACCGCGCGGTCCTTGAAATCCGTGACAAGCATGCGCCGAAGAGTCCAGTGCTTGAGGTGCGTACCCTGAATATCCGGACGGAGCAGGATTCTGTCGCCGTTGGCCACCAGTCTGTAGCCAAGTTCGATGTCCTCGATCTGCGGGCGCGGAAATCTCTGCTCGTCGAACATGCCAGCCGCGAGCAACGCCGACCGGCGTACCGCACCGCATCCAGCCCAGAACGTTTCCGCGTCACCGTAATGGGTAAGATGAACGTAATGGTGCAGCAGATTGCGATACTGTGACACCAGGCCCGCTGCGCGCGGGTCGGTGTCGTATGCACCGAACACCGCGGCGATACGCTCTTCGGTGCCAAATGCATTGACAAACGCGGTCAGTACGTCGGGACGCACGCACACGTCTGCATCGACAAACACGAGTAACACACCCTGCGCGACTTCTGCGCCACGATTTCTTGCGGCCGCCGGTCCGAGTGGCCCGTCGGGAAGACGCAAGACACGATCGGCGAAAGCGGCGGCGGTCGCCGCAGTCTCGTCGGTACTGCCGTCATCCACCACTATCAGTTCCCACTGATCGCGCGGCAGTGTACTCGCCCTGAGGGCGGACAACGATTCACGCAGCATGGCTGCGCAATCGCGCGCGGGAACGATCACGGAGCAGATCAACGAGCTCACGCGACCTTCCCTGCACTTTGCATCGTTTCGCGAATACGACTGCGCAAGCGGCGCGCGAGCGCACGCCGCCGAACGAATCGACTGAACGCCGGTGATCCCCACGATTCGAGAGTTCCGGGCTTCCTGAGGTAGTAAGCGTCGAGGCGTGGGAGCAGCGCCGGATCCTCTCTCGCCGACAGCATGCGGAGATCCGTGGTGCATGCGTAGGCGTAGTGAGCCCGGACGCACTGGGCCGCGGCCTCAGTCACATCGCCGAACGGGTACGCGAATGCTGCGGGGCGCATTCCGACGTGTCTCAAAATATCCTCGGAAGAGCCCGCAATCTCATCGGTCATCCGCGCATCGCCGATCGCGCCGAGTCGCGGATGCGAGCGTGTGTGAGCACCGATCGCTACACCGTCGCGAGCAAGTGCACAGATCGCATCCCAGTCGAGCAGATCCAGTGTCGGTATGCGCGGATGTGCTACTCCGCCCCACGCGTTGGTGCCGCCAGCGCAGCCGGATACAACGAAGAGTGTCGACGGGAGATCGTATTCAGTGAGCAACGGGGCCGCCACTGTCGCGAAGTTGAGAAATGCGTCGTCGAATGTAAGAGCAACCGCATCGCCCTGGGCCGAGTCGCCGGTTAGTCGCTCGAGCGGCACCACACGAACGCGGCCTGACGCAAGCCACCGAACATGGCGCCCGAACGTCTCCGGATCCAGCGAGATCGGCGATCCGCTACGATCCAGGGAGTGATACATGATGACCGCCTTCACGCCGCCGCCTCTCGCAATGCAGACAGCGCGACGTCGGCTGCGGCAGCCCAGCTGAGGTGACCCGCGCCCTCTCGCGCACGGTTGCCGCGCGTAACGCGATCGCTCTCGTCCGTCATCAACGCGATCATCGCACGCGCCGTAGCCTGTTCGTCGCCCGGTTTCACGAAATAGCCACCGTCCTTCAGCAGGTCGGGAAGCGGACTGGCGGTGGTAGCGATTACCGGCGTTCCACATGCAGCGGCTTCGATCGCGGGGAGGCCAAATCCCTCGCTCTCGGAAGGCAGCAGCAACGCGATCGCGCCCGACAAGAGGTGGCGCAGCTCGCCATCCGGTATGAAGCCTGTCCAATGGACTAGTTCCGTCGTGCCGCACTGTCGAATCGCGTCGACGATCCGCGGGCTGTCACCATGAAAGACGTCCGAGTCGCGCGTGCCGACAAGCAGCAGACGTGGCGGATGCTCGGCGCCACGAACTGCGGCGGCGTGCGCTCGCACGATCATATCCACGTGCTTGTGAGGATTGAATCCGCCGACGTAGACAAACCAGCGCTCGCCGTCGCGCAGGCCGTACTTTCGCGCCACTGCCTGGATATCCGCAACACACTCGCTGGGCTTGTATATAGACGACGGCGCCTCGGTTGCGACTCTGAGACGATCGCGAGAAAGTCCGTGCACGGCGACGATCTCGCTCGCTGCAAATTCCGACACGGTGAGCACCAGTTTCGCCTGCATCAGTGCGAGCCGTGTCTTGAGATCCCAGAACAGGCGGGAGCGTCGCGACGGAAGGGTCATCTCGGGAAAGCGCTCTGCGATCGCGTCGTGCAGAGTGACCACAGCTGCGAGACGGGGCGGAAGCGGAAAGTAGGTGTAGACAGACGGCGAGAAAAAGACATCGAGTTTCGCACGCCACACCGCGCGCGTGAGACGGAGCATGTCGCCGGGAGAGCGCGAACTGTCGGCGGCGGCGGCAACCGTTGGTGAGACGCGTTGGGGTACGAGTGCGAGACGCGTATTCGCCGTCGTACCGGTCCACGCGGCGGCAGCTCGGTCGTCCACGAAGAGCACGAACTCGTCCGCTGGCGACCGCTCAGCCATTGCCGCGATCAGCTCCCGCGCAAATCTGCCGTAGCCGCGTCCGTTGGCGATGCACGTCGCGTCCACACCTATCCTCACGCGCTGGCTGGCAGCTTGTCTCCGGCGCGAGCATCGCTGATGTCGGAGCTGGCTATCTCGAGCTTCTGTTCCTCGTGGTAATCGAGATCGGTATTCACGGACCATACGTCGTGATTCGCACCGTACATGTTCGCAACAGTGAGCATCGCTGTGTACATCGAATGATCCTGATTGTTGTACTTGTGCATGCCGTTGCGCCCCACCATGTGCAGATTGGGAATCGCATCGGTAAAGTCGCGTACGGCGTCGAGGTGGCCGCGATACGCCCCATCGTAGATCGGATATGCCTTCGGAACCCGTACGACAGTGCCGTCCACTACCGTCGATGCGCGGGCGAGACCGAGTTGCTCCAGCTCCCTGGTGGCGAGCGCGATGAGATCCTCGTCGCTGCTGTTCCAGAGCCCGTCGCCCTTGAAGCAGAAGTACTCGAATCCGAGGCACGTGCGTCCCGGCTCGGGCACCATGTCGCGGCTCCAGTTGTTGAAATTCTGGATGCGCCCGACTTTGACGCCGGGTGTGTGAATGTAGATCCAGTTATCGGGAAAGACATTCTCCCCTTCCAGTATCAACGCCACGACCAGAAAGTCACGGTATGCCAGTCCTTCGGCCCCTTCGCGTGCTGAAGCCGGTGCTGCGTCGCCCATGGACCGCACGAGCGAGCGTACGGGCAGTGTCGAGATGAAATGCCGACCCGCGATTCTGACCTCGCCGCCTGGCGTCTGCACACGTGCGGCGGTGAGGCGACCGTTGCTGTATTCCAATCCGCTCACGTGATGCCGCATGAGAACCTTGCCGCCCATCTCGCGGATACGATCGCGACACGCTTCCCACATCTGGCCGGGACCGAGGCGTGGGTACTTGAACGTGTGGATGAGTGTCTTGATCGCGGACGACCTGCGATTGAGTGACGTCGCAGAAAGCACGGCCGCTGCGAGCGACAGACCCTGTATGCGCTGCGCTGCCCATTCCGCACGAATCTCGCTGCACGGGATTCCCCAGACCTTTTCCGTATAGGTCTTGAAGAAGAGCTCGTACAGTCTGCGTCCGAATCGATTGCACACCCACTCCTCGAACGTATCCTCAACGGGATACGGGTGCAGTCTGGCGTCGACGTAACTCGCCACGATTCGCACCGCATTCACGATGCCGAGTCCGCTGAGGGCATTGCGTGCCTGCAGCGGATAGTTGAAGTACTTGCCGCCGTAGTGGATTCGCGACAGTCTGGGGACATCGATGAACTGATCGCCTAGCAACTCTTCCCAGAGCTCCTGGACGGGAGTGATCTTGGTGAAGAAACGATGGCCACCGATGTCGAACCGGTATCCCTTGTACTGCGCAGTCTGGGAGATCCCGCCTACCGTGTCACTGGATTCGAGCACGGTTACGGACACACCGCGCTTGGCGAGCAAGTACGCCGCCGTAAGGCCTGCTGGGCCAGCGCCGCAGACGATCACGCTGTCGCCCGCCCGCAAACGGTCCACACGGCGCGCGCTGGACATTCGCTCGTCTCGTTCGATCAGTTCCATGGGAGGTGCGGTGGTCAATGCGCAGGGCCGGCAAGCGTGCACATCGCTGTAAGGTGCGCTGCCCGAAGGTGTCCGTGGCAGCGATATCCCGCACCAACCGTACCGCCGGACAGCTTTCTACCTACAGTGGGTGAAAGCAGCGTAAGTGCTTGCCATACAATACTAATCATATGTTTACATAATGATAAGCACATGTACGGACGGCGCGGGCGGAATCGAACTGCTGCGCTGGTACCACATTCTGCCATGCGGCGCTACAAACTCGATGCCGGAGGGCTAGGCCGGAATTACACCCATCTGGAGACTTGCGACGTCGCGAACAGCGTCACTATCGAGCGCGATGCGCTGGCCCGAATCCGCCGAAAGATACGTGGCGGCGATCACCTCGAGGACATCGACTCCTGCCTGCCCGTCGGCCGGAAGTTCACCACCATCGCGGAACGCAAGCAGAGACCGCTGGATCAATCGCCGCGTTGCCAGCATAGCCGGATCCTTGGGATTGCGCGCCAGCATCGTGCGAAGATGGCCGACCTCACGCCACGCCAGCCCGGACACTCCATACTCGAGTCGCACATGCGGCCTGGTGCTGCGATGGAGGCCGGCCGATACACGGGCACGTCCGCCGAACGATGCACGCAGTGACGAGTCACGAGTTTCGGCTCGCAATTCGAAGTACTGAGTTTCTCCCTTGCACAGCCTGTCCTGAACTATCTGGGCCAGCCTGCCGCGACTGAACTCGAGAGTGACGAGGGCGACCGCATCCGAATCACTGTCACGAACTCCACAGGTGGACGTCGACGCCGAAACGGAAACCGGGCGCTCGCCAAACAGCGACATCAGGAAATCCACGAGATGGATGCCAGCTTCGTACAGCGTACGTTGCAACATCTGGCCGCGCCATCCCGGCTCGGCCCACGGCGGCAGGTCCATCAGCTGCCAGGCCTGGGCGAACACCACGCCTCCGGGCGCGGCATCCGCTGCATCGCGAACTGCGCGAAATATCTCCATTTCACGAAACTCGTGATTCAGCGCGACGCGCTTTCCGGTTGCGGCAGACGCGGCGAGTATGCTGTTCGCTTCGTCGATACTGGAGGCGAATGGCTTTTCGCAGATCACGTGCGCGCCGGACTCGAGTGCAAGTATGCAGTGATCGACGTGGCTCGCCGGTGGCGTGCCCACGATCACCACATCCGGGTTCGTCCGCGAAATCACATCTTCGATCGACTCGAAGACCGGCACTTTCCACGTCGATGCGGCGCGGTCTCTGCGCGCCGCGTCGACATCGCACGCACCGACCACGGTCGCGATGTCCGGTAAGCCAGCGAGCGCCGGCAGGTGAAGCGTGTGTCCGGCGTTACCCAGGCCGACGACTGCGACTTTGAATGGAGGCATTCGATTTCCGTTTTGATGCGGTGTGTACACGTGCCGAGGCGAACAATCTCGACATCACATCCGCGGCGTGCTGCTAGCCGTGGGAATCTATCAGGCGCGGCACAATCCGACGATGCTGCGACCCAGCGGAAGGCGCCAGCCAGCAAGAACGGCCCGTCCTTCGAGGTTGAGCCAGGCGCGCTTGAGCGAGTCTGCGCGACCGGGGGCTGTAGGCTCGGGCGCCAGGATTCCTGCGTCCCTGCGCCTTTGTGCCCGCAACTCGCGCGGAATTTCGGCAAGGCCCAGTACGGCATTGACGCGACCCATGCGCACAATCTCGAAGCCCGCGGCAATCAGTTTCTGGCGCAGGTCGGACGGGTCGTACTTGCGATAGCTCGACGTTACGTCGTCAGCCTTGCGAGGGAAGCTCTGTGCGTTCGTGCGAAACAGAAGGTAACCGCCCGGTTTCAGGACTCGCATGATTTCGCGTAGTGCCGCGATGTCTCCGCCATCCACAGGCAGATGATGCAGGACGTCGAGTGTGATGACCAGATCTGTGCTCGCACGCGCAAGGGGAATGTTCGTCGCCGACGCAAGGACGAGGTCGATGTGCTCGCTTCGTGCGTCGGACAAGGCGTCCTTGCTTATATCGAGTCCGAGGGTAGCCCAACCCGGGTGCGTCTGCTGCACCCATGCCAGCGTCTGACCGGAGCCGCACCCGACGTCGAGTACCGTGCAGTCGTCGCCCAGCGCGGCCAGGTCGAGCAGGCGCGCCGCCAAGTCCCGCATGCCGGCATTCCACCACGACTGCGCCTCGAGAGCGCGCATGCGCGCGAAATATTCGGGTGTGCGCGGCTGCGGAGATCCCATCTGGCGCTCTATCGGTTAGATGAGAATTTGTACAGCACTCGCTCAGCGGCTTGCAGGACTCGTGCTGCCATCGGAAAACTGCGCGGCTGTACGGTTCTGACCTTCACTGTTCGAACGCCGAGACTGTTCGCGGGAGCGACATCGGTAAGATACTGATCGCCGACCATCACGGCGCGGGTTGGTGCGCTGCATCCCAGCTCGGCGAGCGCAGCGCGCACGAGCGACACATTGGGCTTGCGCAATGCCCGCGCCGCTGGCCGATGTATGACGCCATCCTCGCCAGTGCACGAATCGCTGACCCCGATCCGGCGCCGAACGATCAATCCGTCCGGGCTATCGTAAACGCGAATCACGGGAATTCCTGGAAAGATCGCGGACAGTTCGATGAATCTGCGTTCGTCGGAATTGGACAGAATCACGTGGCGCAGCTGGGGCTCGGCGAGAAGACGTGAAAAGGCAGGTTCGAGATCTGGTGCGACCGCGGCGGCGTTGCGCGCCATGAGGGTGCCATCGACGTCCCAGATTATCCCGGTGATCACTCCGGCGGTGCCCAGGGAGTGCAGTGTCACCGGGTCCAGAGCAGCCACACTTGCGAGGTGGATCGTCGGACGCATGTGCCGGACGAGCGCCCCCAACTGCGGAACGCCATGTACGACTGTCGATAACCAGTCGCCCCCCCGCAGAATTTGCATTCAGAAATGTCGTTCTGAGGCGGGTTGCGGGCCAGTCGTCGATTCACTGCGGATACTCCGGTCGTTCGGGCTCGGGGGTCCACCGGTGATCGGATATGATTTCCGCCGCACGGAAGGGGGGCGGGACCTTCCACTTGCCGGTGCGCTTTGTGCAACCGTATACTCCCGACAATGCCTGAGACGCGCGGTCCCGATGTGCAGCAGCAAACCCTGGCTTCGCAGCGGACGTCGCGCTCCGAGGTCGGTGAGCCAGCGGCTACGCTGGGGAACTCCCGACGCGAACTGATCTGGATGCTGACCACCGTGGCCGTCGCCAGCCTTATCGTGACGGTCGGCCGATCTGCGATACAGTCGGTAGCATCCATGTACGACCTGGCCGACGGAGCAAATCCGTTCTGGCTGCCGTCACACGCATGGCTGTTGTATGTCTGTGTGCCGGCGGTCGTGATCAGCTCGATAATCGTCTTCATAGCACCAGGCTTGCTTCTGGCCTCTGCGCTTGGCGCGACGCGATCGTGGAGCTGGTGGCTGTTGTGCGGCGTGGCGCTCGGTACTGTCGTGTTGAGCGTTGCTACTGCTGCCATCCAGCGGATCGCCGGGACACCGCTGACCGGAGGAAGTTTTCTCCTCGTCGTGTTCGGATGCAATGCAGCAGCGGCTGCAATCGCCTGGTCGCGCGCGATGCGCACAGACCGGCCGGTCATACCACGATTCGCTGCGCGAAATGCGCTGGAAGCTGCTGCCGCGCTGTCCGTCATTCTCGTAGTCATGCTCCCCAAGTTCATGTGGGAGAACTTCAACGGCGACGGAGCTGACGCGCTCGAAGTGGTACGACTGCTACTTCACCACGCGATGCCATTCTGGCCCGCTGGCGCGGGAACTGTCGGTGACTTCCCCGGCATTACGTCGATGCTGTTCGCGTATCCGGCGGCGTGGTTCGTGCGCGCGTTCGGCCCACTGGAATTTTCGGCACGCGCACCTCTGCTGCTCGCACTGCTCGCCACTCATGCCGCGATCGTCGCACTCGCGGAGGTTCGCGATAGAGGCGCCGACGCCGCACGTCGTACGCTCGACATGGGTGAGCGATTGCTCATCTGGGCGGCATTGCTTGTCTATACGATAGTCGTGGCCTACAGCGCCACATACAGCCCATACTCTGCCGATATCGCCATACCAGGTGCGCAGGATACGATGCTCCTCGCACTCTTTGCGGCGACGATGATTGCAGTTGCGTCGGATGAAGCCGGCTGGATGATCCTGTTCGGGCTGCTGTCCTACTTCGCGCTCCCGAACGGACTGCTGCTGCTCGGAATGCTCTGGATGGCTGTACTGCTCGTATATCGACCGGTTCCGCGCCGGATTGTCATCGCACTCGGCAGTCTGATAATTGCATGTATCATGCTGGGTACGTTGCTGCCGTATCTTCTGCGCCGCGTCGGGTCGCCCGCTCCGGGCGGGGAGTACGGCAGCGACCAGCTGTTGAATCGCCTGCTGGTGGTGCAGTTCAGCGACTGGCGACGGCTCTTGTACGTGCTCGTTCCCTGCGGGATCGCGCCAGCCGCCGCGATATTTCTCTGGAAACGCCAGGATTCGCTCGGTCGTGTGATCACGCTCCTCATCGCCGGTTATTTTGCTTTCACGTACGTGCAGGCGTATTCGAAACTGCACTACTACGTACCAGTGATGCTGTTACCGATCGCTCTGTACTGGCGAGTTGCTCCGGACGAGCGCAAGCAGCGCATCGAATGGCGCATGGCTGCGCTCGCTGGCCTCGTGGGCGCGCTGATTCTGGCTTTGCCGAGGCGAGGAGCACCCGTGACATGGGCTCGCCGGGTCGCCTCGGAGATCCAGATTCGCGTTCCGGGGTACGACATATCTTCGCCTGAGGAATTCAGAGCGGCAGACACAATGGTGCTGCTGTTTCCGATGCCGTGGGACCGGCATGTGCCCGGAACGCTGGGTGAGTCACCACTGGTCTGGAACTATTATCTGCACCACGATATGGGAGTCCCTTCGGAGCACACGAACTACGTCGTGCAGCCTGTCGGCATGTTGTTACCGGCGGGGTTCCACCCGATCGGTCAGCAGGGCGACTATACCGTGCTTGTCAGGAGTGATTCCGTGCTCGCAAAAGACCGTTCACAGAGATTACAGATAGATCCTGGGAGTCCGCTGTTTCTGGTTCGGCGCGACATCCTGTTCGACTACGCTACAGCGAGCAACGGTGCACCTATACACGACATTGTCGACGCGCTGGGTCGCCGCGGCATTGATTTGCGCAGATTTGTGAACCATCGCAATCCCGGTCCCAGATGACGCAAACACCACCAGAGGTGTCGGTCGTCGTGGTAGCATTCGTTGGCGAGCAGTACCTGCAGCGACTGCTCGATGCGCTTACCCTGCAGGCGACCGACCGGACTGAAGTGATCGTCGTCTGTGATTCTCTGATCGGCAACATTGCCCGGTTTCGCTCGAGCTATCCGACGGTCGATTTCGTACGGTTCGATGAGCCACGCTCGCCCGCCAGCCTCCGGGCGGTAGGTGTCGCGCGCGCGCGAGGTGAAATCGTTGCGCTCGTGGAGGATCACTGCGTGCCGGCGCCGGACTGGACAGCGCAGGTGATCGCGGCACACCAGGACGATGCAGCTGCCGTCGGCGGCGCAATGGAAAAGGGTTTTCCGCCGGATTCCCACGACGACACAGCGCTCAACTGGGCACTGTATCTGGCGGATTACAGCCGCTACGCTCTCCCAATGGCCGAAGGCCGATCCGGTGCGGCCTCCGACTGCAACGTTTCGTACAAACGCCAGGCGCTCATGGAGATCGCTCCGGTGTGGAGCAATGAGTTCCACGAGAATATCGTGCACGCGGAGCTCGCAAGGCACGGCAAGACGCTGTGGTTCTCGCCGCGCATCGTGGTCCACGAGCAGCGATCGATGACGTGGTCTCAGACGCTTCACGACAGATACTCGTTCGGCCGCCTGTTCGGCAGTACTCGCGTGGTGGGAGCCTCGCCGGTGAAACGGCTGGCGATGTCGGGCGCCGCGCTCCTGCTACCACCGCTCCTCGTTGCTCGTGTTACGGGCAACGTCGTCCGCAGACGAAGATATCTGGGCGCGCTCGCACGGGCCTCGGTCCCGCTCATCGTCGTTGCGTCGGCGTGGGCCGCTGGCGAGCTTACGGGATACGTTACAGGGAAGGCCGGTGCTTCTCTCAGTCAAAGTCATACGACAAAAGCAACGGAGAGTACGTAATCATGCTTCCTGCCACTGCACCGACGGCGCGCCGGGTTCGCCCGTTGATCGCGGCACTCATGGCGATCGCGATGATTGCCTGCGGCGGTGCATCCTCGGATGCGCCCGGCCAGCTCGGCACTACTCAGCAGCCTTCGACACCATCCGGCCCCGCACCATCGACGGTCATCACTGTGAACCCGTCGGTCAAGTACCAGACGATGACTGGCTGGGAGGCGACTGCGGAAGCTGGGCAGAATGATGTCGCATCGTATCCAGCGTACCGCGCGCAGCTGCTCGACCTCGCCGTCAACACGCTCGGAATCAACCGGCTGCGTGTGGAGGTAAAGAGCGGCGCGGAGAACCCGGTAGATACCTGGGCCGAGGAGCAGTCGGGGGCGCTCTCCGCCGCGGACTGGCGCTGTCAGCGCTACGCGACGATAAACGACAATGCCGATCCGATGGTAATCAATCCGGCTGGCTTTCACTTCTCGGAGCTCGACGCAACGATGAACCGTCTCGTGCTCCCGATGAAGGCGCTCGTGGAGGCACGCGGGGAGCATCTGTACCTGAACGTCGAGTACGTAGCGTTCGCGCGGCAGTGCAGCAATACGCCATACGCCCACTTCAACAATCCGCCGGAATACGCCGAGTTCGTTCTTGCCACTTACCAGCACCTCCGGTCGACGTTCAATATCACGCCGGACTCGTGGGAAGTCATACTCGAGCCGGACAACACTGGCGGTTTGTGGGACGGCGGCATGATCGGCCGCGCGATTGTGGCAGCCGGTGACAGACTGAAGGCGGCCGGATTCACGCCGCACTTCGTCGCCCCGTCGACAATGAGCATGACCAGCGCGGCATCGTACATCGATTCCATGATGGCGGTGCCGGGGGCGCAGCAGTACGTGAAGGAGCTGTCCTATCACCGGTACGCCGGTGTTTCCAATGACGCCCTCGCCGCAATCGTGACTCGCGCCAACAAGTATGGGCTGCAGACATCCATGCTGGAGCACATCGGAAGCGATTATCAGGATCTCTATACCGACCTGACCGCCGGCCAGAACAGTGCATGGCAGCAATACACGCTGGGTTATCCCGGCTCCGACGGCGGTGGCGCGTACTTCGTCGTCGGAAGCGGAGACTCGCCGACGGTAACGATGGGATCGCGCACATCGTACCTCATGGAATATTTCCGGTATGTCAGGGCTGGTGCGGTGCGCGTGGGAACGAGCGGCGGGACCGATGCTGCTGCACCTGTGGCATTCATCAATACGAATGGCGGATTTGTCGTCGTCACGAAGACGACTGGAGCTGTGACGTTCCGCATAAACGGACTGCCCGCGGGAACTTACGGCGTCTCGTACACCTCGGCGACAGCTTCAGGCAGTCAGTTGCCAAGCGTCACAGCGACAACCGGCAATGGTGTCGACGTGACAATGCCGGCCGCCGGCGTGATTACGGTCTATCATCAGTCGTAGCTGTTGCGTAACGCGCCGCACCGTGCTCGACCGGGTGGCGTCGCCAGATCAACCAGATTGTGACGCCGAGCAGAAGGAAGATCGGGAGCGGTGAAACACCGCTAGTCGCAAGCAACGGGGCATAACCGGCCGACGCAGTCTTGCTCAGGACCGTGAGGAATGGAAGCTCGAAGCCTCCGAGCAGGATGTGCATCAATGAAGTCGGCACGTCCTCGCGCGCCATCGCCACACTCCACGAGATGACGACTGTCGGCACGACGATCAGATAGCGCAGCAGCGGCCCGCATCGAAGCAGCACAGGCACCAGCGCCACGAACAGCAACGGCGCCGCTGGCACCATGTATCGAACTCCGGTGTTCCACTGCAGGAATGCATACTGATTCGCGCTGCTGAACAGCCAGAGCGCCGCGCACGCGACAAAAACGAGTGTCAGCTCGGCGCTGCTCACGACGCGCGTACGGCGCTGGACGAAAGGCGCGGCGAATGCGGCGATGAGCATCGGACAGAATGCGAACAAGCCATACCGGAGATCGAACAGATTTCCCCAGAGCAACGAAGCGGCCGGCAGAGACATTCCATTCCAGCCGCGCCCGCTGTACTGCGTCGCGGCCATGTAACGCTGCGCGGGGAAGAATGGATTCCCGAACGCGGCCCACTGGTACCATAGCAGGAGCAGCACAGGACCCAGCGCGCCTGCCGCGAGCCATGCGGTATCTCTGACGCCCGCAACGGCGCCTCCGCGCTGCCAGCCTCGTGCGAGTGTCCAGAATCCAAATGCGACAACGAGGGCCGCGCCACTATAATCGCACAGCACGGCAAGACCCAGCATCGCACCAGCGCCTGCGAGCGCCCGATTACTCGGCGGCCACGCTGTGCCAGTCTGTTCTCCCGGATTGGACCGCGCACCCGCAAGCAGCACGAACGCAATCAGCGTACAGTGAGTAACGATCGCATTCTGATTCAGGAATGCGGACCGAAAGAAGATCGGGGTACCGAATGCGTAGAGAAGTGAAAACCATAACGCCCGACGTTCGTCGCCGAGCCGCGCTCGAAGAAACCAGAAGAGCACTACTGCCGCGAGTGCACCGAGCGGCGCCATCAGACCCGCTTGCGTGATCGCGGCGGCGAGGCCGAGCTTGACGTCGAGGCCGCGCTCGCGTGAGGCATTGAGAAACTTTGTACGGTTCGGCCGCGGATCGTTGTATACGGCAGCAGGCTTTGGACTTATCAGATCGGGGCGGGCACGGAAGAGCATGGCCAGCGCGGGACGCGCAATGGCATAGGGGATCGCGCCGAGCATCGAGGCGCCAGGATTGTTGTTGATGTACGCCCCTCTCCCCGGAATCTGAAAGAGATCCGGGTGCAGGCCCATGTATTCATCCACACGCACCGACAGATGTTCGCCCAGAGTGATTGCCAGGTAGGTCTCCCGCACGACGTTCGACGCGAAGTGAGTGACGTACACGAGAAACACAGTCAGAGCCAGTCGGGCAGCCGTGCTGAAGCGAGGCAATTTCCGCATCAGTCTTCCACCACGTGACTCTCGAATTCATGACGATACTCGGCCCAGCGCGCGAGGTCGAAACCATCCGGTCCGAGGCAATCGGCAGCCGCGTACGCCATGCGGAGCGCGTGATGAGTGTTGTCGTGGGCGAAAAGGCCCTGGCGACCGAACGTCAGCATGTTCGGTTGTTCCGAAGCCCATCCATCCAGCGCGGAAAACGCGCGCTCGTAACCCTGGCGATAGATCGGGTACGCGAAGCGCAGGCGCTTCACACATATAGAAGTTGGCGCTGCCGGGAGTGGAAGACCGGAACGCAGGAGATCCGCTGCAACGATCTCGCCGAGAGCGGCGTCGCTCATGTCCCAGTGCGCATCGCCCAGCGCACAGGGCAGCTCCGCGCACAGAGTCGTGGAGTTACGCGGTTCATCGAGCGCCGAATAGTTTTTCGGTTCCGACAATCGCGTGATCGTCACCGATCCCTCGGGAAAGTAATGCGCGTCAAATTCGGTGAACCGTGGGACCGGCAGGGTCAGATACACGAGCAACATCGCCCTGTACTGAATGTCACCGGACGCGCTGAGCGACGCAGCGTCCGGCTCCGGAGTAGTCATTCGGGCGAGCATCGTGATTGGAAGTGTAGACCAGAGGTAGTCGGCGTGTATCGCGTGGCTTTCGGATCCGCGCTCGACATGCACCGACCATCCGTCTCCCTCCCGCTCGACGCCGACGACGCGCCATTCGAGCATGATTTTCGCGCCCGCCTTGCTCGCAGCGGCTGCAAACGCCTCGCTGATCTGCCCGAATCCGCGCCGCGGGTAGAAGAATCGACCCGAGCCGGGCGGCTTGAACCCCGGTACCGCCGACAACAGCTTGCGCAGCAACTTCTTGAACGAACCCGCCGAAACGCGGCGGCGTGCCTGAATTGCCGAAAGCTCTTCGGGCTCCGCACCCCAGATCTTCCGCGCATACGGGAAGTAGAAGTCGCGGCATATCGTCCCACCCAGGCTGGCCTGAAGAACAGAGGCGAAACTTTCCTGGTTCTGTGCATCGTCCGATTTGCGACGCCCGCGACGCGTCATGTCGCGCAACGTGCCGAATGCGAAGCCCGGATCCAGGCGCAGCAGAAGATCGAGCGGCTTGAGCGGAAAATGAATCCATCGCCCGCGCAACCGGATACGTCCATGTCGCGGCCGATCGAGCAGATCACCATCCAGCACTGTCTTGATGTCTTCCAGAATCGCGGGATCGCACGCGGGATGCAGCCGATGGCTTCCGTAGTCCAGTCGCTGGCCTGCGTGGTCGAAACTGCCCGAGTTGCCGCCGACGGCGGAATTTGCTTCGATGAGCGTGACGCGCGCGCGTTCGAGTCGGCGTAACTGGAACGCCGCTCCAACTCCAGCCGGACCGCCGCCCAGCACGACGACGTGCGGAAGTTCATCTGCGGCATCAATCGCGGAAACCAACTCGGCTGGTTGTGTCATGACTCACGCATGGTGGGCGTTGGGTTCCAGATCTCCCGTCCTGCGTGTGCCGGTCACGTCGCGCCATCCGGTTTGGCCGCCACTCAGGGCCCACCACACTGCTCCACCGACCAATCCACCAGATATCATCACGGATTGCCAGATGAGCGCAGCGACGATCCCGAGCGTCACGGGCACGCCAGCCGGCGCCAGCAACGCGGCGAGGGTTGCGTCGCGCACAGCCAGCCCGCCGAGACTGATCGGGAGCAGGCCCGCGATCTTTGCCAGCGGCCAGACGAAGAACCATACGCTGATGGAAACCGTTATTCCGACAGAGCGACCTATCCATGCGTTGAGCAGCACGAAGCCGCTCTGCATCGCGAGCGATATCATGGCCGCCATGACTGCAGTTCCGGGCGAGCGGCTCATGCGCCGCAATACCACCAGACTCCGTCCCACCGGTCTGCGAATCTTCTTTGGCCATCGGTTGAGACGGCGGCGAAGCAGGAGCGGCACGCATGCGAGCACCGCGATGGCAACGACGAGGAGGCCGACCGCGAGCAGCTCTCCCGTCCATCCCGGGAACGAATTCCGTGACAGAATTCCGCCGACGGCGATCAACAATCCAGTTGCGGCTATGTCGATCGCCCTGTCGGCAGCACTGCCGAAGAAAGCGGCTTCAATCCGGCCGGTCGCGCGGGCGGCGAGTGCGGCCCGAACTACATCGCCGCCAACGACCGTTGGTAGGCAGAGATTCGCAAACAGACCGGCGGCGTAACAACGAATCGCGTCGCGTGACTTCATGCGCGCGCGTCCCGCGTTCACCAGCATGCGCCATTTCACGACACCAAGCCGGTGGCCGGCGAGAAAGCCAAGCAGCACGAGTGCCCACGTGCTGAACGTGAGACGCGAGATCGCGGCTTGAACCTCGTGCCACGGCAGGAAATAGAATATCGCGGCGAGCAGCCCGATGCTCACCGCCGGTTTGAGCCAACGCTTCATTTGCGGTTTGCCATTCGCGCGTTCTGATCGGCGAGCATGCCCACGGACCAGATGATCAGCGCGGCGAGAAGCCCGAGCACGGTCGTCTCCGACATGTTGTCGCGAAATATGTCGTAGATCAACTTCGCAATCCCTATCACCGCCAGCACGGCTCCGAGCGGTATGAACACCTTCAGCGGGTTGAAGAAGACGATCGTCCTGAGGATGAGAAGCGTGAAGTCGTACGCGTGACGCGCACGGATCGTCGAGTTGCCCAGTCGCTTGTAATAGTCGATGGATATGTATTCCACCGTATGGTCGTTGCAGATGGAGGCCAGCGTGATGGTCGTTGTGAATGAGAATCCCGGCGGCAGCAGATACTCGTAGCGCTCGACGAGGCTCTTGCGCATGAGCCTCAAGCCGGAATTGATGTCGGGAATGTGCTGACCGCTCAGGTAGCTCGCGAGCCAACGGAGGAACGCCTTGGCGGGCCGGCGAACCAACGGCACCTGGACGGTCTCGCCGGTGCGTGCACCGACCACCATGTCGTTGACATCCGCACGAGCCAGCAGTTTGGGAATCGCCGCGACAGGATACGTGCCGTCCGCGTCGGTGATCAGAACCCAGTCGAAATACGCGCGCCTTATACCGTGCTTGAGCGAGGCGCCATATCCGCGATTGCGTGGATGCGATATTACATGCGCGCCGGCCGCTGCGGCACGCTGAGCTGTGTCGTCGCTGGAACCATCATCCACCACGATGATCTCATAGTCCCACCCGGACGCGTCCATCACCCGGGCCACGTCTTCGATCTGCGCAGCAACGTGCGCGCCCTCGTTGAATGCTGGAATGACGATTGAAACTGCGTGGGAGAGAGAACGCTCGTCCGGCTCCAGCTCCCGCTCGATCAATCCAGCGGCGTGGAAACGAGCCACGAACCGTGGCTCTTGCAGGTCCTGCATGGGGTTCGGAGGTGCACTCATCGGCTCACCATCACGTAAAGGTCTCCGCCTCCGACCGTGCCCGGAAAGCGTGCTACTGTACGATACGAATCGGATAGACGCGCCCACAGGGACGGTTCACCGGTTTCGATGCGCACGGGAAACGTCAGGACCATCCAGGTCCGTGTACCTCGAGTCTCGACTTGCGCCAGCTCCGACGCGGACGTCACTGTCGTCCACGGAAGGTGATAATACCGACCGTAAACGTAGCTGCTCATGTCGCTCACCGCGACGACGTCGGCCGGCCCGCGGTGAGCGTCGACAAAGCTCATCGCCCCTCCAAAATCCTGCTTGGGCAGCCACGCACGCGGAACCGTCATGAGGCTGGCAGCAGCAACAAGCAGTGCTCCGCCGACCGACACCGGGACGGAGGCTCTGCCTGGCACTATTGCGTGGACCACGGCAAATCCTCCGCGTACAGCGATCAGGACGGCGAAGCCGGCACTGAAAAAGAAGAACCGCGGCCAGAGATTGTGCGAGAGTACCATTACTGCGGCGCCTGTCACGACCGCAGGGAGCAACATCACCGTGGTAATCACCACGCTCCGCCGCCAGTAGCTCGCCACGCCCGCACCGATGATTACGAATACAACCGCCACCGCAGCCAGCCCACCCGGAATTCCACTACTCAGAACTCGCAGCCCTTCGGTGAACATCCAGACAGGCTCCTTCCAAACCGTGGCGGAGCCAGCATCCGGGGGAATCATCAGTGTCGCGATGAATTGCGGCAGGACCAGCGCATACAACAGCACAGAAAGCGTTCCGGCGAGCACCAGAGCAGCGAGTGGTGCACGCCAGGCACGATTGCGAATGTCATCGCGCAGAACGATCACGAGGCACAGCCAGACGAGCGCGTGAGTTGCTGTGACGAATACCGCCGTCACATGGATCATGTTGGCCAACGCCATGCTTACGGCGTATCCGGCAACATTGCGCCATGTGTGACGCAACGGATCGCTCAGGAGCAACAGGAAGCAACCACTTCCGACGAGAGTGAAGAACAGCAATCCCGTATAGCCACGAGCGTTCTGAGAGAACCAGACGTGATGGTAGGAGACGGCGAGGATGGTCGCGGCGAGCAACGCCTCGCGCCGCGACGTCACCCGCTCACCGAACCAGATCAGCGCGCCGAGGCTCGCGACGCCCAGGCAGACCGCTGGAAGCCGAAGCGCCCACGCAGTGCCGCCGAAGAGAACGACAGAGATCCGCGCCAGGATCGAATACAGCAGATGTTGATTCTGACTGTCGAACGTGGAAACAATGTGAAGGAGCGGGAGCCGCACGTAGTCGACGTACGTCTGGATCTCATCGAACCAGAGGCCTCTACCGAGCGACGGAATTCTTAGAGCGGCCCCCAACAGCATGATGCCAACAGCTGCGCCCATCTCGGCGCGGCTCCACGGCCCGGACGCCGGGAGCGCGGCACCCGGTGCCAGACCCTTCCCCTCGGGTGGCGCGAGTGTCACCGACGGAATGAGCCCGAACAGGATGGCGTGGACGACCAAAACCGCCTTGAGGAACACGACCCCGAGCACTAGCTGCGCCAGATGCGCGTCGGATGCTACAGGACCGGCCAGCGCCGCCGCCAGCGAGTGCACGGGCAGCAACGCGCCGATGACCAGGAGCGCGATCGCGACTTGGCGGGGCCAGGCGCGCAGCCACGCGATCCCACCGGACGTAACACGCATCATCGAGTCCTCATCAGCAGCGCCCGGCCGCTTGGTTGGCATCGTCGCGGGTAGTTCACTATACGGAAAGCACGGGTATCTGGCCAGCGCGCAATCTGACTGCGCCTGTCAGGACGAGAGCCACCGCATAGGATGCCGCGCCGCACGATATCGCAACGGCCAGCGTCTGTGGCTTGAGAACGAGCAGGACGAACGCCATGGCCGACGCCGCAACGAGTGGGCGCCACAAGCGACCGAACACGATTCCTCCAATTCGCGCCCTGTGGGCAGCGTACATCGTCAGCGCCAGTCGCACGCTTTCACCAAGAATCGTCGCCACGGCCGCGCCGGCGATTCCGAAACGCGATATGAGTACGATGTCCAGGACTGTGACAACAGCAAGAGTGAGAGCGAATGCACGTAACACGTCCGCCTCACGGCCCACGGACAGCAATCCGATGACAGCAACGTTGCACAGGACGCCGGGAGTCAGCGACCATATCAGTAAGCGCAGTGCATCACCGGCTGGTGCATACGTTGGACCGAGCACGAGCGCGACGATACTCGGCGCGACCACAGCTCCGCCAACGACAACGGGTATGAGAAACACGAACACATGCGCAAGTGCGGTCTCGAACAGCTTGCGGTGCTCACCGGCATCCGCGCGACACGCACTCAGGACGGGAAGCAGGCTGAGACCGTACGCGATACCGACGTTCAAGCAGAATGCAACCACGGTGTACGCCGCAGCGTAGTAGCCAACACTCACCGACCCGCGAAAGAAACGCAGAAAGAGCAGATCGGAGTTGTACAACGCAAGCCCGAACAACGAGGCCGCCATGAGGCGCCATCCCTGACGCAGCAACGGAAGGGCAACCCGCAAATCGAATCGTGGCCGCCCTACGATGCCGCCCCGCACCAGAATCGTGAGCAGAATCACAGCAGTGAGTCCGTCTCCGATGACTTGAGCGACGGGGACGATTGTCACGTCGCCGGCACCGTGCACGGCGATGAGAAGTACGCCGAGAGCGACGCATTCCCCTACGACGCGTGCTGACGCTACGCGACGTGGGTGCTCCACGCCGACGTGCACCCAACTGGTACTGATTCCCACGGCCACCAGAGCGCCGCAGTAGAGGGCGAGAACCTTTCCGTCAGGACTGGGCAGGAAGATCAGTGACAGCGCCGCCGCGGCGCAGGCGAGGAGCGTCGCGATCGTCGCCCTGACAGTGAGCAACGCAGGCACCATGCTGCGGAGCGCATCGCGATGAGCCGCAACTTCACGAACGCCGACGCCAAGATCGAAGCCCGCATCTGCGATGCGCTGCAGGTACAGAAGTATGGCTAGCGCAAAGCCGATAACCCCGTAACGCGCCGGACCAAGTGTGCGCGCGACATACAGCGTCCCGGCGAAGGCGATGAGGCGCCCCATCACCTCGCCGGAGCCGAGTGCCACGAAGGCGCGGCCAACGCGGCCAGGGCCGGCCGCGGCAGGATCAGTTCGGTCGGCGAGCAACCCTTGAACGGTCGATGTAGATCTTCACTCCCATCCCATTGGACGCCTCTGCCGCGTTCCCGTCAGTGGTCGATTGACCTCGCGAATCCGGAGCCGACGGCGATGCGGCGCGCTGTCAGCGCCCTGGCTCAGGAGTTCGACTCTGGTCGATGCATGACGGATGTGCGCCGACGCCAATTGACGACCGCACCGGGGCTGAAAGCACGAAGTTAACAAATAACCTCTCAACCCGCCCTGCAGGTCGAGTCAGCACCCGCTGCCGTTGGAATCCGCCCGTCCCTGACACGTCAGTTGCTTTCCGGGATCGAAGACCCAACAGTATTTTATCCCGATGCGGACCCCGTCCTCCTACGAGCAAGCGGAGATCTCGACGCTGGCAGGACCTGGCCAGTTGCGCTCGGGTGGTCCCTCCCCTGTCGTGATCACTGTCCTGCGGATGGCGCTCGTACTTCTCGCCGTCGCTCTCATTGTATGGGGTCTCATGGGTCGCGACCTTCGGACGGCGGAGGGATTGATCGCTGGCCGCAGTGCGTCTCCCTTCGCGGGCGCCGCCGCTTGCCTGCTCGTCGCACTAGGCGTCGGGACGCTATACGCACCCGCGGCGCGATGGTCAGCGCTTCTGATCGTTGCGCAAGCGTCCGCGCTTCAGCTCATCTGGGCGGGGCCGCGGGTCGCATACCAGCATTTTCTCACGCCTCTGGCGCTTGTCTCAACTCGTTGGAGCACGCTGCATCTGGGCATCATCGCAACCCAGGCAGTCCTGTGCGTTGCAGGACTGCAGCGGCTCAGACGCACAAAGAGAAACCCGTTCGAGCGCATCGATAAGACCATCTGGACTCCCACGCGTGTCGTTGTCGTCACTCTGCTGCTGCTGGGATGCAGCGCGACGTTCTCGCGATCGCCAGTAGATTTTGGGGCCGAGTTGCTGCTGGCGACGTCGATACAGATCGTAGCACTACTCAACGTTGTGCTTGCTGTTTCCGCGCTTCCGGACGCTGCGATGGCCACGATCGCGCAGCATATCGACCGGATTCTCGGGACGAGCGCGGAGTCTGCGACGCGTCAGCCGCGACTGGATCGGTTCGCGTGGATCGGTGCGCTATGGACAACTGCTGTCGCGGTCTTCCTGGTCTGGGTCGTATATCAAAGGCATCCGCACGTCCCGGACGAGGTAGTCTACCTCAAGCACGCCGAGTACTTCGCGAAAGGGATGATCGCGATGCCGCTGCCTCCTGTTCCGAAGGCATTCGACATCGACCTGATGTACTTCGGCAGTTCGCAATGGTTCTCGCCTGTCCCGCCAGGGTGGCCGGCCGTACTTGCGATCGGGTCCTTCTTCGGCGTGCCGTGGCTCGTCAATCCCGTGCTCGCAGGAATCAATGTTCTGCTCGGCTATCTCCTGGCACAGGAACTCTTCGATCGCCGCATCGCGCGCATTGCCGTGATTTTGCTATGCGTGTCGCCATGGCACCTGTTCATGGCGATGAACTTCATGACGCACACGGTGTCGATGACCTTTGCGCTGCTGGCGGCGCTCCTTACGACCCGGATGCGGCGGGATTACCGATGGTGGCGGGCTCTGGCCGCGGGCGGCGCAATCGGAATGACGAGCCTTGTGCGACCTCTGGAAGGGCTCGCGGTTGCACTGCTGCTCGGTTTCTGGACGCTGCTCGGGCCGGGCAGGATGATCCGTGTGAAAGCCACACTGCTGCTCGCACTGGGCGCAATGGCGATTGCCGCAATCACACTTCCGTACAACGCCAGGCTCACCGGGAGTGCCACGAGATTCCCGATAATGATGTACGTGGATCGGTATTATCCGCCGCACTCGAACGACCTGGGCTTCGGAGCAAATCGTGGTATGGGGTGGCCTGGCCTGGACCCGTTGCCCGGACACGGTCTGCCCGATGTGTTCATCAACGCTGACTTCAACACGTTTGCGATCAATGTCGAACTCTTCGGATGGGCAGTCGGTTCGTTACTTCCGATTGTTCTCGTGCTATTCGGTGGACGCATGGATCGCACCGACAAACTGCTATGGCTCGTGATTGCAACGATCGCAGGAATCCACAGCTTCTACTGGTTCAGTGGCGGCCCGGATTTTGGCGCGCGTTACTGGTACCTCGTGCTCCTGCCATGCATGCTGCTGACCGCGCGCGCCATGCGACTCCTTCCGCGACGACGCGACCCGTCGGACGCCAACTCGTACGATATCGCATCACGAAACCGGCTCCTGATCGGCGCTGCGCTGCTTTCGATGAGTGCGCTGGTCACATTCATGCCGTGGCGGTCTCTGGATAAATACCACTACTATCGCGGGATGCGGCCCGATCTACGTGACATCGCGGCGCACACCCCGTTCGGACGAAGCCTCATTCTCGTCCGGGGAAATCGCCATCCGGATTATGCGTCGGCTGCCATCTACAATCCGCTGGATCTCCACGCAGATGCCCCCATTTACGCCTGGGATCGTGACGCACCGACGCGTGCTGCGGTATTGGCTGCGTATCCCGACCGAAAGGTGTGGATCGTCGACGGACCGACAGTTACCGGCGCTGGATATCGAGTAATTCGCGGACCGGTACCCGCATCCGAACTGCTTCACGAAACCGAGGGCGGCAAGAGCGACGTGCCGGATCACCCCACGGTACCGGGTTTGCAGTGACCAGCGCGTACGCCGGCCGACGCGTGATGCTACTCGGCGCCGGCGGGTTCATCGGTTCGTGGATGCAACGTGCGTTGGTCGAGGGCGGCGCTCACGTCGTAGCAGTACTCAGACCCGGACATCTCAAAGCTGGATCAGGACTCGCAGGCAGCGTCGTGTATTGCGACTTGCGCGATAGCGAAGCCCTGAGGCAGGAGGTTCGTGCGGCCGCACCTGACGTCGTATTCAACATGGCCGGATACGGCGTCTATTCCGATCAGGCCGATGCGGAATACGCCGACCGGATCAACAGACACATCATCGCGACGCTCGTGGACGCTGTTGCTGAACTCGGCAATTCCGACTGGGCAGGAGCAAGAATCGTCCATGCCGGATCCGCGGCAGAATACGGTGACGCGGGCGGCGATCTGCGCGAAACTGTCACGGCACGTCCGTCCACTTTGTACGGTCGCACGAAACTCGCCGGCACCATGCTGCTCGCGGAACGCTCCGCCGCACATTCGATTCCGTCGGTTTCCGCGCGTCTCTTTACCGTGTACGGCTCCGGAGAGCGCGCGGGACGTCTGGTCCCGACCCTTATGTCGGCCGCGATGAGCGAGGAACCGATCCCGCTGACCTACGGCACGCAACGCCGAGACTTCGTGCACGTCGACGATGCGGTTTCCGCGATGATGACACTGGGAACGGCGAAGGTCGGACCCGGGGAGATCGTCAACGTGGCCACCGGGACACTGCACTCAGTCAAGGAGTTCGTGGAAATCGCCGCAGCCGTTCTGAAGATATCTCCAGACAGGCTGCGTTTCGGCGCGATTGCAGAGCGAGCCGGCGAGATGCATCACTCCGCCGTAAACGTCGCAAAGCTTGTCGATCTGACAGGCTGGCGCCCCTCTATTACTCCAGCCGAGGGAATCAGCCGAACTCGGCAATCGAAAGCCGATACCGGTCAGGCTGGAAGCGGCGTCCCAGCGGCAACATAGCTCTCGTACCACGCGATCGTTCGGCGAAGCGCATCGTCAAGACTCCAGCGCGAAGACCAGCCGAGAGTGGTCCTAGCGCGCGTGCAGTCCAGATACTGACGCGGAATCTCGTGCGTGGCCTCATTGAGAACCACTGGCGGAAGATCTGTGCGGCCCATGAGGTTGAGCAGCATATCGACGATCTCGAGCACGCTCAGCGGAACTTCCATTCCGAAATTGAATGCGCGGCCAATCACCGCAGGCTCTCGCAGTCGCTCCGCGAGCAGCAGATAGGCGTCTGCCGCATCCTCCACGAAAAAGTAGTCGCGAACGAAACTACCGTCGCTGCGCACTAGCGGTCGCTCCCCGTTCAACACCGACCGAATCGTTCCTGGGATGAGTCGGTTGAAGTTCAAGTCGCCGGGTCCGAAGAGGTTGCCGCATCGCGTTATCGCAACCGGCATCCCGTACGTCTCTCCGTATGAGAACGTTATCAGATCGGCGCATGTCTTGGACACATCGTACGGGAAGCGTCCACCGAGGGGCGCATCCTCGGTATACGGCAGCTTGTCGTGTATGCCATATGCCTTGTCACTGGACGCGACCACGATGCGCTGCACGAGCTTTGGACACACGCGACATGCCTCGAGGAGATTCCAGGTCCCTCGTACATTGGCCTCGAATGTGGACAGCGGCGATCGTGCAGCGGTACCGACGATGGTTTGCGCGCCGAGGTGCAACACGGTGTCGATTTCGTGCTCGTTGATGGTGCGGAGAATCGTCGCGAAATCCTCGAGCTCACCGCGAACGACGCGGGTACGCTTGAGCAGATCCGAAGCAACCAGTTGGCTCTGCGGAATCCAGTCCCGAACCAACGTCGTGACAATCGCGCCACGCCGAAGCAACTCGGCGGTAACAGCACTACCTAGTAAGCCGGTGGCACCGGTGACGAAGACTGCTCGTTCCTTCCAGAAAGCCGATGATGCTTCATCCATGGTGCATTTCCGCCTGACCAGAGTTCCTCGAGGATCAACTTCTCACGCAGCGTGTCCATGGGCTGCCAGAAGCCAGGGTGCCTGTACGCCATCAACTTCCCTTCTCGCGCGAGTCGCTCCAGCGGGTCGCGTTCAAGCACGCACTCGTCGCCGGGAAGGTAATCAAATACTTCTGGCTCGAAGACGAAGAAACCACCGTTTATCCAGCCTTCCCCGGTCTGCGGCTTCTCGGAGAATTCACCCACCGCATCGCCGTCGAGCCTGAGTCCGCCGAAGCGCGCGGGGGGACGTACTGCGGTGACGGTCGCCAGCCGCCCATGTCCACGATGGAACTCGAGCAATTGTTGAATGTCGATGTCCGCGACTCCGTCGCCGTACGTCACCATGCACGTTCTGCCGTCGACGTAGCGCTGCAATCGCTTCACGCGACCACCGGTCATCGTGTCGAGACCCGTGTCGATCAACCCGACGCGCCACCCGAGCGGCTGGCGATTCACGACGTCGACCTCACCGGTGCACAAATCTACAAAAAAATCATTCGCGTGAAGGGCCAGACCGTGAAAGTATTCCTTCAGCTGAGTGCCCTTGTAGCCGCACGCTACAAGAAACTCCTCGAAGCCGTTATTCGCGTATATGGACATGATGTGCCAGATCAGTGGCTTGCCGCCGATCTCGACCATGGGCTTCGGCCGCGCGCTGCTCTCTTCGGCGATGCGCGTACCCTTGCCGCCTGCGAGGATGATGACCGGAATGCTCATTCGATCCGCCTCATATGATTCTTGGTACCGGGAGTGGAACGATGAATCGGCCGCCGGCCGCACGATATTCCGCCTGCTGTCCCATGATTTCATCGGCGAAATTCCACGCCAGGATCAACAGGTAATCCGGACGACGCACCGCCAACGTATCTACAGGAAGTACCGGTATGTGCGTTCCCGGGGTGAAGCAGCCGACCTTCAACGAATTTCGATCGACAGTATACGGCAGCATCGTCGATGTGATGTTGCAGTACTGCAATAGCGTGTTGCCTTTGGCAGGCGCACCGTAGCCTGCAATCGTCTTGCCGTCGCCTTTCAGCGACTCGAGGAGCGCGCGGAGCTCGCTGCGTTGCCGGGATACGTCACGTGCGAATCGCTCGAGCCGCGACGGATTGCGCAGGCCGGCCGCGGCTTCCTCGGCCAGCAAGTTCGCGACACTCGCGGTACCGGATTCACGAGGTGCGGGCGATGCGTACACGCGCAGCGAGCCACCATGGACCGAGACATGCTCGACATCAACGACCGACAAACCGGCCGCGGAATATATCTGCGAGAGCGCCGTAAGCGAAAAGTAGCAGAGATGCTCATGATATACGGTGTCGTATTCCAGATTCGCAACCAGCTTGCCGAGCCAGGGAACCTCTACCACCAGAAGCCCGTCCGGTGCGAGCAGGGTCCGTGCCCCGAAGAGGAAGTCCCGCGTGTCATCGACATGAGCGAGAACATTGTTGGCAATTATGGCACGCGCGCTGCCATACGCGTCTCGCAGCTCGCGCGCGAGCGTCGACGTGAAAAATTCTTCGACAGTTGCAATACCGGCTTCGCGCGCAATGCGCGCAATGTTGCGTGCGGGTTCAATCCCCAGCGTACGCACGCCATGGGAGTCGAAGTAGCGAAGCAGGCTTCCGTCATTGCTTGCGACTTCGACTACCAGATCATCCTTGCCGAGGCCGAGCCGTTCGGTCACTGTCGCCGCGTATGCCTTGTTGTGCGCGGCCATCGTCGTGGACGTTCCGGTAACGTAGACGTAATTACGAAATAATGTCTCTGGATCGATGACATCGAGTAGCTGCACAAGCCCACAGGTCTCGCACAGATAGAGGTCGAGCGGAAATTGTTTCTCCGTCGCAAATTCCGACTCCTTTCCGAGGAACGCGTTGGCCAACGCGGTCTCTCCGAGCGCCAGAATGTGTGAAAGGGCCGTACTTCCGCAGCCACGGCAGTCGCTTCGCCGCACGTGAACGGGCGCCGCGGCCGCCCAGCTTCGCCCGCTATCAACAGTCATTGAGTTCGCTGTTTGAGTCATCTGCCGTCAGTGTCCCGCGTCGGCCGTGGCGCGGGCCGGCGCATTGGTCTCACCGACACTATTGGAGATACCAGCGCGCCATTGCGTCAATTTCCCGCCGAACCTGAACGCCAGCAGATTGCGAAAGAAGTCCCAGCATGTCGCCGCGCGAACGTGTGAGACGCCGTTGCCACGCATGCGTGAGAATGCGTTCAGCTCGAGCACGTGCACACCGAGATAGTGCGCCTTGATCATGATCTCCGGGTCCAGAAACCAACCGGTCGACTCTAGCGCCATCTTCTCGAGGACTGCGCGCGGCAGAAGCTTGGGTGTGCCGTTGACGTCGAGCGATTCCAGTGTCGGCCACAGCAGGCGCACGAACCCATTATACGAGATCGACACGAACTTGCGGCCTATGCCATCCATCCGAAATCGCCGTCGCACCTTCGCGAGCACCGGCCGCCGCGATTCCGACGCGGCCTCGTACAGTCGCAGTACGTCCTCGGCGTCCACCTGCCCGTCGGCAGGGATGAAGCCAATCCAGCGCCCGCGCGCCAGGGGCGCTCCGCTGAGCAAGCCATAACCGTACCCCTGATTGACTTCAACCCGATGCGGCCGAACCGCCGGAAGATCGCGCGCCAACGTGGCGATTACGTCGCCCGTGCTGTCGGTCGAGCCATTATCGACGGCGACGATCTCTATCGCACGCCCCGCGCCCTCGAAGATCGAGACGAGACGACGTACAGTGTACGCGATCGACTCGGCCTCATTATAGCACGGGATCACCAGCGAGATTTCCGGCTCACGACCGTCGATAGCATCACTGCGCGAAGTCATCGATACATCACGGTAGGGGCGCAAATGCCAGCCGCCGCGTTAGATGGGACGGTAAACGATCCACGCACAGTATGCGATCCACAGCGCGACGTCGATGATGAGCCCACGATCAGTGAGGAGCGTTGCAGCAGGATCCCCTCCGTGGTCGCGGCGAGTGAGAATCAGGTAGCGAAAGCAACCATACAGGACGAAGATGGTGCTGTAACTGAGTGCCTCGGAGCCAACCGCGGCGGCCGTGCTCGAGGATATCGTGTACATGATGTAGGAGACGATCGTCACGGACAGCAGAATGCCCGAGATCTGATCCAGCGTCGCCGCGTCGTAATGCAGCAGCACCGCTCGTTGTGCGCTGGACCCAGCAGCCAGCAACGCCAGTTCGTGACGCCGCTTGGCGAATCCGAGATAGAGCGACAGCAGTCCGCCACACAAGAGCAGCCACACAGAAGCGTGAACGTCGATTGCAGTCACGCCGGCGAGTAGCCGCAGGACGAAAAACGCCGCGATCGCGAACACGTCCACGAGCACCAGGTGCTTGAGCCAGGACGAGTACGCGACATTGAGCCCCGCGTATATGGCGAGCACCAGCCCCAGTTTCGGAGCGATCACAAAACCCAGTACCAGCGATATCACGACGAACACAGAACCCAGCACAATACCTGCGGTTCGGCTCACGAGGCCCGCCGCGATTGGACGATTGCGCTTGGTGGGATGCGCGCGGTCAGCGTTGTAGTCCACGACATCGTTCCAGCAGTAGATGCCACTTGCGAGCATGCAGAAGCACGCGAACGCCCCGATGGCGTCAGCAACGGCTCCGGGGTTGCCCGCTTTGCCAGAGAAGAGAAGCGGCGCGAGCACGAAACCATTCTTGACCCACTGCCGCGGCCGAATCAGAACGATGAAATCCCTCATGCGCCCGAGCCCGCCAGCACGTTCCGGTGCGCGATCGATCGAAGTCGCGGGCTGATTCCTCGCGATCGGTCGCATCGCTGCGGATTCTTCAGTCATGACCGGACCACTCGCGTCGGCAGAGGACATCGAGACACGGCGCAACTCACGCGCCGACAGCCAGAAGCAGGGAACGCTGATCAGCAACCACGTCGTCGATGATCTGTGCGAGCGGGGTACGTGGACGGAATCCGATCGTCTGCTCCAGGCGCGACAGATCCGGCACACGGCGCGGCATGTCCTCGAACCCAACCGCATACGCTTCATCGTATGGTACGCGCACGATCGGTGAAGAGCTATCCGCCGCTTCGCGCACCAGCTCGGCGAGACGCATGATCGCGACTTCCTCGTCGTTCCCGACATTATAGGCTCGACCCGGTGCCGAGGGCGTGCGCATCAGCCGCACGACTGATTCGACGGCGTCGGAGACGTGTCCGAAACAGCGTGACTGAGTACCTGGTCCGTACACCGTGATCGGCTCGCCGCGTATTGCCTGTGACGCGAAATTGGGCACCACCATGCCGTACCGGCCCGTCTGGCGCGGTCCGACAGTGTTGAAGAAACGCACGATGATCACCGGCACGTTGCGCTCGCGCATGTAGGCGAGGCCGAGCCATTCATCCAGCGCCTTGGAGCATGCGTAGGCCCAGCGCGAGTGCGTCGTCGCACCCAGGACCAGATCGTCATCTTCCCGGAACGGAGTGCGCGGACTCTTTCCGTAGACCTCCGACGTGGACGCGAGAATGACGAGCTTCTGCTTGCGCGCCGCGGCTTCGAGCACGACTTCCGTTCCGTGCACGTTCGTTGTGATCGTGCGCACCGGACTCTCGACGATGAGACGCACGCCTACTGCCGCGGCGAGGTGAACCGTGCAATCGCATCTATCCACCAGCTCGGATACCAGCGCAGCGTTCGTCACCGATCCGATATGGTACGTGAATCCGGGACGGCCAACGAGGTGCTCGATGTTGTCCATCGAGCCCGTCGACAAGTCGTCCAGGATGATCACCTGGTGACGGTCGTCGAGCAGCCGGGTCGCGAGGTGCGAGCCGATGAAACCTGCGCCGCCGGTGATAAATACCTTCATGCCGGACCTCCGCTCGCGAGAGCATCAACGATGGACTGTTCGCCCTTCGCACTCGCCGTGCGGCGAATGAGATCGAGATACTGGGGCATCACTGCTTCCTCACTCCAGTGCTCCGCGAACGCGCGCCGGCCCGCATTCGCCAGTGCCTCACGACGCTCCGGAAATTCCGCCAGCTCGTGCATGGCCGCTTCCAGCTCGGCGCGATTCTCAAACAGCAACCCTGCGTCTGCCGTTTCGACGATCTCGGGAAACGGTCCCAGCCGGCGCGCAATTACAGGCGTGCCCTTCCGAAACGCTTCGATGATGATTATGCCGAACGTCTCGAAGCAAACCGACGGCACTATGAGCGCCAGCGCATGGTGATAGTACGATCCGAGCTGCTCACTCGGCACTCGACCCAGAAAATGCACCCGGGGCATGTCAGCAGCAAGCGCCCGTAGCGACGTGGCGTAGTCCCCGTCTCCGGCAATGAGCAGGTCAGGTCCCTCGGCGCCCGCGAACGACGGAATGACGTCTTCGAGTCCCTTGATCCTCTCCAATCGCCCGACGAATAGAAAGAATGGACGACTGTGAGGCGACGGCGCCTCAGTGACGGGATCCGCCCCAGCAGTGTCTGGCGGCAGGAAATAAGGAATGACCTCCATCTCGCGCGGAAAGCCGAACTCGTGGTGCTTGTCGCGGCTGAACGCACTTTTCGCTATGAATGCATCGACATTATCCAGCTCGCGCTCGAGCAGGCCCGTGGAACGCCACAGCTGCGGTGGTCTGTGATAGGACAGCACGCAGCGCACGCAGTCCCGCGCATCGCATAGTTCACGGTTATAACGCCACAGCACGTGCGTGGGGCAGACGAGCCAGTGTTCGTGTGCCTCGTACAGCGTGACGCCACGTCCCTCTCGAAGCAATACCGGGCCGCCCACGAGCGATACGTTGTGAAAGAAGGTTACGTCGAACCCTTCACCGAGCAGGGCGCGAAGTTTTCGCCCCTGCACGACAGGGCGTCCAAACTGGTGCGTCAGAATTGGCGAGATGATTCCGAGCTTGCTTCGAAGTGTCACCACCTCGACGCCCGGGATGGACGCGGCCGGCGCTGGCTCGATTCCGCCATTCAGCGCCAGAAACGCATCCGCGTCGTGGACGACCGTGACCGAGTGGCCACGGCGCGCGAACGCCGCCGCAAGACGCTGCACACCGATCCCGTCTCCGCCAAAGTTGTATGGCGGATAGAAAGTGGTGAGCATGCAGATGCGAAGACGCTGTCCCGGGCCGTTTTCGCGGTCCGTAGCGTCATCGGTCTCCTGCGCGCCAGTAAACTCCGTCACTAACACAGGTCCTCGGTCGCTCAGCGATAAAATGGTCGTCGTAATACGGCGAACCGATCCGGCCCAATTCCCAACTCGACGGAGCTGGAGACCATCGCCAGGATCAAGAACCATGCACGGCGGACCGGCTGGCAAAATTTGCGCTAAGTCATTGGAGCACCGGTAGATACGCTCCGGATCGATTCAGCCCTGCCGAGTCTCGACCCATCGGGTGATGCTGAGACGCCACAGTTGTAGCGCCGGGCCTCAGGCCATTGCAGCCGGTTGCCCCACCCCGTAATAGTCCCGGTACCAGTCGACAAACCGTTCCAACCCCACCGCGATGGATGTTTCCGGCCGGTACCCGACGTCGCGCTCGAGATCGGAAACGTCTGCGTACGTTGCCAGAACGTCGCCCGGCTGCATCGGCAAATACTTGCGTTTGGCGCGGATTCCAAGCTGGCGCTCGAGCACTTCGACGAATTCGAGCAGCGGCACGGGATCGCTGTGGCCGATGTTGTAAACGCGATACGGCGCCGAGCTCGTTGCAGGATTGGGAGAATCACCCGACCAGTTGGCGTCGGGGGTTGCAGGCCTTGCAGCGACGCGCACCACGCCCTCGACAACGTCGTCGATGTACGTGAAGTCGCGCAGCATGTCACCATTGTTGTACAGCTCGATCGGACGCCCTTCAACGATCGCGCGAGTGAACTTGAAGTACGCCATGTCGGGCCTGCCGAACGGACCATACACGGTAAAGAAGCGAAGTGCAGTTATCGGGAGACGGAACAGGTGCGCGTAGCTGTGCGCCATGAGTTCCGATGCCTTTTTTGTCGCCGCGTAAAGGCTTACCGGATGATCGACTCGCTGCTCCACGGAAAACGGAGTTGCGGTATTGGCACCATACACCGAGCTCGAAGACGCGTGCACGAGGTGCGAGACTCGGGCATGTCTGCACGCTTCGAGAATGTTCAGGAATCCGACCAGGTTGCTGTCGGCATACGCGCCAGGATTCTCGAGCGAATAGCGCACGCCCGCCTGCGCGGCGAGGTTGATGACGACATCCGGACGGTACTCCGTCATTATTTTCGCGAGCAGCCGCGCATCACAGATGTCGCCCTTGACGAACCGGAACGACGAGTTAGGTGCCAGCTCCGCCAGGCGTGCGTGCTTGAGCGACGGGTCGTAGTAGTCGTTGAGGTTGTCGATGCCGACCACCGCATCCCCAGCTTCGAGCAGTCGCTTCGCGACGTGGAAGCCGATGAATCCAGCGGCCCCGGTCACCAGCGTCGTCATCCTTTATCCGCCATGAAGATCAAGGTGGGAACCTCACGTCGATCAGTACGTGCGCCGACAGCGACCATCCTCTCGCGTCCAATATCGGCTCCGGCCCGCGGATTGGCCAGCGACGATTTGACTGCTTCGCCACCACATGCCGTGCCTCCGTACGCTACGGACGGAGGCACGCTGTGACGCGTCGAAACGACAGAAGGGCCGGGGCAGCGTCACCTGCAGCTGCTCCCGGCCCTCCGGACATCGCGCCGCCGTGGTCGGACCACGGCGGTCTTTCCTGCGTTACGCCGCGAAGCTGCTCAGTGCGCGACCCACGTCACCTTCGCGCAGGCGCTTGAGCGCCCGATCGCGCAGCTGGCGAACGCGCTCACGCGTGACGCCAAGCATCGAGCCGATCTCTTCGAGCGTATGCTCCCGGCCGCCTTCGAGACCGAAGTACAGCTTGAGAACTTTCGCGTCGCGCGGTGGAAGCGTGCGCAGCGCGGTTTCGATCTCGTCATTGAGGAAGCGGTTCATCGCCTCTTCCTCGGTGTCCGGCATTTCATCCGCGACGAAACGCTCGATGAGTGAGCGATCGCCTTCCGGATCCATCGGTGCATCGAGACGCACGTCGCCTGTATTGAGCGCGGCGAGCGACTGAACGACATCGACCGACAGACCGGTGATCTGCGCCAGCTCGTTCGGCGTGGGCTCGCGACGCAACTTCTGACGCAGAATCTCGGACGCCTTGATGATGCGCGAGAGATCCGCGGTGCGATTGAGCGGAACGCGAACTGTGCGACCCTGACGTGCGAGCGACGACAGGATTGCCTGACGAATCCACCAGACTGCGTAGGAGATGAACTTCACTCCCTGATCCGGATCGAACTTGCGCGCAGCCGTGAGCAAACCGACGTTGCCCTCACCGATCAGATCGATGAGAGGAAGACCGCGGTTCTGGTATTTCTTTGCGACCGAGATGACGAAGCGCAGATTGCGCTTCACCAACTCCTGCAGAGCGTCCGGATCACCCGCGCGAATCTTGCGGGCAATGTCTATCTCTTCGGTGCCCTTGAGAAGCGGATACGTACTGACTTCGTACAGGTACTGATCGAGAATGTCGCGCTCTGGCTCGCTCGGAGCGATGCCGGCCGGTGAGGTTCCAGTTCCTCGGCGGCGGCGTGGTTTGACTTCGGCCATGTTAGCCTCTTTACTCTATATGTATCAGACGCCGCTCTCGCGGCGCTGAAGTCGTGTGGATTGTATAACCCACTTGAGACAGTGGGGTCGCGGTGCAAGATACCGGCCGAAGGGCCCGTGTCTAGACCCAGAAGTCGATGACATTTCTTGACTTTCGACATACCCCCGGATATCCTTCGCGGTTCCTACCGGGCAGGGGTTCAGACCGAGATTCTGGTCCGAATGTTTACCCGGTTTTGGGGCGGTAGCTCAGTTGGTAGAGCGCTTGAATGGCATTCAAGAGGTCAGGGGTTCGATCCCCCTTCGCTCCACTGGGCAGAACGGCTGTTTGCAGTAGCAGGTGCCCCGAGGGTGGGGCGAAATGCGGGAGTAGCTCAGTTGGTAGAGCACAACCTTGCCAAGGTTGGGGTCGCGGGTTCAAGTCCCGTCTCCCGCTTAACTACGGGCAGGCACGGGGGCCTGCCCTTACGGGATGGTCGGCAGCTGCAGGGGCAGGCGCCCTTGCCTGCCCCTGATAGAAGGGATGGGCGCCAGGGCTGCGCATCGCGGGCGGTTAGCTCAGTTGGTTAGAGCGCCACGTTGACATCGTGGAGGTCACAAGTTCGAGTCTTGTACCGCCCATTGCAGGATGAGTAGAGGCGGTCAGAAGACGCCACGGTAGTGAATGCGGTTTTGTATGCGCCCGTAGCTCAATTGGATAGAGCATCTGACTACGGATCAGAAGGTTGGGGATTCGACTTCCTCCGGGCGCACTGCTGCCACACTAAAACAAGAGCGGGCCGGTCCAATTGGGCCGGCCCGCTCTTGTTTTCAGACAGCGAATCCTAGAACGCTCCGACACCGCTTGGCGTGCCGTTGCCGGTAGGGCCGTCGTAGCCACTGACTGCAGTGCAAAGATACGAGCCGCCGCAGCTGCCGTTGCTTCCCGACACGACGTCGTGCAGCGCTGTCAGATGCGAATACGAGTATGATCCATACGTAACCGAACTCCCGTTGCCGGCAAGTGCGTACACGCTGGCGATGATCGGCGATGCAACGCTGGTTCCTCCGAACACAAGCCATCCGCCGCGGCGCAGGCGGTAGGTGTCATAAACCGCGACGCCGGTGTTTGGATCGGCGTCGGCCGAGACGTCGGCAACGGTACGCCGCGCACAACCGGTATCCGTCTGCCAGCTCGGCTTCGTTATGTAGGCGCTGCAGCCGCTTCCGGCGCCGCTCCAGACTGTTTCTTGAAATCCGCCCGAAGTGCGCGTGAGCGTAGTTCCGCCAACTGCGGTGACGTATTGAGAGGCCGCGGGGAACTCGACGCCGTAACCGTTATCACCGGAACTCACTGTGATAGCTATACCAGGGTGATTGTAGTGCGACTGGTCGGTGACTTCGCTCGAGTATTCGCTGCCGCCGTACGAATTGGAGATCTCCGTTGCTCCCAGCTTCGCCGCTTCGTCCACTGCGGCGGAGAGATTGGCGAACGAAGCGCTTCTGGCCTCGACTAGCAGAATCCTGCAATTCGGGCATATCGCGCTGGCCATGTCGAGATCGAGCGAGATTTCTTCAGCCCACCCACCGTCGCCACGCGGATAATTGGTGCCGCCGGTCTGATCGACTTTGCGGAAGCAGCCATTGGCGGTGGTGCACGCTGTCTCCCCAAACGTGCTGCGGTACACCGCGAGGTCGCTCTCGGCGTTGGCGTCGTCGTACGCGTCAACGATCGCGATGGTCTGGCCCGCGCCGCCCGTCCCAAGCCCGTATGCGCTCTTTAAATCGGCCGGCCCGTACCCACTTGGTAGGCCAGTCGCGAGTGGTTGGCCCTGGTTGTCAACGCGGACCAGCGAATGGCAGCGGGCTTCACCGGGCGCAGCGGAGGGGCAGACCTTTGCGTGAGCGAAGCGCATTGCCATGCCGTTGCTCTCGCCAACGTTGCGCGAAGCATTTGGTGCCGTGACGTTGGGTGAGTCGGGTGCGCACGCGGCTATCGCGGTGATGACGGCAAGCGCCGCGACGCGCATACACGTGGAAGGATGGAACGCCATTGGAATTTCTCCGAATAGGGACGAATTCTCTGACCTTCACATGCCCAGCGTAATTCGGGGCGACTTCTACGCAAAATGTCTGGCGACTCTGAGCTGGTCAGCGCTGACCCGGCGAAAGTATTATCAGAAACAGACGTTCACAAGGGCCGCGGCGCTCCAACCCTCGGCAATTCGAACACGAACGTACTCCCCACCCCCGGTTCGCTCTCCACCGTCAGATCCCCACCCATCGCGCGCGCAAGATCCCGGCTGATCGCGAGGCCCAGCCCCGTCCCTTCCCTCCGATACGCCCGCTCGACTTCCACCTGCACGAATGGCTCGAAGATGCCGTTCATGCTCGCCGCTGGAATCCCGATTCCGGAATCCGTCACCATCAACCGAACCATGGATCGCGCATCATCGTAGTCAGCGGCGATCTCCACGCGACCGCCGCGAAGCGTGAACTTCATCGCATTGCTGAGAAGGTTGATCAGAACCTGCTGCGCCTTTTCGCGATCGGCTCGCGCAACAATGCCCTCACCCACCGAAGATTCGAGAGTGAGGCCGGCTGTATTCATCTGCGGCTCGACCATCGGAATCACGCTTGCAACGACGTCTGCCAACGGCACGTCCTCCAGCAGGTACTCGACTCGTCCCGCCTCGATTCGCGCCGTGTTGAGAATATCGTTGATGAGCCGCAACAGGTGCCGCTGACTCCGATTGACGCGATCCAGCGCGGTGCGCTGCGCATCTGTCACAGGGCCGTGAATGCCCAGCTCGATGAGCTGAACGTAACCTCCGATTGCATTGAGCGGTGTGCGCAGCTCGTGACTCATCGTCGTGAGGAATCGCGTCTTGGCCTGGTTCGCTTCATCCGCGATCACGATCGCACGGTGCATTTCGTCGGTGCGCGCGGCAAGCGTAACGGCCAACGCCTCTGCCTTCCGCCGCGCGTTGAGAAGTTCGTCTTCATACTTCCGGCGTTCTCGCACCTCCATCAACACACAATCGTTCGCGAAGGCGCCACCGCGCTCCTGTCGCACGGCGTTGACGAGCGTACCCACTTCAGCTCCGTCCTGGGCGCGAAACAGCAGAAATATCTCGCTCGCCTTCCCGTGCAACTTGAGCATCGGAAAGAGATGTGTCTGAACGAAGATGCGTCCCGGAACCGTGAGCAGTGTCTCGAAGCGCTTCCCGTCGAGCTCTCCGGCCGGATAGCCGAGCAGGCTGCAGAGCGTGGCGTTCGCGAGCGTGATCATCCCTTCGTCCGTGAACGACACCACGCCACAGGGCAGCGTGTTCAGAAGCTCATCCACCGTCCAACTCCGGCTTCAGAAGAGATCTCAAGGTGCAACCGCTGCTGATAGATACTCCTCGATGAGCCGAATAGTTTCTTCCGGAGCGCTCATGTGCGGACAGTGTCCCGTGGCCCGCATCGTACGGAGCGTACTGTCGGGAAGTTTGCGATGCACATACGCTCCGACTTCCTGTGGCGCGATAATGTCTTCGGAGCACTGAAGAATCAGCGACGGTACCCGCACGCCAGCGAGGTCTGCACGATTGTCCGCGAAGAAGGTGGCCTCTGCGAATTGCCTCGCGACAACCGGATCCGTCGAACAGAAACTCTCCGTCAACTCGGCCGCGAGCTCGGGACGATCCGGATTCTTCATGATGGCTGGCGCGAGATAATTCGCCCAGCCGATGTAGTTCCTGTCCATCGTCTCGAGCAACCCGTCTATGTCCGAGCGCTCGAAGCCGCCGACATAATCCGGTGCTTCGTTGATGTAGCGTGGCGACGGCCCGATAAGAATGAGATCGGAAAAACGGTCGGGCTCTGCATTCGCCGCGAGCACTCCGATCATCGAGCTCACCGAGTGACCAACGAATATCACGTCGTGCAGATCCAGTGCGTGACAGATGTCGAGCACATCACGTGCGTAGCCGTCGAGGGTCGAGTAACGCTCGCTGTCGTAAGCGGTCATGTCGGATTTGCCCGAGCCCACGTAATCGAATAGAACGATGCGATAATCGTCCTCGAACGCCGGCGTAACAAAGCGCCACATGTTCTGGTCGCACCCGAAGCCATGCGCGAACAGCATTGGCTGACTGCCGCGCCCTGAAACCTTCACGTTGTTTCTGGCGATTATGTCCTGCGACATCGTGGTGGGGAAAGAGGATGGTGGTCGGCGCGCAGGGCGGTGGGGGGCAGTGACAGTCCAGCCGGCCAGTCATAAATTAGGTCCGGATCGTGTGCCGCCAGCCGCTCGACTGGGTTGCAAGGCGCGCACCATCCGGCGCCCAACCCATGGCCGGTTCGATTTCGCAGACATGCCGATAGAACACATCTCCGATACCGCCCGGTGGGTCGCGGTCTATCGCGCCATGGAATCCGCCCGGCGCGACGCCCTCTTCAACGACCCATTCGCGGCTCGACTGGCTGGTGCGCAGGGTACCCGGATCGTCAGCGAGCTCAAGCACGGCAAGTCGCTCGCGTGGCCCATGATCGTGCGTACCGCCGTGTTCGACGAAATGATCATGGATCGCGTTGCCAACCACGGCGTCGACACGGTCGTGAATCTTGCGGCTGGACTGGACACGCGGGCGTGGCGAATACGACTACCTCCATCGCTCCGCTGGATCGATGTCGATCTGCCAGGAATCACGGAATACAAGGCGAACGCGATGCGCGGCGAGAAAACCGCCTGCACATATGAGGCAATCGCGATTGATCTCACCGACGCATCGGAGCGCGCCGCATTGCTCGCGCGCATCGACAGTGAGAGCAAACGCGCGCTCGTGATCACCGAAGGTCTCCTGATCTATCTCACCGCCGAGCAGGTTGGCTCGCTCGCGCGCGACATTCACTCCATGCAGTGCGCGATCTGGTGGCTGTTCGATCTGGCGAGCAAGCGACTGCTACACATAATGAACCGCTACTGGGGCCGCGCGGTCAAGGCAGGCAACGCTCCCTTTCAGTTCGCACCTGCGGAAGGAACGGCGTTCTTCGAGAAGTTTGGTTGGCGCGAAGTCGAATTTCGCTCCGGTCTCGACGAAGCCCATCGTCTGCGGCGCGAGATGCGCATGGCGCCGCTCTGGCGACTTCTGTCCAGGTTCGGATCGCGGGAACGACGCGAGGAATTCCGGCGCATGTCGGGCTATGTAATGCTCGAACGCGCGGGTTACACCGACTGACGATCACCGATCAGAATTCGATGCCGATTCCACTCTGAATCGTTGTATCGGACTTCTTGACCTTCACTTGCGGCTTGGTGTCGTATCTGCTGGCGATGCCGACCTTGAGCGCGAGCGACTTGGACAACGGCGCTGAAAGATTCAGGTCCGAATTGACACGATAGTGGCCCGGTGGACCGGTAATGTCGGGAAAGACGGCGATCTGCTGGTCCGATCTCGTCGCACCGAATATCTGCCGTGCCGCGAGCCGCAGAACGCCTCCGATGCGTGTGTAGCTCGGCAGGACAGTCGGCTGTTCGTTGGTGACACCGGTTCCTATTTCGAGCGCAATGTTGTTGTGCGGGTTGCGCGACAGCGGCACCGATACACCGGTATTTTCCACCGTGCGACGCGCTATCTGTGCGAACGGATCGTGCTCGTACACCGCCTCCGAGAAGAACGACGGACGCGCTGCTGCGGCTGAATCGTTCGGCCCCAGTGCGAGATCGTAGCGTAGCGTCGCGGAGAGAAAGTTTTCCGTCGCCGATCCTTCGCGACTGCCGAATTCCCGCTTGCCGCTGAGCGCGATTTGCGTCCTGTCGGTGCGCCGTGCAACTGCCCCGGTGAACCCAAGGTTGCTGACGTTGGCGTTGCCACGCGTGAGGAGATACGTGGCTCCAAGTGACCGCTTCCACCCCACGTGAGATACGTACGTCGGAAGAGCGCGTGCGGCGAGCGGAATTGCCTGCGTCGGGTGAGTCAGCTTCTCGAGAGACACACGGGGCGTGGGCGCAGGGGTCGGAATCGGCAGCGGGGGACCCACTACCGCTACAGTCGTGGTGGGAACTTCCGGCAGCGGTGCGAGCGCGAGCGTACCGAGGCGGCGAAGCGCCGTGCTGTCGCTCGACTCACAGAGCGCAATCACGCTCCGGTCCAGAGATAGTGGGCCGAGGGACTTATGGGTAATCCGGACTTTCGTTTTGGACACCGATACCAGGACCCCACTCAGACGGTCGCCGTTGGCGAGATAGCAGGTGACGGGTGAGGGCTTCGGCTGCGCGTGGCTGGCAAAGCCAGCGACGACGAGCAGTGCTGAGACGAACATGGCAGTGGGACAAAGTCAACCGATGCAGGAGCATCGAGGCGACCTGCAAGCTAAACCCGCATCACCGCCGGCACAGGCTCCGTCGAGAGTTTGTCGAAAGCTTGTGGTGCGCCGGTCGAGCGACAGTCCGGCACTAGTTGAGCAGTCGGGCAGCTGTCAGAATCCAGCTGCTGTCTGCGGCGGGCTTGAGGAGGCACGCGAAGTTCCGCTCACCGGACGCTGTCGAAACGGTGCCGGTCACGCCAGCTCCGCCAAGAGAATCGTAATAGACATGCTCTGCGTCGGTACTGAACTTTGCCGTGACGCGGGACGTCAGCTGGTCGCGCACTGCGTCCTCGCACGTGCGCTGCGCCAGTACCCGTCGCTGGTCGCGCTGATCCTGGTCTGAGGGGCCGCAGGCGACCGCCGATCCGGCAATGGTGAGGATGACGATGAAAAGGTACCCGCGCGACCGCGCCATCGCGCCTCCGTTGGGCCAGTTTGACAGCGGCAGTCGGGGCCGCGAGGATGCTTTTACATTGACGAGCAACGGCGTCCTTCGGTAACAACACCCGAGCTACAGCAGCACGTCCGCTTCGGGGTCAAGGATCGCCGGCTGCCGGTTGCCCCACCCCTTTCCCAACCCCGTTGCCCGCCGGTTTGCCCACCTTTCACCGATTCTTGCGGCCAGGACGGGAACAACTGCAGTACCTATGGTTACGATGGCATATCGCACCAGCGGATTCGGAATTATCCTTGCCAGGCGGCGCGCGGTGCGACGGCTGACGAGAAGGGCGGCTACTGATCGGAGAATTGGCAATGTCGATGGGCTGGGGTAATCAGTTCCGAGCGCAAGGGCCGTTCCGTTCCCGGCTTCGCGGGGGCATCGCCCGCATCGTTCGCGTCGCCCGCATCGCTCGCGCGGTGTTCGTATCGGCCGTCTGTATCATCCCGGGTCTGACGTGCGGCGGCGATTCCGCTACGGGCCCACGGACGTTGAAGGCGCCGCCTCCGCTCGCGATCATCAAGTTCGATCGCTTGGTGGATTCTGTCGATTTGCAGGGCACGAGCACGATCATCGCCACATTCTTCGACTCCACTGGATCACCGGTTGTTCCGACGTCCATCTCGTGGAGCATCGCCGACTCGACCATCGCGAAAGTATCGAGCACTGGCGTGGTGACAGGTGTGCACACGGGCACGACGACGGTCACCCTGCGCGCGAACACCGTGTCGGCGTCGCTTCCCGTAGTCGTGACGCCTCCAGCCGCGCGCGCGAGGATTGTACCTGGCGTGCTCGATCTCGGCGTCGGACACACTATTGCGACACAGACGCTGGCATTTTCCGCCGCGGGTGACACCCTGCACGGAAGAAGTTACACATACTCGGTCGACAATCCCGCGGTTGCAACAGTCACATCGGCTGGTGTCGTGCATGGAATCGCACCGGGAAAGGCTACGCTCACAGTTACTTCAGGGGCCGCCTCGGCAACCGCTCCCATTTCAGTCGCCGCGCTCGGCGTCGCCGGCTTCAAGATCGATCTCCGATTCGTCGGCAACGTTTCATCGACGGTGAAAGCGGCAGCCGCGCAGGCGGCACAAAGATGGGAGACTGTAATCTCTGCGCCACTCATTCCGTACCACGTAGTCACCACGGCCAACCTGTGCGGCGCAGGAGTCCCTGCGGTCGATACGATGGAAACGAGCATGATGATCATCATCCAGTCCGATTCGATCGACGGACGATCGAATACGGTCGGGGAGGGCGGCCCGTGCATAATTCGCGACGATGCGCCGCAGTTCACTGCACTCGGTACCATCACCGTCGACTCCGCCGATGTCGGCTCGCTGGACCAGCAGGGTGTTCTGGTATCGATGTTGACGCACGAGATGGGTCACGTCCTCGGCATCGGAACTCTGTGGTCCGATGGTACGGTCCGCGATTCGGTGACGTACTTTCCGAACACTGCCGCAGGGCTTGGCGGACCTGATCCCGTCTTCATCGGCCACGCAGCGAGAGTCGCATCCGCGGAGCTCGGCTTCACCGCCGACTCATCGCTCGGCGTTCCGATCGAAAACTCGGGCGGTGATGGAACGCGCGACGGCCACTGGCGTGCGACTGTATTCGGTCACGAGCTGATGACAGGCACGCTTCACAACGGGCTGAATCCGCTGAGTCTCGTGACAATCCAGGCGCTGGCAGACTTTGGCTATACCGTGGTTCCGGAGGCGGCTGACGACTTGAACGCGGCGAATGCGTTCAACCCCAACGTTCCCGTCTCTCCCTCCGCCGCCATCAACGTTCCTTTCGCTGCGTCTTCGGGCACGACGATCAAGGAGCGACTGCTGTTCCCGCGGTTCACGGTGTCACGCAGTGGCACTCTGCACCGGATCCGCGGGTCGTCCGGGCCTGCGGCACCAAAATGACACCCGCGACGGTGTAGCCGCCTTGACGTCATCGGGGTATGTGGCTCTCTTTCGCAAACCCCGAACCGGAGAGCGCCACGTGTCACGGCAACTGCATTCGTTACTGATCACAATTGGACTGCTCGCGGCGCCGATTGTGACGCACGCACAGATCAGCGGCGCTGAGTTCGCAGCGAGGCGCGATTCGCTCGCGACACACGTCGGGAATGGCGTCGTGATAGCATTCGGCGGAAGGACACCGGTTACCGATTTCGGGCCGTTCTACCAGCTCCCTGCCTTCCACTACCTCACGAACTTCGACGAGGCCGACGCTGCATTCGTCATGGTCGTACGCGACGGCCGTGCAACCAGCAGCACGTTGTTTCTCACGCCGATCGATCCGCGCACGGCATTCTACTACGGACGGCGGCCGGACTCCACGAGTGTGACGAGGACGCTCGGAGTCGGCGCGCGATCGTTCAGCGCGCTTGGCACGATGGTGGATTCACTCGCGACGTCGGGACTGCCGATCTACACGCTGGCGGATTTCGCGGACGCGGACTTCGCACGCCAGGACTCGCTTACGCGCGGACGCATGTTCGTTCGCACGCTGGTAGCGAACCATCCGGGACTCGTGGTGAAGGACGCGCATCCGATCGTCGACGCACTGCGCGCACGCAAGAGCCCGGCTGAGATCGCTCTGCTCAGGCGCGCCGCGCAGATCAGCTCCGCGGGGCACGTCGCCGTGCTGCACATTCCCGAACCACGGCACGAATACGAGCTCAAGGCCGCTCTCGAAAACACGTTCACGAAGCTGGGTGGCTCGCGACCCGCGTACGGATCGATCGTCGGTGCTGGACAGCGCGGCACCCAGTTGCACTACATGCTGGACAGTGGCACTGCACGACCCGGCGATCTCGTCGTGATGGATGCAGCCACGGAATACCAGGGTTACGCGGCCGATGTGACACGTACGATTCCGGTGAGCGGAAAGTTCACACCAGACCAGCGTATCATCTACCAGCTGGTGCGCGATGCGCAGGCGGCTGCGGAGCGCAATTCCAGGCCGGGCATGTCCGCAGCAGCAGCAACCGACTCCGCAGTTGCGATCCGTGCGTCCGGCCTCGCCAAGCTCGGATTGATCGAGAGCGTCGACGCAACGTTCGATCCGCCATGGAAGGTGGACTGCACCGCTGCGCCGGCGCAGTGCAGACAATCCATGCTCTGGATGATTCACGGAATCAGCCACGGGCTCGGGCTCGCGGTGCACGATCCCGCGCAATATTACACGGGTGACAGGAAGTTCATGAAGGGCGACGCATTCACGATCGAGCCCGGCATCTACATAAGCACTGCGGCGCTGGACGTTCTTCCCGAGACGCCGAAGAACCGAGCGTTCATCGCGCGCGTACGCGCGGCAGTCGAGCGTTACAACAATACTGGAGTTCGCATCGAGGACGACTACGTGATAACCGATCGCGGGCTGGAGCGAATGAGCAGTGCGCCACGGGAAATCGACGAGATCGAGAGTATCATGAAGACGCGGCCCGCGAGGAAATAGCCGCCGCTCGCCTCCACGGACCGACCGCTTACACGTTGCATACGCCGCTCGCCCTTGCCAGCGAGCGGCGCAGACCGAAGATTGACGCGTACCCGAAAACCGTCCCAACCACGCTCATTGCACTTGCTGGTGTGTCAGTCCTTCACGTATGGGAGGTACGATGCGCACTCACCGTTCGAATGCGTGGTTCGGTGTCGCGGCAGTTGCTTCATTGCTGGGATGCGCCACCGCGGGCGTACAGAAGAGCGACAGAACGTCCAACGGTACAGTCACGATCACACAGGAACAGATCGCACGAACGTCGGCGACGTCCGCATGGGAAGTGCTGAAGAACGTAGTGCGCCGATACACATACAAGGAAGATCGGTCGGGCAGGCCCCTGCGAATCGTAGCCCAGCGCGGAGTGAGCTCGATAATACTGTCCGACTCCGACGCACCGATGGTGATCATCGACGGCGCACGCCTGACCGACATTGCCGCACTCGCGCAGCTTCCGGCGAGCGCCATTACCAGCATCGAGATTCTGAGTGGAATTCGCGGCAGCGGTTCGCAGGGCACCAACGCATCGGCCGGTGTGATCTACATCCATACACGCGACGCTTCGTCGCCGTAGCGAGGTTTATGGCAGCGCGAAGGGGGCAGGCTACGATGTGTTGTAGCCTGCCCCCTTCACTTACCACCCCAAGGTTCTACGCTTGATTCTGCTTGCACGACCCCGCGACGTAACTCGGGTTGTTCTGCTCCGCCTGCGGTACCGGCGTGTTGACGTCAGTGCCGTAATTGCCACCGTTGTGGACGTAGATACCGGTCGGGAAGACCTGTTCCGCACCGAGCCCGTACTGGCGGATCAAGCGACGCATGTCACCGAGGCGATGCGAGGTGAGATAGAGCCAGTATGCGCGCTCCTTGAAGAGCTGATCTCTCTGCGCAGCGGCTGTCGTTTGAAGCGTCAGCGGCGGCAGTGAATTGGGTGGATACCCACGGAGCGAAAGCAACGCAGCGTTACTGCGAAGCGCGTTAAGGATCGTGAGCGCGTTGGTCGGGCTTCCGGCCTGAAGTGCCGCTTCCGCCTCGATCAGACGTGCTTCCACACCGTCGGCAATGACCGTCGATGACGTGCGCGACGGATACTTCGTCTGCACGAACTGCTTTGTGAAGCCGTCGAAGCCGAGGCCCGTACCTGCACGGACGCTATCAGCAACGCGTGGATCCGCGGCAGCGCCCTTTGCCTTGATATCACCATCGCTGGCGAAGGGCAGACCATTGGTTCCCTTTCGGTCTGCCTCGCCGAAGCGGGCAACGTTGGCCGTCAACGCCCACGTGCCGTTGTTCTGGCCAGCGCTGGTCTGGGAATGGGTGTAGATGTACTGGAACGTCGTTGGAACGCCTGCGACCGCAGCTGCGGCGCCAGCGAAGTCGCCCTTATCCAGAAGAGCGCGGCCCAATCCCACGGCCGCGAGCGACGCGATGTTCGCAGTGAGCGACGATCCACCGCCGGTAGTTGCCTGCTTGAACTTCGATATCGCGCTGTCTGACAGCTGATCAGTCGTCAGGCCGACGCCGAAGGTAAACGAACCGTCCGAATTCTGAACACTGGTCGGAACGGAACCACAATAGTTTTCCGCGAACAACACGTAAACCATGCCGTTCAGTGCCAGTGATTCCGCGTAGCCGGTGCTATCGGCCTTGGATTTCGCCAGCGCCTTGAAGGCGCTGACCGCACGTTCCGCAGCGGCGCGCGCCTGGTTGAGTGTCAGGAACAACGGTCCCAGACTCGTGTTGGTGATCGTTTGCGCCCGCTGATCTGTCTCGATACGCGTCGGAAACGTTTCGGTATTGATGAATTCGTCCGACAGCGTGGCGGACATTTGAACCTGCTCCCAGTCTCCGGTTGGCCCGTCGAACGCGCGCCCGAAGGAGCCGACGGCACCGGCGTACAGTGCCGGCAGCGACGACGCGCTCGTGAACGCATCCGGTCGTGCCACGTCCGGATCTGTTACCTGCAGGATCTTCTGCGTATCGCAAGCGGAGAGCGTGATCACGGCGGCTAGAGCCGCGAATCGGGCCGGCCGACCCGTGATTCCACGCAAGACTGTTCCGATCTTCATGTGTTGTCTCGGTGAGAGGGTCGTTTGATCAGTAGTTGACATTGATGCGTGCGGTCCAGGTGCGCGACGGTGGAAGTGTCAGGAAGTCCGAAGTCGAGAAATTCGCGTTGGCGGTCGAGTTGACCTCTGGATCGAAGCCCTTGTAGTTCGTCCATGTGTGCAGATTCCGTCCCGCGATGGTCAGATCCAGACCGCGCGCATGGAATGCACGGGCCACGCGTGGCGATGCGATGAACGTAACCGACAATTCCCGGAGCTTCGTGAAGGTTGCGTCTTCCACGTAGCCTGCGTCGGTTCCCAGTGAAGTTGCGGCAATCGATGCTGCCTGGTCCGCAAGTGGCGCCGACTTGTCGTACGCTGCCTGACAGTTGCCGAACGCGCAGCGGAAGCGCGCGGTGTTGTTGAAGAGCTTGAACCCGCCCTTGTGATCGATCAGCGCCGAGAACCTCATCCAGTTGAACAATGTCAGGTTCGGCGTGACTGAATAGTTCTTGGTCGGAAAGATGTTGCCGAGGTACACGGCTGTATCACCGACAGTGATTTCGGAGCGCGCGATTATGCCGTCACCGTTCGCGTCCTTGAATGACATCGGCTTGAGCCAGTACGATCCCAGCGCGTATCCGACGCGATGCTGCTGATCGCTGTTGACTACGATCGGTGGCACGGGCTTCCCAGTCGGCAGCAGACCAAGAGTGAGCAACTTGTTGTCGTTCGTCGACGCATTTACGGAGAAGTCGAATTGGACTTTCCGGGCATCGAGCACCTTCACGTTCGCGACGTATTCCCATCCGGTGTTGAGCACGGCGCCAAGATTCTGGAACTGAGTCGCCGTCAGACCGAGCGATGGAGCGAGCGGAACCGCGACCAGCAGGTCATCCGTTCGCTTGTGATAGTGCGTGACCTCGAGACCGATATGCTGAGCGAGGAATCCAGCATCGAAACCGAACTCGAACTCGGACGAGCGCTCGGGCCGCAGATTCGGGTTACCCGTTCCACCGACAATGATTCCCGGGACGTCTGCGCCGTTAACCGTGACCGTTTGCTCGTTGAAGAACGTGATCGCGTCGCGGAAGTTTGGCTGCCTTCCCGACCGCCCGCTCGCCGCGCGCAGGCGCAGTGAATTGAACAGGTTGGTTTTCGGGAACCACGACTGCTCATCGACGACCCAGGAACCACTGATCGATGGGTAGGTGATGTGGCCGAAGTTCTGACCGAACGCGCTGTTCTGGTCGGTTCTTATCGATCCGGTAATGAACAGCCGGTCCGCATATGCGAGCTCCTCGCTCGCGAGGCCACCGATCGTTTTATTGTCCGTATTCGTCGAGCTTACCGCAAAGCGTGCGCTGGTGCCGCTGAGCGAGCCCGTCCCGCCAAGCAGACCTGCGCCGAACGCCTGCGTCCCCTGAATCAGCTCCTTGGCGAACGCAAATCCAGCGCTCGTCGTCGTCTTGAGTTGGCCGAATGGACTCCAGTGTGCGGATAACGTCCCGTTCGCCGTGTAGTCGTAGATCGAGGTCGGATTCGACGTCACCTGCCCTTGCGGCAACGAACCGAACGTAACGACGTTCGGCGGAATCACCTCGTGGTCCCAGCGATTGGTGTAATCAAGACCGAAGACACCGGTCGCTGTCAGCCACGACAGCGGTGTGTACGTCGAGTTGATAGTGCTACCGTAACGCTGCACGTCCTGCCTTGTATTGATCGCATACAGCACCTGTGGCAGCTGCCCGTTGAGGTAGCCGTCCGCGGCATTCGGAAATGCGGAGCCGAGCAGCGCCGCGCTCACGATGCCGAGCGTGTTGTTGTCGTTCTGGGGCAGTCGCAGGTGATCCGTCAGATAGCTCGAGCCTACCTGCACATTGAGCTGCGGGCTCAGTACGGCGTTTACATTTGCGCGGCCGCTTGCTTTCTGATCCTGGTCAACTGCGAACACACCCTGCTGTCGGTCGAAGCTGCCGGATACGTAGTAGTTGACAGCGTCCGTGCCACCGTTCACGCTCAAGCCATACCCGCCGTGATGCCCGTGAATGAGGGCGCCGGATGCCGCCAGCGGATTGTAGAACACGAGCGAATCCGGGTTTGGAGTGCAATTGCCCAGAGTCTGGCTGTCGAGCGTGCACGTCGTGGTGCGCTTGCCAGCCGTTGTCACACCTACCTGGTGGTAGTTCGACGGATACGTCGCCACATCCTGGATCGTGCCGCCCTCGGCGTATGCATTCCAGCGCGGCTTGGTGTTGGCGCCGTGCTTCGTCGTGATCTGGAGCACGCCGTTGGCCGCAGCCGTACCATACTGCGCCGCCGCTGCCGGACCCTTCAGCACCTGGATATCGGCAATGTCTTCGGGATTGATGTTGTTGAACGATGACGGAGCCTGCCCGCCGACGCCGATGCCCGAGAACTCGTTGTTGTAACGCACCCCGTCGATGATCAGCAACGGCTCGTTGCTGAGCGAGAGCGAGTTGGCGCCGCGGATGCGGATGCGCGAGCCGGAGCCAACCGTGCCTCCAGTCGTGGCGACGTCAACACCCGCGACCTTTCCCGTCAGGAGCTGGCTCGCCGACTGCGCCGTGGCCAGTTCTACGGGTTTCGGCTGCACAATGGCAACGGCGGTACCCTGCTCCTTCTTGCGCTGCGTCTCACCGGTCGCCGTCGTTACGACTTCTTCGAGGCTGATCGCCACAGGCGAAAGTGTGAACACGAGATTCGCCGAGCTGCCCGCCGTCACGGTTACGGTCTGCGTCGATGCCGCGAATCCGATTCGCATCGCGCGCACCTGATACTGCCCTGCCGTGGGCACGGTGATCCTGAACTTGCCTTCAGCGTCGCCGAGCGTCGCGCGTTGCGAGCCGACAATCTGGATCCGCACCGACGGGATCGGCGCGTGCGACGATACGTCCACCACGCTCCCGGTGATCGTACCGCCAGTCTGTTGGGCTACAAGTATTGCGGGCGCGACTAGCGTCCCGGCAATAAAGAGTAGCACTCGGTTGAGATAACGAATCGTCATAGCGTGGTGCGAGCTCCTAGCTGAGGTGAGTGGCTAGGCGGGCTCCGGCCTTATACAAACGCCGGGCGCGTCCGGGTGAGCAGACGAAGCGCTCACCTGGCGTTGCGGCTGGTCCCAACGCAGTGCCGCGCCTGCGCGCAGCGTACGTCGGTAGCAGACCCGCTCAAGGGTGAGGCTAACCTACGCGCCAGTGTTCACGGCGAACCACCGTTATCGGCGAACGGTTGATTGAATAAGACCAAAGGCTTCCAGGGGCCGGTAAAATTCACTGCGAACGAACGCACCGAAGAGAGCGTATGTTTTTGGGCGAATCCCGCAATCAACATCTCACACCGACTGGAATGACCAACAGGCTGATCATCACTCTGGGTACTGCAGTGCTCACAGTTGGATGCGCGCACAACGCGACGCCGCCAGCTCCGACGCCATCACCGGTGAGAGCTGGCGCGGCCGCCGGCACGAACGCGGAGGTCGCCGCCGCACCCCGCGATTCAACACCACGAATCACACCAGGCGCTGCTCCGAGACCACGCCCGTACAACCGGGTTATCACATCCGAGGCGAAGACACGGCGCGGTCTCTTCATCGTGCACCGCGTGGGCGACAAGCTTTACTTCGAAATACCACGCAACGAACTCGGCAAGGACATGCTGCTCGTGGGTCGATATGCACGCGCCGCGGCCGAGAACCCGAATGCGCCCGGAGGTGGCTTCGGCGAGTACGGCGGCGACGAATTCGGCGAGCGTACACTGCGGTGGGATCGCGAAGGCGATCGCATAATCCTCCGCTCGCCATCTTTCGCCATTACTGCGGACTCGTCGCTGGCGGTGTATCGCGCGGTTCAGAATTCCAACTACTCCCCGATCGTCGCGATCTTCAATGTCGAAGCATATGGCCGCGACAGCGCGGCAGTGATCGACGTAACTCGGCTCTATACAACGGCAGTACCTGAGTTCGCCGCCATACGTGGAACCATCGACGAGCGCCGTTCATTCGTCGAGAGCGCGATCGCATTCCCCGATAACGTCGAGGTCGAAGCAACCGAGACCGGCGTGCCCGCACCACCGTCGGCGCGACCAGGAACACCACCAGCGCCCGCGACGCCACGGGAGCTGCAGACCGCACAGAGCGTCCTCGCGCACTGGAGTCTGGTGCGCCTGCCGGAGATTCCGATGATGCCGCGCAGATTCGACGAGCGCGTCGGGTTCTTCTCGGTACGGAACGTGAACTTCGGCATCGAGCAGCGCGCGGCACAGCGTCAGTTCATTACACGCTATCGCCTCGTCAAGAAGGATCCGAGTGCGGCGCTGTCGGAGCCGGTCAAGCCGATCATCTATTACGTGGATCCCGCCACGCCGGATCAGTGGAAGCCGTGGATCCGCAAGGCGATCACCGATTGGCAGCCCGCATTCGAAGCCGCCGGCTTCAAGAACGCGATCATAGCAATGGACCCGCCGGCCAATGACCCCGACTGGTCACCCGATGATATACGTCACACGATGATCCGCTGGCTGCCGTCCACGGTCGAGAATGCCGTTGGCCCACACGTCAGCGATCCGCGCACTGGCGAGATATTGAATGGCTCCGTGCGCATCTTCCAGAACGTGCTCAACCTTCAGCGCGACTGGTACTTCACTCAGGCCGCGCAGGTGGATCCGCGCGCGCGCAGCTTCCCCATGCCCGATTCTCTGATGGGCAGATTGCTGGAGTTCGTCGTCGCACACGAGATCGGTCACACGATCGGCCTGCGGCACGACCAGCTCGGAAGCTCGACGTATCCCGCGGACAGTGTCCGAAGTGCGACGTGGGTGCACAAGATGGGACACTCGCCGTCGATCATGGATTACTCGCGCTTCAACTACGTGGCGCAGCCGGAAGACCACATTCCGCTGGAAGACATCATCCCGCGCATCGGTCCATATGACAAGTACGCGATCATGTGGGGCTACAAGCCGATTCCGTCCGCGACGTCGACTGACGCCGAGCGCCCCACGCTGGATCAGTGGGCACGCATGCAGGACAGCATCCCGTGGTATCGCTTTTCCGAGAACAACGAAGCAGGCGGCTTCGGAACTCTTACAGAAGCCGTCGGTGACGCGGATCCGGTCAAGTCAACAGGCTACGGTTTCAAGAACCTGGAACGCGTCGTCGGCTACATTGACGGAGCAGCGACCGAGCGAGGCGAGGATAACAGCGATCTGCGCGAGATATACGACCGCACTGTCAACCAGTGGGCAACGGAAGCCAACCACGTAACGACCGTCGTTGGCGGCGCGGAGGTACAGTACAAGTCCGGAACTCAGCCGGGCGCCGTCTACACACCACTGTCACGTGCTCGGCAGGCCGACGCGATTCGCTTTCTGAACGACAATGTGTTCAAGACGCCGACCTTCCTGATTCGGGCGGACATCGCGCGCAGAATCGAAGCCGATGGCATGATCAGGCGCATCGACAACGCGCAGGGACGGATTCTCAGCAGCCTCCTGGACGATCAGCGGATGAACCGCCTGCTCGGCGACGAGGCACTCGCGACGAACAAGCGCGATACGTACACGCTCGTGAACATGCTGGACGACATGCGACACGGAATCTGGAGCGAGCTGGCATCGTCGCACGTCGCGATCGATCCGTATCGGCGTGCGTTGCAGAATACGTATCTCACACAGATCGATCGCAAGCTCAACGGGCCGGCAACTACCGCGGCGCGCGCAGGCTTCGGTCCACCGCAGCCACCGCTATCCGACGATGCTAAGTCCGCACTTCGCGGCGAGCTCGTCTCGCTTAACGCCGACATCAAGCGTGCGAGTGGAAATGCGGCGGACAGGGAGACACAGCTTCACCTCGCCGACGCGGAGCATCGCATCGGGGAGATCCTGAACCCGAAGAAGTAGGAAGTAGATAGGGATTTCCAGAGGCCCGTCATTCCCGCGAAAGCGGGAATCCATCTGTTGCCGATCAGCTTCCTGGTATCATCGCATCCAGAGATCGATAAAATGGATTCCCAAGGCGCGGATGTATCCGCGCCCTACAGCGG
>Ga0207678_10000124_pt1 | contig 64383 bp, 62 predicted proteins | sample KBSC63metaG_FD_184319 | JGI IMG/M metagenome (GOLD analysis project Ga0207678, IMG submission 184319) | Corn rhizosphere microbial communities from Kellogg Biological Station, Michigan, USA - KBS C6-3 metaG (SPAdes) (version 2) | ecosystem: Host-associated > Plants > Roots > Rhizosphere > Soil ... | reverse complement strand
AGCTCGCCCTGAGCGTAGTCGGTGATGCCGACCTCGACGATGCCGTCGCCGCGATCGCGAATGTATTCATGCTCAGCCGTGTAAAGCAGGTCGCCGGGAACGTTGGCCACGCGTCAATGCCTCGATATGGAGCGTAATGGGGGGAACGGCGCCGCGCGCCGCTCAGACCGCCAAGCTAGACCGGGCGCCGGAGGCTGTCAACCGCGACCACACGTCCATCACTTGCTCGTCCAGCTGCTCGAGCGAACCATCATTCTCGATTACGAAGTTCGCGCGCGCTCGCTTGAGCTCGGCGGGCATCTGGGCCGAGATCATATTGGCGGCGTCTTCGGGTGAAACGCCGCGCAGCTCCACCAGCCGCTTCAGCCGCAGCTCCTGTGGCGCATCGACCAGGATGATCTGATCGAACTCGCCTGCGAGCCGTCGCTCGAACAGCAGCGGCACCACGTAGATCAGCACCGCGTCGCCGCGCTTGCGCGCCTCGGCCACCATCTTCCGGCGCAGCTTGTTGACGCCGGGATGGACTATCGCGTTCAACTCTTCCAGCTGGGCCGGGTCGGCGAAGACGGTATGCCTCAATGCTTCCCGGTCGAGCGTTCCATCAGGTGCCAGAATTCCCTTGCCCCAACGAGCGACGACGCGCTCGAACGCCGGCGAACCAACCGCGACCGCGTCACGAGCCAGAACGTCCGCGTCGACTATGGTCGCACCGTGCCGCGCGAATCGGGCCGCAGCCTCCGACTTTCCGCTGGCAATGTTGCCAGTCAAGCCTACGTATAGCATCACCAACTAAAGTATGAACGGACCCACGCTTGTAAACGGAAAACTGTTGGCGCCGCCATATTGAGGGCGCGATGAGCCGCTGCAGGATGCCGGCCAGCTACATGCTCGAAGACTGACGGTTCGCTGCAATTCCATCGCGCAGCAGGCTGAAAACCAGAGACGCACCGCCGCGCGCACGGATTTCCGACGGTGTCGCTCCCAGGTAGCGCCGGCAGTTGTTGCGGAACGCGCTGCCCGACGGAAAGCGCAAGGTGAGCGCGATCCTGTCAGTGCTGTGGCGCGTTCCGTCCATGAGCGCCGCGGCAACGATGAGCCTCCCCCACATGATGAGCTTGTGCGCCGACGGATATCCCGACGCGGCAAGTGCGCGCGAGAGCCGCCGGCCGCCGACTCCCATCTCCTGCGCCAGGCTCGCCGGCGTGAGTCGCTCGTGGGCTCGGGTGATCGCTGTCAGCAAGGCGTCCGTGGCCATCGGAGCGACGGCTGGCGCCAGGTTGTTCCTCACCATCGCCGCGACACCCCGCGCCGAGGCCCTCTCGATTGCGCGTGAGAATGCCGATGGTCCGTCGTCGATGTCGGCGAGGACGAGGGCCTCGAAGCCGTAGCGTCCTGCGTCAAAAATGTGATGTACCCTTTCGAGGGTGCAGGTCGTGTATCCGATGAGCACAACCGTTGGATTCATCCGTTTGAACCGGCGGATGGAGTCGAAGCTCGGCGATGCCGCCGTTTCGAGGTCCAGAACCGCAGCGTGAACCATCCGGTCATGGCATGTCGAAAAAATCTGTTCCCAGCTGTCGCAGGCGATAACCGTGTGGCTGTCGCGCGCGGCGGAACGGATCCGGGCAAGGCGCCCTGGATGGCTCGTCAGAGTGACGATGACGCTCACGTGGGTGTTTTCAAATGCTTTGGTTGTCACTATGGACGCCGATACTCGCATTTAGTGACAAGACCGTCCGGGAGCGTGACGACTCGCGCGACCCGATAACCCTACCTTCTCAGTATGGCGAAAACCGTTCGCGCGGGATTCACGCTAATCGAGATGTTGATCGTTGTGTCGATCGTGGGCATTCTGGCCGCACTCGCTTTGCCACGCCTCAAGGCCGCACAATTCGACGCGGATGCCGGCATGCGCACGGTGGAGATCGCGCTTCAGCAGGCTCAACGAGTCGCGATCGTGCGTCAGACCGATGTCATGGTCAGCTTCGACACAACCGGGCGACGCATACGCGTCGTTTACGACGCAAACAACAATCATCAGGTGGACCCCGGCGAGACGGTTCGCTGGACGCAACTTCAGGATGGGACTCGCTTCATACTCCCACCCGCTGGAGTGCAGCTCAGCGCCAGTGCATCCGTGGTCGGCAGCAGCCTTGCCAGTCGTGACAACTACCCGACCGTCTACTACCATCGTGACGGTGCCGTTAGCAGTGAGCTGGAGCTGTATCTGTCGTCTTATCGAATCAACAAGTCTGACATGCGCGCGATTCACGTTCGACAGGCAACCGGACGCGTGCAGTCGTACCGCTACAACGGGAGCACCTGGATAGGAGCGGGACTATGATCAAGGGCCTACGAAAGGGAATGACGCTGGTCGAAGTCATGATCGCAGTGACGATTCTCGCCACCGCGATGCTCAGCATTGCGAGCTTCATGGGCAAATTCGCGCGCATCGCCGCCGTCAGTGACGTCAAGAACACCGCGAATGAGCTCGCCTCGCAACGGCTCGAAGAAATCAAGAATGCGCCGCGTTACACTGCGATCGACACGCTCTATCCTGGTACCGTGGCACTCGCGACACCATATGTCGGCTACACGCGGACGACGCTGGTCACCCACACGGGCGGCGGGTCGAACGACCTCTACGACTACAAGACCATTACCGTAACCGTCTCCAATCCCAGACTCGGCACGCCTATAAAGCGTACGACGATGATAGCCGCGTTCTGACATGAATGCGATGACTTTCGCCGCGAGCTCGAACGCCGCTCACCGTGCGGGACGGAGGCGCAGCGGATTCACGCTGCTGGAAGTCATGCTGTCGATCACCATTCTGCTACTGGTGTTCGCCATGACGGTTCCGCTCTTCCGCTCACAGGTGCAGGCAATGGGCAGCACCGCTGGACGATCCGATGCGCAGCAGAACGTGCGCTTCGCCATCTCGACGATGGAGCGGCAGATACGCGTAGCCGGTGCCGGCGTTTCCGATCAGCAACCGCTGCTCGTGCAGGCCGATCCATTCGCCGTGACGTTCGACGCCGACTACGCAGCGCGCGATACGGCAGCCGAAGGCGGCGCGTTCGGCGCGGTGTACTACGATCCCGATCTTCCCGCCGGCTCGACGATGAGCATGACGCCGGCGCATCAGATCACTCTACCGCTCTCGTCGACTATCTGGCCGACGACCTCGTACTATCGTGGCGGACCACCCAGCGCTGCGGAAACCATTTCCTTCTGGGTCGCACCGGACAACAGTCCGGGTTCGAGCGGCCGGTACGCACTGTTTCGGCGCGTGAACGCAATGCCGGTCGACACGCTGGCGCGCGGGATGATACTCGATCCGCTCACGCCTCCGTTTACATATCAGATAATCAACGCTGCTGGTGCCGTCGTCGACGTTCCGGCTTCGTCGCTGCCGGCAATTCACGTTCCCGTACACGGGTCGCCGGCCGACACCGGATCATCGGCCCTCACGGATGAGATTCGCTTTGTGAAGGTTCATTTGATTGGCAGCTTCATCGAGCGCGACGGAACCAAGACTCAACGGCCGGCGGATGCATCGATCCGGTTGCTCAATGCCGGTCTGTTGAATCACGCGACCTGCGGCGATGCGCCGGTCTTTGGGCAGTCGGTGACTGCTGTCGCGCCAACATCCAATCAGGTAGTGCTGAGCTGGGGTCGCGCGACAGATGACGGCGGTGGGGAGAAGGATGTGGAGAAGTACGTGATCTATCGACGTCTGGTAGGTGACGTGTTTGCAGATCCGCTCGCCTCGATACCCGCGGGACAGCCGACTTACACGTTCACTGACACTCAGGTGTCGAGTACCAACACGTGGGTCTACGGAGTGGCTGCTGAAGATTGCGGCGGCCAGTTCTCTCCAATTGCGGTGAGTAATCAGGTAACTGTTCCATAATCGGGGGAAGAATGTACGCCAAGCACCTTACGCAAATCGCGGTCAGGTACCGCGCGTGGAAGAGTAGGCGCACGATGAGACCCGGCGTCGAGCGCCGCGGCTCTGCGTTGATATTGACACTCGTGCTCACGCTGTCGCTGGCGAGCCTCGCGACGTCGGCGATCTATCTCGGCGGTAACGAGCAGATACTCGCAAACTCGTACGATCAGGAGCGTGACTTGCGTTACGCTGCCGAGGCAGTGCTCGCGATGGGCAAGAGCACGCTCAATTTCGATCCGTACGCTGCGCCGGACTCGGGCTACACCACCGTCACCAGCAATGCGACAATACTTGGCGCGGACGGCAAGACAGTCCCGGGAATTACGGTGAGCATGTATCTGGGACCGACAAGCTCGAATACGGGGCAGTTTGGGCGATTTGTGAGCGTCGTGGCGGTCGCGAAGAATCAGGCTGGTGCGGAGGTCGTGCGTCGACTCGAGCTGGCGCAGGAGAGCTTCGCGAAGTTCGCCTACTGGTCCAACCAGGAATCCAACAACGGCTCCATAATCTATTTCAACAACAACGACCAGTTGTGGGGCCCCGTCTGGTCCAATGACAATATCAACATCGGGTCCGGTGGCGCGCGTTTTCACGGGACAGTAGGAACGGCGGGTGCGGTGCTTGGCGCCGGCTACGGCACGTTCGACGTGGGTTATTCTGCCAACCAGAAGCCGATCGCGCTTCCCAACAACACAGCGCTCGGCTCGCTTTCGGGATATGCATCTGCGGGTGGCTTCAATTTCACCGCGCCCAACTCCAGCACGATCGACAAGACCTTGATGCGCATCGAGTTCGTCGCGCGCCCGTACAACGGTGGAACCGGCGGAGTTGCCGGCCTGCCGATCAATGGCGCCGACGATGGATTTTTCAGGGTGTACTATGGCAAGACTGCGCCGTGGGTGCGCGGAGACTCGACCGCGGACAATTGCGGTGCTGCATACACGTTTACGAGTACCGGAACGGGGCTGGGATCGCCGTCTCACCCGGCGTTCGTTCCTCTTTCGGAACATACCAAGGCGTGGTTCAAGACCGCCCTCACCAAGTCGGGCCTCTACAGCGGGAGTGTCATCACGTCGCTGACGAGTGGATCCGGAATGACAGCGTACGTCATGAAGCAGTCGTCCGCGCGCTGCTATCTGGGCGGAGATCCGAATCTGCGCGCCGTAAGCTACCGTAGTGAGCCAGGTGCCGGGTACGCCACTGATACCGTCGGCATGGCAACCAAGACCGCGGCGCAAGTTCTCGCGGTCGCACAGAAGATCGCTGGTGACAGCACGACGTTCTTCCCGGGTACAACTCTGAATACGGTCGGCTATTGGAAGCCATACGGGGGGACCGTCGCGCCTCAGCTGACTGCATTGTACCCGGCGGAGGCACAGTATCTGTACCCGCTTTACCGCGGACTCAATCCTGGCACCAAGGGCGTGATCTATGTCGCGGGAACCACGGGCTTGAGCGGCACGCTCCGGGGCCGCGTCACGCTGTACGCCACCGGTAGCGTCGCGATTCTGCGCGATACGAAATACGTGACGGATCCGTCGCTCAACAACTGTACGGCTGACATGCTCGGAATTATTTCCGGCAACAACATATTCATTGCCGACAACGCGTTGCAGGATCCACTGAACATATCGGGCGTCGGCTACAAGAACATGGATGACACCAAGGACGTCTTCGTGCAAGGTGTCATGATGGCGCTCAACACGGCTTTCGGCGTCGAGAATTACGCGTCGGGGCCGACAAACGCAAACGATTGTGAAGGAACCAACAATGGCCGTGGCTGCCTGTATCTGACAGGTGGAATAATTCAGCAGCAGCGCGGCGCTGTCGGAACGTCCAACGGAACCGGGTTCGCCAAGCGATACAGCTACGACAAGTGCGCGCTGTACAATCCGCCACCGTACTTCCCGACGACAGGGCGGTACACGGATAACAGATATTACGAAATCGATCCGGCGGGCTTCGACGTGGCAGCGCTGTACAACTCGCTGACACCCTAGCTATCAACACGCGTAAGAGTGCAGAACGGCCCCGGTCGATACCGGGGCCGTTCTTGTTTGCTGCTGTTCGTCAATTGCCGTCGCGCCTGTAAGGCACGTAATGTCCTGGGAGCGCGGCCAATAGCGCCGTCTCGTGATCGGCTCGGCGGAGCTTCAGAACATGCGCACCTGCGCGGCGTCCAGACGCGGCACGCTGTGGCACATCCTGCACCGTGCTTCGTACCGGTCCGCGGCGCCCACCATGATCTGTGGACTCTCGTACGGTGCGGGCTTGCCATCGATAAGTCGCTGATTGCGTGTTGCGGGTCCGCCGCAGAGCACACAGATCGCGTGCAGCTTGTCCACGATCTCGGCGATCGCCATGAGCTGCGGCATGGCGCCGAACGGCTCGCCACGAAAGTCGGTGTCGGTACCGGCAATGATCACGCGCCGTCCCGTGTCAGCGAGCGTCGTGACGAGTGTGATGATTCCCGGATCGAGAAACTGTGCTTCATCTATCCCGATCACCTGCGCGGTGGGATCCAGTCGTTGTGCGATCTGTGCAGCCGTGTCCACAGGAATCGCCTCCACCGTCCGCCCGTCGTGGCTCGAGACAGCATTGATTCCAGCGTAGCGCTCGTCCAGACGTGACTTGAATACCTGGACGCGCTTTCGCGCGATGAGTGCGCGCCGGATTCGGCGAATGAGCTCCTCACTCTTGCCACTGAACATGACGCCGGCGACCACCTCGATCCAGCCACCGGTGTGCTGGTATGCAACACTCACTTCGCGTTACCGCTCGGAGGGCCGTGGACGGCGTGGAGGACCGCTCGGGCGACCGCGATCGTCGCGACCCGGTCCGCCAGAACGGGGGCCGCGGCCAAGGTTGCGCTCGCGGCGATCGCTGGCGGTGTGCGCGCTTCCTCCCTGGCGCGGCTGACGTGGCGTCCATTCCTTGCGCTCACTGCGTTCCGGACGCGGGCCACCGCGCGGTGGTCCGCGGAATTCACGCTCGCGTGGCGGGCGCGAGCCGCGCTCACCGCCACGATTCTCACGCGACTGCGCGGACGTGGAGTCCGCTGCTACGAGCCGGAGCTGGCGTGGTGCGGAGGCACTGCGTGTGCGCTCGACGTCGAGCAACCTTACTGCAGCCGCGGCGATCTCGATTCCGTCGTAACGGTCGAGCAGCGGTTCCAGCGCCAGCATCTCGCGTGTGGCAACGCCCTGCGAGAGTACGATCGCCAGCTCCTCGCGCAGCTGTGAATCGCGCGAGCGCGCAGCCGAGCCGGGGCCTTCGAGTGTCAGCGGTAGCAGTGATTCCGCCAGCTCGTGCAGCGGGATCATGTCGCGCGGGGTCGCGAGGGCGACTATCTGAACTGGGCCGATTGCCGTGGCGGACGCGATCTCGCTCGGCATCACCGGCGCGTCGTACAGAATTACGGTATGGCTCGCCGGAATAGCGTCGTAACGCGCGATCCTGATCGGATCGTCGGTGCGGCGGTAGCCGAGGCTGCGGACGGTCTGGACGGCATCTGCTTCGGACGCTGCGTCGCGGACGACTATCGCGGCGGAGGGCGGGTCGAGCTCGTCCAGAAGCCGGCGCAGCGCCGCGGGGCGCGATGCGGCGCTGACGCTCACGTAGTGGACCGAGGGAGCTGCTGGTGAGATCTGAGGCGCCGCGCCGGCTTCGGCATCGGGCGGCGTCATTCGCCTGGCGGTTCTCAGGTGTGCATCGATGATCTTCTCGGCGTCGGGCGTGGCGCGACGGGCAATCATTACCCGAGTGGCGGTCTTCGGCAGCTCGCCGAAGAGCGATTCGAGGGCGGCGAAGGCTGCCGGCGTCTCGACCATCTCATCATCTACCCACGCCAGAACAATTGTTCGAAGGTCATCGAGCTTGATCGCGGAACGCTGGACGAGGGTCTGGAGCTCGATTGCGGGCCCTGCCACAGCGTGGACCGGACGCTCGGCGAGCATGCGGGCAGCACGGTTGGCGGAGGTGACCGGGAGGACCTCGATTCCCTGGGCGCCAGCGAAGCGGCTGACGACGTCTCCCACGATGACGGCCGTCTCCGCGTCGGGCGTCACGACCACGATCTGGAGGGAGGATTGGGTTGCATCCATGCGCTCGAGAGCGGGCGTTATGACGCGCACAAGCGCATCGGTCGTCCTCGGGAGAAAGTGGACGACGTTCTGGCTGCGTGAAGCCGTGCCGCGCTCGGCCTGTTCCATTCGGTGTTCGCTCGGTAATGTTATGGGATGATCTCCGCCATCGTGCTGGTGAGGGCCGACCCGCAGCGGATCCCGCAATGTGCCACCAAGCTGGCCGGGATTGAAGGGGTATCGCGCGTGTACTCCGTGAGTGGCGACTGGGATCTCGTCGCTCTCGTGGAGGTTCCAGACTTCGAAAGCGTCGCGCGCGTGGTAACCGAGGAGGTTTCCACGGCGCCGGGTCTGCAGAAGACACAGACCCTGACGGCATTCCGAGTGTACTCGAAGGGTGATCTGGAGCAAGCGTGGGACATCGGTGTCAATTGACGTACTGCGAGCGATCCAATCCCTGCTCCCGGATGTCGAGATAGTTCAGTCGGACGCGCCGGCTGACGAGAGTTACTCCGGCGCGTATAACGAGGCGCCGCGCATCGCAGCGGCGCAGTGCATAGAAGGGCAGAGGCTGCGCGCGCATCGCATAACCGGTGAGCCCGAGGTTCGCTTCGCGGGTTTTCTGGACGGAATCCAGCGTGCCCGAATCGCATGTCATCGCAATGGCATTCCGATAGTCGATGGGACGGTGGCGGCGGTCGTGCGCGTTCGCGTCAACCGTCGGTTCGTCACGTGGGGACATCGCACACCGATCGTGTCGCGACGGTTGTACATGCCGTTGACGCTCCTCAAATGCGAAGGTCAGACAGAGACGGGCGGCTTCGAGATCGTGGATACCAGTCACGACGCCGCCACCGGAGAGCTGGTATCGCGTCATCCGGCGGCGCTGCGCGCGGTTGCATTCGAGCGGGTGGGACGGGATCGCGACGAAGCCGAGCGCAAGCTCGCGGAGCTATGGTGTGCCGACGGCTCCGAGCCGTTGTTCATCGATGGCGGGATCAGCGGAAGCGGGCGTGTGGCGGCAGCGAGTTGTGCGGTCGGTGTCGTAAAGAGTCATCAGACTCTGTTCGCCGATGGAGATGCGCTGGACGTGGTGATGTCACTCAAGCGAGGGGAGCGCAGCTCCGTATTCGCGTTGTCGGCCCGGCAGCGGAGTCCGGTGATCAGCTGGTATCTCCGGTTGCGCGATCCACGCGGACATGACGCGATGTTCGGACTTGTTCGCATCGAGGTCTCTCCGACTGATGATGTTGCGGAGCGCGCCAATGAAGTGTCGCGCTGGGTGCTGGGCGAAGTGACGCCACTGTCATTGCCCGACGGCCGATGGGACCGGATGGCATACGGGATTCGTGACTGCGAGCAGTTTCTGCGAGCCATAGCGTGACCGAAATACTCGGAAGGGTCGTCGCGACGGAGCGTAAGCCCAACACGCCGCACGAATTTCATTTCTGGACTGCGCTGGATTCGCCGGTAGGCATCGGCACGATAGTTCGCGTCGATGGGCGCCGGCCGGTTGAAGGGCAGATTCCGCACATCTACGGAATCGTGACCGAGGGTTTCAGCTACACCGATCTGCTCACGCCGATGCACGATGTGTTGGGGCATGATGGTGCACCGGGATCGGCCGGGTTCGCATCTGCAGAGCGGTCGGAGATCCGGCTGTACAGCGCCGCGGTATTGCGACAGATCCCCGAGGAGCCGCTGCAGCCGGTGCCGATGGGCGATGTGTTTCTCGCGCAGGAAGAAGACGTCAACATCGCGCTGCGGATGGACGGTTATCTGCGGGACGGCAGCCACACGGGGATTCCGATCGGCGTGTATCGCGCTGGTGGAACGGACGCGACGATCTTTCTCGACGCGGATTTTCTCGTCGGACCGGAAGCAGCGCATCTGAACATCACTGGCGTATCGGGCCTGGCGACGAAGACGAGCGCGGTGGAGTGGATACTGGCGTCGCTGTTCGCGCACTTTCCGGAGAGCCGCGGATCGATTGCCGCGGTGTGCTTCAACGTAAAGGGGCCGGATCTCTGCTTTCTCGATCTACCTGGCAAGCTGGATGACGGGGACAGGGCGCTGTACGACAAGATGGGTGTTCTCGCGCGGCCGTTTCAGAACGTTCAATACTACGCGCCCTACTCGGCACGCGGCTTCTCTCTCAACACTCTGCGCTCGAACGAAGCGCTCGCGCACAACGTGACTCCGCTCACGTGGGGGTTGCGCGAGGTGTTGCAGTACGCCGAGGTGTTGCTCAATCGGGACGACATCGACGCCAAGGCTGACGCGCTGATCGATTTCATAACGCGCAGTGTCATCGATCAGACATTCACCGATCCCATGCTCGCGCGGCCGCACGTGGTGCAGTCGTTTGCGGACCTGGAAGACTGGTTTCGCGACGTGTTGCGCGGACTCGAGAACGGCAACAAGGAAAGCTGGCGCACTCATCACGTTGCGACGATCCGCAAGGTCCGCAACCGGCTGTCCAACATATCGGTGAGATGTGCGGGGCTGGTCACCGACTCGGGACCGGTGAGCGATCTGCCTTTTGGCGAGTTCGAGGATCGCGCGACTTATGTCGTGGACGTCGCCAATCTGGAAGAGGATGCGCAGGATCTGATCTTCGCGCGCGTAGTGTCCAAATTGCGGGAGCATCTGGAGCGGCGCGACCTCGGCGTGAAGCACGTAGTGGTGTTCGTCGACGAGCTGAACAAGTATGCGCCGGGCGACGGGCCGGACACGTACGTGCGCAAGATGCTGCTGGACATCGCCGAGCGAGGGCGGTATCTGGGACTGGTGCTGTTCAGTGCGCAACAGTTCAGGTCGCAGGTGCATCGCAGAGTCGTGGGCAACTCGGGCACCTCGGTATTCGGAAGAATGGATGCGGACGAGTTGAGTGCGCCGGGTTACGCAGTGCTCTCGCCTGCAACGCGGACCAAGCTCGCGACGCTCGAGAAGGGGCAGCTTATGATCCGGCATCCGCATTTCACCCAGCCGATATTCGTGCGGTTCCCGCGGCCGGCCGTCATGGCTGGTCGTCTCGGTGCCGAGCAATATCCGCAAGGTGGGGAAGTGTCACTGGAAGCGGCGGTGTACCGCGCGCTCCGTGCGCGCGATTCGTCGATTACGCTGCAGGCTGTGGAAGACGCGATCGGGTTGCACGATGAGGGCGACGTGCTTCGCGCGCTCGCAGTGACTCTCAAGGAGCGACCGGCGGACGTGCTCGGCACCTTCCGCGCGCGGTTGCCAAAACGAATCACGCAGTCCGTGCAGCAGCGGCCGCAGGTGGCGGCGCTTCGCGGCGCACCGAACGACGATCCATACGGAGCCTGACCGGTGATCCGCGGAGTGGGTGGCTTGTTACCACTTTTCCTGGTGTGCGGACTGGCAGGAGCGCCGTTGCTGGCTCAGACCGTTACGCTGAAGATCGCTCCGCCCGCGGGAGACACGTTGCGCATGCAGCTGGAGCAGAGATTCGAAATGGAGTCCGGCGATCCGCCCGAAACGATGTCAGGAGAGATGCGTGTCTGGACGCGAGCGATAGTGCTGCGGCGGGCGCACGGATACACGGATCTTCTTTCAGTGACCGACTCTGTGCGGGTCTTTCCGTCCAACGTTGCGCTGCGACCGCTTCGCGAGGCTCAGCGTGCGCTGGAAGGCCGCACGGTTCGGCTGCGCGTGGATGAGAGTGGCGGGATGAACGTAGGGGCAGGTTCAGGCGACGTCTTCGGGGTCGGGACACAGATGCCGTCGATGCTTCCTCCACATCCGGTCGCGGTCGGTCATACGTGGGTACGCGACATGCGGGTACCGCTCAGCACCAGCGGGCCGAGCACGGCGGACGTGCGCACCACGTTCCGTCTGGATTCACTGGCCGGACGCGGCGCCGTGGCGTACGTATCTTTCCACGGGGCCGTGACGCATGATCACGCTCAGGACGGAGCCGGAACCGTGGGGAAAACCTTCGGAACAATCGAGGGCACGATGCAGGTGGACCGCCGCCTGGGCTGGATTACCGATTCGCAGATGGTCGTGAGCGTGGTGTCGGACGTGCATCCACTGGGACGGCCGCCGATCCATGCGCGCATGCGCATCATCCAGTCGCTCATGGAACTGGTGGGGAACTGACCGCCATGCGGCTGGTCCATCTTGCCGATCTTCACATTGGCTACCGGCAGTATCAGCGATTGACTCCCGCTGGAATCAATCAGCGTGAAGCCGACGTCGCCGGCACGTTCAAGCGGGCGATCGACCGCACCATCGAATTGCGTCCCGACTTCGTTCTCATCGCGGGTGACGTATTTCACACGGTGCGCCCGTCCAATCCCGCAATCCTGCACGCCTTCCTGCAATTCGCGCGTCTCGTTTCGTCGTTGCCGGATGCGAAGGTGGTGATGGTCGCTGGAAATCACGACACTCCCCGCACGGCGGAAACGGGTTGCATCCTTCGCCTGTTCTCGCCGCTCGGAATCACGGTCGTTGAAGGTGATGCACAGCGAGTGGAGTTTCCGGAGCAGGGCGTCTCGATTCTGGCGGTCCCGGACATGCCTAGCGGTGTTCCGGCGCTTACACCCGATCCCGCGGCGCAGCGGAATATTCTGCTGTTGCACGGTGAGGTGGAGGGTGTGCTGCCGGATTACGTGCGGCGCATGGAGCGAGCCAGCGTCGAGATCAGCAAGGATCAGATCGAGCCGACGCGCTGGGACTACGTGGCGCTCGGCCACTATCACGTTCACCGCGAAGTGGCGCCGAACGCTTACTACTCCGGCTCGATCGACTACACCAGCGCCAATCCGTGGGGCGAGATCCACGAGGAGCGGGCCGCCGGATTGCACGATCCCGTTCGCGGGGGGAAGGGCATCATCGAGTGGGACCTCGACACGGCGACCCACACCTTTCATCCACTCACCGTCTCGCGCCCGCTGGTGGACCTTCCGCGACTCGATGGCACGTCGATGACGGCGCGGGAACTCGACGAGGCAATACGAGAAAGAGTAGATAACTCGCGCGTGCCCATAGACGACAACGTAGCGCGGCTCGTGATCACCAACGTGTCGCGACACGTTGCGCGTCAGATGGATCCCAAGGCTGTGCGCGACGTGAAGCGGCGTGCATTGCACTTCAACCTCGACGTGCGGCGCCCGGAGCTCGTGCTTCGCAGTGCGAGTGGAGCGCCGGGACGGCGTCCGTCGCTGCCGGAGATATTGCGCGACAAGCTGGAATCACGACCGATTTCCGCGGAGATCGATCGTGCTGCATTCGTGTCGCTCGGCATGGAGTATCTGACCATGGCCGATGCTGCGGCGACCGCCATTCCTGTGAGCGACTCGCTGTGAAGATCAACAGTCTTCGCATGCTGAACTTCCGCCAGCACGCGCGGACGGAGATGACGTTCGATCGCGGCATCACCGCGATCATTGGACCAAATGGTTCCGGCAAGACGACGGTGCTCGAAGCAATCGCGTGGGCACTGTATGGACAGCCAGCGATCCGTGGTCAACGGGACGGAGTCCGGTTCCTCGGCGCGGGCCCACGTGCCCCTGTCGAGGTCGAGCTCGATTTCGAGCTGGGTGGACATCGCTACAGAGTGAAGCGCGGGTTGACGACTGCGTCGCTCTATCTGGACGGATCCGAGTCTGCTGTCGCCAATTCCATCAGCGGCGTGAACGAGCTCGTCGCGCGACGCATGGGGATGTCGCGCGGCGAATTCTTCAATACGTACTTCACGGGTCAGAAGGATCTCGCCGTGATGGCGGCGATGGGCACTACAGAGCGCGCGCAATTCCTGTCGCGAGTCCTGGGCTACGAGCGATTGCGTGCCGCACAGGAGATCGCACGCGAATCACGCAGGCGTATCGGCGCCGAGATCGCCGGCCTCCGCTCCGCGATGCCTGAACCGGAGGCGATCACAGGCGCACTGTCGGCGGCGGCCGCAAGTCTGCAGGATGCGATTGCCCGCTCCAACGAAGCCGGGACGCGTCATTCGATTGCGCTCGCGGAGCTGCGGCGTGTGACTCCATTGTGGGAACAGGCGCAGCGCGAGCGCGAGCAGTGGCAACGACTGCTCGCCGAGATAACGATCGTCGAGCGCGAAGTTTCGGATCTCACGAGAGATGGGGAGCGCCTGGCCTCCGAACTGATCGCGATCGCGACCGTGCACGAGGAGTTGGCGACGCTGCGCGCGGCAATTGCACCGCTGCCTGCTCTGCGTCAGGAGCTGCTTGGTCTGGACGATCTCTTCCGCCAACAAGGTCGACGACTCGCGCTCATGGAAAACGAGCGCGCACTGGCGGATGAGCTGATCCGCCTGCGCGAGCGGCTGGGACGACTCGAGACAGCACCAGCTCTGGAAGAGGCCGTGACGCTCGAGCTGGAGCAAGCTCGTACGCAATTCGAGGAGACGTCCCAGACGCTTGAGACGCTGCGCACTGAATGGGTGCGCGACAAGCAGGAAGCGGAAACGAAGCTGCAGGAGCTGCGTCGCCAATACGCGGATGTGAAGGAGCAACACGACAGCATCGTCGAGCTGGGTGCAGAGGGCATCTGTCCAACATGCAACCGTGTACTCGGCGCCAACTTCCGGTCTGTCGTGACGCACCTGGCCGAGCAGCTGGAGACGCTCCGCGTGGACGGCCAGTACTATCGGGATCGCGAAGATCAACTTGCCGCGATTCCGGCTGGTGTATCGACCCTGGAGGAGAAGCGGCGCGGCCTCGCGACGGCGCTCACGACCCTCGAGCGGAAGCTTGCCAAGGTGCAGGCCGCCGTGCACGAATTACCGGCTCTCGAACGCGAGATTGCGGCGAAGGACCAACGTCGCGCTGAGATGCTCGCGGAGATCAACTCGATCAGCGCCGTGTACGATGCCGAGCGTCACGCGCACGTGCGCAGGGAAATCGAGCGTCTCGCACCGATGGACCTTCGTGCCGCGCGGCTCGAGGCGGCGGTCGAGCGCGCACCGGCAGCGCAGGTCGAGCGAGCGCGGATCGACGCGGAACTGGCGCGGGCGATCGCGAAACGCGATACACTGCGCAACGCTGGCGCGACGCGCGAGTTCTCGCAGGCTGCACACGACGCTGTTCGCGCCGACTTCGAGCGCGCGACTGAAGCTTCGCGATCGAGCGAGTTGATCGTCGTCGGAGCCCAGGGCGACGTACGCGCTGCACAGCAACACCTGGATACCGCGGAGGCCGCGAAACGCGAGTATGAGCGAGTGGCGGAACGGCTGCGCGTTCTGAACGGCCAGCGGCTGATGCACGACGAGCTGGACAACGCATTTCGTGACCTTCGGGGCGATCTGAACGACGCCCTGCGTCCGGAACTCTCGGAGATTGCGAGCTCATTTCTTGGTGCGCTTACCGACGAGCGCTACAACAGACTCGAGCTGGACGAACGTTACGACATCGTCGTCCTGGAGGATGGGATAGCAAAGCCCGTGATATCCGGTGGTGAGGAAGACCTTGCCAACCTGGTGCTTCGCCTGGCGATCTCGCAGATGATTGCCGATCGATCGGGTCAGCCGTTCTCGTTGCTGGTGCTGGACGAGGTCTTCGGATCACTGGACTCATCCAGACGCGATAATGTTCTGGAGCTGCTCCACAGACTGGAAGACCGGTTCGAGCAGGTGATCCTCATCACGCATATCGAGAACGTCCGTGAGGGGGTCGATAGGGTTATCGTCGTGCGCTATGATGAGGAGACGGGCGCGTCGGTGGTTGACGGGTCGGACGAGGGAATCCCGTCGCTTCGGCTGGCGGAGCGCGACGATCTGGAGGTAGATACGGTATTCCCGATGCAAGGAGCCTGAGTGACGGCTGGATTCGCGAAGAACTTCAGACGCTCGCCGAGCGTGTCGGGACCGCATCCTGCGACCGTGCGGGACGTCGCAAGCCTGAACTCAGTGTTCAGCGGCGCTTTCACGGACCGATACCGCAAGGACGGGCTGGTCGGCGTTCACGTTCCGAATCTCAGCTCCGCGATCTGGCGGTTCGCGATCGAGGACGCTGACGGCGGCGCAATGCTATGGCGAGGAGAGCGCGATGAAATCGTCGCTTTCAACATGTGTCATCTGTCTGGCACGGAAGGCTGGATGGGTCCCCTCGCCGTGACTCCGTCTCTCCAGGGTCACGGTATCGGCAAAAGCGTAGTCACCGAGGGGACAAGGTGGCTCGCTGATCACGGCGCGAAAGTCATCGGTCTGGAAACCATGCCGCGCACGGTCGACAACATCGGCTTCTACTCGTCGCTGGGCTACGTTCCATCCTATCTCACGATCACCATCACGCTGGACGCGGATTACGCGGACAACAGAATCGTGCAGCTGGGGCGCCTGTCGGAGAGCGAGCGGACCGATCTCGTCACGAGATGCGCAGAGCTCACGCACGACATATCGCCGGGATACGATTACACGCGCGAGATCAACCTGACTCACGCGCTCGGCCTGGGAGATACGCTCGTCCTGGAGCGCGGCGGCACCCTCGATGGTTTCGCATTGTGTCACACTGCGCCGCTTGTCGAAGGGCGGGGCAGGGACGAGCTGCGTGTGTTGAAGCTTGCGTGCCGCGCGGAAGGTGACGTCGATGTGCTCGCGACGCAACTCGCGGATTATGCACGCAGATCCGGGACGCGTCGCGTGGCCATCAGAATGCAGGGCGCCTACGGCGCGCTGTATGCGCAGCTCATTCGTCGGGGAGCGCGCGTTCGATGGACCGACCTTCGCATGACGCTCGCCGATCGTCCGGAGCCGGCGCACGCCGGTGTCATCCTGTCGAACTGGGAGATCTGAGTGCAGCAACCAGAGCCGCAGCCGGGCACATTTTTCTTTCCCGGCCCTACCGAAGTCAGACAAGACGTCTTGAAGGCGATGTTGCGGCAGCCGATACCTCACCGCGGCGCGGAGTTTCACGAGATCTTCTCGCGCATACAGGCCGGAATGCGCGACGTGTTCCAGACGCAACGGCCCGTGTATGTACTGACGTCCTCCGGCACTGGTGGAATGGAGGCCGCAATCCGTTGTGCGCCGCGTGGAAGAATACTGGCGCTCGTGAACGGGGCGTTCGGCGAGCGCTTCGTGAAGCTCGCGCATGAGTGTGGCCGAGAGGTGGATCAGATCGGTTTTGCGCTGGGAGATGTTCCGGACGCCGACGAGGTCGGCAAGCGACTCGAAGCTGGATCATACTCGGCGCTGACCATGATCCACAACGAGAGCTCCACTGGCGCGCTCGCAGATGTGCGCGCAATCGCGCGCGTCGCCCGCCAATCGGGAGTACTGACAATCGTCGACAGCGTCAGCGGAGTTGGCGGTGCGCGGCTGGAATTCGACGCGTGGGAGGTGGACTGTGTCGTGAGCGCATCGCAGAAGGCGCTCGCACTCCCGACGGGTCTGGCGTTTGCCGTGGTGTCGGAGAATTATCTGCGGGCGATCGAAGCAGTGGAGGGTCGTGGCATGTACTTCGATCTGCTCGCCTTCGACTCCCACGGCCGGAACCATGAGACGCCAGCGACACCCGCGGTGTCGCTTATCTTTGCGCTCGATCGACAGGTGCAGGCGATTGTCTCCGAAGGGATTGAGGCGCGCTGGGCCAGACATGAAGCGATGCGCGCGACCATGGAACAATGGGTGGGGAGGACGCGCGATGCGCTCGATATCGACATATCGATACTTGCGAAGGCGGGAGCGCGGTCGCCAACCGTAACTGCGGTATCGTTGCCGTCGGGAATGGTGTCGATCGATCTGGTGCGGAAGGTTGCCGAGCGGGGATATACGATCGGCACCGGTTACGGAGCTTTACGATCGGCGACGTTTCGCGTGGGACATATGGGAGACCATACGGTTGCGGGATTGGAATCCTGCCTCGGAGCGGTCGCGGACGGACTGAGAGCGTTGAGGAGTTAGTTCCTGAACAACGACCGGAGCGCTTCGCCGAAGGTGATGTTGCGGAGGTACAAGAGCTCTTCCGGCGCGAACGGCGTCGGGGTGATTCCGAACACCGATACAAGTGTGTTGTCCGGGACGGTGTTGTTCAACGCAAGAATGTCGAGCAGCTCGCTCGTCACGGGTGGCCTAGGAACGAGATGCCAGAGGGCTGCGACGAGCGGCCGAATGATCGCGGTCGGCACGCCAATAACGGCCCGCCTGGCGTTCATGGCGACGAGAATGCGCTCGGCTATCTGACGAAGCGTCAGCTCGGCGGAACCACCGAGTGGAAAGATCTGCTGATGCGTGGACCCATCGCTGATTGTGTGCGCGATGACCTGGGCGACATCGTCGACCGCGATCGGTTGGAACCGTGCGCGGCCGTCGTCCGGAAGCGGCAGTACAAATGGAGTGAGGCGCACCAGACGAGCGAGCATGTTGACGAACTCGTCCTCGCGTCCGAAGATGACGGACGGGCGGAGCACCGTCCATTCGAGGTCGCTCGACGTGACGAGGTCTTGCGCAATGCCCTTGCTTCGAAGGAATCGGTAAGGCGACTTGCTGTCGGAGCCGTTCTGCGACATGTGCACGAAGCGGCGTACCCTGGCATTCGAGGCGGATTCGATCACGGCGCGCGTTGCGTTCGTATTGGCCGATTCGTAGGTATCGCCATCGTGCTCGATAGCGATGGCGGCGAGGTGAACGACCGCTGTGGCGCCGTCCATCGAAGACGCGAGGTACGCAGGGTCCCGAATGTCACCGATTCGGATTTCCACTGGAAGATGGGCGAGTCGCTCGGCCGCTTTGGCGGCGCTTCGAACAAGGGCGCGAACCTGCCAGCCTTTTCCGGCGAGAGCTTGGCAGGCGTGACAGCCGACGAAGCCGGCAGCTCCGGTGACAACGACGCGCCGTCCGAGTCCAGGCGGGACTGGTTTCAGCGCAAGAGGCTGTTCCGCGATCGCACCGCGTCCGCTGACCGACGCGGCTGGGTCAAACATCGTTTACTCTTTGCGGCCCGCTGTGGGATATCCAGGTGTGCCGCGGACCACGATTCGATAGAAGAGCAGAAATACGCCCACCGTGAGCAGTATGTGCGCCCAGCCCGGCGCATTGAGCGCGAAGGTCCACACACCCCATATGACGAGCATCACTACCGCAACGACAATGCCTGGATCCATGCCCCTCTAGTCCGTTGACCGGATGTGGAACGACCAATAGCTTTCTTCCGTATAAGTTACGCGGTTTTCATCGGAGCGGAGAGCTCAGTTTTTGAGCCGATAAGTCCTTCACGTGGGATCGACAAACTGTGCCGACGTCATGCCCCAGTGCGGGGAAGGCGGAAAGCGTGGGTGAGAGCCTCATTGTTTCGACAGGGCTTCAAAAATCCTCTCCACTCCGACCTCCGTCGTGGCTCGAGCCACGACGGAGGTTTTTGCGTCCGGAGGACGCATGCCAACGGTCACAGTCACCCGGCGACTCAAGTTCAACGCGGCGCACCGCGTTCACAATCCGGCGCTATCCGACGAGGAGAATCGTCGCACCTTCGGCAAGTGCAACAATCCGCACGGCCATGGCCACAATTACACGCTGGACGTCTCGGTAGCGGGCGAGGTGGACCCGAACACGGGATACGTGTTCGATCTGAGCCGGCTCAAGGATCTGGTCACTCGTGAGGTGGTCGATCTCGTCGATCATCACAACCTGAACGTCGACGTTTCGTTCATGCACGACGTGATCCCGACCGCCGAGAACATGATCGTCCAGATGTGGCGCATTCTCGAAGGAAAGATCAGGCCGGGCCGGCTGGTTCGGCTGGTACTCTGGGAGACGGAGAACAACTACGTGGAATACGATGGCCACTGACACTGTGATCAAAACGGCATTCGAACCGGACCCGGATGACATTCTGCCGCCGGGCACATCCGCAGCGGCGCTGGCTGACTACGAAGATCTCGTGCGAAAGCAGTTGACTCTGCTGGGCGAGGACGCCACTCGCGAAGGTCTTCTCAAGACGCCGGAGCGTGTTGCACGCTCGATGGCGTTTCTTACGCACGGTTACGATCAGGATGCCCGAACGGTCATCGGAGATGCAATGTTCGAGGAGGAGCACTCGAACATGATCCTGGTGCGCGACATCGAACTGTACTCGATGTGCGAGCATCACATGCTGCCATTCTTCGGAAAGGCGCACATTGCGTACATACCGGACGGACGAATCGTCGGACTCTCCAAGCTTGCTCGCGTGGTGGACATCTTCGCGCGCCGACTGCAGGTGCAGGAGCGTCTGACAGTCGACATCGCGCAAGCAATAACGGATGTACTCAAACCGCGCGGCGTCGGAGTGGTGATCGAAGCGGCGCACCTGTGCATGATGATGCGGGGCGTCCAGAAGCAGAACTCGACGACTGTCACGTCCGCAGTGCTGGGATCGTTTCGGGAGGATCCGAAGACGCGCGACGAGTTCCTGCGCCTGATCCCGAACGGGTCGTCACTCTGAGCAACCGTCTCGCCGGAAGAAGTGCGCTCGTAACGGGCGCATCGCGCGGTATCGGTGAGGCGATCGCGCGTGCTCTGGCGAGTGACGGAGCGCGAGTGGCACTCGTTGCGCGTACGGAGGATGCCCTGCGACGTGTTGCGGGCGAGATTGGCCACGGCGCATTCGCCGCGCCGTGCGACGTTACCAATGAGACGTCGGTGCGCGGGATGGCGGAGCGTGTGGAAACCGAGCTGGGAGGCGCGCCCGACATCGTCGTGAACAATGCGGGGGTCTTTCAGGTCGCCGCGATTACCGAGATGCCGATGCGGTTGTTCAGCGACGTACTCGACACCAATCTGTTCGGCCCGTTTCTGATCGTACACGCGTTTGCGGCGAAGATGAAGCAGCGTGGAAGCGGACACTTCGTCAGCCTGGGCTCGATCGCGGACCGCGGAATCTTTCCCGAGAATGGTGCGTACGCACCGGCCAAGTACGCGTTGCGTGCAATGCACGAGGTGCTGCGCCTGGAGTTGAAGGGCTCTGGCGTTCGCGCGACGCTCGTTTCACCGGGACCGGTCAATACGGACATGTGGGATGGAATCACGTTCAGCGGGCCCGAACGGATCGTGCCGGATCGCGCCGCGATGCTCACCCCGGGCGACGTGGCGTCCGCGGTGTTGTACGCAGTGACGCAGCCAGCAACCGTCAACGTCGACGAGTTGCGGCTGTCGCACGCGTGATGCACGCATAACACGCCGGAACGGGTTGCTGCATGTTCATCGAGCTACTGGATGGTTTGCGCTGCACCGCCGATCATCCTCAGATCCCGCTGGTTGCGGCAATACTTCAACGCGACGATCGCCTGGTCGTGCAGGGGTTACTCGGCTGCCCGACCTGCCGCCGCGAGTACGAGATCGAGGACGGCGCAGTGTGGTTCCGCGACCGGAGTGGCAAAGCCGGCACCGGGGAGTTGTTGCCACGTGATGACGAAGGTGCGATCCGAGTCGGCGCATTCCTCGCAGTTTCCGACGGGGCGACGATCGCACTCGTGGGTGACTGGGCGCGGTACGCGATCGAGCTTGCGGAGCTGGTTGGCTTGCGCGTGTATGCCGTCAATCCGCAAGAACCCATCGGGGAGTCGGAACGAGTTGGAACGCTTTACTCCCATAACCGCCTGCCGGTTACCGACAACTCGCTCCGCGGCGTCGCGGTCGATGAAGCAGGCTGGTCGGGCGATGAGTTGCGGCTCGCCGCCCGCGCCCTCTCGCCCGGTGGGCGGATGGTCGCGCCTGCGATGCTGCCAGTGCCAGCGGAGATGGAAGAGATAGCGCGCGACGATCGCTGGTGGATCGGCGAGAAGCGTGGTCCGCTAGTGGCGCTCCACAGGCGCTGACCCAGTCGCCTCCACGTCGGAATAGACAGCGTCGATCAGATGCTTGTAATGGTCGTCGATCACACGCCGTTTGACCTTGAGCGTCGGCGTAAGCTCACCGCGATCCACGGAGAAATCCTCCGGAAGCAGCGTGACCTTCTTGGGTGTCTCGAAGTGCGCGAGATCGCCAAGGCTGGATAGCGTCTCTCGCTCCATCTTGGCGCGCACTTCCGGAAGCGCGATCAATGTTTCATGGTCCGAGTAGACGAGTCCCTTGTAGCGCGCCCACCTTTCCAACTGGTCGAAATCCGGAACCACCAGCGCCATGGGGAACTTGCGCCGGTCGCCAATGAGCACCGCTTCCGCGACGAATTTGCTGCGTTTCATCAGCGCTTCGATCGGCTGCGGTGCGATGTTCTTTCCGCCCGCCGTGACCAGCAGCTCCTTCTTGCGATCCGTGATGGTAAGGAAGCCGTCGTTCAGCACGCCGATGTCGCCGGTGTGAAACCATCCGTCGGAATCGATCGCTTCCTTCGTCATCAACGGCTTGTTGTAGTAGCCCACCATCACGTTGGGGCCCTGCACCAGAATCTCGCCGTCGTCGGCAATGGAGATCGACACTCCCGGAATTGCCATGCCTACGGTTCCGATGCGGAATGCGCTTGGCGTGTTCACGGCGACGACCGGCGAGGTTTCCGTGAGGCCGTAGCCTTCGAGGATGGTGAGACCGGCGGCGTAGAAGAACTTGTTGATTTCTGCGGAGAGGGGCGCGCCGCCGGATACCATGTATCTCAGCCGTCCGCCAGTGCGCGTCCTGAGCTTGGAGAAGACGAGCCGCTGCGCGAGCGAGTATTTCACCGCCAGGACGCCGCGCGGTGTGTCACCGGCAAGCTTCACGTCCGCCCACTTGTCACCTGTCGCGCGGGCCCAGAGGAAGATTCGCTTCTTGACGGCACCGCCAGTCATGCCCGTCTCGACAACGCGTCCGTACATCTTTTCATACAGGCGCGGGACAGAGATCATGAGCGTCGGGCGCACCACGAGCATGTCGTCCGGCACTGTCGCCGTGGACTCCGCATATGCAATGGAAGTTCCGGTCGCGAACATCAGATAGTGTCCGGCCATCCGCTCCAGGATGTGCGAGAGCGGGAGGAAGCTGAGTGCAACGTCATTACCGACGAACGGGATCATCTCGCGCGATGCAGCGACGTTGGAATGGATGTTGTCGTGCGTCAGCATCACGCCCTTCGGCTCGCCGGTGGTACCGGAGGTGTAGAGGAAGGTCGCTATGTCGTTGGGGCGTACCTGCAAGGCGCGCTCACGGTGGCGCGCCGCGGCGTCGGGCGGTTCGTCTTCCGCGCCGCGCCGCTCGAATTCGGCCATGCTGAAATCCGCCAGACCCGACTCCACGGAATCGAAGCTTATCACGCATCTGAGCGTGGGAAGTTGATGGCGTATCGTCGCAACCTTCTGAGCCTGTTCCACGGTCGAGACGAAGATCGCCATGGCGCCCGAATCCTTCAGGATGTACGCGATCTGCGAATCCGGTAGCGTTGGGTAGATCGCAACATCGGTCACGCCTGTCGTAAGGCACGCAAAGTCGGCGATCGCCCATTCCGGGCGGTTCTCGGAAAGTATCGCGACACGATCACCCGGCTTCGCTCCCATCCATTGCAGCGCGTACGCGACGTGGCGCACGCGCTCCAGCATGGCGCGATGCGAAATGGGCTCGTAGCGCCCTCCGATCTTCACCTGCAGTGCGTCCGGCTTGTCGTACCGCTCGATCGCCTGAAAAAACAACTGGTTCAGGGTACCGGGCTCCGGGCGTGGACCACCGTTTACCACGAGCATCTACAGCTCCAGTCTTACGGGTGCGGCTTCACCTTGAGTACAAACCGAACGGGTGCGCCGGCGACGGCAACACCACGGTAACGTACCGTAGCGATCACCACTACGGAATCGTTGACACTCGTGAGACTCAAGGGCCGGAGCCGGATTCGTCGCTGCGAAGTACCGGTTGCGTCGGTCGTGTCCACGGTCGATTTCCGGCCACCGTCGCGCGTCACCAGCTGCGCCAGAAGCGTATCCGTGGGATATGCGATTCGGTAGCTCACGATATATGCGCGTACCGGCAGTGGTGTCGAGACCGGAACACGATGGCCCACTTGCAGTGTCAGGGGATTCGAGATGTTAGCGGTCGTATCCGTGAGAGAATACAGCAGCGAATCGGTGGTACTGGTCGTGCTCACGGTGTCCGGCAGCGGAACGATATACAGAGTGTCGGGCGCGGACTGCAGCGTGCCAGAGACCGCGATGATCCTTACAGGTGTACTCCGCGCCGTATCGGCCACGACGTATCCAGTTACACTGTCCACCCTCGCGCCTGCGTCGGGTGTGCGAAACCTCACTGCGATCGACGGGAGAGCGTTCCCTTCGATGTTGAATACGGAACCGTGCAGCGGACGAGCAACCCCGAGCGAATCGCGCAGAGAGTCGTTCGCCACGATCGAAGGGAACGGCAGCGTGTCGATAGCGATCGCCGCGGCGAATTTCGGATCGGTGTTGATCTCCGCGCACGCACCCGCTCCCAGTACTGTTGCGGAGAGCAGCAGCGCGATCAACGCGGGAATACCACGGTTTCGCGGCATCACCTTGCGGGCCAGCTCAGCCATCCATTCGCTCGACGAGCGAAGTCGCGATGTTGATGTACGCCTGCGCTGCGGCGTCCGCAGGGCTGCGCGTCACTACAGGCTGACCGGCTGCGAATGCATCTGCCGCCGCAACTGTGCGCGGCACCAGCTGGCGGAAAACAATATTCGCGGGCAGGTGTTGCCGAACGTACTCGACGACGCGCTCGCTGGCAGGATTGTTCGGCTCGTACATCGTCAGAATGAGCCCGTCCAGTATCAGCTGCTCGTTGAGCTCGACGACACTCTGAATTCCGCGAAGGATCTGCGGCGTCGTCTGCAACGCAAGCGGCTCGCACTGCAGCGGCACCACTACGTGCTGGCTGCCGAGCAGTACCTTGTGTGTGATGGGACCGAGCCCGGGCGGTGTGTCGACCACTACTACATGACAGCGCTGGCGCGCCGTTTCCAGCAGCTCGGGAAGCAACTCCGAGTCGGCGACCAGGCTCTGATATGCGAGGTGATCGGCCTCGTCACTGACCGTACCCGCGAGAATCACACGCAGCCACGGCAGCATCGTCGGAAGAATCACGTCGCGCAGCGCACACTCGCCGCTCAGATAGTCGGCGAAGCCGTAAACTGAGTGGTCCTTGCGAAGCCCAACGCCGTAACGAACGGCGCCTTGCGGATCCACGTCGATGATGAGCGTCTTGAGTCCACGCCGCGCGAATGCCGCGGCCAGATTCACCGCGGTGGTCGTCTTGCCGACGCCACCCTTCTGACTGACGACGGCGAGAACTGAACCCACTTACGCCGGATCCTCTGGCGGCTGATCCATGGTCAGATCAGCGTCCACGGAATCGGTCGTCACTTCACCATCGCTGGTCCGCAACGTATCCAGCGTCTCCCTCGCATGCGTGACCCAGCGCGTGGCTTCGGGACTCTTGGGTGCGTCGAGCAGAAAGGCGTCGAGATGGTATGCTGCGTCTGCGATGTCACCACGCTTGAGCAACAGAAAGGCCAGTCCGTAGTGGGCTCCCGCCAGCCGCGGCTCGATGTGCAGCGCGCCGCGGTAACAGCGGATTGCCTGCTCCGGCTGGCCGACCTTGGTGTAGGCAATCGCCATGTTCTGGAGCACCTTGAAATTGCTCGGCTGGTCCCGCATTGCGAGACGATACGACGTCAGGGCCGCGTCGTAATCGCCCTGACGCTCGAGCGCGAGTGCCTCGCTCAAGTAGTCCAGCTTTTGTGGCTTCTGTGTTGCAGTTTTTCCTGTCAGCCGGCTCCAGAACGACATTAGGGGAAGCTATCGAGGACGCACCGTTCGGGCTAGCTTGCTATCATGCCTCGACGCACATCGATCGATCCGGCGCGCGGGGTCCTCGTGGTAGAGTGGCCCCTTTTCGGCGAGCTCTCCCGCGGACTTGCTCTCAAGGTCGCGCGCGAGTACCAGCCGGACATCGTCGTGGGAGTCGCCACGGCGGGAGTCGTGCCGGGCGCCGTCGTGGCCGCCATGCTGGGCCGCGACTTTCATTCGATTCTGGTGAGCCGGAAATATCACTCCGAAGTGATCCGCGAAACGCCCGCCGTCTTTGGCGAGGCGCCGCCGCAGGCGCTGAATCGCCGAGTGCTGCTGGTGGATGAGACGTGCGACGGTGGCGATACGCTACGGTTGGCGATCGCAGCTTTGCATCACGTGGGCGCAGTCGAGGTGAGAACGGCTGTTTGTTTCCGAACGGGAAGCTATGAGCCGGATTACCATGCGCTGGCGACAGAAAGCGCCGTGGTGCTCCCCTGGGATCGCGAGGTCATCGTCGATGGAACACTCGTTCCGAATCCGGTTTACCGGGAGCTGCTGAACGGGTAGGGGGACGGCGAGTAGCCGGTGTCATCACTCCCGCGAAAGCTCCTCCAGATTCGTCATTCCCGCGAAAGCGGGAATCCATCTGCTGCCGATCAGCTTTACGCTGTCATCGCATCCAAAGCTCGATAACATGGATTCCCGCTTTCGCGGGAATGACGACGGACAGACGGTTTCCCGTCACACTCCGTCTACGAATTCTCCGCGTACTTCGCGCCGATCATATCCACATTTCCTGCCAGAAAGCGGCATTTCTCACTGTCCGTCGCCGGTCCCTCGACCTCGAGCACCGCGACTGGATAGTCGGCGAACTTGCCCAGGAACGCTCCGATGATACCCACCGTCAGATGGCAGCCGCGAGGGTCGGGCTGGTCGTCGACGTGTGCTTCCCAGCAGCCAATGATCTCGACCGCGCAGAAGGCCCCATCGGCTTCGGAAAACGATGTCTGGCCCCAGCCGGACTGGGTCCAGAATTCACCAGCCCGCTGGAAGAAGCGCTGGATTTCGAGTTCCTGCGGGTCGACGTTGTCCTTTGCCTGGACGAATGCTGCAAAGGCGTCGTACATCGCGTCACCGCCGGCGAAGGCGGCATCCCGTAGCGCGAATACGGTGTCGAGGTCCGGTCGCGTGAGCATGGCCTTCCGAAGCGCCAGGAGCGCACGGGGCGGGACTGATAGAAGCGGCGGATTGTTGGTTTTGGTCTCGTTCACTCTATTGCCCGATCCGGTTGAACAGCTCGCTCTCGTCTATTATCGGAACGCCGAGCGCATTGGCCTTGTCTAATTTGCTTCCCGGCTCCGTCCCTGCAAGCACGAACGTCGTCGCCTTGGAAACCGAGCTGGTCACTCGGCCACCGTTTTCCTCGATCAGGGCGGCCGCCTGGGACCGTGATAGCGTTGGTAGTGTGCCCGTGATCACCACCGTCTGACCCGTAAGTGCGCCGGAGGCGGCCACGTGGGTCGGCTCGTCCAGCTTCACTCCAGCGCGCTGGAGTCTGGTCATCAATGACCGGACGGATGGATCGTGAAAGAAGCTCGCGACCGACTGGGCGATCACGTCTCCGAGTCCACGAATGGCCTCGATCTGCTCCGCGCTGGCCGAGGATAACGCCTTCAAGGAACCGAAGTGCCGCGCCAGCAGACGCGCCGCAGTCTCGCCAACGTGCGGAATACCGAGACCGGTGAGAAGACGCGACAATGGTTGTGATTTGGATGCCGAGATCGCTCCTATCAGTGCGTTCGCGCTTTTCTTCTGATAACCGTCCAGTGCAAGGAGGTCGTCGACGCCGATGGCGTAGAGATCGGCGACATCATGTACGAGATCCGCGTCAAGCAATTGCTCGATGCGCGCGTATGAGAGACCGCGAATGTCCATTGCACCGCGCGAGGCGAAATACACGATTGCCTCCAGCTGGCGGCCCGGACAGGCGACGTTGGGGCAGTAGATCGCTGCAAGATCGGCATCGCGCTGTACAGGAGTGTTGCAGATAGGACAGCGTGAAGGCATGCGCCACGCGCGCTCGCTTCCGGAGCGTCGCTCTGGCACAGGGCCGATCACCTGCGGAATAACGTCGCCGGCGCGCTTGACCTGCACGACGTCGCCCACGCGCAGGTCCTTGTCGCGAATGAGTTGCTCGTTGTGCAGCGTTGCGAGTCGCACGGTGGTGCCCCCGATCTCCACAGCTTCGAGAACTGCGTACGGATTCAACTGGCCCGTACGTCCTACGTTGACTTCGATCGCGGTGAGACGTGTCTCCGCAATGTCGGGCGCAAACTTCCGCGCGATCGCCCAGCGCGGCTCCCGTCCGCCGACGACGCCGAGGTCGTCCTGCAGCCGAAGCGAATCGACCTTCACTACGCCGCCGTCGATCGCGAAGTTGAGCTCGGCGCGCAGCTCGTGCTCGACGCGATGTGCCCAGGCCGTTACTTCTTCCATCGTGCGACAGCGCAATGCGTGCGGCGCGACCGGAACGCCCCATGATCGCAGCGCGCCGAGCAGCTCGGATTGGGTCTTGAAGGGAAGCTTCGCCGGGTCGTCGAACGCAACGGCGTAGCCAAAGAACCGAAGTGGGCGCGATGCCGTGATGCCTGGATCGAGCTGTCTGAGGCTGCCAGCGGATGCGTTGCGCGGGTTTGCGAATACCGGTTCTCCGGCTGCGACCCGCGCCTCGTTCATGCGCTCGAACTGATCGAATGGAAAGTAGATCTCGCCGCGAACCTCGACGCGGCCGCTCGGCGCGTTGGTAAGGCGCAGCGGCACGTCGCGTACCGTCCGAATGTTGGCGGTGACGTCCTCGCCTATGGTTCCGTTGCCGCGCGTCGCGCCGACGACGAGCACTCCATCCTCGTATGTAAGACTCACCGCTGCGCCGTCGATCTTGAGCTCTGCCGAATAGCCTGCTCGCGCGATGTCGTCGCCCGCTATGCGGATGAGGCGGTCCTCCCACGCGCGCAGCTCGTCATCGTCGAACGCGTTGGCGAGCGATAGCATCGGAACCGCGTGCGTGTGCTTGACGAGCGCACTCTGCACTTCCGCGCCCACGCGACGCGTCGGCGAATCGGCACTGCGCAACTCCGGGTGTGCGGTTTCGATCTGCTGGAGCTCGCGAAACAGCCGGTCGTATTCAGCATCGCTGAGCTTGGGCTTGTCGAGCACGTAGTACTCGTGCGACGCCCGGTTGAGGATCTCACGCAGCGACTCGGCGCGGACGGATGGAGAATCCTCGCCCTTGCTAGCTTGTCCGGTCTGTCGTTCCGGTTTTCGAGATATGCTCATTGAACTCGCGGCTGTCGAATCGCACTACGCGGTTCCTTCCGGTCTCCTTCGCGACGTACAGTGCGTCGTCAGCGGCCTTGATGAGCGCCTCCTGATCGGCGATGAGAGGGTGTGGCCATGCAGCGACGCCACAACTCATCGTGCGGTGCAACGTCTGTCCATCACCGTAGGTGAACTCGCGTTTCTCCACGCATTCCCGAATGCGTTCCGCGAATGTTACTGCCGCGTCGAGGACGGTGCCAGGGAGCAGCAGTACAAATTCCTCACCGCCGTAGCGCCCGACCCTGTCCACCTCGCGCGCCTCGCTCACCAGCAGGCGCGCGAACTGCTGGAGCACGACGTCACCGACCTGATGTCCATACTCGTCGTTCACGCGCTTGAAGTGATCGATGTCGCACATCACGAGCGAGAGAGGCTCGTGAAGGCGCTGTGAATGCTCCCACATGTCATGCAGGCGTTCCTCCAGTGCGCGACGATTCGCAACGCCGGTGAGTACGTCTGTGCTGGACAGCACGAGCAGTTGTGCGTTCGCGGCGGACAGCTCGCGCTCACGCTGCTGCAGCGCTGACTGGAGCGTCTGGATACGAAGCAGGGATCGCACGCGCGCGTCCAGCTCACGAAAGTTGACCGGCTTCGCGATGTAATCGTCAGCGCCCGCCTCGAAGCCCTGCACCATACTCTCGGTGGAATCGAGAGCGGTCTGCATTATCACCGGAATGAAGGGAAGGGACTCGTCGCTCTTTATTCGGCGAGCGACTTCGAAGCCATCGATCTTCGGCATCATCACGTCGAGCAGTATCAGGTCTGGCGGCGGGGTGGCGTATACCCGTGCCAGCGCCGCTTCGCCGTCGGCGGCCTCTTCGACTATGTATCCGCGCGCTTCCAACCGCGCGCGCAACAACTGAATGTTATCCGGGTGGTCGTCTACGACGAGGATGCGCTTGGTCTGTTCATCCTGCATCAGGCCGACCAAGGAAGCGCTGGACTTCGGCGACAACGGCGCGAGGCTCACAGGGCTTGGCAAGGTAGCCATCGCATCCAACTTCCATCGCCTTCTCGCGGTCAGATGCCAGCGCGTGAGCTGTGAGCGCGATGATGGGGATGTGCCTGGTCGCGGGGTCGTGCTTCAGCACCTGCGTGGCCTCCCAACCGTCGATTACGGGTATGGAAATGTCCATCAGGACGAGATCGGGTTGCTGGGCTCGCGCCTTCGCGATGCCCTCCTCTCCGTTCAACGCCTCGATGACACTATAGCCGAAATGCTTGAGAATCGTCGAGTAGACGATCCGGTTGTCTTCGTTGTCTTCTACGAGTAACACTAACTTTCCAGATTCGCTCATCCACTCCTCGCACGGGTATTGCACGCCGTCTCAAGCAAGATTCTTACCAGCTTCAGTTCTCACAAGACTAATGGATACCATTCACGACTCACCCGAAGAAACATTTGGCGCACGCTCGCGCCACTTCTGGAGACCAAAACTCAGCCGCAAGAATGGCGCTGACGGCACCAATGCTCCACGCGGCCGGCCATTCAAGCGCGAAGCGGACTGGCGCTCGGTCGCCCTGGTCGGTGCAGGCGTTGCCGCTGGCGTGGTACTCGGCGCCGGCATTGCACTTCTGATCGCCCCGCAGTCGGGAGCCCATACCAGGCTGGCCCTGAGCCGGGAGTTCCGGCGTCGTCGCCCATGGCGCCGCAGTCCATGGGAACAACTCGGCAAGGAGTTGAACAGGGCGGCGCGGATGCGTGCCGGCCACCGTCGTCCGGCCGACGTCGCATAAGGCGCTTTCAACGAACGGCAACCGGGGCGGACGCGTTTCCGCTTTCGTGGCCATCGATGGGCCGCCCTGTTCCGCAGCACCAGCCTCGTCACTGCAGCTTTTTCAACGCCTCTGCCGCTTCGGCCTTGTACTTCGGGTCGTTGTAGTCAACAAGCTCGCCTGACAGGACGGCCTGATATTCCGTTTTCGCGAGTGAAGGGAGACCCATGTCGACGTACACCTTTGCGAGGTCCAGGCGATGCACGATCCGGCGTGGATCGTTGGTCACAGCCTGCTCCAGATAGCTCCGCGCGTTGGCCCAGCTCGCCTGGCTGAAGACCTGACCTCCGAGGAAGTTGCGCGCGATCATACGGGTGAAGCCGTTGAGCCGCATTACTTCGGCGTTCCATACTCCCATCACGTGCAGGCATCCGGCATGCTTTGGCTCGATCCTGAGACACTCGAGCGCCTGGTCGCGCACCTTGCCCGCGTATTTCACGCGATCGCGGGCGCCAAGCGTGAGCGCCATGCGCCCAAGCGCTTCGGCGGATACAAAGTGACCATCCGCGCCGGAGGGGTTGACCTGAATGGCATGAGCCGCCTCGTCCTGTGCCGCCTTGTACATCGCGCTCCGCTTGCCCGCATCTGATTCGCTCAGTGCGAGGTCCACCTGCGAGCGGGCTGCACGCCACGACGCGTCATAGTTGTTCGGGTCGATTGCGAGCGCTTTTTGATACGCTTCCAGTGCCGCAGTCGCGTTGCGGGCATCGTAGGCCGTATCGCCGCGAGCTACCCACGCAACCGCAGACTGGGCGCCGGCTGAAAGTCCCGGGATGGCCAGGGACAGTGCGATCAATCCCGTGGCGGCAAGCTTACGAACCATGATTGGCATCTCCAAGAGCGTAAACGTTGCTTAGAATACCCCGATGATCGTTCCACGGCTTATCGAGCGCAAGCGCGACGGCGACAAACTTACGTCGTCCGAATGGCGCGAGCTCATTCATGCGTATTCGGCGGGCGACGTGCCGGATTATCAGATGTCGGCGCTGTTGATGGCGGTCTTCTTTCGTGGCATGACTCGTACCGAAACCGACGCGCTGACCGATGCGATGCTCAGCAGCGGCGCCAGGCTGGATCTGTCGGACATGGCCATCCCTCGGCTCGACAAGCATTCCACGGGCGGCGTGGGCGACAAGGTGTCGCTCGTGCTCGCGCCCCTGATAGCCGAGCTTGGCGTGGCGGTGCCGATGATGTCGGGGCGCGGGCTCGGTCACACGGGCGGTACGCTCGACAAGCTGGAATCGATCCCCGGATTTCGGACCGACCTGTCGCTTGCCGCCGCACGTGCGCAGCTCGACCGCATCGGCTGCGCGCTCATCGGGCAGACGGGTGAGATCGCCCCTGCGGACAGGAAGTTGTATGCGCTCCGCGACGCAACCGGAACTGTCGAGGCGATACCGCTGATCTCGGCCAGCATAATGAGCAAGAAGCTCGCAGAGGGACTGACAGGTCTGGTACTCGACATCAAGAGTGGCAGCGGTGCGTTTCTCCCCGATCTGGATCGCGAAATAGAACTCGCGAAGACGATGATCGAGCTGGGCGCCGATCGTGGCTGTCCGGTGGTCGCGCTCGTCACGGCAATGGACCGTCCGCTCGGGGACGCGTGCGGCAACGCGATGGAGGTGCGCGAGGCGATCGAGTTTCTGCGCGGCCATCCGCCCGAGGATCTCGCGGCGGTAACGTATGCGCTGGGCGCGGAGATGTTGCTGCTCGCCGGCGTCGCAACAACGCATCAGGATGCTCAGCTGCAGATGCGCGAAGCGATCAGCAGCGGCAGGGCTGCAGAGCGCTTCCGGGCCATAGTTGCGGCGCAGGGCGGCGACCCACGCGTCGTCGACGATCTATCACTGCTTCCGTCGTCGCCACTTCGTGCCGAGTTTCGTGCATCGCGCGACGGAATCGTGCAGCGCGTGGAGCCGCGTGCCATTGGTCATGGTGTGGTCGCGCTTGGCGGCGGCCGGCGCACAATGCACGACGTCGTCGATCCCGCCGTCGGCTTCGACATAATGGTGAAGCCGAACGGGACCGTTACGGAAGGCGACGTGATTGCAATCATTCACGCAGCGGACGATGCCGGCGTGGCGATCGGCCACAGCGTGCTCGACGCCGCCATCTCGATTGGTGATGCGCCAGTTGATGTCCTGCCGCTGGTGTCGCATCGAATAACGTCGGATGCTGTCGAGCAGCTTCAGTAAGCAACGTCACGGCGCTTCCTCTCTCCTTGCGGCGAAGACGGCCGCAACCGGGCTTGCCTGGAGCAGCACGTTGCGCGGTACGTCGTGCCGATCTGTGGAAAGCGACACGGCTACAGAATTCCCGTCGAGCGAGGCTTCGGGCGGAATCGGGATCGTCCAGCGCGGCCGCATGGTGCGATACACCGCGAGCTGACGATCGGCAGTCGCGACGAGATGGCCCGTGGAGTCGTGCACGATTAGGTGAGCGACACCGATGAACGCACCGTTGCCGTTCCGCGTGAGCGTCGCGCGTACGTCGATCACACCGCGTCGTGCGACGGCCTCTACCGATCCGATCGCGACTCCAGTGGAAACCATTCCCTTGCGGAAGAATACAGGGAGAACCGTCGCGGTTTCCATTGCGATGTGCAGCCGCGGCGCGGTCGTATCGGCCGTATCGATTGAAACGGGCGGTGCGTCGTCTCGCGCATGAACGGTGATGCGGGCCCAGTACTCGCCGTCGCCAAGTGTTGCTGGCGGTCGGGCGAGGAGCCGAATGGTGCGCGTTGCGCCAGGCTTCAGTACAAATCGACTGGGATATGGAATGATCCATCCGGCCGCGCTTGCGTTGTCCGGCTCGTCGTTCAACTCGACGCGTAGCTGTCCTGCGGAATCCGTGGTCGCGTAACCAAAGCGCAGATCGACGCTGAACTCCGCACGCGTTGCGTGCGGGTTCAGCACCGTTATCTCTCCGGCAGGACGGGCCGGCGTCAATACGACCATGTGCGGATCGACGCCTATTCCGGCAACCTGCGCACCGGCGAGCCTGCCGAGCGCGCACCACGCGACTCCGGTCTTGGCCGCTCGGCCACCGACGAGACGCAGCCTCACAGATCGGAATACGCGACCGTAATCTGGCCGGTGCCGGTGTAAGCCGTGGTGGGTTGGGCCGCGGAGGCCTGCACCGTCGCACCGATTCCGAAGTACAACTTCGTCGTACCGGCGAACGTCTGAAAGTGCGCGGGGATCGGGTCGCTCGTACCGGAGTTGAAGGCGACCGGTGTTCCGGTCAGCGTTGGGCTGTCGCCGAGGAGGTAGGTCCAGTTCGTGACCGGCAGATTGCTTCCGGACGGCGGATTGAGCTGCGACGGCATCGACAGCGTCACGGTGACAGCGGAGCCGCCCTCGCCGATCAGCTCGAAGCGGCCACCGGTCGCCGCGCTCGGAGCGATGGTCTTGGTAGTGGCCGTGAGCATTCGGCCGAAATCAAGTGCGTGTGTGACGATGAGCTGGAGCGGTGCGACAACCTGTGCGGTGATCGCGATCGAGCCAGACACGCTGGACTGCGCATGGGCCGGCGTTGCGATTACAGTGGCGGCGATCAACTGCGCCGCGAGCAAGTTTCGGCGAATTACTTTCTGCATTATGACACTCCTGCCGCGTCAGCGGCGAATCGGATGAGTGATACGCGCCGAGTATAGGGCGGAGGAGTGGGCGCGAGACCAAGCGGGGGTGAGCGGGCGTGGGCGATTCGTTGCTGCGGGACGCGTCGCCCGATCCTGTGAAGCACGTAACGCAAGAGCCCGGCAATCGATGGAAGATTGCCGGGCTCTTGCGTTCGTCGACTCGTGTTACATGGACGTGTGCTACACGTCCAGATTGCTCACGAACTTCGCGTTTGCCTCGATGAACTGTCTGCGCGGCTCGACGTCATCTCCCATGAGTGTCTGGAAGATCTCGTTGGCCTGTACTGCGTCCTGCATGTCGACCTTGAGCAGGGTGCGCGTGTTGGGGTCCATCGTGGTTTTCCAGAGCTGGTCGGGGTTCATCTCACCGAGTCCCTTGTAGCGCTGGATGTTGACTGACGTCTTGCCGTCGTTCCCGCCAAGGCGCGCGATGAGATCGTCGCGCTCCTTCTCGTCGTAGGCGTAGTACTCTTCCTTGCCCTTGGCGACGCGATAGAGCGGCGGCTGAGCGAGGTAGATGTAACCGGCCTCGATGAGTTCCGGCATCTGCCGGAAGAGGAAGGTCAGCAGCAGCGTGCGGATGTGCGCGCCGTCGACGTCGGCATCCACCATCAGAATGATCTTGTGGTAGCGCGTCGATTCGAGTGTGAAGTCGTCGCGGATGCCGGCTCCGATCGCCGTGATGATCGTGCGGATTTCCTCGTTGGACAGCACCTTGTCGATACGTGCCTTCTCGACATTGATGATCTTGCCGCGCAAAGGAAGGATCGCCTGGAAGTTACGGTTGCGGCCCATCTTTGCGGAGCCGCCGGCTGAATCGCCTTCGACGAGATACAGCTCGCAGAGAACTGGATCGCTGAGCGAGCAATCGGCCAGCTTGCCGGGCAGGTTGCCGACGTCGAGCGCACTCTTCTTGCGCGTGAGATCGCGTGCCTTGCGCGCAGCTTCGCGAGCGCGCGACGCGGAGAGCGCCTTCTCGATGATGATGTTCGCGACCTTCGGATGCTCGTCCAGATAGCGGTTGAGCAGGTCGTTCATCACCGACTTGACGGCGCCTTCGACTTCGGAGTTGCCGAGCTTGGTCTTGGTCTGACCCTCGAACTGTGGCTCGTGAACCTTGACGGACAGGACGGCCGTGAGACCCTCGCGCACATCGTCGCCGGAGAGGGTGGCTTCCTTGTCCTTCTTGTTGAGATTGCTGCGGCCCAGATACTGGTTGATGACGCGTGTCAGGCCGGACTTGAAGCCCGTGAGGTGAGTTCCGCCTTCATGCGTGTTGATGTTGTTGACGAAGGAGAAGACGTTCTCGTTGTAGCCGTCGTTGTACTGAAACGCGATCTCGATCCCGATGTCGTCGTGGGTAGTGTCGATGTACACGACCTCGGGATGCAGCGGCTTGGTGCGCGCGTTGAGATACCCGACCATCTCCTGCAGACCGCCGCGGGCGAGAAAGGTCTCCGCCTTCTCCTGCCCGACGCGCTCATCCGTCAGCGTGATGCTGACGCCCTTGTTGAGGTACGCCAGCTCGCGCATGCGATTGGCAAGCGTGTCGTACTTGTAAACGAGATCGGTGAATATCAATTCATCCGGCTTGAACCATGTCTTGGTGCCGGTGTCGTTCTTGGGAACCGTGCCGACGACCTTGAGCTTGGTGACGGTCGTGCCGCGGTTGAAATCCATGTAATAGATCTTGCCGTCACGCTGGACCCACACCTTGAGCTGCGACGACAGCGCGTTGACGACTGAAACGCCGACTCCGTGCAGACCGCCCGAAACCTTGTAGCTGTTCTTGTCGAACTTGCCGCCGGCGTGAAGCACGGTAAGTGCGAGCTCGACACCGGGCAGACCTTCGGTGGGGTGCACGTCGACCGGAATTCCACGTCCGTCATCGACTACGGTGATCGAGTCATCCTTGTGGATCGTGACTGAGATCTCGCTCGCATGTCCGGCGAGCGCTTCGTCGATGGAGTTGTCGACGACCTCGTAGACGAGGTGGTGAAGACCAGTTGCGGATGTCGATCCGATGTACATGCCGGGCCGCTTGCGAACCGCCTCCAGCCCTTTGAGAACCTGAATGTTCTCCGCATCGTAATGCGAAGTCGTGCGATCGATCTTTTCTTTGACAGCCATTTACGCGACCAAAATTGGCGTGGGACGGCTACCGAATAAATACCGAATGCAACGGTGCCGTAGACTCTATAATATAACCGGAACGGACCCCATTGGCAAGCGTCGCGGCACGCTGTAAGCTATTGTGCGACAACAACTTGGCGCCGTCAGACCGGCCGCGCCAACTGGAACCGGAGCTTTCGGACCCGCGGGCGCGTGGGATCGGTATTCAACGCCCTTACCAGCTGCGGCTCCATGAGCTGCAACTCGGTCATCCAGGCATTTGTCCGAACGGCCACAAAGAGCGATCCGTCGGGCGTCACGAACAGCGGCTCGGTCACGGCGGCGATGTCGCGCCCAACCAGTTCGGCCCACTCCGGAACGACTGCGGACTGGACCATGCGGACGTCCAGCCCTGCTTCCTTGAGGTAGAAGCTGAGTGCGTCGGAGATCCGTTCCGGAGTGCGTTTCTTACCGGACACTCTCGCCTCCGGGTGCGACTCCAGAAGTGATCGCGCCGGCGGTTATGTGCCACCGCACCAGTCTGCTCAGGTTCGGCGGTATGTCGCCCGCGCGCGGCACGGTCAGGATCGTCTGCCCGGTCACAGCTTCCTGAAGCAACGCGAGGATGTGCGCGCTGCGACGGACGTCCAGCTCTGCGAACGGATCGTCCAGAAGCAGTAACGGATCGGTGCCAGCGTGCGCCTTGAGTGTCTCGGCCTCCAGCAATCGGAGCGTGATGGCGGCGGTGCGCTGCTGACCGCCGGAGCCAAACGTGCGCAGATCATGTCCGCCGATCTGCAATGCAACGTCGTCCCGATGCGGCCCGGCGTGCGTCAATCCCCGGCGAATATCCAGCGTGCGCTTGCGAGCGAGCGTGTCGCTCAATTCGTCCGCAGCGTCTCGCGGATTCGCGATCGACGTCACGTAGCGCATGGTCATTGGCTCGGGTTCGCCGATCGCGGCGGTGAGTCGCGTGTACTCGCGCTCATGCTGATCCATCCACGCGATTCGCTCAGCCAGTAGCACTGCGCCGCTCGCGGCAAGTGCTGGCTCCCATGCAGCGACGCTTTCATCGGACTGGACTCCGCGCGCAACTCCGCGCAACGCGGCGTTGCGTTGCGTGAGCGCCGCACGGTACTGCTGCAGCGCGTTGAGGTAGCGTGGCGAAGTGAGCGCGAGCGCGACGTCCAGAAATCGCCGTCGCTCGCTTGGCGATCCGCTCACGAGCGCGACATCGCGCGGCGATATCACGACGGCCGGAAGCGAGCCGAGCGCGGCACTCAGGCGCTTCACCTCCGCGCCGTCGGCGGTCACGCGCTTTCGTCCGCGACCGAACGCGGCGGAGATCTCGTGCTCACCGTTGGTTGCAACTGTTGCGTGCAGATGAAACGCGCTTGCGCCGAAGCGCACCAGATCCGCGTCGCGCGCGCCGCGAACCGAGCGGAGAAGCTGGAAGTAGTAGATCGCTTCCAGGATGTTTGTCTTGCCCTGGCCATTGTCGCCGATGATGACCACACCCTCGGCTGGAAACGCGAGCTCCGCACGTACGACGTTGCGGAAGTCACGGATCGAGAGACCATCGAGAAGCGCCATTGGTATGTGGCCAGCCGTCAGGGCGACGCTTCCGCGTCTCCGTCAGCGTCCGTTGAAGCCCGGCGTGCGCTTCTCGAGAAATGCCGACATTCCTTCCTTCATGTCGTCAGTTGCGGCGAGCAAGCCGAAATGATTCGCCTCGAGCGTCAGGCCTTCGTCGAGAGTCATACCGAGTCCACGGTCCACGGCTTCGATGCTGAGCGCGACCGCGAGGGGCGCGTTCTGCATGATCTGCTTCAACATTATCTGCGCGGCTCCGATCAGCTCCGCAGCGTGCACGACACGGTTCACGAGTCCGATGCGGAGCGCTTCCTCGGCGTCGATCATCTCGCCCGTCATGAGCAGCTGCAGCGCGCGTCCCTTGCCGACGAGGCGCGGGAGCCGCTGCGTGCCACCGTAACCGGGAAGGATGCCGAGCTTCACTTCCGGCTGGCCGAACTTGGCGTGCTCCGATGCGATGCGCACATGGCAGGCCATGGCGAGTTCGCATCCGCCGCCCAGTGCGAATCCGTTGACCGCCGCGATGACTGGTTTGGGGCACATCTCGTAGCGGCGAAAAACTTCCTGGCCGGCGCGAGAACGGCCTTTCGCCACGAATGGCGATTGCCCCTGCAGCTCGCTGATATCTGCACCGGCGATGAACGCGCGTCCGGCGCCGGTGAGAATCACGCCGCCAACGTCCTGTCGTACTCGCGCGTCGTCGATCGCCGCGCCGAGCTCGGCGATCGTAGCGGAGTTGAGCGCGTTGAGCTTGTCGGGGCGGTTGACCGTGATCGTGGCGATCCGGTCCGCGACTTCAAAGGTGATAAAGTCATAGGAAGACATGCGCTGAATATAAGCGCCGCCGGACCGCCGGTTCCGGAAGGCAGCCTTCTTGCTTGGATCGCCGGACATGCGCCAAACCTGGCTCTCGAGAACCGGCAGGAAGCGCGGCCGTTTCAGCTACGTGACGTCGTCGGGGAAGGCGGTGAGTGCTGCACGCGCCGCGCAGATCGACGCGCTGGCGATCCCGCCCGCGTGGACCGACGTTCACATCGCGGCGAGCGAACGCGCCGCGATTCAGGCGTGGGGTTTCGACGCTCGCGGTCGCAAGCAGTACCGCTATCATCCGAACGCGGTGAAGCGTGGCCAGCGACGGAAGTATTATCGCGTACGGCAGATGGCGCGCGATCTGCCGGCGATTCGACGGCGCGTGTCGGAAGATTTCCGGCGCAGGGATTTCTCTCCCGAGAAAGTCCATGCGGCGCTGATCCTGTTGCTCGCGGACGGCTTCTTTCGAATCGGGAATGATAGATACGCGAAGGAGAACGGCACGTTTGGACTGACGACGCTCAGCAAGTCACATGTCGCGGTGGATGGCGACAGAATCAGCTTCGACTATGTAGGCAAGCGATCGATCAGACATCGCAAGACGGTGGTGAATCGGGATCTTGCGCGGTTCGTAGAGTCGCTGCTGACGGTTCCCGGACGGCGGCTGTTTCGATATCAGGACGGTGACCGCACATGGCACAACGTGGAGTCCGGCGAGGTGAACGATTACCTCCAGGAGATTGCGGGATTTCCATACAGCGCCAAGGACTTCAGGACATGGGGTGGCACTTTGCGCGCGGCAACGGTGCTTGGGGATATTGGCGCCGCAGAATCGGAGCGCGAAGCGAAGAAGAACGTTGCGACCGCGATCAGGCTCGTCGCGGCCGAGCTCGGTAATACGCCGACCATCTGCAGAGAATCGTACGTGCATCCGGTGGTCATCGAGCGATACGTGGATCACGGTGATACAATACGATTACCGGCATCCACCAATCATCGGCCTGCGCGCGGTTCATGGACGCCGGAAGAGAGCGCGCTGATTCAGTTTCTGGACGAACATTTTCCGGACCGTCGTCAACGGAGACGCAGCGGTTCGGGGTAGAGGTGTATTTCGCGAATGTCTGGTGGGTTGCTCGAGCGTGACGCAGGGCTCGATCTCGAACGAGCGTTGGAGCGGCACTGCGCCGCGTTGAGTGCGTGCCGCGCGTGCGGCGACAGGGTTGCAGGCGCGATTCCCATACTGTCGACGGCGCGCCGCCCGCGCGCGATGCTGGTGGGGCAGGCGCCCGGGCAGGTCGAGATAACAGGTCAGCGGCCGTTCGCAGGGCGGGCTGGCAAGACTCTGTTCAGGTGGCTGGCGCAGGCGGGTCTCAGTGAAGAGGAGGCTCGCGAGCAGATCTACATCGCCGCAATCACACGTTGCTATCCCGGTGCGAGCGAAAGCGGTCGCGGCGACCGCGTGCCGTCGGCAGCAGAGCAGGAGTTGTGCAGCCACTGGCTGGATGCGGAGCTTGCGCTGATCAGGCCCGCTGTGGTCATCCCCGTTGGGCGCCTCGCAATCGACCGATTTCTCCCCCGCGCGCCGCTCGATCTTCTGATCGGTCGAGAGCACGTTTGTGAGCTAAACGGGCGGGAGACCACTGTAATTCCCTTACCGCATCCATCCGGCGCAAGCAGCTGGGTCCACGGCGCGGGGCACAAGGCACTGCTGGACGAGGCCCTTGCGCTGGCACGGCGCCGCCTGCGCCCGCAATAACCTGACAAACATCTTACCCAGCGACGACGGCAATCGGGTTAAATAAATAAGTCAAGGAAAACCTGCACTTATTTAGAGATCGGCATCCGGCAACCCCTCTGCGAGGCGGGCTGGAGGTCGGTCAAGAACCGAAAAGGAGCCGAGGCATGTTGTCAGGATCGTGGATCGAGTGCGCACTGGAGAAGGGTCGGCGGAGTGCGCGCGATCGGTTCCAGTCGTGGATGCTGCTCTTCCTTATAATCGGGTCGGTTGTGTCCGTCGTCGGGTGCAACAGCGATCGCAATCCCGTGGAGCCGCCGCCATCGCCGCAGCTGATTGCGAGCGGAAAGCAGATCTTCAGGTTCGACACGTTTGGTGACGAGAAGTTCTGGACGGACACGCTGCACATGGAGCGCGTGATCCAGGCAGCCGTCGATCCCACGACAGCGCTGTCGGTAGGGCTCAAGGTGGACATGGATACGCTTCCTGCTGCGCTCGTGCAGGCGATTCAGGCTGGTCAGGTCGACCTGAAGAGTCCGGCGACGACCGTCGCGCTCATCAAGCTCGGCGCCGTGGTGGGAGTGCGCGGGACGGTGGTGACTGTGAACGGACGTGACTCTCTGACACGGGTCGGTATCACCTGCGCGCTGTGTCACTCGACCGTGGACAACGCATTTGCTCCAGGGATCGGGCACAGGTTGGACGGGTGGCCCAACCGCGACCTGAATCCAGGGGCGATCATCGCTCTCTCGGGCGCGCTTACGCCGGCGCAGAAGGCCGTGTACAACTCGTGGGGAGCGGGGAAGTACGATCCGCGTTACAACTTCGACGGCAAGAATGGGCCGACCGTCATACCGCCGGCGTACGGACTGGCGGGGCTGCATTCGGTGACATTTACGGGTGACGGGACTGATCTGGAATACTGGAACCGGTACGTCGCGGTCACCCAGATGCACGGGCAAGGCAATTTTTCGGAGCCGCGTCTTGGAATCAACGTGCAGCAGCCGGCGCCCAATCTGGTCGAGCCGAAGCTTCCAGCTTTGCAGGCGTACCAGTTGAGCCTGAACGCTCCTGCGGCGCCGGCCGGGTCGTTCGATGCGACTGCGGCCGCGCGCGGGCAGGTGGTATTCGCGGGGCCCGGCAAGTGCGCGCAGTGCCACGTTGGGCAGGAATTCACCGACGGCAACAGTCGTCTGCACGCTCTGTCCGAGATACCGACCGATCCGGCGTACGCCTTGCGGACGGCAACCAAGCAGTGGAGGACCTCGCCACTCAAGGGAGTGTGGCAGCATCCGCCGTATTTTCACGACGGGAGCGCGGCGACACTGGCGGACGTGGTGGAGCGGTACAATTCCAAGCTGGCGCTGAACCTCACCGCCCAGCAGAAGGCCGATCTCGTGGAGTATCTCAAGTCGTTATGACCGTTGATGGGGCGCGCCGCGGTTGCCAGAGCGCTGTGCAGGATCCTGGACGGCGCCGCCCGGATAGCGAGGGCCGGTCGGTGCCGCTGGTCACCTCCTGTTTACGCCGCAGGCGCTCCATTTGCGCCGGTGACAGACGATATATTTCCCTGCTGTGAAAGCGAGCACCAAATTCCTGACTGGCGGTGCGCTGATACTCGGCGTGGCCGGATATCTGATGGCGAACTCCATCAGTAAGACGGCGACGTATTATCTCACGCCGACGGAGCTTTCGAGCAAGGTTGCGACCGATCCCACGTTCTACAACACGGGTGTCAAGGTTGGCGCGCGTGTTGTGAGCGGCTCGATCGTGCGGCAGCCAGGCGGTCGCGAGACGTCGTTCCGAATGACCGACGGGACGCACACGTACAACGTGGATTATCGTGGCATCACGCCGGATACATTCACCGACAGCGTGGACGTAGTGGTGGAGGGTCGCCTCGGGCGCGACCAGGTATTTCATGCGACGACGCTTCTCGCCAAGTGTGCCTCGCGGTATGAGAACGCGCCGGATCGTCCAGCGCGCACTCAGACGTGACGACAGCGCGGCCATGACCGCGCTCAACTTCTCCTTACAATGATTCTCGTTGGTGAGCTGTCGCTGTGGGTCGCCTTGTTGATGGCGGTCTGGACGGCGACCGTGTCTTTTGCCGGCGGCTCGCTCAAGCGCCAGGATCTTATCGCGAGTGCGGAGCGCGGAACTTACGCGACGTTCGCGATGGTGGTTCTTGCTTCGGCCGGGTTGTGGACGGCGATCTTCACCCACGACTTCTCCTTCAAGTACGTAGCGTCGTACACCAGCGCGAATCTACCGAAAGCCTATCTGTTCACCGCCTTCTGGGGCGGGCAGGCGGGCTCGATGTTGTTCTGGGTTCTCATCCTCACCTTCTTCTCGTCGCTTGCAGTGCTGACGAGTCGCAGCCGCAATCGCGAGCTGATGCCTTACGTGATCGGCACGCTCGCGGTGATCGCGATCTTCTTCCTCGCGACGCTCTGCTTCGGATCGAATCCGTACGAGCGGCTCGACTGGCTACCGGTCGATGGGCGCGGAATGAATCCGCAGCTCCAGAATCCGGGAATGGCGATCCATCCGCCGAATCTCTATCTCGGTTACGTCGGCACCAGCATTCCATTCGCATTCGCGATCGCGGCGCTGGTTACTCGCCGACTCGACGCGGAGTGGCTGGTCGCGGTGCGGCGCTGGGCGCTGGTCAGCTGGTTCTTCAACACGACGGGCATCGTGCTTGGCATGTGGTGGGCGTATGTCGAGCTCGGCTGGGGCGGCTACTGGGCCTGGGATCCGGTCGAAAATGCAAGCCTGCTCCCGTGGCTCACGACGACTGCCTTTCTGCATTCGGTGATGGTGCAGGAAAAGCGCGGCATGCTGCGCAAGTGGAACGTGACGCTGGTCATTTGCTCCTTCCTGCTGTCGATCTTCGGCACGTTCATCACTCGCAGCGGAGTGATATCGAGCGTTCACTCGTTCGCTCAGTCGCCGGTTGGCAACTGGTTCGCCGGATTCCTCGGCGTCGCGATCATCGTGAGCGTGTATCTCGTCACCACGCGTCTCAAGGACCTCAAGGCCAACGCTGTGCTCGAGAGCATGGTGAGCCGAGAGGCGGCGTTCCTGTACAACAATCTCGTACTGGTTGGAATCGCGTTTTCCGTTTTGTGGGGAACGCTCTTTCCGATTCTCACCGAAGCGGTACGCGGCACCAAGATCACGGTCGGTCCGCCGTTCTTCAATGCGGTCAACGTTCCGCTGGGACTGCTGTTGCTGCTGCTGACCGGAATCGGTCCGCTGATTGCGTGGCGTCGTGCGTCGGTTGCGAACCTGCGGCGGCAGTTCACGTTTCCCGCGTCGGCGCTCGTGATCGTACCGGCGCTGTTGTTCGCAGCTGGCATGCGAAGCATGTCCGCGATCATCGCATACGCATTCGCTGGCTTCGTCGCGGCGACCATTCTGCAGGAATTCTACAAGGGCGTTGGCGCGCGCCATTCGATGTACGACGAAGCGCTACCGATTGCATTCGTGCATCTGATCGCGCGGAATCGCCGGCGTTATGGCGGCTACATCGTGCATGCGGGCGTGGTGATCATCTTCTGCGCGTTTGCCGGACTCGCGTTCAAGACGGAGCACGATCTCACAATTTCTGCTGGCGACACCAAGACGCTGGTCGATCCGTTCGGGCACACGTGGACGTTCACCAGCCAGGGTGTGTCGCGCTACGACGTTCTGAATCGCGAAGTAACGGCGATAGCGCTCGAGACGAAACGCGACGGCAAGCGGATGGGCGTCATCACGAGTGAGAAGCGGCAGTACTTCTCCGGCAACGACCCGAACAATCGCGTTCCGACGTTCGAGCCGGCGACGGCGGTGGGAATCAAGGGCTCGTTCAGGCAGGACGTGTACGTGACGCTGGCCGGTGTGACTGGCCAGGATACGGGCGAGATACGAATCACGTTCAACCCGCTGGTGCGCTGGGTATGGCTCGGCGGAATGTGCATGGCGATCGGCGGTCTGATCGTGATGTGGCCGCAGGCAGAGCGCAGGAGAAAGCAGGGCGGATACGTGACGACGCTGCGTCCGGACGCGATACCGGTGGAAAGCGCATGACGATGGGACGCAGACAGTTTCTGCTTTCTGTCGCGAGCAGTCTGGCTGTCGCGCGCGTAGCGGGTGCGCAGGGATCTGCGAATTCGATGGACATGGACATGAGCGCCGCCACGTACAAGCCGGTGCGACTGCCCGCGAAGCCGAACGCCACTCCGCTGCTGAGCGACGCGCAACGGGACGACCTCGAACACCACATTCACTGCCAGTGCGGCTGCAATCTCGACATCTATACTTGCAGGACAACTGATTTCACGTGTCCTGTCTCGCCGTCGATGCACGTGGACGTGATGGGACTGGTCGGGGGCGGGTACGGTGCGCAGGAGATCCTGGCTGCGTTTCGCGCCGTGTACGGCGAGCGGGTGCTGATGGCGCCGGCCAAGGAAGGCTTCAACTGGCTTGGCTACCTGGCTCCATTCGTGACGCTCGGCGCTGGCAGCGTGCTGGTGTTTGCGCTGTTGAAGCACTGGAGCAGGCCGGAGGCAGAGCCGAACATCCCGGAGGATACGGTTCATGCCACGCCGGAAGAGCTTGCGCGGTTGCACGAAGTAATGAGGGACGACGCATGATTGCGATGATCGTTGGAACCGGGCTTGCCATCGTGGCGCTCTGTTTCGTGTTGTATCCACTATTCCGGGAACCGCTCGGGATGAAGTCGGTGCCGCGCGTGGTGACACGAAGCACCGGCGTCACGACGGCGGTCGACGCACTGCGCGAGATCGAATTCGACCACGTTACCGGAAAGCTTTCGGATACCGACTACGCGGAGCTCAAGTCGTCGTACACGCAGAGTGCCGTGGCAGCGATGCGGACGGGCGAACCCGCGCCGGCGAGTGAAGTGGTCTGCGCGCGCTGCGGGCCGCGTCCGGAGAGTGACGCGGCTTACTGTTCCGAGTGCGGGAACGTTCTGGCGGCCTGACAGGGTGTTCTATCAGACGCTGTCGATGGTCGGCGCCGCGTTCCTGCTCATCGGATTCGTGTCCCTGCAGGCGGGCAAGATGCGAAACGACGGCGCGGCATTCAATGTGCTCAATTTTGTTGGATCGGGGCTGCTCGCCTGGGTCGCGATCCATGACCGGCGCGCCGGGTTCATCATCCTCGAAGTGGTGTGGGCGTTAGCCTCCCTGCCGCCATTGTTTCGCGCGTTCCTTGGCAAGACCATCGAGGGAAAGACGTTGTAGGCATCGATCCGGAGGTTCAGATGCACTGGTCGCCCGTGCGGATCTCAAAAGGCTCAGCTGTAATGCTGCCTGCGCTCCTGATCCTGAGCGCGTCGCCGGCGTTTACCCGCAACGCTGCAGCGCAGGGCACCATCACCGGCACCGTGCGTGACTCGCTCGGTGTTGGAATCAACGGAGCGAAAGTCTCCGTGGCCGGCACAGCGCTCAACGCCGAGAGCGACGATTCCGGCCGGTTCACCCTCCAGGCAGTCCCTCCCGGACCTGGATCGTTGCACCTTCGGCGCCTGGGCTTCTCACCGGTGTCGATCGATGTTGTCGTCACGAGCCGAACGACCACACACGTCGACGTCACGCTCAAGGAAGTGCCGCACGAACTCAGAGCGGTGGTCGTCCGCGCAAAACTTCCGCGCCACTACGAAGGTTATCTGGCGGGATTCTACGAGCGACGAGATCAAGGCTTCGGGCACTTCATCACGGCTGACGAAATTGCGGAACGTTCGCCGATGAAGATCACAGACATGCTCCGCATGGTTCCGGGAATTCAGGTCACTGCAACCAATCCGGACGAGTCTCATGTTCGCATTCGCGGCAATAGCTGCTGGCCGTCGGTCTGGATCGATGGCACGCCGGCCAACTCGGCGGAATTCGATCTGGACTGGGTGACGCCGAGCGATATCGTCGGAATCGAGATCTACTCGAGCATTGCTACCGTTCCGCCGCAGTTCGTCGATCGGCTTGGTCCCATACTCTGCGGCACCATCGTTGTATGGACCCGCCAGGGCGAGCCAAGAAAGAAGAGATCGCTCACCGCGGCGGAACTCGCCGACCTTGTGGATCGTCTCAAGGTATACACCGCCGATCAGGTGGACATACCCGCGCGAGCGGACTCGTCAGCTCCTGTCACGCCCTGGTATCCCGATCCGCTCTACAGGGAGCGCATCCCCGGGCGAGTCCTGGCGGAGTTCGTGGTCGACACTACTGGGCGCCCCGAGCCTGAAACGATTGGCATCGTCTCATCGACCGATCCTCGGTTCGCGGCCTCTGTAATCCGGGCGCTTTCGGAAGCCCGGTTCATTCCCGCGCGCCTGCGCGGCCATCCCGTTCGGCAGCTGGTTCAGCAGCCGTTCACATTCGTCGGGCCCGCGCTATAGCTCCAGTGCGCTCAACCGTCGCACCGCCAGGTGGATCGGTGCAAGAGTTGCCGTCAGGCATAACGCCGCGGCGGCCGAGAAGGCGATTATCATCTCGGTCGGGTCGATCGGACTCCCGAACGATCGCGCCAGGAGATACGTGTATACCGGCCGCGCCTCGAGCACGATCACGGCACCGATGAGCGAAATGGCGGTCATCATGAAAATGAGACCGCCGAACGATGTAGGAATCTGAGCCGCGTTCTCAGTTTCGAACTGAGGGAACATGGTTCCGGCGCCGATCGCGAGACCGGATATTGCGAAGGTAAGCAGCGTGATCGTACCGATCGAGACCGCGGTCATGAACTCGCTCACCTCGAGCAGCACGTCGGTTGTGAAGACTATCGCGAGCGCCAACGCGAGAAGTGGCATCGTACCCACCCAGAACTTCGCCCACAGCAGATCGCGCATCGAGAGTGGGCTGGCCTTGAGCAGCCACCACGTGCGTCCTTCCAGGCTCACCGACGGGAAAATGAACCGCGCAGCGATCGATGCGAGCACGAATCCCGCGAGCACGAGATTCAGGAACGGAACTATGTTGGCGAGGAAGAAGGTTATTCCGTCGCCGCGCAACGGAAGAAAGCGAATGTTGAGCACGTACACGACGACTAGCACGACCAGCAGGATCAGCTGCGACCACTGCGTCGTATCGCGAAAGAACAGGCGCAGTTCCTTGAGCACCAGCTCTCGCCGCGTCGCGGGAAGTATGTTCAGCAGCATGCGCGACCGTGCGCGGCCGCGTGCGGCCGTTCTGCCGCTTCCTTCCTGTGATTTGCTGAATCCAGCGGCGTAGAGGGTGCGATGCAGTATCGCACCCATGACGACGAGCGCCGCAGCAGTCGACCACAGTAGATAGAACGGCAGCGCATCCGGCTCGTAACGCAGCCAGCCGAGCACCCCCGTCTGTACCCAGTCACTCGGGAGCCACGGCGAGGTGGGCGTGCGCAGAACTGAGAGAAAATCGACGAGGGAGCGGAAGCCCTCCGGTCGGGCGAGTCGTTCGGGACGCAGCAATCTGAACGCGAGTATGACGCCGCCAGCGGCGAGCACAGTGATCACGCTCAGAATGTCGCGTGTGCGACGCGCGGGAAAAATGTTGACAAGCAGGAGCGTGACGGCCGCACCGACAGCAGCCGGGATTATCAGAAATGGAATCACTGCTGCGATTGCAACGAGCGGATACCACCAACCTCCGTCGTAGGCGATTCCGTATGCCGTGAAGATGGGAAACGCCATCAACACGACCATCCAGCTGGAGTTCACCAGCGTCTCGATGAGTTTCGCACCATAGACGGACAGCCAGTCAACTGGCGTTCCGACGAGCAGATCCAGATCACGCGCAAGGAAGAACGTGGACAGCGCGGTGATGACGTTGGACAACAACAGAAGGCCAAAAAAGCTCACGAGCACCAGGCCGAGCAGCTTTGCCGCGAGCAGCGTGCCGATCTCGGGAACGTTCCTGAAGTACGTCAGCAGCCGGTAGGTGACGCCGAATACGCAGAGCCAGAACACTGCGCCGACACTCGACAAAAGAACTATTCGCGCGCCGCGTCCGCGCGATCCCCGTCGCGCAACGGCGCGAAGCGATTGCACTTTTGGAGACAGTACGTGCAGTAACTGCCGGACCATGATGTCGCCGTCAGACCGACAGAACTTCCAGCGCCGTACGCCCTGCCTTCTCGCCGGTCAGCCGGAGGAAGATGTCTTCAAGTCCGGAATCGTAACCGGTACTGGTGCGAAGCTCGGTCATCGTTCCCATGGCTGCGATCCTTCCGTTCTGGACGATCGCGATCCTGTCGCACAACGTCTCCGCAACTTCGAGTGTGTGTGTCGACATGACTATCGTATTACCACGATCGACGTAGGCGCGAAACAGGTCCTTGAGCAGACGTGCCGCTTTTGGATCGAGTCCGACCATCGGCTCGTCGACGACTATGACTTCGGGACGGTGAACGAACGCGCTGGCGATGATGAGCTTCTGGCGCATGCCATGACTGTAGCTTTCGACCAGCTCGTCCTTCCAGTCGACGAGATCGAAGAGCGCTAGCAGCTCTTCTCCACGCCGGTCGATTTCGTCTCCGCCCTGACCGTACAGACCGGCGACGAAGCGCAGGAATTCGGTGCCCGTCAGCTTTTCGTAGATGAATGGTCGATCCGGGATAAAGCCCAACCTGGATTTCGCCGCGACGGGGTCGGCGGCGAGACTGACACCGCCAATCGTGATGGTTCCGGCGGTAGGCTGAAGAATTCCGGCGATCATGCGCAGCGTGGTGGTCTTGCCGGCTCCATTCGGGCCGAGGAGGCCGAACAATTCACCTCGTCGCACCGAGAGATCCATTCCTGCAACAGCTGTGAAGTTGCCGTAACGCTTCGTGAGGCCTGCAAGCTGGATCAAGGTTTCGGGAGCTTCGGGTTTAGCGTGGCGATCTCGTAGGTACTGCGCGTCATCGACAGTCCGCCGGGCTCGCTCGCGGCGACGAGCCGGCCACGTGAATCCACCCAGGCAGAAATCGCACGAGACGGTGGTACGAGCTGCCACGCGCGTACAGTGTCGATGTGAGCGGCTACCCAGTTCTTTCGTGCAGTGTCGAAAACGGCGCTGTCCGCCACGCTGAATAAGGACTCTGCAGCAATGCTGAGCGTCACGGTTTCGACGCGCCGGCTGACCGGATTGTAGATGCGGGTTACGGTCGACGCCCCGATGTGCGGCGCGCGCGTGAGCATTATCGCGATCGGCGCCAGGGAGGGAAGGAGAACGCCTGAGCCTGCGGGAGGCGTTTCCCGGAGCTTAAGCGGATGCTCGATTCCGTTTATGGTGAGGGCGAAAGTATCGAGCGCGAATGCGCGGGTGAGGTGAGCGGTTGACGACGCGATAACCGATTGACTGTCGCCGGCGATGAGCGCGCGCACCCGCACCGCCCCACGAGCCGTGAAGCCGCTTGCGGTGGTATCGAGCGATGAGCTGGCCCAGCCGATTGGCTCACCGGTCTGATCGATCGTGTAGAAGTAGGTTGCCGGCTCGAGCCGGAGGACGCCCAGCGCGAGGCGGTCAGCGTCAGAGACGTCGTGGCGACGTCTGACCATCCAGGCCAGCCCGATCGCCCAGCAGAGAAGAACCGCCGCGGCAAGGACGCGGCGGTCCAGGTTCAGTTTCACGCGATCGAGAGGCCGGTCTCGTCCGCGATCCAGCTGAGGTACTTCGGCAGGCCGGCGGCGACGGGAAGGACCAGCAGCTCGGGCAGCTTGTATGGGTGGAGCGTCTCGAAAGACGCCTGAAGGGCGTCCAGGCAGGCGGACCTGGTCTTGAGCATCAGGACCACCTCGGTCTCGTCGGCGACCTTGTTGTCCCACCGGTAGATGGAGCGCGCCTTTGGGAGCATCGTCCCGCACGCGACAAGGCGCCGCTCGAGGAGGGCCCGGACGAGGGTGGCAGCGTCGTCCTCCGTCCCGACCGTCGTCAGGACTACTACTGCGTCGGAGTGTGGCATACCCGAATTTACACCGTAAGTCCGTTAGGTTTAGATGGCTATGGCAGAAGAGGCACTGATAGTTCGAGGCGCTCGCGAGCACAATCTCCGCGACGTCAATGTTACCATCCCGCGCGACAAGCTGACGGTGATCACCGGCCTGTCGGGCTCCGGCAAGTCGTCGCTGGCCTTCGATACCATCTACGCCGAGGGTCAACGGCGGTACGTGGAGTCGCTGTCCGCTTACGCACGCCAGTTCCTTGGGTTGATGGAAAAGCCCGATGTCGATTCGATCGAGGGATTGTCACCGGCGATATCGATCCAGCAGAAGACGGCGGGTCACAACCCGCGCTCTACCGTCGGGACCGTAACGGAAATCTACGATTACCTGCGTCTCCTTTACGCGCGCGCTGGCACCCCGCATTGCCCCACGTGCGGTCGTGCCGTTGAGCGTCAGAGCGCCGCACAGATCGCGGACACGATCCTTCAATGGCCGGCGGACACGCGGATCGAGATTCTCGCGCCGCTCGTGCGCGAGAGAAAGGGCGAGTTTCGTGAGCTGTTCGAGAGTGCACGGCGCCAGGGGTTCGTGCGCGCCGTCGTCGACGGCGATCTGATCGAGCTTGCGTCACCACCAAAGCTGAACAAGAAGCTGAATCACAGCGTCGCCATCGTCGTCGACCGCGTTGTCGTCAATCGCGACGACCGCGGCCGCCTGGCGGATTCGGTGGAGACGGCACTCAAGCTTTCCGACGGTCTGGTCGAAGTGAAACGTCACGACGACGATTCGTCGAACCTGTTTTCCGAGAAGTTCGGATGTCCCGATTGCGGAACGTCGCTCACTGAACTCGAGCCGCGTCAGTTCTCGTTCAACTCGCCGTTCGGTGCGTGCCCCAAGTGCGGCGGACTCGGAACTCGTCGCGAGGTGAGCGAGGATCTCATACTCGGCGACGCCAGTCTGACCATTCCGGAAGGCGTGGTTCTCCCCTGGGGTGAGCCGGACGGATATCTGCGGCGGACCATCCTTCCAGGACTCGCACGCGAGCTCAAGTTCAATCTCGATACGCCCTGGGGTGAGCTGCCGCAGAAGACGCGCGACGCACTTCTTTACGGATCGGGCGGACGCCGCGGCGGTCCGCGCTCTGCCGACATAAAGTGGGAAGGGATCATCTCCAACGTGCAACGCCGTTACGACGAGACTGAGTCGGATTCGGTGCGGCTCGATCTCGAGCAGTTCATGACCGCGCTTCCATGTACTGCGTGTGGTGGAAGACGGCTCAAGCCCGAGTCGCTCGCGGTGACGATCGCCGGCGTCAACATCGGCGACGTCGTCGAGTTGTCTGTTGGCGAAGCGGTTCACTTCTTCAATGACATCAAGGTTCGATCGGGATCGCAACCCGGGCTCGATGCCGACATCGCTGGTCCAATCCTCAAGGAAGTACGCGAGCGGCTGCGCTTTCTGGTCGACGTAGGTCTCGACTATCTGACGCTTGGCCGCGCGGCGGAATCGTTGTCCGGCGGCGAGGCGCAGCGCATTCGTCTCGCGACACAGATCGGCTCACGACTCGTTGGCGTGCTGTACATACTGGACGAGCCGTCGATCGGTCTGCATCAGCGAGACAACGCTCGCTTGCTCGCGACGCTGCGACAGCTGCGCGATCTCGGCAACACCGTGATCGTCGTGGAGCACGATGAGGAGACGATGCGCGCCGCGGATCACCTGATCGACCTCGGACCCGGCGCCGGAAAGCACGGTGGTTTCGTCATTGCCGAGGGCACGGTGGAGCAGGTAACCAACGATCGCGCGTCGGTGACTGGGCGCTACCTGCGCGGTGATTCGGTGATCGCTGTTCCGGAAAAGCGGCGCCCGCAGGATGGCGACCGGATGCTGTGCATAGAGGGTGCAACCGAGCACAATCTGCGCGACGTGACGGCGGAGATTCCGCTCGGCAATTTTGTCGCGGTGACGGGTGTGTCCGGGTCGGGCAAATCGACGCTCGTGGAAGACATTCTTCACAGCTCGCTCGCGCGTCACTTCTATCGCGCGCGCGTCATCCCCGGAAAGCACAAGCGCATCACCGGACTGGAGCACATCGACAAGGTCATCGACATCGATCAGAGTCCGATCGGGCGCACGCCGCGGTCCAATCCGGCGACCTATGTCGGACTGTTCACACCGGTGCGTGAGCTCTTCGCCGAGCTTCCGGAGGCGAAGATCCGCGGATACGGACCGGGCCGCTTCTCGTTCAACGTGAAGGGCGGTCGTTGTGAAGCATGCGAAGGCGACGGCCTCGTGAAGATCGAGATGCACTTTCTGCCTGATGTATACGTGCCGTGCGACGTGTGCAAGGGCAAGCGGTACAACCGCGAAACACTCGAGGTGCGTTTTCGCGGGCTGAGCATCGCCGACGTTCTCGAGCTGACGGTCGAAGACGCGACGGAAGTATTCGTCAACCAGCCGCGTATTCACAACAAGCTCGTCACGCTCAATGAAGTCGGACTTGGTTACATCCACCTCGGTCAGAGTGCCACCACGCTGTCTGGCGGAGAGGCGCAGCGCGTCAAGCTTGCGTCCGAGCTGTCCAAGCGTGACACGGGACGCACTTTCTACATTCTGGACGAGCCGACCACCGGTCTGCACTTCGAGGATGTGCGCATGCTGCTCAAGGTTCTGCACACGCTCGTGGATCGTGGCAACACAGTCCTCGTGATCGAGCACAATCTCGATGTCATCAAGACAGCCGATTACATCATCGATCTTGGACCCGAGGGTGGTTTGAAAGGCGGCACGATCGTGGCGAGCGGGACACCTGAGCAGGTTGCGCGTGTGGCAGCATCGCACACGGGGCAGTATCTTCGCCACATGCTTCCAGCAATGTCGCGGCGCAAGGCGGGCTGATGGTATCTCTTCTCGATATCATCGGCCCTGTAATGGTGGGGCCGTCGTCATCCCACACGGCTGGTGCGTGCCGGCTCGGATTGCTGGCGCGCGGCCTCGTGGGTGGCACTCCGCAGACGGCCCTGCTGGAGCTGCACGGATCGTTTGCCCGTACAGGCGAAGGGCACGGCACCGACAAGGCGCTCGTAGCAGGCCTGCTTGGTTTTCGCCCGGATGACGAACGAATCAGGACTGCGCTCGAGATCGCCGACGGGGAAGGGCTCCAGTACAGCTTCGAGAAGACGACGATCAGCGACGAATCGCATCCGAATACGGTGCGCATCACTGTCGCGCGCGGGCCGCGTCGCGCCGTCATGGTTGGATCATCGCTCGGCGCTGGCCGCGTGCTCGTCACGGAAATCGACGGTTATCCGGTCGATATCAGCGGCAACTTTTACAGCATCGTGATTCTCGCCGCCGATGTGAAGGGGTCGATCGCGCGCGTCACACACATTCTGTCCAACCACGACATCAACATCGCGACTCTCAAGCTCACACGTAAGCAGCGCGGCGGTGACGCATTCATCGTGATCGAGTGCGATGACAATCCAGGTGAGGACGTTCGCGACGAGATCCGCGAGCTCGCCTGGGTTCGCTGGGCCATGCGGCTGGATCGAGTCTCCGGCGGCTGAGGCAGTCGAATGTATAGATCACTCGCCGAGGCCATAAGCGACGCGGAAGCCCGCGGGGCCACGCTCACAACTGTCGCACTCGATCTGGAGTCGCAGGATCAGGGACGCAGCGTTGCGGACATCCGCAACTCGCTCGCGCGCGCACTCAACGTGATGCGTGGCGCAGTAGAAGCGGGAATGACCGGCGCGATGCGCTCCAACTCCGGGCTCGTTGGTGGCGATGCCGCGAAGCTCGTCAACAGCACCGCGGGGCCGCTGGCCGCGACGCCGTTCCACGACATCCTCATACGCGCGCTCGCAGTTCAGGAAGTGAATGCGGCCATGGGCGTAATCGTCGCTGCGCCCACAGCGGGCGGTGCTGGCGTTCTGCCCGCAGTGCTCACTGGCATAGCCAGTGCGCGCGGTATCTCCGATGAGAAACTCGTCGACGCACTTGCAACCGCCGGTCTCATCGGTGCAGTGATCGCCGAGCGAGCATCGCTGTCTGGTGCAGAGGGCGGATGTCAGGCGGAGACGGGCGCGGCTGCTGGAATGGCCGCGGGTGCAGCGACGGAGATGCTGGGCGGATCGCCGCGCCAGGCCGGCCACGCGACGGCGCTTGCGATGCAGAGCACGCTCGGCCTCATCTGCGATCCGCTTGGTGGACTCGTGGAGTTGCCGTGCGTATTCCGGAACGCTACGGGTTCCGCGATTGCGCTCGCAGCAATCGAGATGGCGCTCGCAGGAATCGAGTTCGCGATTCCGGTCGATGAGGTGATCGACGTGATGGGGCAGATCGGTCGCGAGATGGACGTACGTTATCGCGAGACGGCAGGTGGTGGCCTCGCCGCGACGCCTACAGGGCGCCGTCTCGCCAAGGAGAGGCTGTACCAGATCAAGCGGGCGTAGGTCGTGACCGAGCAACCCGCCCCTGTGTGGCAGTGGGCGCACTTCCATGAGCTCACACCGGACGATCTGTACGACATCGTCGCGCTCCGCACCGCGATCTTCATCGTCGAGCAGAACTGTCCGTACCAGGATTCCGATGGCGCAGATCGCGTATCACATCATCTGTGGACACGCGGTGCCAACGGCGAGATAGCGGCCTACCTGCGCGTAGTTCCGCCTGGCATCAAGTACGTCGAGCCGTCGCTGGGGCGGATCGCAACGGCTTCATCGGTGCGAGGAACCGGACTCGGGCGTGCACTGGTGCGGGAAGGAATCGCGCGCGCCGAGCGGCTGTACGGCGCCGTTCCGATTCGCATCGGGGCGCAGAGGTACCTGCTCCGCTTTTACGAGCAGTTGGGTTTCGTTTCGACCGGTTACGAGTACGACGAGGACGACATACCGCACACCGAAATGGTTCGTCCCGCAGGCAGATAAGCGGAGGGCCCATGCGATAACATGGGCCCTTTGAAAAGTGCTTGTGAGCTTGCGCGTTCAACCGTTCCGGCGGCGCCTCCGCACCATGGGGATGAGCCCCGCGAAGCCGGTGCCGAGGAGCGCGAGCGAAGATGGCTCTGGCACCGTTGTCGGTGGCGGGACGACCTGCCCGTTGCGCACCGAAAAGATGTACCGTCCAAGCTGGGTGCTGTTCTGGTCGTGGCTGATCAGCGCGTCGACTCCGCCATCGAGGAAGGCACCGCAGACGCCCGATCCCGTCAGCTCGGCCGAGTTGTTGGAGGCACCGGAGAGACCGTTGGAGTAGCCCGCGTGCGCGCAACTGCCTCCCAGTCCGCCCGAACCTCCGCTCGCATCGCCAGTCTCCCATTGAATCTGGTTGTAGTTGAACTCGAAATCGAAATTTCCCACACCCGTGTCGCTGCGATCAATCAGGACCAACTGGAAGATGTTCGTCTTGTCGGTGTGGCCAGCGTAGTATCCGACGCCGGGCCAGTCCACGCCAAACGCATTGTGGCCGCCGATCGAGCTCGTGCCGTACGTCATTAGTGGGCCGTTGCGTGTGTCCACGTCAGCGAAGAACGGTGCGATGATCGGTGGGACCCCGCCACCTGTGAGACCAAATGGGGTGAAGGTGGAGAGGGGATTGCTGAACGTGATGTTGCCGTTGTTGTTGACGTACGCCTGCGTGTACGTCGTGCCAAAGAAGTTGGCCGAGAATCCGAGGTTGATCAGGCCTGTAGATCCGTCGTCGTTGGCTGGAAGATTGTTCGTGGTAAAGCCTGGGTCGGTTCGGACAGCCTGAGCCCGTACCGGCGCCGAAAGCGTACACAACGCCAACGCACTGGCGCCGAGGGCCAGCTTGGAGCGCAACATGAGGGTCGACCTCCTGGGTGAGGGTGTGCAAATGCGTGACATCTTAACGGATGCCAACAAACGCGAAATCTCAGCCGATCTGTGAAGTGTTCGAGGGGTCATTAGCCTGCTCCGGAGTGGAAGGTGCGCACCGTTTATCGCGCAGCCGGAGTGAGCAATTCCAGAGCCCCGTGCCAGACCGCAATCATCGGCATGTCATTTCTCGTCAACACGTTGTCGGCCAACGGCTTAGCCAATACATCCTGTGTGTCGACAGGGGCGAAACGGGTGTCTCCGAAGCAGCCTGACTGTTGTGTCGTCGCGACGGAATCGGCTGTACCATATGGACAGAGACAACACGTCGGAGACGCAGTCCGGACGGCGCCATCCGCGCGCGGCAGAACGCCGCCCCCCGCCTCGGTTCACACAGGCAGGCTGTGCGGCAGGTTGCCAGGCGGGGCTGCCGGATCGGCCCCTGTCAGAGAGCGACTGGACCCAACCATCGGCGGCTGGCAGACCGCCAGGCAGATCGCTCATTGGTATTTGTTTATTCTTTTATCTGGTGGCCGGCGCTAGTATATAGGCAGCACAGACAGCACCGGTTCAGCCTTACCTGGCCTGGTACGTGACGACCACCCGCTCCACGAACTCCGACCAATTCTGTCCGCATGGGCATCTTTGAAAGCATAGCGCGTCTCTTTCGCGCAAACGTGAACGCCGCGATCTCGGCTGTTGAGCAGCCGGACAAGATGTTGACCCAGATCATCGCCGACATGCGGACGCAGCTCGTGCGAGCCAAGCAGCAGGTCGCCGCTGCGATCGCCGACGAGAAGCGCCTCGAAGACCAGACGATGGGCGAGCTGCGCGAGGCCGAGGAGTGGGAGCGACGCGCCATGCTCGCCGTCAAGGAAGGGCGCGACGAGCTCGCGAAGCAGGCTCTCATGCGCAGAAACGAGCACGTCTCGCGCGGTCAGCAGATGCAGATGACATGGGAGGCGCACAAGCAGGAAACCGACCGCCTCAAGAATTCGCTTCGTGATCTGAACGACAACATAGAAGAAGCAAACCGCAAGAAGACCCTGCTGCTCGCGCGGCAGCGTCGTGCCGAAGCGCAGAAGCGTATTTCGGAAACCATGTCGTCGATGTCCGACAAGTCGGCGTTCGATGCGTTCGCGCGCATGGAAGAGAAGATCGAGCAGAACGAGCGACAGATTCGCGCGAGCGTCGAGATCGATCAGGAGTTCTCGGGCGACGCGCTCAGCAATCAGTTCAAGCAACTGGAGTCGTCTGCGGGAGATGCGACCGCGGATCTGCAGCTGTCGCAGCTCAAGCAGAAGATGGGATTGGTTGGCTCTGGCCAGGCGCCGCAGTCGCGGCAGCTGGCGCCGGGTGAAGTGGCCTCTGATCCGGCGCGCGGACTTCCCGCGCCAGATGCGAGCGAGAACAAGCCGGAAACTTGAGTCCCGTCTCCGTAGGTGGAGGAAAGGCCGCCGGAACGATAACGGCGGTCACGCTCCTGATCCTCCTTCTCTGGATGTTCCAGAGAACGGTGGACGTGTTTCTGCTGCTCTTCATCGCCGTCATACTCTCGCTGTACCTTGGGGCGGTGCGCGATGCACTCGTGTCGCGCGCGCAGATGCCCGCACGTGTCGCGTTCGCGGCGAGCGTGTTCCTCACGATCGGGGTCGTGGTCGGTCTGTTCTGGCTCCTCGTGCCCGCCGTAGTCGGACAGACGCGAGAGCTCGTGGATGTCCTTCCCAGCTACATCACGAGCTGGGAGGCATCGTTCGATCGATTCGTGCTCAGCCTTCCCGGCATGAGCGGCTACTGGAAGACCGGCCAGCATCAGGTCTTGCGTGCACTGTACGATCAGATGTCGAGCTACGCGCAGGGAATGTTCTCGCGCGTGTTCTCCGTCGTCGGAATTCTGATCGACGTGTTCTCTGTCTTCGTAATGAGCATCTATCTCGCGCTGCAACCCGGTGTGTATCGCGAATGGCTCATCGCGCTGTTTCCGCCGCGACATCGCGATCTCGTGCGCGACATTCTGCGCGATATTGCGGGCTCGTTGCGTGCCTACATCGTAGGCCAGCTGACGACGATGACGGTGCTCGCGATCCTCACCGCGTTTTTCCTGTGGGTGCTCAACGTGCCGTACTGGCTCACGTTCGGCGTGTTCACGGGAATGGTCGCAATAGTTCCGTTCTTCGGCTCACTGCTCAGCACTACGTTGCCGGCGGCTTTCGTCCTCACCGGTCCCAATGGCGGAACGCGCGCGCTGCTCGTCCTCGGCGTGGGCGTCATAGTGCACCTCATCGAGGGCAATCTCGTCTCGCCACTCGTAATGTCCAAGCAGGTCGAGCTGCCGCCTGTGCTCACGATCATGGCAGTGCTCGTCGTTGGGAGCCTGCTCGGTCCGCTCGGACTCGTGGTTGCATTGCCAACTCTCGCGATGGTGATGGTAGTGGTGCGACGGATCCTCATCAACCGCATCTACGAGGGAAAGGGCTTCCGCAAGGGTGGTCGCGACCGGAAGCTCGTGCTTCGCGTACCGGTGCCGGACGGAGGGGTGCTGCTCGCCGAGGGAGGCCCCGTGGATATGGAAGCGTTCAAGACGCGGCTCAGAGCCTAGCTCCGAGCCGAACTCCGATCGAGCGCTTCACGCACCTTGCTCAGCAAGGCGCTCTGTGAAAAGGGCTTTTGAAGAAACAGCGTATCGCGCTCCAGTACACCCGTGCGCACGACCATGTCGTCGGTGTAGCCGGACATGTAGAGCACTTTCATCGCCGGTACCCGCGCCGAAAGCTTCTCGGCCAATCCGCGCCCACTCATCTCGGGAAGCACCACGTCTGTAAAGAGAAGGTCGATATCCGCCGCGTTGGCGTCCGCGATGTCCAGCGCCTCTTCTGGCGATCCCGCAGGAATCACGCGGTAACCCGCGGCGGTGAGGATACGGGTCGTGATGCGTCGGATCGCAGGATCATCTTCCACCAGCAACAACGTTTCGGAACCGGACGCCGCGCTCGTCGGAGCCGTTGGCGTGATGGTTTCCATCTCGACGTCGCTGCGCGGAAAGTAGGCCCTGAACGTCGTCCCGTGGTTCGGCTCGCTGTAAACGGCGATCGATCCTCCGTTCCTCGTCACGATCCCGTAAACGGTCGAGAGGCCGAGGCCGGTGCCCTTGCCAGGCGGCTTCGTCGTGAAAAATGGTTCGAACACGCGCGCCGCGGTTGCGGCGTCCATCCCGGTGCCGGTGTCGCTCACGGCGAGCATCACGTAGGGACCGGTCGCCGCGGTGCCGTGGATGCGTTGATACGCAGAGTCGAGTTCGACGTTGCTGATCTCCAGCGTCAACGTGCCTCCGTCCGGCATGGCGTCGCGCGCGTTGATCGCAAGGTTGAGTATTACCTGCTCGATCTCACTGGGATCCGCAACGACGTTGCCCGCATGGCGTGGAGCACGCACGACGATCTCGACGTGCTCGCCGATCAATCGGCGCAGCATCGGCTCGACACTCAGCAATGATTCCGACAGACTCAATGCCCTCGGTGCCAGAAGCTGTCCACGGCTGAACGCGAGCAATCGACGCGTCAGAGCTGCTGCTCGATCCGCGGCGGAAAGCACCTCTGCGATGTTGTGTGCGGCCTCGCTGTTCGGCTTCATCTCATCGCGCAGGATGCTTCCGTAACTCTGAATCACGGTGAGCAAGTTGTTGAAATCGTGCGCGACACCGCCCGCCAATTGTCCGACTGCTTCCATCTTCTGCGATTGCCGGTACTGCTCCTCCAGTGCGCGTCGCTCCGTCACGTCCAGCGCAATGCCGGCGGCGCGTATTGGATTGCCGTCAGCGTCGTAGAAGGCGCGCCCAACGCCGCTGATCCAGTGAATGCTTCCATCGGGCCAGACGGTGCGATACAGAAGATTCGAATCTGTGCGTTGCTGCATCGCCTTCTCGATTGCAGCCATGACCTGCTGTCGATCATCCGGATGGATCCGGTCGATGAACGCCTCCAGCGTCCCGCCATAAGCGCCTGCAGCGACGCCGTGAAGCTCCTCCTGGATGGTCGACCAGGTCGAGGCACCCGTCGCGATGTCCACTTCCCACGTTCCGACTCGCGAGGCGGCCAGCGCGAATCCCATGCGGTCTTCCGCCTCGCGCAGTGCGCGCGCGGTTGTCTGCTGGTCGCTGATGTCGCGGATGATGCCCGTGAATATGCGCGCATCGCCTTCGTTGCGAACACCGAACGAGATCTCGAGGGGAATCTCGTGGCCGTCCCGGTGCAGGCCGGTGAGTCGCTTCGCTCGCCAGTCGAGCGTCGGTGCGCCCGTCGTCACGTACCTGTCCAGGCCGGCCTTGTGAAGCGGCCGAAACGATTCGGGCATGAGGACTGCGAGATCGCGTCCGATGAGTTCATCGGGCGCGTAGCCAAAGATGTCCTTCACGGCAGCGTTCGCGAAGCGCACGCGGCTGTCGGTGTCGATCGTCACGATTGCGTCGGTCGCCGCCTCCACGACCGAGCGGTAGCGGTCCTCGCTCTCACTCTGTCGCCGCATCGATGCCTCGCGCTCGGCCACCACCGCTGCCGGGATCAGTGCGCAGAGGCTCGTCACAGTGAGATACGTGTACGTCTGCACGGCTGTGTCGATCACGGAAAGTGAATTGCCGGTGAATGGACCCAGATGCAGCGCCGCGTTCCACGTTGCAATTGCCGCAACCACCAGAGTTGCGGCCGCTGCGCCAAAGGGACCGAAGCGCAGACCGGCCCAGAGAAGCAGCGGAAACGTGGCGAATGGTCCGGGTCCCGTCGCCCATGAGTATCCGGGGCCGAGCGTGATCTGAGAGATGACTGCGAGTGCGGCAAACACGAGCACTGCCTCGACGGCGGATCGAGTTTTGAATCGCGGGTGTCTCGCCGCCAGAAACCCCGTGATCACTACCGGGGCCACTATCAGCATTCCGAGACCGTCGCCGATCCACCAGAAGAACCATGCGTGCAGCAAGGCTGAGTGGAATCGTTGGTGCATCGCTATCGCGCCGAGGATCGCGGTCGCTGCGTTGCTGAGAACGACGGCGCCAAAGACCAGCACACCCACGTCACGGAGACTCGAAAGTGTTATGCGGTGCCGCAGCCGCCAGCTCACCAGCAGAGTCGCCGCGAGGGTCTCGCCGACATTGGCGACAGCGGCGCCAGCCGCGAACGCGACGCCGTAGCCGGATCGAGTGTCCGAGACGACGCTTCCGATGAGTCCCCCGACAAGGATTGCGGGCCAGTCGCGCCGTTCGCTCGAGAGCATCAGTCCCAGCATGACTCCGCTGGCGGGCCACAGCATGACCGCGCCGCCGGGAATCGCAAAGCGGTAGCCGAGGCGCGCACCAGCGTAGTAGCCCAGCGCGGCGAGCGCCGCGACAAGTGCTGTGCGGACGCGAGCCCGCGTGTTGAATTCTCCGGGTTCGCTCAATCGCCTGGCTGGTGAAATCTGCTCATTCGACCGTCGGTGTTGACGAGATCACCGCGGCGGGACCGGCACAGTAGCCATCGAGTCGCTGCAGGCGGCATCACGGGGATTGCGGCATTGATCGTGGCTGGCGCAATCCGCGATCACAGGATTGCGTGCGGGCGCTCCGGTTCAGCTTGCTTGACGGACGAGAGCGGCGTTCGCAACATCGCGGCCTCTAGGCTGCGTACTTACCTTTGTACGATGCCTCAGGTTCGCCTCTACAACACGATGACGCAGTCGGTCGAGCCATTCGCGCCCGCGGACGGCAGGACGGTGCGCATGTATACGTGTGGCCCGACAGTGTACAATCCGGCGCACGTTGGAAACTTCAGGACGTTTCTGTTCGAGGATCTGATGCGACGCGTGCTTCGACTGGCCGGATGGCAGGTCGATCAGGTGATGAATCTCACCGACGTCGACGACAAGATCATTCGTCGCGCGTCGGAGGCCGGTGTCACGATCGGTGAGATCACGGGGCCCGTCACCGAACGGTTTCACGCCGATCGGCACTATCTGAGGATCGAGGACGCTGAGCGCTACCCTCGCGCCACTGAAAGCATTCCGGAGATGATTGCTCTGGTGGAGCGACTGGTCGCGCGAGGGGTGGCATATCAGGCCGACGATGGATCGGTGTACTTCGCGATCGACAAGTTTCCCGCGTACGGCAAGTTGTCGCGGCTGGACAAGCGCGAGATTCAGAGCGGCGCACGCGTGGCGCAGGACGACTACGCCAAGGAGAACGCGCAGGACTTCGCGCTGTGGAAGGCGGCGAAGCCCGAGGACGAGGCCTCCGGTGCCGCCTGGGACTCGCCATGGGGCCGCGGCCGTCCCGGCTGGCATCTGGAGTGCTCCGCGATGGCAATGCGGTTTCTCGGAGAGACGCTGGACATTCATTGCGGCGGGATCGACCTCGTCTTTCCGCACCACGAGGATGAAATCGCGCAGTCGGAGGCTGCGACCGGCCATGAATTCTCGCGCTTCTGGTGCCATGGCCAGTTTCTTCTCACCGACGGCGCCAAGATGGCAAAGCGGGTGGGGAATGTCGCGACGGTCGCGGACATGCGGGAGCAGGGTGTGTCGGGGGCGGCCTTCCGGCACTTCACCTTCTCCACGCACTATCGCAAGCAGCTCAACCTGTCGCCGGAGGCGCTCGAAGCGTCGCTCGAGGGTGTGCGTCGAGTTGGCGACTTCGCGGAGCGGTTGGGAGGGGCGACGGGCGGGACCCCCGAGCTCGCTGCTGCCGCGGCAGACCTGGAGAGCGAGGCGAAAGCCGCGTTGTTCGACGATCTCAACGCGCCGGAGGCGATGGGTGCGCTGTTCAGGTTCATCAGACGTGCAAATTCGGAGCTGGACAGATCCGGGACCGATGTGGCGGCCCTCGAACGAGCAAGGGAGGCATTTGCGCTCGTGAACGGGGTTCTCGACATAGTCCCTGACCGGGTGGAGGGCGATGCCGAGCTGGCTGCGTACGTGGAAGGGCGGCTCGCGGACCGTCGGGCGGCGCGCGCCAGGCGGGATTTTGCCACGAGCGATGCAATTCGGGACGAGCTGACGAACCGAGGGATCGCGATCGAGGATGGGCCGCAGGGCACTCGTTGGAAAAAGCTGTTGTAGCCGTTGACTCTTGCCCCGGAAACAGGGTATTTTTCCAGGCTTGCGTGGAAACGCGTTGCTGACGTAGCTCAATTGGCGGAGCAGTCGATTTGTAATCGACAGGTTACCGGTTCGATTCCGGTCGTCAGCTCTGCGGGAAAGGGGGGTTACATGCGGCACACGGTGGTCGCGCAGGACTCAGGTGGGGTACCCAAGCGGCCAACGGGAGCAGACTGTAAATCTGCCGGCTAACGCCTTCGAAGGTTCGAATCCTTCCCCCACCATTGTTCGATCATTGTTCAGCACTGTCGCGGGAGTAGCTCAGTTGGTAGAGCGCTAGCCTTCCAAGCTTGATGTCGCGGGTTCGAGTCCCGTCTCCCGCTTGTTCGGGACGGATATTGAGATCCGTCCATCGTTGGGAAAGGGTGGCCACAGGGGCTGGCCGTACGAGGTTGTTTGTGAAGTTGTTGGCGAAGGAGAATGTGGGGATGGGCCGCGTGCCCATCCAGTTGGACGAATCGCTCGTGTAGCTCAGTTGGTAGAGCACACCCTTGGTAAGGGTGAGGTCACCGGTTCAATCCCGGTCGCGAGCTTTCGGCGGTATCGAATAAACGACGTAAATGGCAGGGGCGACCTGTGGGTCGCCCCAACGGCGAACAAAACCAGGATAGGGGCGACGCATGCGTCGCCCTAACGACGAACGAAACCAGGATAGGGGCGACGCATGCGTCGCCCCAACGGCGAACGAAACCAGGGCAGGGGCGACGCATGCGTCGCCCCAACAACGAACCGAACAACGGGAATCAAG
>Ga0207678_10000120_pt1 | contig 65114 bp, 74 predicted proteins | sample KBSC63metaG_FD_184319 | JGI IMG/M metagenome (GOLD analysis project Ga0207678, IMG submission 184319) | Corn rhizosphere microbial communities from Kellogg Biological Station, Michigan, USA - KBS C6-3 metaG (SPAdes) (version 2) | ecosystem: Host-associated > Plants > Roots > Rhizosphere > Soil ... | reverse complement strand
CTCTACGTAAGAGAGGTCTTACATATTTCGAACGAGAGATGTGATCCGGGTCATGGGCGGCAAGTACCACCACGGCGACCTCCGCGGCGAGCTCGTGCGCGTATCCCTGGACCTGATCGCGGAGCAGGGGCTGGCCGGCTTCTCGGTCGCCGAGGTCGCGCGCCGGGCGAAGGTGAGCCCCGGCGCGCCCTACCGGCACTTCCCCACCCGGGAGAGCCTGCTGGCCGAGGTGGCGGGCAACATCGCCTGCCAGCTCGCCGACCGCGTCACCGCGGCGGCCGGCGAACACGAAGACCCGGTGGACGCCCTGGCCGCGGCGGCGGGCGCGTACACGCGGTACGTGATCGAGCGCCGGGCCGGGATGAACATCCTCTACGCCGACGGCCTCCACGGCCCGGAGCACACCGGCCTGCACGAGCAAACCCGACGGCTGACCGACGAGTTCCTGCTGCGCTGCCTGCTGGTCGCCCCGGACCCGGCGACCGCACTGGAGCTGATGGAGCAGCTGTTCACCCAGGCCCACGGCTACGGCACGTTCCAGCTCGACGGCGTCTTCGTGAAGCACGGGTATTCGGTGGACCTGGTGGTGAAGAAGTCCACCGAGGCCGCGCGGATCGTGATCGCGGGCCGGACTGTCGGTGGTGCGCGCTAGCTTGGGCGCATGGGGATCATCGACTCACACAAGGCACTGCGCGAAGTGATCGGCGAAGCGGCCGAGCTGACGCAGCAGAAGGTCATCGACCGGATCGACGAGCACGCGCGCACCCTGATCGCGCACTCGCCGTTCGTACTGCTGGCGACGTCGGCGCCGGACGGCAGCTGTGACGTCTCCCCGCGCGGCGGCCCGGCGGGCTCGGTGCTGGTGCTCGACGAGAAGACGCTGGTGCTCGCGGACCGCCCGGGCAACAAGCTGATCGACAGCTTCCGCAACATCGTCGACAACCCGCACGCCGGGCTGTTGTTCCTGGTGCCGGGCATGAACGAGACGCTGCGGGTCAACGGCCGCGCGCAGCTGGTGTCGGACGCGCCGTTCTTCGACTCGCTGGTCGTGCAGGGGAAGCGGCCTCGGCTGGCAGTGGTCGTCGAGGTCGAAGAGCTCTACATGCACTGCGCGAAGGCGTTCCTGCGATCGTCGCTGTGGAAGCCGGAGACGTGGCCGGACCGCTCGACGCTGCCGTCGATGGGCACGATCATGCGCGACCAGATGTCCCTGCCGATCGCGGCCGAAGAGCTGGACGCGCGCCTCGACCACCGGGCGGCGACGGAGCAATACTGATCGGATGCTGTGCGTCCTCGACGTCAACGAGACCCTGCTCGACCTGGCCGCGCTGGACGCCACCATCGGCGGCCCCGAGGTGCGGCGCGAGTGGTTCGGGCTGGCCATCCACACCGTCCTGACCGTGACGGCGACCGGCGGCTACCGCGACTTCACGGGCATCGCCGGTGACGCCGCGATCGAGGTCGCGGCGCGGCACGGGCGCGAGCCGGACCTCGGCGCGATCGCCGCGGGGTTGCGCAGCCTGCCCGCCCATCCGGACGTCGCAGCGGGGCTGGCGAAGCTCCGCGAACAGGGCCACACCCTCGTCGCACTGACGAACTCGCCGCTCGCCACCGCCGAGGCGCAGCTGCAGAACGCCGGGCTGGCGTCGCTGCTCGACCGGATCTTCTCGGCCGAGCAGGTCGGCAGGCTCAAGCCCGCGCCGGAGCCGTACCGGCAGGTCACGGCCGCCTATCCCGGCGAGCGGGCGGTCATGGTCGCGGCGCACGACTGGGACATCGCGGGCGCCCAGGCGGCGGGACTCGAGACGGCGTTGCTCACCCGTCCCGGCGTCCACGCACTGCCCGGCTCGCCCGCGCCCACCTACACCGCGTCGACCCTGCCGGAGCTGGCCGCGCTCCTCTGATCAGTCGGCGATGCGGACCAGCATCTTGCCGGTGTTGGCGCCCGACAGCAGGCCGAGGAACGCCTCCGGCGCGTTGCGGATGCCGTCCACGAAGGTCTCCGAGTACTTGATCTCGCCGGAGCTCACCAGCGGAGCGACCTCGGTGACGAACTGCTGCTGCAGGTGCCAGTGGTCGATCACCAGCAGGCCGCGGATGGTGAGCCGCTTGGCGATGACCTGCGCGAGGTTGCGCGGCGCCGGCGTCGGCTCGGTGGCGTTGTACGTCGAGATCATCCCGCAGATCGCGATCCGGCCGTGCAGGGTGATCGCGTCGATCGCGGCTTCGAGGTGCTCGCCGCCGACGTTGTCGAAGTAGACGTCGATGCCCTCCGGCGCCGCCTTGTGCAGCTGCTCGGCGACCGGGCCGTCCTTGTAGTTGAACGCGGCGTCGAAGCCGAGGTCGTCGATCAGGTGGCGGACCTTCTCCGCCGAACCCGCCGAGCCGATGACGCGCTTGGCGCCCTTCAGCTTCGCGAGCTGCCCGACCAGCGAGCCGACGGCACCGGCCGCGCCCGAGACGAACACCGTGTCGCCCGGCTTGAACTCGGCCGACTCCAGCAGGCCCGAGTACGCGGTGAGGCCCGGCATGCCGAGCACGCCGAGGTACGTCGACAGCGGCGCCGCCGCCCCGTCGACCTTGACGTACCGGCCCGCGTCGAGCACGGCGTGGGTGCGCCAGCCGGCCTGGTGCAGCACGTGGTCGCCCACCTTGACGTCGTCGACGTTCGACTCGACGACCTCGCCGACCGCCCCGCCGGACATGACCTCGCCGACCTGGAACGGCGGCGCGTAGGACTTGACGTCCTTCATCCGGCCGCGCATCGCGGGGTCGACGCTCATGACCAGGTTGCGGACCAGGATCTGGCCGTCACCCGGCGTCGGCACCTCGGTGTCGACGATCTCGAAGTTGTCGTGCGTCGGAACACCCTCCGGACGCGAAGCCAGCCGGATTTCGGTCGCCGTGCTCATCGTCGAATCTCCTCAAGTTCTCGAAGCGGGGCAGCCGCCCCGGATTCCACCCGATGTAACCAGCTAACCGGGGCGCAGATTCCGATTGTGACGAGCTACACGATCTCCGCCAGCTTCTCGAGGACGCCGTCGTAGATCTTCTTCAGCCCACCGGGCGCAAAGGTCTTCTCGAAGAAGCCGCCGATGCCGCCCGCACCGTCCCACGTGGTCTCGATCTTCACCACGCTGCGTTCACCCGCCTCGGTGACCGTCCAGGTGGTGACCATGCTGGAGTTCGCGTCGGTCTCGACCAGCGTCCCCGGGCGCGGCTCGGTGACCGTCGCCTTCACGTCGCGCACGCGCTTGGACGTCGCCTGCAGCTTCCAGCCGGCCTTGGTCCCGGCGCCGACACCACCCTTGGTCACCTCGTAGTCGCGGTAGTGCTCGGTGAGCAGCTTCGGCCGCGTCTCGGCGTAGTCGGCGACGAGCGCGCGGACCTTGTCGGCCGGGGCGTCGATGGTGCGCTCCGCGGTGGCCGTGACCTTTCCCATTTGACTCCTTCTCCCGGCGTACAGATCAGGGTCCACGATTTCACCGCGCACCGCACCCGCGACGGGCGCCCTCGGACGTCCCAGATAGTGAGCGGCGCAAGTCCGCTCTGGACACCTGTTTTCGCAGGTCAGAAGCTCGCGACGAGCGCCGGAAGTGGCGTAACACGGTGTTAACGTCCGCTGGTCATTCTCGCCGCCATGCCCACCACACCCCGCCGGACGAGGTCCGACAGCGCCCGGCAGCTCGCCGATCTGCTGCGCCGTCAGGTGCTGGCCGAAGAGGCGCTGCCGTGCGAGGAGGACCTCACGGTGGAGTTCTCGGCGACCCGGAACACCGTGCGGGAGGCCCTCGCGCTGCTGCGCGACGACGGCCTGATCGCCCGCCAGCCCGGCGTCGGCACGGTCGTCGTCGGGCACAAGTACCCGCACGGGCTCAACCGGCTGGCCGGGCTCGCCGAGGTGCTGCGCGAGCACGGCGAAGTCACCAACGACGTCCGGACGGCGGACCTGGTGCCCGCGCCCGCCGTCGTCGCGCACCGGCTCGGCGTGCCCGAGCGCTCCGAAGTCGTCTACCTCGAACGGCTGCGGCGCCTCGACGGCGTCCCGCTGTCGCTCGACCTGACCTACCTGCTGCCGGAGATCGGGAAGCCGCTGCTGGAGCACGACCTCGCCGGCCGGGACGTCTTCGCGCTCATCGAGGAGACGTCCGGGCAGCGGCTGGGCTACGCCGACATCGACGTCGAAGCCCTCAACGCCGACGCCGAAACCGCCGCCGTCCTGGAAGTTCCGCCCGGCGCGGCGCTGCTGCGGTGGGAGCGCCTCACGCACTTCGCCGACGGACGGCCCGTCGACCTCGAATACATCCGGCTCCGCGGCGACCGCCTCACCATGCGCGCCCGCCTCGACCGTTCCTGAAGGAGACCGCCATGCCCCTCGTGCCGAGCCGGGTCGACGTCCCGGTGACGATCGACGAATCGAAGTGCCTCGACGGCTGCCGGCTGTGCGTCGACATGTGCCCGCTCGACTCGCTGGCCATCGACCCGGACACCGACAAGGCGTACATGCACGTCGACGAGTGCTGGTACTGCGGGCCGTGCGCGGCGCGCTGCCCGACCGGCGCGGTGACGATCAACATGCCCTACTTGCTGCGGTGAAGGCCGTTCGGATCCTGCTCGCTGCCGCGCTGCTGGCCGCGGGCTGCACCGCGAACGCGTCGACGTCCAACGATGTCGAGGTCGTCATCGGCTACCAGTCGAAGACGATCAACACCGTCACCGCGGGCACGCTGCTGCGTTCGCTCGGGTACTTCGAACAGCGCCTCGCCGACCTGGGCAAACGGGACGGGAAGCGCTATCACGTCACGTGGCAGGACTATTCGACCGGCGCGCCGATCACCGCGCAGATGGTGGCCGGGAAGATCGACATCGGCTCGATGGGCGACTACCCGTTGCTCATCAACGGTTCCCGGACGCAGGAGTTCGGCGACGGCCGCACCAAGCTGATCGCCGCCACCGGCTACAACCTGCTGGGCGCGCTGAACATGGTCGTCGTGCCGCCGGGCTCGCCGGCCCACACCCTCGCCGACCTGCGCGGCAAGCGGATCTCGGCCAGCATCGGCTCGGCCGGGCACGGCACCACCGTGCACGCCCTGCAGAACATCGGCATCGGCCCCGACGACGTCCACCTCCAGAACCAGGCGCCCGCGGTCGGCGCGTCCGGGCTGCTGTCCGGGTCGATCGACGCGCTCGGGCAGTTCGTCGCGTGGCCGGGCCAGCTCGTGTTCGCGAACCAGGCGCGGCTGCTCTACGACGGCTCGGCGCTGAACCTGCCGACGTGGCACGGCGTGGTCGTCCGGGAGTCCTTTGCGGACAGTCGACACGACGTCGTCACGGAGTTCCTGCGCGCGCAACGGGATGCGACGGACTACCTGCACCAGCACCCGATGGACGCGGCTCTGAAGGTCGCCTCCGCCACCAAGCTGCCGGCCGAGGTCGTCTACCTCTACAACGGCGCCGGCGGCATGGTCACCTTCGACCTGCCGCTGAAGCGCCCGCTGCTCAGCGCGCTCGAAACCGACGCGCCGTTCCTGCGTTCGATCGGCAACATCAAGCGGCTCGACCTCGGCGCGTTCGTCGACGACCGGTACCTGCGCGAGATCTACGGCCCGTCCTACGACACCGCCGTGTCCTCTTTGGACAATCCAGCGCCCGTGACCGGCTACGACACGACGTGCTCGCGGCCCGTCACCGATCCGCGCACCGCGGGTGAGCTGTGGCTGTCCGGCGAGACCGCGACACACCCCGCGGCCACGCCATCGTGCCTGCTCAAGGCCGTGGCCCACGCCGGAAAGCCGGTCCGCGCGGCCTACGTGCCCGACGCGGCCACGGGCACCCGATGGTTCGCGGACAAGGCCGTCTGGGTGCGGGACGCGGACGGCGCGCTGCTGCCCTTCACCACCGAAGACGGCGCCCGCGCCCACCTCGCCGGGCACCCCGGCTCGATCGTCAGCTACGCGCAAGCCGTGGAGGAGTCCCGATGACCCAGACCCTCGAACACGAACCCACCGCGGTCGCGGCGCCGCCCGCGCCACCCAGACGGCGGTTCAGCCGGCTCGCCGTCCGCGCGGGCAGCATCGTCGCCGCGCTGGTGGTGTGGGAGCTGCTGACCGCGTTCGACGTCGACCTGTGGCTGCACTTCGACCGCCTGCCCACCCCGGTCGAGGTCGCCCGCGACCTCGGCTACCAGCTCGGCACGGCCGTCTACTACCAGGACCTGCTCGACTCGCTGCGCCGGATCGTCACCGGGTTCGCGCTGGCCGCGGTGTTCGGGATCGGCTTCGGCACGGCGATCGCGCGCTCCCGCGGCACGTCCGACGTCGTCCAGCCGCTGCTGGAAGTGCTGCGGCCGATCCCGGCCATCGCGATGGTGCCCATCGCCATCCTGCTGTTCCCCAGCAACGAGCAGGGGATCATCTTCATCACCTTCATCGCCGCGTTCTTCCCGGTCGTGGTCAGCACGCGGCACGCCGTGCGCGCGCTGCCGGTGGTCTGGGAGGACGCGATCCGCACGATGGGCGGCTCGCGGCGGCGGGTGCTGTGGAACGTCGTGCTGCCGGGCGCGCTGCCCGGCGTGTTCGGCGGGTTGTCCGTCGGCATGGGCGTTTCGTGGATCTGCGTGATCTCGGCGGAGATGATCTCCGGCGAGTTCGGCGTCGGCTACCGGACCTGGCAGGCCTACACCGTCGTCGACTACCCCGGCGTGATCGTCGGGATGCTCACCATCGGCCTGCTCGGCTGGGTCACCTCGGCCGCCGTCGAACTGCTCGGCCGCCGCGCCACCCGCTGGCTGCCCCGAGGGGAGAACGCATGAGCCTCCGCATCGAGAACCTGACCGTCCACTACGGACAGCGGGCGGTGCTGTCCGGCATCGATCTGGACGTCGCCGACGCCGAGATCCTGGCCGTCACCGGGCCTTCCGGGTGCGGCAAGTCGACGCTGCTGCGCTCGCTGGCCGGGCTGCTCCCGGTGTCGTCGGGCCGCATCCTGTCCGCGGACGTTCCGGTGACCGGAACCTCGGCCGAGCGGGCCCTGGTGTTCCAGGACGACGGGCTGCTGCCGTGGCGTTCGGTGCGCCGCAACGTCGAGCTGCCGCTGTCCATCCGGCGCGTCCCGCGGGCGCGACGGCGGGTGGAGGCCGAGTCCTGGCTGTCCCAGGTCGGCCTGGCCGGCTACGAGGACCACCTGCCGCGGGAGCTGTCCGGCGGCATGCGGCAGCGCGTCCAGCTCGCCCGCACCCTCGCCGGTTCGCCGCGGGTGATTCTGGCCGACGAGCCGTTCGGCGCCCTGGACGCCCAGACCCGCACGGCCATGCAGCGGCTGCTCGTGGACGTCTGGCGCAAGCGGCCGACGACGGTGGTGTTCGTGACCCACGACGTCGACGAAGCGCTGTTCCTGGCCGACCGCGTCGCGGTGCTGACCCGCGACGGGCGGCTGGCGAAGGTCGTCGAGTCGTCGCGGCCGCGGACGGCCGAGCCCGCCGTGGCCACCGAGCGCGCCGAGGTCCTGGACGGGCTGGTGGCGGCATGACGTTCGAAGCACCCCCGGTGTCCGCGCGGACGCACTTCGAGACCGACGTCCTGGTGATCGGCGGCGGGACGGCCGGGACGATGGCCGCGCTGACCGCCGCCGAGAACGGCGCGAACGTGCTGCTGCTGGAAAAGGCGCACGTCCGGCACTCGGGCGCGCTCGCGATGGGCATGGACGGCGTCAACAACGCAGTCATCCCGGGCAAGGCGACCCCCGAGGACTACGTCGCCGAGATCACCCGCGCCAACGACGGCGTCGTCAACCAGTCCACTGTGTACCAGACCGCGCGGCGTGGGTTCGCCATGGTGCAGCGGCTGGAGAAGTACGGTGTCAAGTTCGAGAAGGACGAGTACGGCGAGTACGCCGTGCGGCGCGTGCACCGGTCCGGCAGCTACGTCCTGCCGATGCCGGAGGGCAAGGACATCAAGAAGGTGCTCTACCGCGTGCTGCGGCAGAAGCACATGCGCGAGCGGATCACGATCGAGAACCGCGTGATGCCGGTGCGGGTGCTGACGTCCGGCGGACGCGCGGTCGGTGCCGTCGGGTTCAACACGCGGACCGGGGAGTTCGTCACGGTCTCGGCGTCCTCGGTGATTCTGGCGACGGGCCCTTGTGGACGGTTGGGCTTGCCTTCGAGCGGCTACCTCTACGGCACCTACGAGAACCCGACGAACGCCGGCGACGGCTACGCGATGGCCTACCACGCGGGCGCGGAGCTGTCCGGGATCGAGTGCTTCCAGATCAACCCGCTGATCAAGGACTACAACGGCCCGGCCTGCGCCTACGTCGCCAATCCGTTCGGCGGCTACCAGGTCAACGCGGCCGGCGACCGCTTCGTCGACTGCGACTACTGGTCCGGGCAGATGATGGCCGAGGTGGCGCGCGAGATCTCGTCGGCGCGCGGCCCGATCTACCTCAAGCTGACGCACCTGCCGGAGGAGACGCTCGGCGCGCTGGAGAACATCCTGCACACGACCGAACGGCCAACGCGCGGGACGTTCCACGCCACCCGCGGCCACGACTACCGCACCCACGACGTCGAGATGCACATTTCGGAGATCGGGCTGTGCGGCGGCCATTCGGCGTCCGGTGTCTGGGTGGACGAGAACGGCGCGACGACGGTCCCCGGCCTGTACGCGGCGGGCGACCTCGCCTGCGTGCCGCACAACTACATGATCGGCGCGTTCGTCTACGGCGACCTCGCGGGCGCGCACGCTTCCGGCTCCCTGCGTCCTCCGGTTGCCCTGCCCGAAGACCAGATCGCGCTTGCCCACGAGCTGATCTACCGGCCACTGTCCACTCCGGATGGTCCACCGCAGCAGCAGGTCGAGTACAAGCTGCGCCGGTTCGTCAACGACTACGTGGCCCCGCCCAAGACGACGGCGAAGCTGGAGATCGCCCTGGAGACGTTCGCGCGGATGACCGGCGAAATCGCTTCCATGGGTGCGCGGACCCCGCACGAGCTGATGCGGTGCGCCGAGGTGACGTTCATCCGCGACTGCGCCGAGATGGCCGCGCGGGCGTCGCTGGTGCGGACCGAGAGCCGATGGGGGCTCTACCACGACCGGACCGACCACCCGGGCCGCGACGACGTCTCGTGGCTCGCGCACCTGAACCTGCGCAAGACCGCGTCCGGGGAGATGGAGTTCCTGAAGCGGCCGGTGGCGCCCTACGTCGTGCCGGTGCCGGAGTTCTCGGTGCCGGACTTCGACGTCGAAGTCCTCGGTACCCACACGGCCTTCAGCGGGCACACACCGCCGGACGTGGCCACGGTCGCTCCGGCGCGGACGCATTCGTCGCCGCGGGTCCTCGAGGTGGTCGCGCTGGCGGAGGAACAGCCTTCGCTCGCCGTGCTGTCTTCTTACCTGTCCGATCCGGACGCCGAGGTCCGCACGACGGCGATCGCGGTTCTGACGGAGTCGGCCCCGGAGGGCTTCGGCCCCGCGCTGGTCACGGCGTTGCACGACATCGACGCGCGGGTGCGCGCCGCGGCGGCGGCCGGGCTGCGGGAGCTGGTGGAGGTCCTGACTCCGTCGTCGTCACTGGGCGACGGTCTGCGGTCGGCCTTGTCGGTGTCCGATTCGGACGTGCGCTCGGTGGCCCTGGACGTCCTGCGCGCCCTGCGCCTCGGCGACTCGGCGTTGTTCGCCGCCACACTGGCCGACCCGGCGGTCGTGGTCCGCCTCGAGGCCGTCCGGGGCTTGGTTTCGCTGGACGAGGCTTCGGCGCTGGCGTCCGCGGCGGCGGATGCGTCGCGCGAGGTCCGGGTGGCGGCGGCCACGGGGCTGGGAACGATCGGCGACCCGCGGTCGACCGGCACGGTGGCTGCCCTGGCGGGCGACCCGGATCCCCTGGTCCGGGCGGCGGCCTTGACGGCGGCGGCCGAGCTGGGCTGCGGCGGCGACCTGGCGCAGCTGGCGTTCGCGTCGCTGGCGGACCCGGCCTGGCAGGTCCGCCGCGGGGCGGCGACGGCGCTGGGCGCGCTGGCCGAGCCGTCGGAGCAGCTGCTCGGCGCCCTGGAGGACGAGCACCCGAACGTCCGGCGGGCGGCGGTACAGGCGCTCGGCAAGTGGGCGGACTCGGCCGAGGTCGCCGCGCGGCTGCGGGCGCGGCGCACCGACTCGGACGCCGACGTCCGCGCGTACACGAGGATGGCCCTCGGCGGTTAGGCTGCCCGGCATGGGTTCGGGAGCGCACCGCCGGTCGACCGCGGCGGTGAAGGACGCGCTGCGGGAGCTGCGCAACCAGCTCGCGCTGCTGAACCACCAGGTCAGCGCCCGGGTCGCGCTCAAGGACGTCGACCTGGAGTGCCTGGAGCTGATCGCCCGGCACGGCCCGCTCAGCCCGAGCGCGGTCGCCCGCCGGGCCGGGCTGCACCCGGCGACGATGACCGGCATCCTCGACCGGTTGCAGAAGGGCGGCTGGATCGTCCGCGAACGCGACCCCGAGGCGGCCGACCGGCGCTCGGTCGCCGTGCGCGCGGTCCGCGGCCGCAACGGGGAGCTGTTCCGGCTCTACGCGGGGATGAACACCGCGATGGACGAGCTCTGCGCCGGCTACAGCGAGGATGAACTGGCGCTGATCGCCGGGTTCCTGCGCCGGGCGACGGCGGCGGGGCAGGACGCGACCGGGGCCCTGACCGGCGGCTGATCAGCGGTTTCTGTGCTGTACTCGGGGGCATGTGGCAGTCAGGCGACGCTTACGAGGCCTACATCGGGCGGTGGAGCCGCCGGATCGCGGAACGGTTCGTCCGGCAGCTCGACGCCCCGGCGAGCCGGCGCTGGCTCGACGTCGGCTGCGGCACCGGCGCGCTGACGTCGGCGGTGCTGACGGCGGCCGACCCGGCCGAAGTCGTGGGCGCCGACCCGTCCGAGGGATTCCTGAAGACGGCTCGCGCGAGCGTGACCGACCCGCGGGCGTCGTTCACCCTCGCCGACGCGCGCTCGCTGCCGTTCCCGGACGACCGGTTCGACGTGGTCGTGTCGGGCCTGGTGCTCAACTTCGTCCCCGACCCGGCCCGCGCGGCGGCGGAGATCGCCCGGGTGACCGTCCCGGGCGGGCGGGCCGCCGCCTACCTCTGGGACCTCGCCGAGGGCATGGAGCTGATCCGCCGGTTCTGGGACGCGGCCGGCGAGCTCGACCCCTCGACGGTCGCCGAGCTGGACGAGGGCCGCAAGTTCACGCTGTGCCGCCCGGAACCGCTGGGCCGGCTGTGGACGGACGCGGGGTTCACGGCGGTGTCCGTCGGGGAGATCAGGATTCCGACGGTGTTCGCGGACTTCGACGACTACTGGCAGCCGTTCCTCGGTGCGCAGGGCCCGGCGCCGTCGTACCTGGCCACCCTGCCGGAGGCCGACCGCGGCAGGATCCGCGAGCTGCTGCGCAGCCGCCTGCCGTCGAACCCGGACGGCTCGATCCCGCTGACGGCCCGGGCATGGGTCGTCAGCGGGACCGCTTGACCGCCGGCCACCCGTTGCGGGGCGGCCGGCGGTTCCGGCGTCAGAGGCCGGCCTGGCCCAGCCAGTCCTTGGCGACGTCCGCCGCCTTCTCGCCGTCGGAATCCACGCGCTTGTTCAGGTCGCGCATGATGTCGGTGGTCAGCTTCGCGCTCACCGCGTTGACGGCGTTGGCGAAATCGGCCCCGCGCTCGTCGAGCACCTTCTTGTTCACCGCGGGCACGACGTTCTCGGTCGGCACGATGTTGAGATCGTCCTTGAGCACCGTGTAGGCCGGGTCACCGGTCAGCGGGCTGACCGAGTCGACCGGGATGACCGTGACGGCCCCGGACTTGAGCTGCTGGACGCGCGGCCCGGCTTCCTGGATGGTCTGGAAGGTGATGTTGGTCAGCTTGTAGACGTCCGTGAAGCCCTTGAAGCACGGAAGGCGCTTCTCACACTCCGGCGGGCCGGCCATGACGACCTTGTCGAGCTTCTTCAGGTCGCTGATCGACGCGATGCCCTTTTCCTTGGCCAGGTCGGACTTGACGATGTAGGTGTTCTTGTCCTCGGCGGCCGCGAAGTTCAGCAGCGCGACGCCGCTGGGCTCGAACAGCTTCGCCAGCTGGTCGTGCTCCTCCTGCGCGGTCTTGCCTGCCTCCTTGCCGAAGCCGGTGGTGATCGCCGCACCCTGGTACTCCGGGATGAACTGCAGCTCACCGGACTTCAGCGACGGGTAGATCAGCTCCCGCGAGCCGAGGTTCAGCTTGCGCGTCACCGGGTAGCCCTTGGCCTCCAGCGCCTGCGCGTAGATCTCGGCGAGGATCTGGCTGTCGGTGAAGTTGAACGACGCGACGACGATCGGCGCGCCGCCCTTGCCCTGCGCGGCGGGCTTGTCACCGCTGTCGCTGCCGCCACAGGCGGCCAAACCGAGCGTCGCCGCGACGGCCACCGCCACCACGGACGCGTTCCGGAACCAGCGCACGAATCCCCACTCCTTCGTCACTCGAACAGACGAAAGGACCCTAGCCCCGACCTCCGACAGGAATCCACATCGTGGGAGACGACGCCCGGAATTCCCACTCAGCGGAATTTTTGGGCCCGATCGGGGTAGGGTCGGCCGGTGCACGTGATGCCACTGGCCGCCGACAGCGGGCCCCCGATCTTCCAGTGGAAGTGGGTCGACCGCAACGCCGACGACATCGTCCAGCGCCTCGTCGAGCACATCTCGCTGACCGGCGCCGCGCTCGGCATCGGCCTGGTCGTCTCGATCGGTCTCGCCGTGGTCTCCCTGCGTTACCGCTGGTCGTACCCGGTGATCCTCGGCACGACGGGCGCGCTGTACGTGATCCCGAGCCTGGGCGCGTTCGCGGTCCTGGTGCCGTTCTTCGGGCTGACGTTCGTCTCCGCGATGATCCCGCTCGCGACGTACACACTGCTCATCCTGGTCCGCAACATCGTCACCGGCGTCGACCAGGTGCCGAACGAGGTCCGCGAGGCCGCGGTCGGCATGGGGTACACGCGCGGCAGGCTGCTCTGGCAGATCGAACTGCCCCTCGCCCTGCCGGTGGTGATCGCCGGCCTGCGCGTCGCGGCGGTGACGACGATCGGCCTGGTGACGGTCACCTCGATGCTGGGCCTCGGCGGCCTGGGCTACTTCATCCGCGCGGGCATCCAGACCGCGACCCCCAACCCGACGATGATCATCGTCGGCGTGGTCCTGTCGGTCGCCCTGGCCGTGGTGGTCGACCTGGCGCTCTGGCTCAGCGAGCGCGTGCTGGCGCCCTGGACGCGGAAGGTGCGGGCCCGATGAGCTTCCTCGACCAGCTGAACGCGTGGCTCGCGGACCCGAACCGCTGGAGCTGGACCGACAAGGCCGGCGTCCCGTACCGCACGCTGGAGCACCTCAGGTTTTCCCTCCTCGCCCTGGCGATCGCGGCGGCGCTGACCATCCCCGCCGCGCTCTGGCTGGCGCACTACCGCCGGGGCGCGTTCCTCGCGAGCAGCGCGGTGAACATCGGCCGCGCGATCCCGAGCTTCGGGCTGATCATCCTGTTCTGGTTCCTGGCGAGCCGCTGGGAGCTGGACACGACGTTCTGGCCGTTGCTGCTCGCCTTGGTCGCCTTGGCGATGCCGCCGCTGTTCACCAACACGTACGCGGGCGTCGTGTCCCTGGAGCAGGAGACGATCGACGCGGCCCGCGGCACGGGCTACCGCGAGTGGCAGATCATGCTGCGCCTCGAGCTCCCGCTGGCCTCCCCGGTGATCCTGGCGGGCGCGCGGGTGGCGTTCCTCCAGCTGATCGCCACGGTGGCGATCGGCGCGATCGTCAACGACGGCGGCGGCCTTGGCCGCTACATCGTCGACGGCTTCGCCCTGGGCGCCCAGGGCTACGGCGCGATCTTCGCGGGCGGCCTGGCGGCGGTGATCCTGGCCCTGCTGTGCGACGGCGCGTTCGCGCTGATCACCCGCGCGGCAACCCCGCGCGGCCTCGCGTTGCAGAACGCCCGCCGCGGCTAGGCCGACGCCCGGGACCGCCACCACCCCACCCGCGGCGGCCCCGGACGCCCGTCATTCATCCCCAGTGGACGAGAATGCGCTTACCCAACGGCTTTCCGGCCGGTGTCAGGGCTTCTCGAAGTGCTGGTAGTCGATCGGGGTGTCCCAGGAGCCGCCCCAGGTCCAGCCGCGGGAGGTGAACGCCCGCTCGGCGACGTCGCCCGCGTGGATCATGCCGGGCGCGTGCTGCGTCCGGTCGGCGTACGGCGCGCCGTTGGGCGGGTAGACCGTGCCGCTGCCGGAGATGTACGGGTTCTGTACGGTGTTGACGTCGATCGCGCGTCCGTAGGAGTGATTCGACCACGCGGTGCCGCCGGTGATCGCCCGGCAGTTGAACGCCGAGGTGTTGTTCGCAGCCATCGACGCGTCGTCGTCGGAGTTGTACTTCTCCACCGTCTCCATCCGCTCGACGGGGAACCGGCCGAAGTAGAGGTCGCCGAAGACGCGGGCGACCTCGGTCGCCCGATCGGCGTTGACGACCAGTTCACCCCGGTGCACGGCACCGTCGAAGCCCAGGAAGGGCAGGCTGACCAGGCGCAGCTGGTCGGGACCGACCGGGCAGCCCGCACGCCAGCTGTTCCCGAGCCGCTCGGCGGTGACCGGCTTGATGACGGCGACGTAGACCGGCAAGCCGCTACCGGCGGGCGCGGCGATCTCCACGGTCCGGGCGGTGGCGGCCGGCGCCTGAGTGGCCCCGCCCAGGACCGCGGACAGTGCGAACGTGATGACAGCAAAAACTTTCGTTCTCAGTTTCATGATCACCACACGCCTTGCCCCGCCGAACGGCTGCGGCGAAGTTGGATACGCCACATCTGAGCAACCTCAGGCCCGCCGGCGAAACGGCGCTCCGGCGTCTCTAGAACGCGCCGAAGAGGATCAGCACGCCGAGCGCGACCAGCACCACCGGCAGCACCACGTGACCCCACCGCGCGAGCACCCGCCCGACGCCCGGCCGCGTCGCGAGGAACCGGCCGGCGAGGCACCACACGGCCACGCCCGCCAGGAACACCACGACGTAGCCCACCAGGCCCGCGGGCCCGGTCGCGGCGAACGCGGGGACGTACACGCCGACGTTGTCACCGCCGTTCGCGAAGCACACGGCCGCGATCCCGAGCACCCCGGCCGCCGGCGCGGGCTCGTCGTCGTCCTGCTGCCACGCCTGCCAAGCCGCGCGCAGTCCGAGCAGCACCGGCAGCACGCCGAGCCAGCGGACGGCGCCGTCCGGCAGCAGTCCCGCCCCGAGCGCACCGGCGACCGACACCGCCAGGATCGCCGCGAAGCCGAGGAACTGCCCGGCCACGACCTTGAGCGCGCCGCGGCGTCCGGCCGCCTGGCCGAAGAACACCGCGAGCAGCACCAGATCGTCGACGTTCGTCACCGCGAACATCACGGCGGCACGACCGAGCAGTCCGACGTCCACCCCACCTCCGCGGTCCTGTGCCACCGGGCGCCGGCTGCTCCCGTCCGGATCGGTAAATCGCTTGGCGAGGACCGGCGCGGCGCAGGATCATTCTGCCCGTGCCCGTCGTCACGCATCGCGGCTACACCGGTCCGGCCGACCTGCGGGCCATGCAGAGCCTGGCCCAGCGGATCTGGTCGAAGTCGAGTTCGCTGCACGTCGGAGACCTCGCGTGGCAGCGGTTCCAGCACGCCGGCCGGGAAGCCGAGTGGCCGACCGTGCTGTGGGAAGCGGATGGCGAAGTCGTCGCGTGGGGCTGGATTTCGCTACCCGGTGAACTGGCGCTGCTCGTGGATCCCGCGCGCCCCGAACTCGCGTCCGAGGTGCTCGCCTGGTTCGAAGACACCGCCTCCGCGGCCGAGCTCGCTGTCACCGTGCTCGACGCCGAGAAGCATGTCGTCGCCGCGCTGGAGCGTTGCGGTTACGCGCTTCGGCGAAGCCCTGTTTTCCAGTCGTATATGTCTCGCCTCCTCGTGGATCTGCCCGAGCCGGTCGTGCCCGGGGGTTTCACCGTCCGTCCGGCCGGCCCGGACGATCTCGCTCGCCGGGTGGCCGTGCACCGCGCGGTCTGGCACCCGTCGAGGGTGACCGAACCGAGCTACCGGACCGTCATGGCCGCCTGGCCGTACCGGGCCGGGCTGGACTGGGTCGCCGAGGCACCCGACGGCCGGTTCGCCGCCCAGTGCCTGATCTGGCTCGACGAGCGCAATGCCGTCGGCGAGCTGGAGCCCGTCGGAACCTTGCCGGAGTTCCGTCGCACGGGGCTCGCCCGCGCGGTGTGCCTCGCCGCGCTGCACGCGGCCCACCACGCCGGCGCTCGCGAAGCCGTCGTGTACCCGGTGATCAACCATCCGAAATCCGCAGGTGCCCTCCCTCTGTATCGCGATCTGGGCTTCCGCCCGTATGCCCGCACCCTCACCTTCACGCGGACCCGCCGTCGTATCCCTCCTTTCCCGGGGTCCGCGCACCCGGAGGGCGCTCACCGACGAACGTAGCGCGCCGCTCGCAGCGCATGTCCGATTCGGCGCGCTCCGGCGGCCGGTTGTCCACATCGGAGCACCCCTGTGGACAAACCCGTGGATTTCTCCGCCACCGCCCCGAAATCGTCGGCGCCGCGCGATAGTGTCGAGACGGGGGGCGCCCCCGCGGGCGGAAGAGTTCCGGCGAAGTGGACCGTCCTGGCGTGCCGCCGGTATCAGCCGGGTGCGACAGCGGCGCCGGCACCCGCGCATGGCGTCGTAAAGCCCGGCAGCTTCAGGTAAGCGTCTCCAGGTCGTTGAAGAAAGCCGCCCGGCATACCGCAATCAGGCGCTCGACTTCGGGTCCGAGGGGGCGATCCTCGTCCACCGGCGGCACGACCGACCGCACCCACGCGTACGCCGCGTCAAGCCCCGGCACACCGTCCCCACCGGCGAGGTACCGGGCCTGGGACACCGTGATCAGCTCGCACGCCGTGATCGCGAAAAGGTGCGACGCCGCCGCACGCAACTGCTCGCCGGCCGCGGCCGCAAACGCTTGCACGTCCTCCTGACCGGCCGAGGTGTCGATCGAACCGAGCGTTGCCGGTGCCGAGAGCCGGCGCAACGCCTGCAGCTCGCCCGCGGCCCGCTTGTGCAGCGGAGCCAGTCCCGCCCGAGGCCCCGGATCCGGCGTGAGCTGTGCCGGCAACCCGGTGAACCGCTCGTCCAGCAGGCGATGCGTCCGCTGCACCGAAACCTCGCCGAGGTGCACCAGCGCGGCCGTCACGGCGTCCATCCGCAACCCCAGGTCCACCGCGTGATAGCCGGTGCCCGGGACGAAGGAACCGTCGACGAAGGAAGGCGAATCGCCCGGCATGCTTTCCCAGCGTCGCCGGGTCTCGTGCAGATCGCCGTTGACGCGGGAAGCGTGCGCCAGCGCCCGCGGCGCGACCCGCACCGACAGCGGGGCCTGCACCACGCCGGGCCGCACCGGGCCGGCGCCCACCAGCCCGGTCAGCTCGTGCAGCAGGGTCCGCAGGTGGTCGTCGCTACCCGCCATGACCGGGGACAACACGTCCCGCGGCGCGCCGAGCACGTCGATCGCCATCGCCGCGGCGAGCGTCTGCAGGTCGATGAGCTGCTGGGCTTCGGTCCAGCCTCGCTGCGCGTACATCACGGCCATCGGAGAACCCTGAAGCAGCGAAGCACCTTCCTTCGGCCCGAGGACGTAGGGCGTGACGCCGCGCGCAGCGAGCGCCGCAGCGGCCGGCACTTCCACGCCGTCTTCGAGGGCGGTGCCGATGCCGAGGAACGTCTGGAACGCGTGGGAGAGCGCGATGATCTCGCCCGAACTGCCGAGCCCGGACCGCGGGACGGCGGGCGTGAAGCCGTCGTTCAAGCGGTCCACCAGGAACTGCACCAGCTCCGGGCTCACCCCCGACCACGGCCGCAGGAAGTCGCGCAGCCGGGCGACGAGCAGCGCGCGGACGTCTTCGGGTGGCAGCCACGGCGGGCCGCCGACCGCGCGGCCGATCAGCAGGGTCCGCTGGTGTTCGGCTTGCTGCCGCGGGTCCAAGGCGACACCCGCGAGCCGGCCCATCCCGGTGTTGACGCCGTAGACCGGTTCTTCCCGCGCCGCAAGGGCGGTCAAGAGCTCTTCCCGGCGCCGCGCCAGAGCTTCTACCAGCGGTTTGTCCAGAACCAACCGTTCACTGTCAGCGAACTCGCTGTCGGAAACGATCATCGGTAGGGCAGCATGGTGCCGACGCCGGAAGCCTCGGCACGGGCGAGGATCATGTCCGCCACCGCGATGTCCGTTGTGGACAGTCCGCGGTGCCAGAACAGGATCCGTTCGGCGTCGTGCTCGCGGCCCGGCTTCTTCCCGGCCACGACGTCGCCGATCTCGGCGTGGACCCGGTCCGCGGTGAGGAGGCCGGCGTTGAGCTGCGGGCGCAGGGCGCCGAACCGCGGGTTGCCGGACCGCGATTCGCGCCAGTCGTCGACGACGACCTTGTCGATGTCGTCGAGCAGCGTGAGCTCGAGCGCGCTGATCGTGCCGTAGGGCACCAGGAAGGTGCCCGGCCGGAGGAACTCGCGGCGCACCAGCGCCTCGGGCTCGACGAGCCGGGAGGCCTCGACCTGGATGTCCGCGCCGTCCAGGGTCTCCTCGGCCGTGGCGCAGACGCGGACGTCCTTGCCGAGCCGCTCGGCCAGCCGCCGGCCGAAGTCCTCGCGGGACTCCGGGCGCTTGCTGGTCACGCGGATCTCGGCGAAGTCGAACAAAGAGTCCAGCAGCACGACGTTCCACCAGGCGGTACCGCGGGCGCCGATGTGCCCGAGCACCCGCGAGTCCGGGCGGGCCAGGTACTTCGCGCCGACGGCGGTCATCGCGCCGGTGCGGGCCTCGGTGATCATCGTGCCGTCGACGATCGCTCGCGGCATGCCGGTGTCCGGGTCCAGCAGCAGGATCAACGCCATTTCCGAAGGGAGGCCACGTTCGAAGTTCCCCACGAAGTCACCGACGACCTTCACGCCGCTGACCTGCTTCGCGGACAGGTGGCCGCGAAGGATGTTGAAGTGGCCCTTGCCGCCGTTGTCCGGCACGAGGTGCGTACGCGGCTCGAAGACGACCTGGCCGCGGCCGTGGTCGGCGAGCACGCCCTCGACCGCGCCGACGATGTCGGCGTCCGTGACGCCGAGCGCGTCGATGTCGGCACCGGTCAGGTACCGGAGCCAGACGGACGTCACCGGGCGAGGTCCTCGATGACCTCCGCGCCGGGCAGGGCGGCCAGCGCGGCGCCGGAGATCAGCAGCTTGCTGCCGCGGATCCCGCTGCCGATGACGAGCTCGGGTGCCTCCGCGACGCGCTGGTCGAGCAGGATGGGCCAGTCGGCGGGCAGGCCGACCGGTGTGATGCCGCCGTACTCCATCGCGGTCAGCGAGACGGCTTCGTCCATCGGCGCGAACGACGCCTTGCGGACGTCGAGGCGGCGCTTGATGACGCCGTTGACGTCGGCGCGGGTGGTCGCGAGCACGAGCGCGGCCGCGAAGCGGACTTCGCCCGCGCGCTTGCCTGCGACGACAACACAGTTCGCGGACGCTTCGAGCGGCGAGCCGTAGGCCTCGCAGAAGGCGGCGGTATCGGCGAGCGACGGATCGATCTCCGCGACGCCGACGGCGTCCGGGTCGGCGAGCGCGGCCAGCGCCTTGGCCACGGGCTCGGCGAGCAGGTCGGTACGCGTGGGGGCGGGAACGACGGTGAGGCTCCCGGCAATGGTCCAGGTCACCCCGCCAGCCTAGCTACCAGCTGGAGCCGCCGCGCTGGACCTCGATCAGCTTCGGGCGGACGTCCACGATGTAGACGAGCGCCGCGGCCATGGCGGGCACGTAGAAGATCATCCCGGGGCCCATCACCGGGAACAGCACCATGGCGAGCGTTGCGCCGCCGGTGATCAGCATCCAGATGGGTTTGGTCTTGCGGTCGGCCGCCGAGTACGCGTCGGCGCGCTGAAGCAGCGCGTGCACGAAGGCGAAGAGCCCGACCAGCGCGCTGCCCCAGTGGATGACATTGAGGATCCAGTAGGCAACCAGCACAGCGACAGCTTACGGCAAACCACCCGAACGACCCCGGCCCCGCCACCGTGGGTGCGGTGGCGGGGCCGGGAGTTCACGGCGATGTCACTTGTCGGTCTTCGGCGCGGCCGGCTTCTTCGCGGCGGCGCTGGTGGTGCTCGACGTGGTCGTGCGACGGGCCGGGGCGGCCGTCTTCGGGGCCGTCTTGTTCGCGACCCGGCGGCTCGCCGAGCGGGTCTCGTGGGCGACGTCGTCACCCAGCTCCTCGATGGCGTCGGCGGCCTCGCCGGCGACCTCGGTCACCTTGCGGGCGGTCTTCTCACCGGCCGAGCGGGTGCGCTTGGTCACCTTGGACAGCACGCCGTCGACGCGCTCGCGGACCTCGGTGGTCACGTCCCCGACCTGACCCTGCGCGGTGGTCAGGGCCTCCTCGAGCTGCTCGATGGCCTTCTTGACCTGCGGCTGCGCGGCGATCTTGTCCCACGCCTGCTCGCCCGACTCGGCCAGCTTGTTGTACAGCTTGAGCGCGGCCTCGGTGTACTCGTCGATGACCTTGCGCAGCTCGGCCGGGTCCAGCTTCTCGCGGAGGCTCTCGACGTCGGTCGGCAGCTCCTGCAGGTTCTTGCGGGCGGTCTCGCTGCTCTTGGTCACGTTCTCCTTGGCCTTCGCCACGGCGTCGGTGACGGCGTGGGTGGCCAGGTTGCCGGCGCCGAGGGCGGCGAGCAGCGGGGTGCGGACCTGGTCGAGGGCGGTGGTGACGGCCTTCTTGACGTCTTCGGTCTTGGGGGTGGTCATGCTGACTCCTCGTTTTTCGCGGCTGGTGTGGTGTCTGGGGTGTCCGAGGCGGGAGAGGCGGCCGGCCGTGCCGCGGCGTTCTCCCGGCGGAAGGACTCGTAGACGTCGAGCAGGACCTGCTTCTGCCGTTCGGTCAGCTCGGCGTCGGCGCGGATCGCGTCGCCCACCGGCCCGCCCGTCGGCAGGTCGAGGATCCCGGCCTGCACGTACAGCGCTTCCGCCGAAATGCGCAGGCCCTTGGCGATCTGCTGCAGGATCTCCGCGCTGGGCTTGCGGACCCCACGCTCGATCTGGCTCAGGTACGGGTTGGACACGCCGGCGAGCTTCGACAGCTGGCGCAACGAGATCTTCGCGGTGTTGCGCTGCTGGCGGATGTACTCGCCGATGTCGGAAGCGATGTCCGCGACCTTCTCCATGGGACTGCCGGATCCTGACGTCCCACCGGTCTCTGTCATCCGGTCACCTCCTCGCGACACCTTCGACGGTACGCGCGAGTGCTAGCTATTGCAAGCACCCTGCTTGCAACCATCGGGTGTGACGCTCACCGCTACCGTGGTCCCATGACGCGCTCGGCCCGGCTGCGGCGACGCCTCGTCGAGCACCTCCTCGACGAGGACGTCCTGCACGCCCCGGAGTGGATCGCCGCCTTCCGCGCGGTGCCCCGCCACGTCTTCCTGCCGCGGTTCTTCGCGCCGGCGGGCGGGCTGTGGGCAGCGGTCGACCGGGACGACCCGGGCTGGCTGGAGACCGTCTACTCCCGCGAGGTGCTGGTGACGCAGCTCGACGACGACCCGGGCCGCTGGGAGCTCGCCCGGCGCGACGGCCCGGTCGCGGGCACGCCGACGAGCTCGTCCAGCATGCCGTCGATCATGGCGATCATGCTCGAGGAGCTGCGGGTGCGCGACGGGCACTGCGTCCTCGAGATCGGCACCGGCACCGGGTACAACGCCGCGCTGCTGAGCCACCGCTGCGGCGCCGGCCGGGTGTCCACAGTGGACATCGACCCGGTGCTCGTCGCGGCAGCGCGCGAGCGGCTGGCCGCGGCGGGCTACCACCCGGCGTGCGCGGTGGGCGACGGCGCGCTCGGCTTCCCGGCCGGCACGCTCTTCGACCGGGTGCTGTGCACCGCGTCGGTGTCGTCGATCCCGCCGGCCTGGGCGGCGCAGACCGCGCCGGGCGGGCTGATCGTCACGACGCTGAACCGCCCGATCGGCGCCGGGCTGGTCCGGCTGGTCGCGGGCGAGGACGGCACGGCGGAGGGCCGCGTCCTCGCGCGCGACGGCCGGTTCATGCCGCTGCGCGCGCACCGGCTGCCGGAGACCGGCCCGCTGCCGATGCCCTCACGCGGCGACTGGGAACAGACGAGGCTGCCGATGTCGACGGTGCTCCAGCCCCGCAAGCAGTTCGAGTTCTACGCCGGCCTCGCGCTGCCCGGCGTCCGCCCGGTGCGCGAAGGCGGCGACGACGCGCCGGGCGTGGCGTTGGTCCACCCGGACGGCTCGTGGGTCCGCCACCGCAAGCGCGGCGGCGCGGACGAAGTGGCCCAGGGCGGTCCGCGGGCGCTGTGGGAGCTTGCCGAGGCCGCCTACGTCGAATGGTGCGAGCTGGGCAAGCCGGACCGAGACCGCTTCGGCGTCACGGTGACCGGCGACCGCCAGGAGTTCTGGCTCGACGCTCCCGGCGGCCGCACCTGGCCGCTGGCGCAAAGCTAGGGCAGCCGCGCGCGGATCCACTTCTCCACGTGGTCGGCCGTCGCCTCCGTGGTGACGTCCGTGGTGTCGAAGAGGTCGACACCCAGTTCGGGCGCCGACTTCCGCAGCCAGTCGTTGAACTCCAGCATCTCGTCGATGCGCTCCTCGTCCCATTCCCGCCACGCCGGTCGCGCCCGCAGGCGCGCTCGCAGTGACGAAGGGGAGCCGACCAGCGCCAGGTAGTGGATGTCGCTGAAGAACGCGCGCTCCGGCAGCGGCTCGAACTCCGGCGGCGCCACTGTCCCGCACAGCACGACCGGACGGCCGTTCTGGTGCAGCATCGCCGCCATCCGCAGCCAGATCGAGCGGAAGTCGGTGACGTCGTCGTGCAGGGCAGGGATCCAGAGGATGTCCTGATCCAGCACGACGACGTCGCCGCCGAACCGGTCGGCCAGCAGCGGCCCCATCGTCGACTTCCCGGCGCCGCTCGGGCCGGTCAGCGCGAACAGCGGCAGCTTCCGGAACGGCCACTCGTGCCCGCACTTCGCGCACGTGACGATCGCGCCCGAGACGACCGGGCGGTCCGCCCGGTCTCCGCAGGCCGGGCAGATCCGCAGGTCGAGCCCCATCTCAGTCGAAGAGGTTCTCGAGGAAGCTGCGCTTGCGGTGGCCCTGGCCGTGCTGGCCGTGCTGACCGTGGCCGTACGGCCGCGGCGAATCCGAGTACCCGCCGCGGTGCGGCCGCGGCGAGTCGGCGTAGCCACCGCGGTACCCCTTGGGCGAGTCAGGGTGGCCGCCCCGGTAGGGACGCGGCGAGTCGGGACGGCCGTAGTGCGCCGTCGGCGCCGGACCTCCCTGGTAGGGCGGCGGCTGCCGGCCGTAGAACGAGCTCTCCGCACCGACGATCGACTCGAGCTCACCGCGGTCCAGGAAGATCCCGCGGCAGCCGTCGCACTGGTCGATGTGGATGCCGTTCTTGTCGACGGTCCGCATCTGGTTCTGACACTTCGGACAAATCACACCGCAGAGCCTACGCAAAAACGCGTCAGCAGGCGCAGAGGCAGAACGGGTGGCCGACCGGATCGGCGTAGACGCGGAACGTCTCCGGCTTGTCGTCGAGCAGCTTCGCCCCCAGCCCGAGCACGCGTTCGTGCGCCGCTTCCATGTCCGTGACGTTCAGGTCCAGGTGCATCTGCTGCGGGTTCTCCGCGGACGGCCAGGCCGGCGGCCGGTAGTCGGGCACCCGCTGGAACGCGATCCCCGCGCCACCCGCGGGGTTGGGCAGCGTCACCCAGTGCCCGTCTTCGGTCACTTCGGGCGCGTCCCACTCGAGCACCGCTCGGTAGAACTCGGCCAGCGCCGCCGGGTCGGGGCAGTCGAGGGCCACCACTCCCAGCGTCGGTACCGCACTCATCGTCGCTCCCTTCGATCGTGAGTAACCAGCAAAGTGATTATGTGGGTTAGCACACTCGATGGCAACCGCCGTACACTCGGTAAGTGCACACCGACGCCTCCCTCGTGGTGGAGTTCCTCAACACGGTCAACGTCGAAGAGGGCACCGACCTGCTCGAAGATCCCGAGCGGTGGCGCGAGTGGGCGGCGGCGCACGCACTGACGGCCAATCCGGCCGCCGAGGCGCAGGCGGCCAGGGACGCCCTGCGGGCGGCGATCGGCGACCCGCGGCTGCCCGGCGGCAGCGACGGCGCTGTCAACGTCAGCACCCGGATCTCCCTGACCGCGGACGGGCCGGCCCTGGTCGCGGACGACGTCGTCGGCGCGGTGTTCATCGCCTGCGCCCGGCTGGTCGTGCGCGGCGACTGGATCCGGCTGAAGATCTGCCCCGCCGACACCTGCCTGTGGGCCTTCTACGACGAGTCGCGCAACCGCTCGCGCACGTGGTGCTCGATGCGGGTCTGCGGCAACCGCGAGAAGGCGCGGGGCTGGCGCGCGCGGGCCGCCGCGGGCTGAACAGTCCTCATCCGAGCGGCGGACACTCGAACGGTTGTGGACAACTTGGGGACGAAGCACCACATATCCACGCCCCGACCGGCCCGGGCCCCACACGTTGTGGACAGCCGTTAGGCCATCACCGTGAAAAGTTGTGGATAACCCGGGGGATAACTCAGCTTCCTGTGGACAACTGGTTTGAAGGTCCCCCGGGTGTGGTATAGGTCCCGGCCGTCAGAACAGCAGCTCCGCGACGGCGTAGATGACCAGTCCGGCGAGGGCGCCGACCACCGTGCCGTTGATCCGGATGAACTGCAGGTCGCGGCCCACCTGGAGCTCGATCTTGCGGGACGTCTCCTCGGCGTCCCATCGCTCGACCGTGTCGGTGATGATCGTGGTGATCTCCCGTGAGTAGTTCTTCACGAGGTACGCCGCGGCCCCCTCGACCCAGCCGTCGGCCTTCTCACGCAACTGGTCGTCGGTGATCAGCCGCTGCCCGAGCGACGTGAGACCGAGCCGGACGCGGCGGCGCAGCTCGCTCGACGGGTCCTCGGCCGCGGTCAGCAGCATCTCCTTCGCCGTGCTCCACGCCGAGCCGATCAGCCGCTGGACCTCCTCGTGGTGCACGATCTGGCCCTTGACCTGCTCGGCGCGGGCCATCACCTCGGGGTTGGTCTGCAGGTCCTGGGCGAACTCGCCGAGGAACTTGTCCAGCGCCAGCCGCATCGGGTGGTTGACGTCGGTCTTGACCGCCCACGCGAAGGACAGCACCTCGCCGTAGACCTTGTCCGCGAGCATCTCGTCGACGAACTTCGGCGACCAGCTCGGCGCCCGGTCCGACACCACACGCAGCATCGTCGTGTGGTTGTCGCGCACCCACTCGTAGCCGCGGTCGCACATCAGGTCCACGAGCTTGTGGTGCGCGCCGTCGGCGAAGACGCCCTGGAGGATCTTGCCCAGCGGCGGGCCCCACGGCTTGTCGATGATCCGGCGCGCGACGGCCTGTTCCATGATCGCCTGGACGTCTTCGTCGCGAAGCACGCGAACCGCCGCCCGGACCACCGTGGCCAGCTCGGACGTCACGCGCTCGGCGTTCTCCTCCTGCGCCAGCCACGCGCCCAGCCGCCGCGCGATCTCGACGCGCTTGAGCTTGTCGCGCACGACCTCCTCGGACAGGAAGTTCGAGCCGACGAAGTCGCCGAGGCTGTTGCCCAGGACGTCCTTCTTGTTCGGGATGATCGCCGTGTGCGGGATCTTCAGCCGCAGCGGGTGCCGGAACAGCGCCGTGACGGCGAACCAGTCGGCCAGCGCGCCGACCATGCCGGCCTCGGCCGCGGCACGCACGTAGCCGACCCAGCCCGGCCAGCCGCTCGCCTGCGCCCAGCCGGCCAGCAGGAACACGAGCGTGGCGCCGAGCAGGAACGACAGCGCGACCAGCTTCATCTTGCGCAGCGAACGGCGCTTTTCCTCTTCACCGGCCGCGCCGCCCGGTGGGTCGGCGGGCGTCACCTTCGCGGGGGTCAGTTGCTCCACATCGCCATTGTCCGTGAGGATGGCTGATCGTGCGCGAACCTGCTCTCGTCCCCCGGCTCCGGCCGTTCACCTCGACCATCTTCGCCGAGATGACGGCGCTGGCCGTCCGGCACGACGCCGTCAACCTCGGCCAGGGCTTCCCGGACACCGACGGCCCGGACGGCATGCTCGAAGCGGCGAAGAACGCGCTGTTCGGCGGGGCGAACCAGTACCCGCCGGGGCCAGGGCGCCCCGAGCTGCGGGCCGCGATCGCGCGGCACCGGCTGCGCTACGGCACCGAGTACGACCCGGACACCGAGATCCTGGTCACCGCGGGCGCCACCGAGGCCATCGCGGCAGCATTGCTGGCGCTGACCGAGCCCGGCGACGAAGTGATCGTCATCGAGCCCTACTACGACTCCTACGCCGCCGCGGTCGCCATGGCGGGCGCCGAACGCCGGGTCGTCGGCCTGGTCGAGGGCCCGGACGGCCGCTTCGGCCTCGACGTCGACGGCCTGCGCGCCGCGGTCACGCCGCGGACCAGGGCGATCCTGGTGAACTCGCCGCACAACCCGACCGGCACCGTGTTCACCCGCGCCGAGCTGACGGCGCTCGCCGCGTTGTGCGTCGAACACGACCTGATCGCGATCTGCGACGAGGTCTACGAGCACCTGGTGTTCGACGACTCCGAGCACGTCCCGCTGGTCACGCTGCCCGGCATGCGGCCGCGGACGGTGAGCATCTCGAGTGCCGGCAAGACGTTCAACTGCACCGGCTGGAAGATCGGCTGGGTCTGCTCGACGCCGGAGCTCGTCGCGGCGGTGAAGGCGGCGAAGCAGTTCATCACCTTCGTGTCGGGCGGGCCGCTGCAGCCGGCCGTCGCGCACGCGCTGGACCACGAACTGCCGTGGGTCGACGGGCTGCGTGCGTCGCTGCAGGAAAAGCGCGACCGGCTTTCGGCCGGGCTGGCGGACGCCGGGTTCGCCGTGCGGCCGACCGCGGGCACCTACTTCGTCTGCGTCGACGTGCGGCCGCTGGGCTTCACCGACGCCGCCGACCTGGCCTGGGAACTGCCCGGCCGGGTCGGGGTCGCCGCGGTGCCGGTGAAGGTGTTCACCGATCACCCGGACGAGTGGAAACACCTGCTGCGTTTCGCGTTCTGCAAGCGCAACGAGGTCATCGACGAGGCCATCACCCGGTTGCGCAAACTGGTCTGATCACCGCGGTCCGGCTGAGTAGACGTCGTTCGCGGCCGTTCCGGCGCGGCACCGGGCCGGGGCGCGGTCCCACCCGGTCCACCGGCGCCCGGCGGGCCACGCGGGCCGTCCACCACTTGCCGCTTCGAGCTGTGACTCTCCGCGACCGTCGCGCCTGCTCCCGGCGACGGCCGCACCGGGCGCGGCGAGGCCCGCGGCACGTGGCTCCGCCTGGCGACCACCGACCGCGCGCGGCACGGCGCGGGAGGACCGAGCCGGGCCTTCGTGCTCACGGACCGCAGCCGGATCCCGGATCGGTGCGGTGCGCGCGAATTCGGCGCAGGGCAACCGAAGCCGCCCGCGAAACCCGTTCGGCCCAGTCGCCGTCCCACATCCCGGGCCGAGTTCCGGTCGTTTGGCCGAAATCACGGCCCGCGCACCGAGCGGAGCCGGTTCGGCACGGACTGCGTTCGCGGGCGCGGAAACATCAGGTCAACGTCTCTTCGTGCAACTTGCACTGCTCGTCCGAATGGCCGTAAGCAAGCACCCGAACGGCACTGAGAGTGATCAACTTGTCGGCCGCAGATACCTTGCCCGGTAGGGCTGCTGGGCCTTACGGGCTGGATCGAACGCGGGAGAGATGAAAGACTCCCGAGCGGTGCTAGAAAGAGGGCAGCCCCGGGGGAACTGCGACCTGGCCGGAGAAAGACCCAGCAAGAACAGGCTCGAGCGGAAATCGCGGAAGCCTCAGGCGCGGACGGTGGTGGTGGCGGTGAGCAGCACGGCGAACGCGCGCCGCGGCGCTCCGCTCCGGCCTGCGCCCGCCCGGCCGTTGCCCGCACCGGGGGAAAGCCCTTCCGCGCACGCGCGCGTGCGCGCGCCGCGCCCCTGGACGGCGCCGCTGCAGCGGCCCGCCGCCAAGATCCTGGTCGCCGGCGGCCTGACCCTCGCGGGCTGGCTGCTCGGCGCCGCGCTGTCCGGCAGCACCGCGTCGGCCGCCGACCGGCCGGAGTGCCCCGAGGCGCCCGTGGTTTCCACTGTGGACCATGCCGCGAAGCCGTTCCTGCACGCCAGGCACCGCAAGAGCCACCACGAGACCGGCACCGGCACCTGCGCGGCGCAGCCGAAGGCCGCCAGCGCGGAACCGCCACCGGCGGACGAAGCTCAGCCGGACGAGACCACAAAGGACAGCCCGGCCGCCGATGAGCCGACGGCCGGCACTCCCGCGGAAGAGCCGATCGCCACCTCGGAAAGCCTTTCCGCCGAAGCGGCCGCCGCGTCGAAGAGCACGGAGCCGTCGGACGCCTCACCCGCCGAGGAACCCGTGGCCACCACGAAGGCGACCTCCTCGGAAAGCTCGTCCACCGAAGCACCGAAGGCCACCTCCTCCAGCGGGAACCTGCTCGGCAACCTCGTCGGCGGCACCCTGAAGGCGGTCGGCGGCGCGACCACAAAGGACACCACCTCGTCCGGCGGCGACCTGCTCGGCGGGCTCGTCGGCGGCGTCCTGAACGTGGTCGGCGGGACGCTCACCACCGTCACGGACACCCTCGGCACCGTCACGGACACGCTGACCCACACCGTGCTCGCGCCGCTCACCCAGCCGCCCGCGGGCAACCCGAACGCGCCGGTGCTGCTGCCCCTCGACGACATCCTGAACCCCGTGCTCGGCGGCAGCTCGAACTCCGGCGGCGGCACCGCGGTCGTCCCCGGCGTGACGGCCGTCGTCACCCAGGTGCCCGCCACGGTCGTCGAGACCGTCCCGCCCGCCGCCCCGGCGACAGCCGGCCAGCAGACCTCCCGGGTCGCGCTCGCGCACCTTGTCGTCCGGCAGGCGCAGCCGCTTCCGGCGGTCCACGACCAGCCGCGCGACTCCGGCACCCACGTCACCGGCGGCGGCGACTCCACTCCCGGCCTCCCCGGCGGCACCACCGCCCCGAGCGCGCCGGCCCCCACCGCGGCCCCGGGCCACGACGGCCCCGGCGGCGCCCGCCACGCTTTCGCCGTCCACACCGACGACGTCACCACCACGCAGCTCAAGCTGATCGGCACCAGCCGCGACCACGAGGTCGACGGCGCAGGCAGGGACGCCGCCCTGCCGACCACCTCCCCCGACTGACCCCCGACCGGGCAGCCGGGGACAAGTGCGCCCAAATCAAGATCATCATGGTGCGCTCGCACGCCGTTGAGGCGTGACGTTTCCCCTGCTCCAGCACGGAATCCGTGGCTCTTTCACGTCTCGTGAAGCGCTGCTTGCGATGTCGCAGCGCGTCCGACGTACTCCAGGGGCGAAAACCATGCGAAACCCACTCATTCTTTCCGACCGGCCGACCGCGCCCGGCCGGGTCGGATCCCGGTCCCGGCGCCGCGCTGCCCCCGCGGCGCCGGGACCCACACCGGGTGCGCTCCGGGAGCCCTTGCTCACCGCGCCGAGCGAGGACTCGCAGTACCGCGAGCGCACCTGAGCCGCCGGCTTCCCGGCACGTCGAGGGGCTGTGCCGGGAAGCCGCGGTACCCGCGAACGGGGTCACGTCCGTGAGCGGGTGTGTGGAACGACGAACCGGTGCGCTGGATGCACATGAACGCCGCCCATCCCTGGGAGCAGGCTCGCATCCAGCGCACCGGTTTCGTCATGCAATGGGCGCGTCCAGCGAAGCCGGGGTGCCGCGGACGGACGCTTCGGCCGCGCTCAGCCGCCGGACCGCCTCGTCGATCCGGTCCGGTGGCAGGGAAAACGGCAGCCGGATCCAGCGCTCCAGCCCGCCGTGGACGCCGAAGCGCGAGCCCGGTGCGACCTGCACGCCGTGGCTCGCGGCCGCCACCGCGAGGCGCGAGCTCACCGGCTCCGGCATCCGGCACCACAGCGACAGGCCGCCCTTCGGCAGGGTGAACGTCCAGTCCGGCAGGTACCGGTGGACCGCTCCGGCCAGCGCGTCGCGGTAGCCGCGCAGCTCTTCACGCCGGCAGTCCAGCAGGGTTCCGTCGGCCAACAGCTCGGTCAGCACGAGCTGTTCGAACACCGGTGACCCGAGGTCGACCGCGTAGCGCGCCGAAACCAGCCGGCCGAGCAGGTCCTCCGACGCGCGGATCCAGCCGAGCCGCAGCCCGCCCCAGTGCGTCTTCGACGCCGAGCCGACGCAGATGGCCAGGTCGCCGGCGAACGCGGCCAGCGGCGGCGGTCCGTACCGGGGATCGCCCTCCAGGTCCAGCTCGACGAGCGTCTCGTCCACCACGACCGGCGTCCGGGCGCGGGCCAGCACGGTCCCGAGCCGGGCGCGGCCTTCGGCGTCCAGGCGCAGGCCGGTCGGGTTCTGGAAGTCGACGACCAGGTAGGCGAACCGCGGCGACGCCTGGCGCAGCGCCGCGTCGACGCCGGCGATGTCCCAGCCGCGCTCGCCGCTCGGGTCGAGCGCCACCGGCACCGGGATGGCGTGCGCGGCGCGGATCGCCTCCAAGGCGTTCGGGTACGTCGGCTGCTCCACCAGCACGCGGTCGCCGGGGCCGGCGAGCATCCGCAGGACCAGCACGAACGCGTGGTGCGCGCCGTTGGTGACCATGACCTGCGCCGGCGTCGTCGGCAGCCCGCGCTCGGTGTAGCGCTGCGCGATCCGCTCGCGCAGGCCCGGCAGGCCGCGTTCCTGGTAGCCGTGGTCGCCGAGGTGGCCGGCGAGCCGGACGCGGGCCGTGTCGACCGCCGAAGCCATGCCCGGCACGGCGGGCGAAGACGCGTGGGTGAAATCGATCGAGCCGTCGCCCGCCGGCGCGAGCGGGCCGCGGCGACGCCGTCCGGGCGCGGCGATCCACGAGCCCGCGCCGCGACGGCTCGCGACCAGCCCGTTCTCCCGCAGCCGGTCCAGCGCCGCGCCGATCAGCGTCCGGCTGGCGCCGAGCGCGTCTGCCAGCTCGCGCTCGGCGGGCAACCGGGTGCCGAGCGGGAGCTGGCCGTCCAGCACCTGCAGTTCGATGGCCGCGGCCAGGTCGGCCGCGCCTTGTCGAGAGCCACCTTGCCGCCACGAGCCAAGCATGACGGCCAGTCTTGGCCCTGAGATCCGTCCACCGACCGGGAGCGCGGGTTCCATAAGACCAATATCCCGGAATTGGCTATGGTTTACCAGGCCACTTGGCGGTGATAGTGGAGATGTGGCTCAGATCGATCTCCGGCCCGTCCGGATCACCCGCGACCCCGCCCGCCGCAGCGTCCAGCTGCTCTTGGGCCTCGCCCTCTACGGCACGAGCGTCGCCATGCTCACCCGCGCCCACCTCGGCCTCGAGCCGTGGGGCGTGCTGGCCGAGGGGGTCATGAAGCACACCGGACTGACCTTCGGCACGGTGACCGGCCTGATCTCGGTGGCGGTGCTCCTGCTGTGGATCCCGCTGCGCCAGCGGCCCGGGATCGGCACAGTGGCCAACGTCGTGGTCATCTCGGTCATGGTCGACGTCGTCCGCGCGGTCCTGCCGGACCAGCACGACCTGGGGTGGCAGATCGTGCTGCTGGTCGGCGGGGTGACGCTCAACGGCCTCGCGACCGCCACCTACGTCGGCGCCCGGCTGGGCCCGGGCGCCCGCGACGGCCTGATGACCGGGCTGTCGGCGCGCACCGGCTGGTCGGTCCGGCTGGTGCGCACCGGGATCGAGATCACCGTGGTCGTCGCCGGGTTCGCGCTCGGCGGCACGCTCGGGTTCGGCACCGTGCTCTACGCCCTCGCCATCGGCCCGCTCACCCAGGCGCTGCTGCCGTGGACCACCTGGCGGGAACAGCAGCAGCCGCAGCAGGGTCACTAGCCCGCCTTGCGCTGCTGCACGGCCCGGCGCAGCGTCAGGTAGTCCGCGCCGCGCCGGGCGAGCACGTCGTCGGTGCCGCGCTGCTGGGCCAGCGCCAGCAGGACGTGCTCCTGGCCGAGGTGCTTGTCCCCCAGGCGGACGGCTTCCTTCAGGCTCAGCTCCAGGGTCTTCTTCGATTGTGCGGTGAAGGGGATGTGCCCGCGCTTGGCCGGGCCGAGCCGTCCGGCCAGCGCCCCTTCGCCGTGCGTCTGCTCGACGCGTTCGACGATCTGCTCGACGTCGATGCCGAACTCGGTGAGCGCCTCGACGTCGGCGTCGCTCACGCCGCCGCGGCGCCGGGTCCGGGCCAGCTCGGCCGCGATGTCGTCGGTGGACACGCCCAGCTCGGCGAGCACCCCCACGTCGGTCTTCACCAGCGCGGCGAGCAGGTGGGCGGGCCCGATCTCCACCGAGCCGGACTCCCGCGCCACGATCTGCGCCTCGACCACCGCCATCCGCGCATCCGCCGTGAACCTCTCGAACATCAGTGCCTCCCGTACTTCTTGTGCACGGCCTGCCGGCTGACCCCCAGCTCGGCGGCGATTTCCTGCCACGACCAGCCGTGCACCCGCGCGCTGCGGACCTGCACGGCCTCCAGTTGTTCCAGCAGCCGCCGGAGCGCGGCGACCGCGCGCAGCCCCACCCGGGGATCGCGGTCACCCGCCCGGGCGGCCAAATCCGTCGCTTCCGTCATGCCTGTCAACCTACGTTGACATTCGGCAGCTGTCAACCGAAGTTGACACTCTCAGCGCGAAGCCGCCGGACGGGCGACGTACAGTCGGGTGATGCCCGAGATCGCGATCGCCGAGCGGGCCGGGGTGGGCGCCGACGGCCACCCACGCCCCACCGAGGACCACGTCGTCGTGCTGGACAACGCGGTGCTCGTCCTGGACGGCGCCACCTCGTCGGACCCCTCGCACCCCCCGGGCGGCTGGTACGCCGAACGCCTGGCCCGCCGGCTCGCCGAAGACCTCCGCGCGGCCCCGGAAGCCGACCTGGCCGAAGTGCTGACCAGCGCGATCGCCGCCCTCACCGCGGAGCACGCGTTGAGGCCGCAGCGCTCGCCGTCGAGCACCGTCGCGGCCGTGCGCTGGCTCGAAGACCGCGTCGACGCGCTCGTGCTGGCCGACAGCCCGGTGGTCGGCTTCGGCGGCTTCGGCGTCGACGTCGTCTCGGACGACCGGCTGGCCCGGCTGCGGCGGCGCGGGATGCTCCAGACCGGCGCCGACGTCCGGCGCCGGCGCAACGCCCACGACGGCTTCTGGGTCGCCGAAGCCGACCCGGGTGCCGCCGCGCACGCGGTCCGGCGCAGCTGGCGACGCACCGACGTCGAAGCGGTGCTGCTCGCCAGCGACGGCGTGTCCATCGGCGTCGACCAGTACCAGCTCTTCGACTGGCGCGAGGTCCTGGCGATGACCCGCGCCGACGGGCCCGACGCCGTGTTGGCCGCCGTCCGCGCCGCGGAGAAGCAGGATCCGGACGGCAAACGCTGGCCCCGGCCGAAGCGGCACGACGACCAGGCGCTCGTCCTCGTGGATTTCAATCAGGGGGTTAATCAGGGTCTTCCCTGATCACGGCGGTGGTGTTTCCGGAGACCCTGGAAGCATGGGGACGGAAGCGGGGAAGCGGACGAAGCCGTGGCGGCTCGTTGCGCTGGGCGCGATCGGGTGGGGGCTGTTCACCGCCGTGGTGCTGCACGTCGTCAGCTCGCGCAATCCGGTGTACGACACGCTGTCGAGCTACACGGTGACCGACCGCGGCGAAGGGATGCTCGCGGCGAGCGTGCTGTCGCTGGCCATCGGGTCGCTCGCGGTGCTCGGCGCACTGCAGGTCGCCGGCGTTCCGCTGTCGCGGACGACCCGGCTGCTGCTCGCGTTGTGGGCGCTCGGACTGGCCGCGGCCGCGATCTTCCCGGCGAGCTATCCCGAAGCGCCGGACCCGCTCAGCGGCGAAATCCACCTCTACGCGTGCCTGGTCGCGTTCTGCAGCCTGCCGGGCGCGGCGATCTCGATGCTGGAGCCGCTGCGGGACCGTCCGGAACGCGCCGCGCTGGTCCGGGCGATCCGGCTCACCGCGGGGGCGTTCGCGCTGTTCGCCCTGAGCTTCGTGTTCGTGCGGCTGAGCGAGGCCGGCGTCTGGCCGTTCCCCGAAATCTCCGAGGTCTTCCCGATCGGCGTGATGCAGCGGGTGCTGCTGGTCGCCGACGTCGTCCTGCTGCTGACGCTGCTGCGGCTGGCGACCCGGGTGGAGTCAGCCTCCGACGGCCGCCGCGAATTCGGGCGCGTAGCCGTACAGGCCGGGCATGCCGCCGGTGTGCAGGAACACCACGTGGTCGTCCGGGGCGAAGTGGCCCGCCCATTCGATCAGCGCGGCGGCCACCTTGCCGGTGTAGACCGGATCGAGCACCACGCCCTCGGTGCGACCGAAGAGCCGTAGGGCGTCCCAGACCGCGTCGGTAGGGATGCCGTAGCCGGGGCCGAGTGTGGAATCGCCCAGTCGCGCGTGCGTGAAGGGCGGCGGTTCGACGCCGAGGAGCTTGGCCGCGCCGTCGACGAGGTCACGGAGGTTCTCCGTGGCCTCGTCGAGCGGGTGGCTGACGCAGGCGATGCCGACGCCGAGGTTCTTGAGCAGCGCGGTGGCCAAGACCACCCCGGCCGCGGTGCCGCCGCTCGCGTGCGGGACGACGAGGTGGGCCCGCTCGATGCCGCGTTCTTCCAGCTGCTTCGCGAGTTCGTAGGTGGCGCGGACGTAGCCGAGGGCGCCGAGGTCGTTGGAGCCGCCGACCGGAACGGTGAAGACCTTCCGGCCGTCTTTCTGCGCTTCGGCGACGAGACGGTCGTAGGTGCGGCCGGTTTCCTCGCCGTCGGCGCAGATGTGGACGGTCGCGCCGAAGAGCCGGTCGAGGGGGACGTTGCCGCCGCGTTCGTAGGCCTCCCCGTCGCGCGGGACCTTGGCGGTGAGCACGAGTTCGCAGCGCAGGCCGAGCTTTGCGCACGCGGCGGCGGTCTGACGGCCGTGGTTGGTCTGGAGCGCGCCGAAGGTGATCACGGTGTCCGCGCCGGCCTCTCTGGCCGCACCCAGGTGGTATTCGAGCTTGCGGAGTTTGTTGCCGCCCGCGCCGAGCGGGTGGACGTCGTCGCGCTTCAGCCAGAGGTTCCGCAGGCCGAGGGCTTCGCCGAGCCGCGGCGCCTCGTGCAGCGGGGTCGGCCAGCCGCCCAGGTCGACCCGGGGGATCGCGGCCAGCGCGGCGTCGGGGAACCCGGCGAAGTCGAACGTCATCGGCCCTCCAGTCTCGGCTTTCTAACCACTATAGGGGGTTAAAGCACCTCGAAGCGGAGTTCGGTGACCGGCCCGACCTCGCGCACGCCGAGTCGCCGGAGCGTGCCGCCGTCGAGCTCGGGGTCGCCGAACAACGGCAGCCCGGCGCCCAGCAGCACCGGGGCGATCAGGACGTGCAGCTCGTCGGCCAGCCGGGCCCGCACCGCCTGCCGGACCACGCTCGCGCCGATCACCTTGACCGCGCGCTCCCCCGCGGCCGCCCTCGCCTGGGTGATCGCCGAAGCGATCCCGTCGGTCACGAAGGTGAAAGTGAGGTTCTCGTCCTGCGCGGGCAGCACGGCCGGCGGCGTGTGCGTGACGACGAAGATCGGGACCTGGAACTCGTAGTTGCCGACGTACCAGTCCGGGTCCTCGGCCATCGCGAACGAGCGGCGGCCGAGGACGACCGCGCCCGTCTCACGGATCAGGTCGGTCATCCACTCGCTGCCGCCCGACGCGGCGGGGTCGGACAGCCGGGCCGTGCCGCCGTCGCGGTCGGCGACGAAACCGTCCAGCGACATGCTCATCCCCGCGTGCACCGTGGCCATGGTTCTCTCCTCGCGTAGTTGTCGTCCAGGTAGACGGCCAGTGCCGGGAAAACTCATCGGGAGTAGCCGGAGACCGTCGGCATCCGGTAACGTTCGTTCGAACGAACGAGAACTTCGGGGGCCGACATGACCGCTACGAGCCTGGACTTCACGGGCCTCGCTGCCCAGGCCGCGCAGCTCGCCGCGGGTGAGGTCACCTCCGCCGAGCTCACCGCGACCGCGCTCGGCCGCGCGCACGCGAGCCAGCCCACGCTCAACGCCTTCAAGCACCTGCGCGACGACGAGGCCCGCAACGAAGCCTTGGCCGCGGATCGGCGCCTTGCCGCCGGCGACCGGGCGCCGCTGCTCGGCGTGCCGGTCGCGATCAAGGACGACGTCGACCTCACCGGCCTGCCCACCGCGTTCGGCTGCGCCGGCGAATTCCCGTGCGCGACGGCCGACGCACCCGCCGTCGCGCTGCTGCGCGAGGCCGGAGCTGTGATCATCGGTAAGACGAACACCCCCGAGCTGGGCCAGTGGCCGTTCACCGAGGGCCCGGCCTTCGGCGTGACGCGCAACCCGTGGCACACCGGCCACACCCCAGGGGGTTCTTCGGGCGGGAGCGCGGCCGCGGTGGCGTCGGGGGTCATCGCGGCCGCGCTCGGGTCCGACGGCGCCGGTTCGGTGCGCATCCCGGCCGCGTGGACCGGGCTCGTCGGCATCAAGACCCAGCGCGGCCGGATCCCCACCGGCGGCGAGCTGTTCCACGGCCTCACCGTGCTCGGCCCGTTGGCCCGGACCGTCGAAGACGCGGCCCTGCTGCTCGACGCCGCCGCCGGGACGTCCGGCGTGTTCCGCGCGGCCGCCGCGCGCGAGCCCGGGAAGCTGCGGATCGGGCTGTCGACGCGGATCCCGTTCACCGCCACCAAGACCCGGCTCGACCCGGTCGTCGAAGCGAACGTGCGACGGCTCGCCGAGTCGTTCGCCGGGCTGGGCCACGAGATCGTCGAGGTCGAACCGGACTACGGCCTGATCGGCCTGACCTTCCTGCCGCGCTCGCTGACCGGCGTCCGCGACTGGACGCTGCGGGTGCCCGACCGGACCGGGCTCGACCCGCGCACCCGCAGCAACGCCGGCCACGGCCGGCTGCTGGCCGGCCCCGCGCTGCGGCTGGCCCGCGCGCTCGAGCCGGGCCTGCACCGGCGGATCGGCTCGGTGTTCGGCCGCGTCGACGTGCTGCTCACCCCGACCACCGCGACCCCGCCGCCGCCGATCGGCACGTTCGACGGGCTGTCCGGCTGGGAGACCGACCAGGCCATGATCGCCGCCTGCCCGTACGCTTGGCCGTGGAACGTGCTGGGGTGGCCGGGGGTCAACGTCCCGGCCGGGCAGACGGCGGACGGGCTGCCGCTCGGCGCGCAGCTGCTCGGCCCGTCGCACGCCGAGGAGCGGCTGATCTCCCTCGCCGCGCAACTGGAAGAGGTCGAACGGTGGCCGGAACGGCATCCCGCGACAAGCTGGTAAGCACCCGGGAAGCCATCCTGCGAGCTGCGCTGACCGTCGTCGGCGAACACGGCGTCGGCGGGCTCACGAACCGCCGGATCGTCGCCGCCGCCGGCGTCTCGCTCGGCACGCTGACCTACCACTTCCCCAGCCAGACGGCGTTGCTGCGGGAAGCGATGCTGCTGTTCGTCGAGGACGAGACCGCGAAGCTCGGCGCGATCGTCGACGGCTACCGCGCGGACGGCTTGAGCGTCGAGCAGGCGGCCTCGGTCGTCGAGCGGGTGATCGCACAGCTGCCGTTCGGCGCCGACGAGCTCGGCGCGCACGAGCTGTACCTCCAGTCCGCCCGCGACCCCGAGCTGCACGAGGCTTCTTCGCGCTGCTTCGCGGCGTACGACGAACTGGCGGTGACGATCCTGGCCGCACTGGGAGTCCCGGAGCCCGCTCGGCTGGCCGGGCCGGTGGTGGCGCTGATCGCCGGGTTGCAACTGCGGCGGCTGGCGACCGGCGAGACGGACACCCCGGTGGCCGAGCCGCTGATGATGTTGCTCCGCGGAGCTTGATGGCCCGGCCGATCGTCCGCGGCACGGCGGCGTGGAAGTACTTCGGCGACTTCCGCGACGCACTGCTGGCCGAGCAGGTCCTGGTGTTGCAGGTGGCGCACCCGGTCGTCGCGGCGGGCGTGCGGGACCATTCGGACTACACGTCGGAGCCGTGGACGCGGCTGATGCGAACGGTCGCGTCACTGTCGATCTACGTCTACGGCGGTGTCGCGGGTGCGCGGGTGGAAGCCGCGCGGTTGCGGTCGTTGCACCGGACGTTCACGGGCGTCGCGAACGGGCGGCGCTACAGCGCACTGGACCCGGCGGCGTACGCGTGGGTGCACGCGACGTTGGTCAAGGCTCCGGTTGACGCGCAACGGTTCTTCGGGCGAGCACTGTCCACATCGGAGCTTTCGGAGTACTACGCGCAGATGTGCGGGATCGGGCGCCTGCTGGGCGTCCGGGAGGGTGATCTGCCGCCGGACTGGGCGGCGTTCGAGCGGTACTACGACGAGACGGTGGCAGGCTTCGAGACGAACCCGACGATCGAGACGCTCCTCGAGACGATCCGGACGGTGGCGAAACCGGTGAAGTGGCTCCCGGATGCGTGGTGGGGGCGGTTGCGGCGGGGCCAGATGTTCTTGGTGCAGGCCACTTTGCCGCCTTCGTTGCGCAAGTCACTGGGTCTACAGTGGACGGAAGAAGACCAGCGCCGGTTCGAGCGCTTCGCGGCTTGTGTGCGGGCGGTGAGCACGCCGGTCCCGGCCGCGGCGCGGACGGCACCCATGCGGTGGGTCGGAAAGCTCAACGTGTGGTTGCGCGCGCACCCGAAGGTTTACGCCCGGTTGATCGGCGGCAACGGCCCCGGCTCGGCGCAAGGCACGTGACTGCAGCCGAAACTCGCGTGATTGGAGACGTAACTCGCGTGATTGAGGACGTAACTCGCGTGATTGAAGGGGCATCTCCCGTGACTGGAGGGGCATCTCCCGTGACTGGACAGGCATCGCCCGTGTCGCCCCTCCAGTCACGCGTGATGCCCCTCCAGTCACGCGAGATCGCTCCCCAGTCACGCGAGATCGCTCCCCAATCACGCGAGATCCGTCCCCAATCACGCGAGATCGGGCCCCAGTCACGCGAGATCGGGTGGGTCAGTCGCGGGTGAGGGTTCGGGCGTAGTGGGCGCGGGCCTTGGCGCGGTTTCCGCAGCGGGCCATCGAGCACCACTGGCGGTTGCGGCGGGGTGAGGCGTCGCAGAACCGCTGGCCGCAGTCGTCGGCCGCGCACACGCGGACCTCGGCGTCGCTCGTGGCCAGGTCGATCGCGTCCGCCGCCAGGACCGCGAACGCCGCCGCCACCGGGTCCTTCGGGGCCGGGACTTCGCGGCGGAGCGCACCGCCCACCAGCGCCAGGCGCGGCGGGGGTGACGGGGCCGCGGCCGCCGCGTTGTTGACCAGCTCGACGTCCATCTTCGAGAGCTCCTCCGGCGGCAGCAGCACCCGGTCGATCGCCTCCCGCAGCGCCTTCGCCGCCAGCACGTTGCCCGCCGTCACCGGCACCGGGCCCGTGGTGAACCCGGCCAGCGAAAGCCACTCGGCCAGCGCGTCGGGGCCGGTCAGCAGCTCCACGCCGTCCTCGTGCCGGCTGCGCATCGTGTTGACGAGGTCGAGGCACGGCCGCCCGCCGTCGAAGACCCACTCCATGCCCTCATTCTAACCCTTGAAGACAGTTAGAAGCAGCGCTACCGTCTAACCCCATGAACCGGTTAGAGAATGTGACCACGGTGAACGGCCTCCGCATGCACTACCTCCGCGCCGGCGACGGCCCGCCGCTGTTCCTGCTGCACGGCTGGCCGCAGACGTCGCACTGCTGGCACAAGGTCCTCGCGCCGCTCGCCGGGACGCACACCGTGATCGCCCCCGACCTGCGCGGCTACGGCCGCACGGACAAGCCGAGGGACGGCTACGACAAGCGCACGATGGCCGCCGACGTCGCCGCCCTCGCCGACCGCCTGGGCTTCGCCAAGACCGCCGTTGCCGGGCACGACCGCGGCGGTCGCGTCGCCCACCGCTGGGCCCTCGACCGCCCGGACCAGGTCGAACGCCTGGCCGTGCTCGACATCGCCCCGACCCGCGCGATGTGGCAGCGCCTCGACACCGGCATCGCCAAGGGGTACTGGCACTGGCTCTTCCACCTGCAGCCCGACCTGCCGGAACTCCTCGCCGGCCAGAACATCGCCGCCTACCTCGGCTACTTCTTCGAACGCTGGACCCACCAGCGCCACGCCCTCGACGCCGACGCGCAGGCCGAGTACGTCCGCGCCTTCTCCCAGCCCGGCGCGCTCCGGGCCGGCTTCGACGACTACCGCGCCTCCTTCCCCGACGACGCCGAGCTCGACGACGCCGACTTCGCGGCCGGAAAGCGCCTCACCCAGCCGCTGCTCGCGCTCTGGGGCGCGAACGGCCTGCTCGGCACCCTGCCGACCCTCGAAATCTGGCGGGAGTACGCGAACGACGTCACCGGCGCGGCCCTCGCCGAGTGCGGCCACTTCCTCCCCGAGGAGCAGCCCGGCGAAGTGGTCGCCCACCTGCGGAAATTCCTCGATCCCTGAGGTTCCCCGGGACCGGAGTCCCCCGAGCTGGGGACCGAGATTCCCTCGCCGCCGTGACGCCCGCCACCGGCAGCGCCGGTTAGGTTCAGCACACGATGGGGAGCAAATCGAAAGCGGCGCTGCTGATGCTGCTGGCCACACTGGGGATCGTGGCCGGCGGCGGGACCGCGCACGCCGACGGCGCACCGAGCGGCGCCGACATCCAGGTCGCCCAGACGCTCGGTGCGCGCGAGCTCACCGTGATCATCCGCCGCGTCGACACGACACCGTCGCCGCTGCGGGTCGACGTCGTGACCCACCAGGGCACCCCGCCCGGCGCGCTGCACCTCGCCGTCGCGGCCGACGGCGTCCCGAGCTCGCGCACGGACGTCGTCCTCGGCGCCAACCCGGGCGTCTACCCGGGGAACCTCCAAGTCGGCAAACCGGGACCGTGGGAACTCTCACTGAGCGATGACACCGGGCGGAAGGCCACGATCCCGTTCATCGTGCCCGCGCGGGTGGTTCCGCCGTGGGAGAAGGCGACCTACGGCGGGTTCGTCGCCGCGGGCGCCTTCCTGCTCATCGCCCTGGTCGTGGGCCTGCGGGCCAGGCGGACGGCGTTCGCACTCATCCCGGGCGCCGGCGTGGTCGCCGCGATCGCCGTCGCCGTCACCGGCGCGCTGCTGTCGGCGAGCACGCCCCCTCCGCCCGCACCCGGCAGCCAGCTGGACCCGACGTTCGACAACGTCACCGACCCGTACGCCAACGCCCAGCTGTCCACAGTGGATTACTCCCGGCCGCCGGTGAACCTCGCCGTCCGGAACGAAGGCAACGAGCTCGAGCTGCGGCTCACCGACGGCGCCACCGGCCGCCCGGCCGACGACCTGCTGGTCCACGACAACGCGCTCGTGCACCTGGTGCTGGTTTCGCCGTCCGGCCGGCTGAGCCACCTGCACCCGGTGCGCGTCGGCCCCGGCGACTACCGCGTCCAGCTCGCCGAGCCCGAGACGGGCACGTACGCGGTCGCCGCGGAACTCGCCCGGCGCGGCGGCGGCGTCCAGCTGGCCAGGTCCACAGTGGACCTCAAAGGCGCCGCCACCCCGGCGCCCGAGCCACCCGGCGCCGGACCGCGAACGATCGACGGCACCCCGGTCGAACTCACCGTCAGCCAAGGGACGCCGACCACGATCACCGCGCGGTTCCCGGCCCAGGACCTCCAGCCGTGGCTGGGCATGCTCGGCCACCTGATCGTCACCGGGCCGATCACCGGCCCGGTCGGCGAAAGCGCCGCCACGGCGCCCACCTGGGCGCACGTCCACGCGATGGTCCCGCCCGTCGCGGGCCAGCGAGACCGTCCTGATGAGACAGTCGCCGCGTACGGGCCGGACGTCGGCTTCACCTACACCTTCGCCGAGCCCGGCCGGTACCGGATCTGGCTGCAGGCCGAACGCGGTTACCGGGTGCTCACCGTGCCCGCCGTGGTCGACGTCCCGGCGACGGGAGCCGGCCGGTGAAACGCCCGACGTTGCTGATCACCGTCGTCGCCCTGGTCGTCGCGGCCGGCGCCGCGTGGCTGCTCTGGGGTGGCGGCGACGCGAAATCGACCACCCAGCAAGCGGTTTCGGGTCCGTACACCGTCCAGTTCTCCGCGGACCAGCCGCGCATCGGCGGCAACACGTTCGCGGTGGTGGTGACCGGGTCCGCACCCGACGCCGTCACGGTCGCGCCGGTCATGGCGCAGATGGGGCACGCGTTCCCGCCGGTGCCCGCCGTCCCGGACGGTCCCGGCCGCTTCCGCGCCACCGGCGTCGGGCTGCCGATGGCCGGGCAGTGGGAGATCACCGTTTCGCTGCGCGGCCCCGGCGGGCCCGCGCAGGTCGTCTTTCCCGTGTTGGTCAAGTAGAAGGAGGGGGAATGGATCTCACCGCATCCGGCGTGCGCACCACGTCGGTGACGAAACAGGCGCGGACGGGATTGCTGCCGGCGAACGTCGTGCTCGGCGGTTCGCTGCTGTCGCTGGTCGGGCTCACCTGGGACATCCAGTGGCACGACGACGTCGGGCCGGACACGTTCTTCACGCTGCCGCACCTGTTCCTGTACGCGGGCAGCGCGGTCGTCGGCCTGGCGAGCCTCGCCGTCGTGCTGCTGACGACGGCGGCGCGGCGCGCGGGACGGCCGGCCGACCCGCGGATCGGCGGGCGCGTGGTCAACGTGTTCGGCCGGACGTTCGCGGCCCCGCTGGGCTACCTGGTTTCCGGCGTCGGCGCGGCGACGTTCCTGCTGTACGGGCTGTGGGACCAGTGGTGGCACGGGCTGTACGGCTTCGACGCGGTCATCGACTCGCCGCCGCACATCGGGCTGCTGCTGTCGATCACGGTGTCGCTCATCGGCACGACCGCGGTGTTCGCCGCGGCCCGCGAGCACCGCTGGGGCCGGCTCGGCACGCTGGCGTCGCTGACCGTGCTGCTCACCTTCGGACCGGTGCTGGCGCTCGGGTTGCAGCAGGTGCCCGACGACTACGCCGACGCCGTCGCGATCGGGACGTCGATGATGGCGGTGCTGCTGGTCGCCGTCGGCGCCGGGTTCGCCCGCCGTCCGGGCGGCGCGGTGGGCACCGCGGCGCTGGTCGCGGCCGTGCAGGCGGTGTTCTGGTGGTTCTCGCCGTGGGCGGCGCGGGCGTACGCCGACCTGGTCGGCCTGCCGATGCGGGACGCGATTTCCGGGGTGCCGGCGATGCCGTCGCTGACGCCGCTGGCGCTGCTGCCGGTGGCCGCGCTGATGGAGCTCGTCTACTTCGCCGGCCGACGCCGGGGGTGGCGTGCGGGCCGGGTGTCCGTGGTCGCCGGCGGACTCGCCGGGCTGCTGCTCGGGCTGAGCCTGCCGATCCAGCAGGCACTGCTCTACACCGGCGCGCACGTGCCGCCGGCCTGGTACCTGGCCACGACGGCCGGGCTCAGCGCGGCACTGGGGCTGCTCGGCGGGTTCGCCGGCTGGCGGTTCGGCGGGATGCTCTGCCTGCTCGCGCCCGCGAAGAAGGGGGAAACCGCTGATGCGTAAGGCTGTGTCACTCGGAGCTCCGCCACCCGGAACCGCCATAAGGCGGGCCGTGCTGGCCCTGGCCGCGGTCGCGGGGCTGCTGTTCGCCACCGCGGCACCGGCGAACGCCTACGAGCCGGTCAACATCGTGCACACCGAGCGGGTGCAGGCCGGGCCGTACGGGCTGACCGTCGGGTTCAGCACCTGGCCGCTGAAAGCCATGCAGTCACTGGACTTCACCTTCATCCCCGACGGCGGGATCGAGGGCAAGTCCGGCACGCTCACCATGGTCAACCCGGAAGGCGGCCAGAACCGGAAGCAGCCGCTGGTCCGGCACCCGCGCAAGCTCGAGGTGTGGGGGCTCGACGTCCGTTCGATGCCACGGCCCGGCGACTGGACGCTCCGCTTCGTCGTCAACGGCCCCGCCGGGTCCGGCACCGGCGAGCTGCGCGCGTTGCCGGTGCTCGAACAGCCGGGCCCGCCGATGGGCCTGAGCTGGGCGATCAGCACCCTGCCCCTGATCGGGCTCGTGGCGCTCGTCGTGGTGGCCTGGCGCCGGACGCGCGGCCGCCTGCGGGGCGGGGAGCTTCCGGCAACCGGGTGAGATTCCGCTCACATTCGGCGCCCGGCCGTATCCGGGCGACCGCGAAGGCCTCCTTCACGTTGGACGGGAAGGAGGCCTTCACCATTTCCGAACACGAGGCCGGACGCTGCCGCGTGACCGCGGTCGCCGGCGCGGAACGGGTTCAGGCGGGCAGGTCGAACTGCCCGGCTTTGACGGCGACCAGGAACGCTTCCCATTCGGCGGTGTCGAACACGAAGACGGGGCTGGTGGAGAGCTTGGTGTCCCGGACGCCGATCACGCCGTCCCGCCCCAGGTTGACCTCGACGCAGTTCCCACCGTTGGGCTCACTGGCGAACGACTTCTCCCAGGCGGCCTCTTCGAACAGGGACACGGCCGTGTTCGGATCGTAATCCGCGAACGACGGATAATCCGCCATGGGTCGTACCTCCGTGGATCGATGGGGGGCGCGGTCGTGACCTGCGCTGAGGCACCCGCTCCCGGCTACTCAGTGTCTCAATGGAGCAAGCCACAGGGCCAAGCGGGTGATCAACTAGGTCCGGCCTCGACATGAAGATTATTCCAGGAGTAGGATTAATCGCATCGGCCGGGGCGCTGGTGTCGGTGAATGACTGCCTGCTCGCGGCGGGCGGTCGTCGACGCGGGCCGAAGTGCTCGACAGGCCGGCGCCGGAACCAACCAACCCAAGCCGCAGGACCTCATGGGGAGGATCAGCGTGATCGTCGAGGACAGTGCGCCGCCCGGCGCGCTCGCCGTGACCCAGCTGGTCCGAACCGGATGTGCAGAAGCGTTTTCCCACCGGGACGCCGACGCACCGCGACGAGAGCTGGGGGTGTAGACGAATGGCCGTCCGGGTGAACTCGCTCTTCCGCCGTGAGGACGAAGAACACCGTGGCCGCCGGGGAATCGGGAACGAGCTGCGGAACCGCTTCGGCTTCAGCCTGATCCAGGCGCCGCTGCGCAAGACCACGACGTGGGCGACGGACCAGGACCTCCCGCTGCGGCGCCACGCCGACGGCGTCCGCACGACCCGCCCGCTGGAGACCGCGATCGACCTGACACCCTTGATGCGCGGCCGCATCGGCTCGCGCGCCTGACTGTGCCGATAGTTCCTGATCCGACCACAGTCACGGCCGAATGGCTTTCGTAGCAACGTTGCGTGCCACCGGGGGGGCGGCCTGCTTTTGGTCGGATCAGGAACTGCCGTACCACCACGAAGAGAGCCCCGGTTCCCACACGGAACCGAGGCTCTTTTCGTTGGCAGCTACGGTTTCCGGAGCAGCAGGCTGCCGTGCCGCAGCGGCCGCTCGCCCGCACCGGGTTCCCGGTACACCCGCCCCACTTCGGCGAGTCCCGCCGCGGCCGCGATCGCCGCCAGTTCGTCGAGCGGCCAGCAGTAGGCCGTCGTCACCTTGTGGTCGAACGACGTCAGCGGGCCGCCCCGGGATTCGAAGCACCCCAACAGAACGTGACCACCGGACGCCAACGTTCGGGCGAATTCGGCGAAGTACCCCGGCACCTCCGCCGGCGGCGTGTGGATCACCGAGTACCACGAGAGGATCCCGGCGAGCGAGGCGTCCGGCAGGTCCACCGCCGCCATGGACCCCACCTCGAACCGCAGGTCCGGATGGGCGGCCCGGGCGAGCGCGACCATCGCCGGGGACAGGTCGACGCCGAACGCGTCCAGCCCCAGCGAACGCAGGTGCGCCGTCAGGTGGCCGGGGCCGCAGCCCAGGTCGGCGACCGGGCCGTGGCCGCGGACCGAATCCGCGAACGCCGTCCACGCCGCCCGTTCCAGCGGGTGCTTGTCCCAGACCTCGGCGGCGAATTCCGCGTACTGGTCCGCGATCGCGTCGTAGGCGGCGGCCGTCACGGCTTGCGGCCGAGGCCGCAGAGGTGACCGACGAACGCCGGGTCGTTCGCGAGTTTCTTCGTGGCCCTGGACTCGATCTCCTCCGGGTGCCACTCCGGCAGGTAGACGATGCCCGGCTCGACCAGCTCCAGTCCCTCGAAGAACGACGTGAACTCCGCCCGGCTGCGCAGGTGGAGCGGCGTGCTCGACTTGTTGTACTGCTTCATGATCGACTCGCGGCTCTCGGCGTCGGCCATTTCGTGCAGGCCGTCGTCGGTCAGGTGCGAGGACAGGAAGTAGGAGCCGGACGGCAGCAGCGACAGGTACTTCCGGATGGTCTGGGCCACCGGCTCGTCGGCACCGAGGAAGTACAGGACGCCGACCATGATCAGGCCGATCGGGCGGTTCGGGTCGAGGACGCCGGTGTCGAGCGCGCGCTTCCAGATGTCGGCCGGGTCGCGCAGGTCGCCCTGCAGCACCGCGTGCCGCCCGGCGACGCCTTCCTTCTCCAGCAGGATCTGGGAGTGAGCCACCGCGACCGGCTCGTTGTCGACGTACACGCACCGCGCGTTCGGGTTGACATCCGTGGCGACCTCGTGGACGTTGCCGACCGTGGGGACGCCGGAGCCGAGGTCGAGGAACTGGTCGACGCCGTTGCGCGCCAGGTACCGCACGCCGCGGCCGAGGAAGTCGCGGCCGGCGCGCGCGACGGTCTTGATCATCGGGAACGTCTTGACCGCCTGCTCGCCGAACTGCCGGTCGATGGCCCAGTTGGCGTCGCCGCCGAGGAACCAGTCGTAGATGCGGGCCGCGTTCGGCCGGTCGAGGTCCACGCCTTCAGGGGCTTCGGGGTCCTGCGTAGTCATTGCGTCCTCCAGGCTTGCGGCCGACACCGCCGACCACGCTCGCGAGGGGGACCGTGGCGGCACCGGGCTCAGGGCGCCACTCTCCCACAGGCACGATCCCGGGCTCGACGACGTCGAAGGTACCGAAGAACGCGGCGATCTCGTCGAGGGACCGGGAAACCGCGGGCGAACTCGACCGCTCGGACAGCTTCACGAGTTTCCTGATCTGCTCCAGCTCGTCGCCTTCGACGCCGGATTCGGTCGCGTGCGAAAGCACGTACGCCGACCCAGGTGCCAGGAGCGTCCGGTAGTCGCGGATGGCTTCACGCACTCCGGTGACGTCCGGCAGGAAGTGCAGCACCGCCACGGTCAGCAGGCAGATCGGCCGGTCCGGGTCGAGCACGCCGGTGGCCAGCGCGGCTTCCCAGACTTCGCACGCGTCCCGCAGGTCGGCGTGCAGCACGGCGTGGCGATCGGGGTCGCCCGCCTCTTCGAGGAGCATCCGCCCGTGCGCGACGGCCACGGGCTCGTTGTCGACGTACACGCACCGGCTGTCGTCGACGTGGTCGTCGGCCACCTCGTGCACGTTGCCGGCGGTCGGGATGCCGGAGCCGAGGTCGAGGAACTGCGTGATGCCCTCGGAAAGGCAGTAGCGCACGGCCCGGCCGAGGAAGCCGCGGTTGCTGCGGGCGAGGGTTTTCGCCAGCGGGAACGCCTGCACGGCCTGTTCGCCGAACTGCCGGTCGATCGCCCAGTTCGCGGTGCCGCCGAGGGCCCAGTCGTAGATGCGCGCGATGTTCGGCCGGTCGAGGTCGATGGCGTCGGGGAGGAAGTCGGGGTCCACGATGTCCCCTTCGGGCGGCACTTCCGGTGGGTTTCGAGCGCAACAGGCCCACTCTACCGACAGTTGTTCACCGTCCGGGACAGCTCGCGCCGCCGTTCGCCCTATTGGAGCTGCTGCATCTGCGCGCGGTAACCCTCCGCAAGCTCCTTGAGGAACTGCCGGGTCTCCTGGCGCTCCAGCGCGGCTCCGCGCAGCCTGTCCCACGAGTCGACGAAGATGTTGAAGTCCTTGACGTCGTCGAGGTAGAGGCCGCCGGCGGAGTGCTCGATGTAGACGAAGTCACGCGTGCGGTCCGGGAACCGCATGATCGTGAAGTCGTTGGGCACCGCGGCCAGCCGTGCGCCGAACGGCAGGACGTGCACGTAGACGCGCGGGTGCTTCTCGAGCGAGAGCAGGTGCTCGACCTGGTCGAGCATCACCGCGGGCGCGTACCCACCGGGTGCCCGGCGCAGCGCGCCTTCGCTGATGATGAAGCGGTAGTAGGGCGGCTGCTGCTGCTCGAACACCGCCTTGCGGTCGAGGCGGTTGCGGACCAGGGACGTCACGTCCGTCGCGCCGGCTTCGGTGAACTGCTTGAGCATGTAGTGCTCGGACTGCAGCGGGCCCGGGATGCGCTCGCCGTGCCAGGTGAGGATTTCCGCGGCCGCGGGCTCCAGGTCGGTGAAGGTGCGGAACCAGTGCGGCACCACCGAGCGGTAGCCGGACCAGTGGCCGCGCTGCCCGGCGGCGGCCCGCGCCAGGTTCATCAGCGTGTCGGCCTCTTCGCCGTTGATCCCGAACGCGTTCAGCATCGATCGCACATCCCCGAGCTTCACCCCGACGGCACCGGACTCGATCTTGTTGACCTTGCCCTGGGTGCAGCCGAGGACCTCGGCGACCTGCTGCTGTGTCATCCGCGCCGCGGTGCGGGCATGCCGGAGCTCGTTCCCGAGCTGCTTCCGGCGCGAGGTGACGGTGCTGGCCATCGCCCTGCTCTCCCGGACCACTACCAAGCGACGACGGCCACCGGCCGCCGTCGCACGCGAACTATCGAACCCACCCAGGTTAGTGCTTCACCTTGCGGATCTCGATGATGACATCGCGCAGCGTTCCAGGAAACGCCGCAGAATGCCAGTCACCTGCGGTATCACTCGCCTGGACCAGCGAAATTCCGAATTATTCCGCCAACCGGCGGAGCCCCGTCTGCGGCATAGTGACCCCGTGACCGATCGTTCGCCCTCCGCCGCCACCGTCACCCCACTGGCCGACCAGGTCCACGGCTACGTCCAGCCGGACGGCTCCTGGTACATCAACAACTGCGGGTTCGTCGACGCCGGCGACCACACCGTGCTGATCGACACCTGCTCGACCGAACGCCGCACCCGCGCGCTGCTCACGGCCGTCGAAGCGGCCACCGGCAGCCCGGTGACGACACTGGTGAACACCCATCACCACGGCGACCACACCAACGGCAACTACCTCGTCGAGGGCGCGGCCGTGATCGGCCACCGCAAAACCCGCGAGCTGCTGGTCGCCGAGGGCATCCAGACGTTCGAGGGCATCTTCGTCGGCAGTGACTGGGGCGAGCTGAAGTCGCGGCCGCCCGAGATCGTCTTCGACGACCGGCTCACCCTCTATGCCGGCGACGTCGAGATCCAGCTGATCCACCCCGGCCACGCCGCCCACACGACCAACGACGTCCTGGTCTGGCTGCCCGCCCAGCGCGTCCTCTACGCCGGCGACCTGGTGTTCCACGGCGGCAGCCCGTTCGCGCTGATGGGCTCGGTGGCGGGGTGGCGCCAGGGCCTCGACGTCATCCGCGAGCTGGAGCCGGAGGTGATCTTGCCTGGTCACGGCGGTCCGTGCGGGCTGGACGTAGTGGACAAGGTGGACGCGTACCTGGCCTTCCTCCAGAAGACGGCCGAGCGCGGGAAGGCCGCCGGGCTTTCACCGCTCGAGCTGGCGAAGGAGACCGACTTGGGTGACTTCGCTGAGCTGAGCGAGCAGGAGCGGCTGCCGGGCAACCTGCACCGGGCGTACGCGGAGCTCGACGGCGCCGAGTGGGGCGCGAACATCGACTTGGTGGCGGCGATCACGGACATGCTCGCCTACAACAAGGGACCCATCCGCTGCTTCTCCTGAACTAGGTGAGCTGCTCCTCCGTGCCCTCCCTTGAGGCGTCGATCGGACTAGGGTCTGAATCGAGAGAGTTCTTCGGAAGGATTCGGATGAGCAAGAAGGCGAGCATCGGGGTCACCGGCCTGGCGGTCATGGGCCGCAACCTGGCCCGCAACCTGGCCCGGCACGGCCACACGGTGGCCCTGCACAACCGGTCCGAGGAGCGGACCCGCGCGCTGGTGGACCAGTTCGGCGACGAAGGTGACTTCATCCCGGCGTACTCCGCCCAGGAGTTCGTCAACGCGCTGGAGCGGCCGCGGCAGGTCGTGGTCATGGTCAAGGCGGGCGGCCCGACGGACGCCGTCATCGAGGAGTTCGCGCCGCTGCTCGAAGAGGGCGACGTCATCATCGACGCCGGCAACGCGCACTTCGCCGACACGCGCCGCCGTGAGAAGGCGCTGCGCGAGCGTGGGCTGCACTTCGTCGGCAGCGGCGTCTCGGGCGGCGAGGAAGGCGCGCTGCACGGGCCGAGCATCATGCCCGGCGGCTCGAAGGAGTCGTACGAGTCGCTCGGCCCGCTGTTCGAGGACATCTCGGCCAAGGTCGACGGCGAGCCGTGCTGCACGCACATCGGCGCGGACGGGGCCGGCCACTTCGTCAAGATGGTGCACAACGGCATCGAGTACGCCGACATGCAGCTGATCGCGGAGTCGTTCGACCTGCTCCGGCACGCGGGCGGCTACGCACCCGCCGAGATCGCCGACGTGTTCCGCACCTGGAACACCGGGCGGCTCGACTCCTACCTGATCGAGATCACCGCCGACGTGCTCGCGCACGTCGACAAGACCTCCGGCAAGCCGTTCGTCGACATCGTCGAGGACGCCGCCGAGCAGAAGGGCACCGGCCGCTGGACCGTGCAGATCGGCCTCGACCTGGGTGTCCCGATCTCGGGCATCGCCGAGGCCGTCTTCGCGCGTTCGCTGTCCGGGTCCAAGTCGCTGCGCGCGGCGGCCCGCGGGCTCGGCGGCCCGTCGGCGGCGCCGCTGTCCGGTGCCTCGCTGGAGCGCTTCGCCGACGACGTCGAGCAGGCGCTGTACGCGTCGAAGGTGGTCGCGTACGCGCAGGGCTTCAACCAGATCCAGGCGGGCGCGACCGAGTACGGCTGGGACATCGACCTCGGCAAGGTCGCCTCGATCTGGCGTGGCGGCTGCATCATCCGCGCGAAGTTCCTCAACGACATCACCGCGGCCTACGCCGACGAGCCGGAGCTGCCGACGCTGCTCACCTCGGGCGGCTTCCGCAAGGCGGTCGAAGACGCGCAGGACTCGTGGCGTTCGGTGATCTCGACGGCGGTCAGGCTCGGCATCCCGACGCCGGGCTTCTCGACGGCCTTGGCCTACTACGACGGCCTCCGCGCGGACCGCCTGCCGGCCGCGCTGGTCCAGGGCCAGCGGGACTTCTTCGGCGCCCACACGTACCGCCGGGTGGACCGCGAGGGTTCGTTCCACACGGCCTGGGCCGCCGACGGCCGCCCGGAGTCCGACGCCTGACCTTTCGCTGCTCTGACCGGGAAGACCCCCTGGTCCCACCCGGTCAGAGCAGCGTCACCAGCAGCAGCGCGAGCAGCACGGCAACCAGCAGGAGTCTCACTGCCCCCGGGCTGCGAGGAGTTCCGCCAGCACCTCCACGATCTTCGCCTCGGCCTTGTCCTTCTTGATGCCCAGGCCGTCAAGCACCTCGAAGCCGGCGCCTTCGCCCTGTTCGAGCAGCGCCAACAGCATGTGCTCGGTGCCGATGTAGTTGTGGCCGAGCCGCAGGCCTTCGCGCATGGTCAGCTCGAGGGTCTTCTTGGCGGCGGCGGAGAACGGGACCACGTTCGGCACCGGGTCGATCGGCTCGGGCAGCCGTGCTTCGGCGGCCTCGCGGACGGCGTCCAGCTGCACACCCTGGGCCAGGATCGCCCCGGCCGCCAGCGCGGCGGGCTCGGTCAGCAGGCCCAGCACGATGTGCACGGTGTCGATCTCCGGGCTGGCGTGCTCGGTGGCCGCCTTCTGGGTCTCGACGACGACGTGCCGTGCGCGGTCGGTGTAGCGGCCGTAAACGCGCTCGATGCTGCCGCTCGGGTCGCCGCCGGGATCCACCTTCGGCACGAACCGCTTCTGGGCGGCCTGTTTCGTGACGCCCATGCTGGTCCCGATGTCGGTCCAGGACGCCCCGGACCGCCGGGCCTGGTCGACGAAGTGGCCGATCAGGTGGTCGGCGACCTCGCCGAGGTGCTGACCCACGTAGACGGCGTCGGTCAGCTGGGCCAGGGTGTCCTTCTCGTTGTTGCTCTTGATGGCGTTGATGAGGTCGTCGAGCTTGATGTTGGTCGGCAGGGTCATGCCGTCAACTGTAGGTTGACGCTCAACCAGCGTCAACCACGAGTTGACGATCTCAGGCGAAGGGCAGCCCCACGTAGTTCTCGGCAAGGCTCGTCGCCGCCGCCCGCGACGACGTCGTGTAGCGCAATTGCGACAGCTGCAACTGCCGCGCGAAGCCGTCGGCGTGCGGGTCCGTGTGCAGCATCGTCGTCATGAACCAGGAGAAGTGCTCGGCCCGCCACACCCGCCGCAGGCAGGTGTCCGAGTAGGCCGCGGCGAGGGATTCGTCGCCGCGCAGCAGCGCTTCCAGTGCGCGTGCCAGCACCCGGACGTCGGCGATGGCCAGGTTCATGCCCTTGGCGCCGGTCGGCGGCACGATGTGCGCGGCGTCGCCGGCCAGGAACAGCCGCCCGTGCCGGAGCGGCTCGGCGACGAAGCTGCGCATCGGCGTGATGCCCTTGTCGAGGATCGGGCCTTCTCGCAACGTGAAGTCGCTCTCGACCTCCAGGCGCGCGGTCAGCTCGGCCCAGATCCGGTCGTCGGACCAGCTCGCCAGGTCGTCGTGCGGATCGACCTGGAGGTAGAGCCGGGTGATCTCCGGCGTCCGCATGCTGTGCAGCGCGAACCCGCGCTCGTGGTGGACGTAGATCAGCTCGTGGTGCGACGGCGGTGTCCGCGCGAGGACGCCGAGCCAGGCGAACGGGTACTCGCGTTCGTACACCGTCAGTTCACGGTCCGGAATGGACGGACGCGAGATGCCGTGGAAGCCGTCGCAGCCCGCCACGGCGTCGCACTCGATGGTCTGTGCATTGCCTTCGCCGTCCACATAACGGACCCGCGGCCGTTCGGTGTCCACATCGGACAAGCCAACGTCCGAGACCTCGAACGAGATCGGGTACCCGCGGGCTTCGTGCGCGTCGATGAGGTCCTTGACGATCTCCTGCTGCCCGTAGACGGTGATCGTCTTCCCGGTCAGTTCGGTGAGGGCGATCCGGTGGTCGGCGCGGTCGAACCGCAGCGACAGCCCTTCGTGGGGCATGCCTTCGGCGGCCAGCCGCTCGCCGAGGCCCAGCGATGTCAGCAGCTCGACGGTCGGCTGCTCGCAGACCCCGGCCCGCACCCGCTGCCGGACGTACTCGCGGTCGCGGGCTTCCAGGACCACGCAGTCGATCCCGGCTTCGTGGAGGAGGAACGACAGCAGGAGACCGGCCGGGCCGGCCCCGATGACCGCGACCTGCGTGCGCATCACGCAGCTCGCGACTTCAGGTGCGCCTTGAGGTCGAAGGCGCTGGCTTCGAGGTCGGCGTACGCGGGCTTCGGCTCGGCGGTGAACAGGCGGCGCGCGGCGATGTGGTCGGCGGGCCGGTTCACCGACTCGACGGCGATGAGGACGTCGTCGCGGAAGGACAGCACGGAGAACTTGCCTTCGGCCGGATCGCCCACGACCACCGTCCGGTCGGCACCCGAGAGGATCCCGGCGATCTGCAGTTTCGCGCCCGCCTGGTCGGTCCAGAACCAGGGCAGGCTGGCGTACGGCGTCGGCGTGCCGGTGATCGCCGCGGCCACGCAGCGGGCCTGGTCGACGGCGTTCTGCACGGATTCCAGGCGGGTCTCGGCGCCGGCCTGCACGCACGGGAAGTTGGCGCAGTCGCCGATGGCGAAGATCCGCTCGTCCGCCGTCCGCAGGTGCGCGTCGACGACGACGCCATTGCGCACCGGCAGCCCGGCGGCCTCGGCGAGCGTGGTCTCGGGGACCACGCCGACGGCGACGACGACGAGGTCGCCGGTCAGCCGGGTGCCGTCGGTCAGCTCGACCTCTCGGACGCGATCGTCGCCGTGCATCGCCGCGACGCCCTGGCCGAGCAGCACGGTGTGCCCGGCGGTGCGGTGCAGGTCGGCGAAGTAGGCGGAGATCTCCGGCGTCGCAACGCGGTTGAGCAGCCGGTCCTGGGCCTCGACGATCGTCACCGGGCGGCCGGCGTGCGAAGCGAACTCCAGCCCGATGAACCCACCACCGGCCACGACGACGTTCCCGGCTCGTTCGAGGGACGCCCGGATCCGGTCGGCGTCGTCGCGCGTGCGCAGGGTCAGCACGCCCGGCAGGTCGGCGCCGGGCACCGGCAGCGTCCGGTTGCGGGCGCCGGTGGCCAGGACGAGGAAGTCGTAGTCCAGCTCGCGGCCGTCTTCGAGCTTCGCTTTCCGTGCCTCGCGGTCGATGCTCTTCACGCGGCCTTCGACCAGCTCGATGGCCTTCTCGGCGAAGAAGTCCTCGCCGCGCAGGTGCAGCTGCTCGAGCCCGGCCGTGCCGGCGAGGTAGGCCTTCGACAGCGGCGGCCGCTGGTACGGCACACCCGGCTCGTCCCCGACCAGCACGACCCGGCCGTCGAAGCCCCGGTCCCGCAGCGAAGCCACAGCCTGGAACCCGCTCTGACCTGCACCGACGACGAGAACGGTGGTCATTCCTGCTCCTCACCCCATCCGGTAGGCCTCGAGTTCATCCGACCACAACCGGCCCGGTCAGTCGAGGCGTGGTTCCCCGGACGGCCGGGGCGCGCCCAGCACCCGCGAGATCCCCCGCGCCGCGGCGCGCACCGCCGGGACCAGCGTCCGCGGGTCGGTCCCCTCCGCGGGCACGACCACCGAAATCGCGGCCACGACCTCGTCGGCGGCGTCCCGGACCGGGGCGGCGACCGACAGCGCGATCAGCTCGATCTGCCCGTCGCTGATCGCGTAGCCGTCCCGGCGCACGTCGGCCAGCACCCGCCGCAGCTGCGCGGACGAGCCGATCGTCTTCGGCGTGAACGTCTTGAGCGGACCGGCCAGGACTTCCTCCTGCGCCTCGGCGGGAGCGTGCGCGAGGAGCACCTGCCCGACCCCGGTCGCGTGCGCGGGCAGCCGCCCGCCGACGCGGGTCACGACGTTGACCGCGCCCCGGCCGGAAATCCGCTCGACGTAGACGACCTCCGGCCCGTCGAGCACGGCGAGCTGCACGTTCTGGTGCGTGGCCTCGTAGAGGTCTTCCAGGAACGGCATCGCGCTCTCCCGCAGCTCGGCACCGTGCGGCGCGAGCGAGGCGACTTCCCACAGCCACAGGCCGACGCGGTAGCCGCCGGTTTCGTCGCGCAGGAGGGCCCCGCGCCGGGTGAGCTCACCGGCGAGCCGGTGCGTGGTCGACAGCGGTAGCCCGGCGCGACGGCTGAGCTCGGACAGCGTGAGCCGCGGCCGTTCGGCGGTGAAGGCGCCCAGGAGGTCGAGGACGCGATCCACCACCGACGGCGGCCGCTGCGCGCTGTGTCTCACACTTCTTCGTCGTCCGGGAGCAGCGGGCGCATGAACGAGCGCCGGTACCGGATCACGCACCCGCTTTCCTCGCGGATCTTGTCGGCCTCGATGAAGTCCGGGTCGACGCCGAACAGCGTCCGGTAGCGCTCATACGCCGCGAAGCTCTCGAAGCTGAACAACGCCCTGGCTTCGTCGCTCGCCCCCTCCGACGGCAGGAAGTAGCCGTGGTGGACGCCGCCTTCGCGCTGCACCAGGCGCATCCACGCCGCGGCGAAACGCTCGAAGTCGGGGATCTTCGCGGGGTCGATGACGTAGTCGACGACGCAGGTGATCATCAGTGGCCGCCCCAGACGCGGTCGGCCGTCGCCACGATCAGTTCGAGTTTGCGCAGCTGGTCGTCCGCGGTCAGGTCGTTGCCCTCCTCCGTCGAGGAGAACCCGCACTGCGGGGAGAGGCACAGCCGGTCGACGTCGACGTACTGCGACGCCTCCTCGATCCGCCGGACCAGGACGTCCGGGTCCTCCAGCTCCGGCCGCTTGGTCGTGACCAGCCCGAGGACGACCTTCTTGTCCTTCGGCACGAACCGCAGCGGCTCGAACCCGCCGGAACGCTCGTCGTCGTACTCGAGGAAGAACCCGTCGACGGCGAGCTCGCCGAACACCGCCTCCGCGACGAACTCGTAGCTGCCCTCCGCCGCCCACGACGACCGGAAGTTGCCGCGGCACAGGTGGGTCGTCACGGTGAGGTCCTCGGGACGGCCTTCCAGCGCCGCGTTCATCGTCGCGATGTTGCGCAGGTGCTGGGTGTCCGGATCGCCGCCCATCCGCGCGACGAGCTCCCGCTGCGCCGGGTCGTTCAGGTAGGCGAGGCTCGTGTCGTCGAGCTGCAGGTACCGGCAGCCGAGGTCGTGCATCGCGGCGACCTGCTGCTTGTAGGCCGCGCTGAGGTCGGCGAAGAACTCCTCGAGGTCCGGGTAGACGCTCTCGCTGACCGCGGCCCGGCCGCCGCGGTAGTAGACCATGCTCGGCGACGGGATGGTCAGCTTCGGCGTCACGCCCGGGTCCACATGGGACTGCAGGAACCGGAAGTGGTCGGCGAAGATCGGTTCGTCGAGCCGCACCTTGCCGTCGACCTGCAGCCCCGGCGGGCTGAACTCGAGGTCGCCCGCCAGGTTGTGGAACTTGACGTGCAGCCGCTGGTCGCTCTTCGAGATGCCGCCGAGCGCGTAGATGAAGTCCATGTGCCAGGAAGCGCGCCGGAACTCGCCGTCGGTCGCCGAACTCAGCCCGGCGGCCTTCTGCATCTTGATGACGTCGCGGATCGCGTCGTCCTCGACCGCGCGGAGCTGCTCCGCGTTGATCTCACCGCTTTCGTGCCGCCGTCGTGCGTCACGCAGCACCGGGGGCCGCAGCAGGCTCCCCACGTGATCGGCGCGAAACGGCGGGCCCACCTGGGAAATGCCACCCGAAGTCATGCACCGATGGTCACACATTCCCGGCCGTTGCGCCGCCCCCCGAACCATGATCATCGCGTCCGGGACTTGCTACCGTCCGCTCATGACGGAATCCGCGGTCCACCCGGTCGACGCCGGCCTGCCCGCCGGGCGGCTCGCCCTGCTCGGCCTGCAGCACATGTCGATCATGTACGCCGGTTCGGTCGCGGTGCCGCTGATCGTCGGCAGCGCGCTGAAGCTCGACCCCGCGACCATCGGGCTGCTGGTCAACGCCGATCTGCTGGTCGCGGGCATCGCGACGCTGATACAGGCGGTCGGGATCGGGAAGCTGCTCGGCATCCGGCTGCCGGTGGTGGCGGGCGCGACGTTCACCGTCGTCAACCCGATGATCCTCATCGCGTCCCAGTACGGCCTGCCCGCGGTCTACGGCGCGATGCTCGCCTCCGGTGTGTTCGGGCTGCTCATCGCGAAGCCGTTCGCGAAGCTGATCCGGTTCTTCCCACCACTGGTCACCGGGACGCTGCTACTGGTCATCGGCGTCTCGCTGCTCGGCCCGGGCGCGGCGCTGATCGCCGGCCACGACACGACGGCCGCGGACTACGCGGCGCCGTCGCACCTCGGGCTGGCGTTCGGCGTGCTCGCGCTGCTCGTGCTCTTCACCCGGGTGCTGCGCGGGTTCGCCAACCAGATCGGGCCGCTGCTCGCGCTGGCGATCGGCCTGGTCGCCGCGATCCCGATGGGGCTGGTGCACTGGGACGGCCTGAGCGCGGCCGGCTGGTTCGGGCTCGCGTCGCCGTTCCACTTCGGCGCGCCGACGTTCCCGATCGCGGCCATCCTGTCGATGTGCGTGGTCATGCTGGTGACGTTCACCGAGTCGACCGCCGACATGATCGCCGTCGGCGAGATCACCGGGCGCCCGCCGACCGACGCCGACCTCGCGCGCGGCCTGGCCACCGACGGCGTCTCGGCCGTGCTCGGCGGGGTGATGAACTCCTTCCCCGACACGGCGTTCGCGCAGAACGTCGGCCTGGTGCGGATGACCGGCGTGCGCAGCCGCTGGGTGGTCGCGGTGACCGGCGGGATCCTGGTGCTGATGGGCCTGGTCCCGAAGGTCGGCGCGTTCATCGCGGCCATCCCGGAGCCGGTGATCGGCGGGGTGGCGGTGGTGATGTTCGCGATGGTCGCGGCCGTCGGCGTCCAGAACCTCCGGACGGTCGAATTTTCCGGCAACCACAACACGTTCGTCGTCGCGGTGGCCCTCGGCGTCGGCCTGCTGCCGGCGTTCGCGCCGGACATCTTCAAGCACTTCCCGGCCTGGCTGCAGACCATCTGCGGCAGCTCGATCACGGTGACGGCGGTGCTCGCGTTCGCGCTGAACCTGCTGTTCAACCACCTCGGCCGGCGGCGCGAACCGGACCTGCTCAGCGCGCCGTGAGCAACCGGGCGACGAGCACGGCCGCGGTGCCCGGCTCGACCGGGCGGCGGAACAGCACGCGCAGGTAGAGCGGGGCCAGGACGTAGTCGAGCACCTCGTCGACCGACGGCACCGGCTCGCCGCGTGCCGCGGCCTTGTCGAGGGTGGCCTGCAGGTCGTCGCCACGGGCTTGCAGGTACTCGAGCGGCTTCTCGTCCGGGCGCAGGGTGGCGACGAGGGCGCGGAGCAGGATCTGGCCGTGCCGGTCGCGCATCGCGCGCTCGACGCCTTCGGCCCAGCCGAGCAGGTCGCCGTGCAGCGAGCCGGTGTCCGGGATCGGCGAGGTCGAACGCAGCCGTGTCACCGCCGCGTCGAGCAGCAGCGCGTCCCGGCTGCCCCAGCGACGGTAGATGCTGGTCGGGTTGACCCCGGCCCGTTCGGCGATCTTCGGGATCGCCGCGTCGATCTCGCCCGCGGCGAGCAGTTCGACGACGGCGTCGTGCACGGCGTCACGGACACGCGCGCTGCGGCCGCCGGGTCGGGTCATGAGACCCATCCTAAAGCAAAGACACTTGCTTTTGCGGTCGAGCCGCGGCTAGCCTTAAGTCAAATCGAATGGCTTTAAGGAGACCGAGATGGCCCGCAAGATGACCAAGGACGAGCGCGAAGCGTTCCTCGCCGAGCCGCAGGTCGGCGTGCTGAGCGTCGCGGCCGAGCCCGGGCGGGCACCGCTGACCACGCCGATCTGGTACCGGTACGAGCCGGGCGGCGACGTCGTGGTGATGACGTCACCCGGTCTGCGGAAGGCCCGGCTGATCGAGGCGGCCGGCCGGTTCGCGCTGTGCGTCCAGCAGCAGGACGGCGTCTACAAGTACGTCTCGGTCGAGGGCCCGGTGGTGGAGTCGTGGCCGATGACGAAGGCGGAGCGGCACGAGATGGCGGCCCGCTACCTGCCGCCGGGCGTGAGCGAGGCCTACACCGATGCGACCGACGACACCCACGGGCGCAACATCGCGATCGTGATGCGCCCGGAGCGGTGGAACACCTCGGACTTCAGCGACATCGCGGAGCAGCTGGCCTGATCACCAGCAGATGATCAGGAAGCACGACGTCCGCGGCGGTGGCGGCGTCGACGTCGGCGGGCGACTGGGCTGCGGCGGGTTCCCCGGCGGCGTCGTCGTCGCGCCGCCCGTGGTCGAGGGGTCGGAGCCGGTCGGCGTGGTGGTCGCCGTCGCGGTTCCGGTGCTGTTGCTCTCGGTGGTGGCCGGGTCGCGGCCCGGCACCTCGGTGACCGTGCCGCGGTGCTCGTTCGACGCCGTGACGACCTCGCCACCGGTACCACCGCCGATCCCGCCGTCCGACGGCGAGTCCGTGGCCTGGTCGGCGCCGCCCAGCCCGGTGGTGCGCTGCGGGAACGGGATGACCTGGATCTGGTCGACCGGGGCGGCGTCCTGGCGCTCCTTGCCGCCGAAGGCGACCAGCGCCGCGGCGGCGCCGCAGCCCACGATGACGGCGAGCATCACCGCGACCACCCGCCAGCGCGACTGGCCGGGTCCCGGACGGTCGCCCCAGCCCTCGCGCACGAGCAGCTCGGCGACCGATACCTCGTCGTTCACCCCGACAGACCTTCCCGAGAGGCCATTCGGCCGCCATCGTGGCCGTATTCTTACCGTAAAAGCCCCCCGAACGGGTGAAGCACCGGCAAAAATTCGTCACGTAATGCAAGATTCGACGGTGAGTGACATCCACAGCGTTTTCTAAGCTGACGCTCGTGATACTCCCAGCATGACCACCGAAGCTCGGGCCATGCTGCTGAGAGCGGACCGGCCCGTTGCCGTCGCGCGCCGCCCGTGGTCGTTGCTCCGGTACGTCCCCAACCCGAAGACGACGCCGTTCACCTTCGGCTACCTCGTCGTCCTGCTCGCCACCACGCTGCTGCTCGAGTTCGCCGACCCCGCGGTGACCGACCGGCTGCTCCAGTTGTCCAGCACGGACGCCCACAACCTGTGGCGGCGCCCGCTGACCTCGCTGCTGACCAGCGCGATCTGGCTACCCGGCGAGAACTGGTTCGTCTACGCCGTGATCTTCGCTCTCGCCGTCGCCCCGCTGGAACGCCGGTTCGGCGCCCGCCGCACGGCGCTGGTGTTCTTCTCCGGCCACGTGCTGGCCACCCTCGGCACCGAGCTGCCCGTGATGGCCCTGATCGGCACCCGCATCCTGCCGATCTCCGCCGGGCACTGGCTCGACATCGGGGTCAGCTACGGCTTCTTCACCACGGCCGGTGCGCTGGTGTTCCTGCTGCGCGGCCGCGCACGCCTGGCGGCGTTGGCCGCGATGGAGGCGTTCATCGCGGTGATCTGGCTGAGCGACGACCCGGCGAGCCTCGGCTCGGTCGTCACGCTGCTCGGCCACGCGTTCGCCGCGCACTTCGGGCTGCTGCTCTGGGGACCGCGGCTGCGTGCGCGCATCCGCAGGCCGGGCCCGGATTCCGCCGGGTAGGCACGGGCCGGAGTCGGTGGTGTAATCGACGGGCCACACGCCGACTTCACGGGGGACGGACGCACATGCAGGCCGACTCGCTCGCCGAACTGGTGGAGCTGAGTCCGGACGCGATCTGCGTGCACGAGCACGGCGTCCTCACCTACGCCAACCGCGCGGCCCTCGAGACGTTCGCCGCGCGCTCCGCCGACGAGGTCGTCGGCCGCCGGTTCACCGACTTCGTCGCCGAAGAGGCGCGAGCCGCGGTGGTCGAAAAGCTCGCCCGGCTGACGACGCGGGGGCAGGCGAGCGAGCCCGTCGAAGCGCTGATGTCCCGGTTGGACGGCAGCAAGTTCGCCGTCGAGACGGTGCTGGTGTGCCTCGGCGAGGCCACCTACCAGGTCGTCATGCGGGACATCACGGCGAAGAAGGCGGCCGCCGACGCCCTCCGCTACCAGGCCGCGCTGGTGTCGCACGTCAGCGACGCACTGATCGCGACCACCGGCGAAGGGGTCGTGACCAGCTGGAACCCGGCCGCCGAGGCGGTGTACGGCTGGACCGCGGCCGAAGCCGTCGGGCGGCGGGCGAGCGAGCTCGTCGGCGCACCGCTGGACCTGCCGGCCATCCGGCGCGGTGGCGGCGTCGCGGAAGCGGTGCACCGGCGGCGGGACGGCGCTCCCCTGGCGGTCCGCGTCTCGGCAGCTGAGATGAACGACGGTTACGTGCTCGTGTGCGCCGACGAAACCGCCCGGCGGCGGGCCGAGCAAAACTACCGCACGGTCGTCGCGTCCCTCGACGAAGGCGTGCTCGTGATGGGCCCGGGCGGGCTCATCGAAGCCTCGAACCCGGCGGCCTGCCGGATCCTCGGCGTCGCCGAAGCCGACCTGATCGGCGTCCCGTGCCACACGCTGACGCTGTTCACCGAGTCCGGGCGGTGGATCCCGCCGGACGAAATGCCGTCGGTGCAGACCCGGCGCATCGGGGTCACGCACAACGGCCTGGTCGTCCGCCTGCGCCGGCCGGACGGTCGCGACGTCTGGGTGTCGCTGACCTCGCGGCTGCTCAACCCGGACGACCCGGCGACGATGGCCGTGGTGACGTCGTTCACCGACATCACCGAGACCCGCGCGATCAGCGCGCAGCTCGCGCACGACGCCACCCACGATCCCCTGACCCGGCTGGCGAACCGGACCCTGGTGCTCGGCAGGCTCGACGTCCGCGAGCGGGGCGCGGTCACCGTGCTGTTCCTCGACCTGGACAAGTTCAAGGTCATCAACGACTCGCTCGGGCACTCGGTGGGCGACCAGGTGCTGCGGATCGTCGGGGAGCGCCTGCGCCGCAGCTCGGGCCGGGACGACCTGGTCGGCAGGCTGGGCGGCGACGAGTTCGTCGTCGTCACCGCCGAGGTCACCGACCCGGGCGAGGTCCACGCGCTGGCCGCGCACCTGCGGGCCGCGCTGGCCGAGCCGATCGGCGTGCTCGGCAGGCAGCTGCACCTCGACGCCAGCATCGGCATCGTGCTCGTCGGCCGCGACGACCGCCGTAGCGCCGAAGACCTGCTGCGCGATGCGGATGTCGCGATGTACCAGGCGAAAACGCTCGGCCGGGGCCGGCACCACTTCTTCGACGTCGGTCTGCGCGAGCGGATGCAGCGGCGGCTGCGGATGGAGCAGGACCTGCGCGACGCGGTCCACGACGGCCAGCTCTGGCCCGCGTACCAGCCGGTCGTCGACCTGCGGACCGGGGAGATGGTCGCGGTCGAGGCGCTCCTGCGGTGGACGCACCCCCGGCACGGCGCGATCTCGCCCGCGGAGTTCATCCCGCTGGCCGAGGAGAGCGACCTGATCAACGTGATCGGCAAGGAGATGCTGCGCGCGACGACCCGCGAACTCGCCGCGCGGCGGGTGCGCCATGGTCTGGACCTGACGCTGAAGGTCAATTTGTCGACCCGCCAGCTCGACGACCCGCACCTGGTACCCGCGGTCCAGGACGCACTGGCGACCACCGGCCTGCCCGCCGGCGCGCTGTGCCTGGAGGTCACCGAAAGCGCGTTGATGCGCGACCAGGAAGCGGCCGCGGAAGTGCTGGCCTCCCTGCGGTCCTTGGGCGTGCTGCTGGCGATCGACGACTTCGGCACCGGCTATTCGTCGCTCGCCCAGCTGCGCCGGCTGACGCTGGACACGCTCAAGATCGACCGCTCGTTCATCACCGGGATCGCGGAGTCGCGGGACGCCGAGGCGATCGTCACGAGCATCATCGCGATGGCCCACGCGGTGGACCTGACGGTGATCGCCGAAGGCGTCGAGTCGGCGGAGCAGCTGGAGCTGCTCCGCGCCCTCGGCTGCGACCAGGCGCAGGGCTACCACCTCGGCCGTCCGGTGCCGGCGGCCGAGCTGTTCGGTCCGTAGACGACGGTGGTGGTTTCGCTGCTGCCGTCGGGCTTTTCGACCGTGAGTTCGCGGCCGAGGAGCTTACGGCTGACGCCGGGCTCGATCCGCATGACCACCAGCCGCCCGGTGAACGGTGACTTCGGGTGCGTCGATCTCGTTGAGGCGGAATTCGAGGAGTCCTCCTCGACCTTCTGCAGCGTCCACCAGCCGTTGTTGTTCTTGATCCGGTGCAGCCACCCGGCCTGGTCGGTTTTCCCGGCCGTCGACGAGCGGCGACGTCGAGCGAAATCCCTTGGTCGCTGGAGGTCAACCTTCGTGGACGACCTTCCGCACCTCGACGGCGGTGTACCGGGCGTCGGGGATCTTGGCGGCCAGTTCGACGGCGCGGGCTTCGCTTTCGACGTCGACGACGTAGTAGCCGCAGAGGAAGGACTCGGCTTCGACGAAGCCGCCGTTCTTCGTTTGGACCACACCGTCCTTGACCTGGATCGTCTTGGTCTCGGTGGCTTCGGCGAGTGCCTTGGTCTCGACCATCTCGCCGGACTCGGTGACGAGCTTGATGAAGTCCCCGTGCCCTTCGAAGACACCGTTCTTCTGATCGTCGGTGAGGGTGGCCCAGAGGGTGGGGTTCATGTGGAGGGTAAGGAGGTAACGCATGTCTCGGCTCCCCGGGTGGGTGGCAGCCCCTGGTGGGCTGCCTTCGCCGGTGGGTCGAGGCTGAGTCCTCTGTCCGGACACGGGGTTCCTGCGGTTCACTCGTTCGGCCTAGTCCACTCTTCGGTGAGGGATCCTGGCTCAGCTGCGGCTGACGAGCACGTACCGTTCGTCCTCGACGGGCCCACCCCACAGGGCGGGGTCGTCGAGCCGGGTCACCGCCGCTTCCTCCCGGTGCGCTCGCACCAGCTCCCGGCACTCGGCCGCGGTGATCCCGGCCCCGGTGAACCACCGGCCTTCGACGAGCACCAACCGGCCGTCGGGCTTCAGCAACCGCACCCAGGCGCGGAGTGCGGCAGCCGGGTCCGGCATGGCCCACAGCACGTGCCGCGCCAGCACGACGTCGTACGAACCCTGCGGACAAGGCGGATCGGCGGCATCCCCTTCCCGGAAGTCGACCTCGACCCCGGTGGCTTTCCCCTCGGCGACGGCGAGCATCCGCGGGGACAGATCGACGCCGCACACGACATGTCCCGCCTGGGCGAGCAACACGGAGAGACTCCCGGTTCCACACCCGAGATCCACGACGGCCGCGGGAGCCGGCGGCATCAGCGGCAGCAGGAGGTCCGCCCAAGCGCCCCGGACGGCGGGATCCCGCAGGCCGTGATCGGGCTGATCGTCGAAAGACGCGGCTTCGGCGTCCCACATGTTCGTCACGGTTGCCTTGATATCAAGGCACCATGGCCTACGTCAGGTTCCAGAGCGCCGAGCCCAACGCCGAAGGGCGCCATCCCGGGTTCCTCGGCTTGATCAACAATCTGAGCAAGGCCGGCAGGCTCACCGCCGAGCAAGAAGAGTTCCGCCGGACCAACCACGCTTGGTACGAGTCCCGCTACACCAACCCGGCAACCGTCGATCCGACCGTCTACGACCACTCGGTCAACCCGGGCGCGACCGCCTGGTTCAAGGAGTCGGCCGAAGCGCTCGTCGCCCGCGCTGCCGGCTACCTCGAAATCCTCGATGCCCACGGCATCCGGTGCGACAAGCTGGTCTCGCCCCAAGCGCCGGGGAGAATCATCTACGAGGACGACGACCAGATCGTCGTCGTACCCTCCAGTGCTTGAGGACGATCGAAATGTCGGATGCTCGTGAATCTCGACGTCACTTGCGGGCTCAAAGCGTGATCGATGTCGGCTCGCGCCACCGGTCCAACGCCTTCGTCACCACGTTCTTCCGATGTTCCTCAAACGCCTACTCGGGCGGGGGCGGCGAGCGGCGCGGCCGTCCGCGGCTGTCAGAGCGTGACTCCGTACTGGCAGTCCGATGCACGCGGATCATTCCGCGGATAACGGATAGCGGACCGTCGCCCATC
>Ga0207678_10000118_pt1 | contig 65608 bp, 70 predicted proteins | sample KBSC63metaG_FD_184319 | JGI IMG/M metagenome (GOLD analysis project Ga0207678, IMG submission 184319) | Corn rhizosphere microbial communities from Kellogg Biological Station, Michigan, USA - KBS C6-3 metaG (SPAdes) (version 2) | ecosystem: Host-associated > Plants > Roots > Rhizosphere > Soil ... | reverse complement strand
GTCGGCGACGGTGGTTTGTGTCAAACGCGAAAGGCGGCGCGCATCGCTCAAGCGTTCGCGGATTTCGCTGAGGCGCTCGTCGATCGATTTTGGCTTCGGGTGTTTCGACACAGCTTGCATGTGATGCAAGCATGGCCTTGCGTCAAGCGCAGATCAATTGGCGGTCGTGGCCCCATTGCGGACCCCGCGAACGCTATCGGGATTTCGCCGAGTACGATAATGACGATTGGGATTAATGCGGTGCAGGCACTGGCGTAACGATGCGCGGGAGGACCGTGAACGAATTGCTCATTTGTGCACGATTTGACCGTTTGCATGTTCTCGCGACGTGTGTCAGAAGCACCAATGTTTCCGGGCCTTCGAAGCCCTTGCGGGTGTAGCTCAATGGTAGAGCAGCAGCCTTCCAAGCTGAATACGTGGGTTCGATTCCCATCACCCGCTCCATCACTTCTCTAGCGGAATGGATGCTCGATGAAGGTCGTCGTCATCGGCGCAACCGGCATAATCGGCCGCTCCATCGTTTCAGAACTGAGCCCGCGGCATGAAATCATCGAGGTGGGCAAGAGCCGCAGCGCTCTCTCCGTCGATGTGCTCGACGCCGCTAGCGTTCAAAGGCTATTCGCGAAGATCGGCACGTTTGATGCCGTCGTGACGGCCGTCGGCAACGTCCACTTCGGGCCGCTTGCGACCATGACGCCGGACGAGTTTCGCATCGGGCTCAACGATAAGCTCATGGGTCAAATTAACGTGGTGCTGGCGGCGCGCGATCTCATGGCGGATGGCGGTTCTTTCACGCTGACGAGCGGTATCCTCAGCGACGAGCCGATCCGGGCAGGAGCAAGCGCCAGCACCGTCAATGCGGCGATCGATGGATTTGTGCGAGGCGCCGCGATCGAGCTGCCACGCGGGATGCGCATCAACAGCGTGAGCCCGACGGTGCTCGCGGAGTCGTGGGAGACATACGGGCCCTACTTCCGCGGCTTCGAGCCCGTACCGGCAAAGCGGGTGGCCCTTGCCTATAGCCGCAGCGTCGAGGGTGCCGGCACAGGGCAGGTGTACCGGGTTTGGTGAGCCGCCGCCGCCGCCGGTTCAGGTCTTTACGTGAAGATCCCCGATTCATCGCTTCACCGGTCGCCAGCCGGAGAATCTAAGGCTAGTTTGATCTGCTAATGAAGCGAGCCGGCGCTCGGTGCCGGCCAGGGGGAGACGCGGCGCCATGCTCGTAGTGACGACGAACGACATCCAGGGCTACCGCATCGTGCGCCACCTCGGGATGGTCCGCGGCCTGACGGTGCGCTCGCGTAGCGTCGTCGGCAATCTCGGCGCCGCCATCCAGATATTCTTCGGCGGCAATATCACGGTCTATACCAAACTCGCCGAGCACGCGCGGCAGGAAGCGTTCGATCTTCTCGTCCAGCACGCCAACGACATGGGCGCCAATGCCGTGGTCGCGATGCGCTATGACGCCAACGAGATTGCTGCGGCTGTGACGGAGGTTTTGGCCTACGGCTCGGCTGTCATCGTCGAGCCCATTTCGCCTCGGTCGGGCGAGCACGCAGCTGAAGGGGCGGGGCCGTGGACCGGGGGCGGAACCAACCGCTAGACAAAAAAGGTATCTCACGGGGCTGACAAGCCCGCCAACTTCAGTTAAGGAAGCTCGCCCCGAAAGAGGCTGTTCGCCGCTTGGGCGTTTGCTCGTGCCGCGTTCTAGGGGTGTAGCTCAATTGGTAGAGCGTCGGTCTCCAAAACCGAAGGTCGGGGGTTCGAGACCCTCCGCCCCTGCCAGCCTCGCCGAGTTTTGATCTGCCGACCGACCCGGTTCGATAGCCGACGTCGGCGCGGCATGTTGTCGCATTTTGCGCCCAGAAAGCAGTTAGATGGCGAAGTTCAATCCTATAACCTTTATCCAGGAAGTTCGGCAAGAAACCGCGAAGGTGACTTGGCCGAGTTGGAAAGAGGTGTGGATCACGACTTTGATGGTGCTCATCATGGTCGCGATTACCTCTGTTTTCTTTTTGCTCGTTGATCAGACGTTGAGCTACATCGTGCGCTTCGTCCTGGGGGTCGGGAGCTGAAATTAGCTCACACATTTCCACTTGAGTGACGCGCAAGAGGGCCTTTGAGAATGGTTGTCGCGCAAGAACGCGAAGATAAAATGACGGTCACCGGTACGCGCTGGTACATCGTTCACGCCTACACAAATTTCGAACGCAAGGTCGCCGACGCCATCCGTGAGCGCGCGAAGGCCGGCGGACTCGATAATCTGTTCGAAGAGATCGTCGTACCGACCGAAGAGGTCGTCGAGGTCAAGCGCGGTCGTAAGATTCCGACCGAGCGGAAATTTCTTCCGGGCTACGTGCTGGTCAAGATGAAGATGACCGACGCGGCGTTCGTGATGATCAAGAATACGCCGAAGGTGACGGGTTTTCTCGGTGCCGACAACAAGCCGATGCCGATCCCTGAGGATGAGGCGATGCGCATCCTCAAGCAGGTTACGGAGGGTGTTGAGCGTCCGAAGCCGACGATCACCTTCGAGATCGGCGAGAATGTGAAGGTGGCCGACGGGCCGTTCGCGTCGTTCACCGGTGTCGTCGAGGATGTCGACGAAGAGCGTTCACGCGTGAAGGTCGCCGTTTCCATCTTCGGCCGTCCGACGCCCGTCGAACTCGAGTTTGGTCAGGTCGAGAAGATTGCGAGCTGAGGGCATTCCTCGCTGGAGCTTTACTGGTGCGTAATTAGTGATGAGATTTCCGGCGCTAAAACGCCGGTAACCGTGGCGGGGCGATCGTTCCGAAACGGAGATGTGCGGGAGGGCAGGTTTGCATTGCGATGACGTTCGCAAGGACCGGCCCGCTGGACCGCTAACCCTGAGCCTCACGCCACAGGCGTTGCGGCTCTAACGCTGAAGGGGAACCCATGGCGAAGAAAGTCGACGGCTTTATCAACCTACAGGTGCCGGCAGGCGCGGCGAATCCATCGCCGCCGATCGGTCCCGCGCTCGGCCAGCGCGGTGTCAACATTATGGAATTCTGCAAATCCTTCAACGCCAAGACGAAGGATCTGGAGCAGGGCACGCCCATCCCGGTGAAGATCACGGTCTACTCCGACCGCTCCTTCACGTTCGAGATGCGTCAGCCGCCCGCTACGTATTTGATCAAGAAGGCCGCCGGACTGAAGCCGACCGGCAAGGGTGGGTCGGGCTCGAAGGAGCCGGGCCGTCTCGTCGCCGGACAGGTAACGATCGCGCAGTTGAAGGAAATCGCCAAAGGCAAGCTGAAGGACATGAACACCGACGACATCGACGCCGCCGCCCGCACACTTGCCGGCAGCGCACGTTCGATGGGTCTTACGGTGGTGGAGTAGTCCGATGGCTGACAAAAAAGTTCAAATCAGTGCCGACACGATCAAGGAAACGCGCGAAGCCGGCGGCAAACGTATGCTCGCCGTCAAGCAGGGTCTTCCGCTCGGCAAATCCTATGCGATCGACGAGGCCGTGAAAATCATCAAGGCACGCGCCAAAGCCAAGTTCGACGAGACGATCGAAGTCGCCGTCAATCTTGGCGTCGATCCGAAGCACGCCGACCAGATGGTGCGCGGCGTTTGCAATCTGCCGAACGGCTCCGGCCGTACGGCGCGCGTTGCGGTTTTCGCGAAGGGCGCCAAGGCCGAAGAAGCGAAGGCTGCTGGTGCCGACATCGTCGGTGCGGAAGATCTCGTCGAGATCGTCTCGAAGGGGACGATCAATTTCGACCGCTGCATTGCGACGCCGGACATGATGGGCTTGGTCGGACGGCTGGGTAAGGTTTTGGGCCCTCGCGGCCTGATGCCGAACCCGCGCGTCGGAACGGTCACGATGGACGTCACGAGCGCCGTCAAAGGTGCAAAGGGCGGTTCGGTCGAATTTCGCGTCGAGAAGGCCGGCATCGTTCATGCGGGCGTCGGCAAGGCGAGCTTCACCGCTGAAGCGCTGGTTCAAAACGTCAGGGCTTTCGTTGATGCGGTCATCAAGGCGAAGCCGACAGGATCGAAGGGCACATATTTGAAGAAGGTATCGTTGTCGTCGACGATGGGGCCTGGCCTCAAGCTCGATACGGCGAGCGTTGCGACGGGGCCTGTGACTTAAACATTCTCAAGAATTCCGGGGTAACCCGGAAAACCCTGAACCGGGGCTTTCGGGCACCGGTTCAGCACTGTCCGAGATTGCGGGTGTCTTTCCGAAGCGCCGAGCCGGCTCGCCGGGTTGGATTCGACGGTCAGACCTAAGTCTCTCTCTTCTGAGAGCCTGCATGAGACAGAAGTGGATCGGATTTGAGGCGAGAGCCTCGTGATCCGGTTTGAACCTTCTGGGTCAGCACCGTGCCGCGGTCGAAAGCCGTCACGGGAACGAGGACAGACCAAGTGTCGCCCGATCCGCAATGGAGACGGCGGCAAGGTGCAACCCGCGGGGCTTCGGAAATGAAGTCTCGCAGCAAGGAGACGAGACGTGGATAGAGCCGCGAAACGTGAGCTCATCGACCATCTCCACGGCGTGTTGAAAGACACTGGCGTGGTCGTGGTTGCCCACAACACCGGCTTGGTGGCTGCTCAATCGGCAGAATTCCGCAGGCGCGTCAAAGACGCCGGCGGTTCTGTGAAGGTGGCCAAGAACAAGCTGGCGCAGCTCGCGCTCAAGGATACCGACGCCGAGGGAATCTCGGGACTGATGACGGGGCCAACGATTTTGGCCTTCTCAAAGGACCCGATTGCCGCGGCCAAGGCTGCCGTCACGTATGCCAAGGGTAACGAGAAACTCGTGATCCTCGGCGGCGCGATGGGCAAGACGATCCTCGACGCGAACGGCGTGAAAGCGCTCGCCGATCTGCCGTCGCTTGATGAACTCAGAGCCAAAATCATCGGACTTCTCAATGCTCCGGCGACGAAAATCGCCCGGACCATCAAGGAGCCGGGAGCCAAGCTCGCCCGTGTCATTCAAGCCAAGGCGGCGAAAAGCGAGGCCGCATAGCGCGCCAAAGCCAAGTTGTGGGGTTCTGATCGAGCCCTCGAACGCAACGCAGCACTGAAACCAAGGACTGGGGTGCTGCAACTCAACCCCTAGGTTCAAATCGGAAGGACACTATATATGTCTAAGATCGACAAGATCGTTGAAGATCTCTCGGGCCTGACGGTGCTCGAAGCTGCCGAACTCGCAAAAGCTCTGGAAGAAAAGTGGGGCGTCTCGGCTGCGGCCGCAGTCGCTGTTGCCGCACCTGCTGCCGCTGCTGCGGCGGTTGAAGAGCAGACGGAGTTCAGCGTCATTCTGAAGTCAGGTGGCGACAAGAAGATCAACGTCATCAAGGAAGTCCGCGCCATTACTGGTCTCGGCCTGAAAGAAGCCAAGGACCTCGTCGAGGCCGGCGGCAAGGCCGTGAAGGAAGGCGTGACGAAGGACGAAGCCGCAAAGCTGAAGAAGCAGCTCGAGGATCAGGGCGCCGTCGTCGAAGTGAAGTAATTCGTGCGCGCGCTGCGACCGGTTCTGCGGAACGGGGTCGTGGCGCGCCACTAACGCTACCGCACCCGGCGGCCGGCTCCCAGCAAGAGTCGTCGGGCGCAAATGTAAAACGGTTTTCCGGAGGGTCCTGGGGTTCGAGCAACCTCAAAAGGACCTTCCGGTGAACCGTTTCAAGAGACCCGGCTCTGTCTGGGACTCGAAACGTGTTGCATTTGGATCGCGGGCCGCCCCCGCAAACGTCGAAGGGACCGAAATGGCTCAAACCCTCACAAGCCGTAAACGCCTGCGCAAGCAATTTGGTTCGATCGGCGAAGTCGCCGAAATGCCGAACCTCATCGAAGTTCAAAAAGCATCTTATGACGATTTCCTGATGGTGAAAGAACCGCCTGGTGGGCGGCTCGACGACTTTGGTTTGCAGTCGGTTTTCAAGGGTGTGTTCCCGATCTCCGATTTCGCCGGTAAATCGACACTCGAATTCGTCAGTTATGAGTTCGAGCCGCCGAAATTCGACGTTGATGAGTGCATGCAGCGCGACATGACGTATGCGGCGCCGCTGAAGGTGAAGCTGCGCCTGATCGTGTTCGATGTGAACGAGGAGACGGGCTCCAAGTCGATCAAGGACGTCAAAGAACAAGACGTCTATATGGGCGACATGCCGCTGATGACGTTGAACGGCACGTTCATCATCAACGGCACCGAGCGCGTAATCGTTTCGCAGATGCACCGCTCGCCGGGCGTCTTCTTCGATCATGACCGCGGCAAGACGCATTCGTCGGGCAAGCTGTTGTTCGCCGCCCGCATCATTCCCTATCGCGGTTCGTGGCTCGATTTCGAATTCGACGCCAAGGACAACGTCTATGTGCGTATCGATCGCCGCCGCAAGCTGCCGGTGACGACGATGCTGTATGCGCTGGGCCTCGACGACGAGGAAATCCTGGCGCACTTCTATAAGCACATCCCGATCAAGGAATCGAAGCGCGGCTGGAAGATGCCGTACTTCGCCGACAAGTTCCGTGGCGTCACGCCGCAATCGGATATCGCCGATGCCAAGACCGGCGAAGTGATCGCGCGGGCAACCGAAAAGATCACGGCGCGGCGGGCTCGCGAAATCGGCGACAGCGGTGTCAAGGAAATCCTGATTTCGGCGGAAGATCTCGCCGGCCGCTTCATCGCGGAAGACATCGTCGATCTCGAAACCGGCAAGATTTTCGCCGAAGCTGGCGATGAACTCGATGCCGATCTGCTCACGGAACTGAAGGGCCAGAAGGTCAAGGAATTCCACATCCTAGACATCGACTACATCAATGTCGGCGCCTTCATCCGCAATACGCTCAACATCGACAAGAACGCCAATCAGCAAGAAGCGCTGATGGACATCTACCGGGTGATGCGTCCGGGCGAGCCGCCGACGATCGAGGCGGCGACCGCATTGTTCCAGGGCCTGTTCTTCGATTCCGAGCGGTTCGATCTCTCGGCCGTCGGCCGCGTGAAAATGAACATGCGTCTCGAACTCGACGCGCCGGATACGATGCGCGTGCTTCGCCGTGAGGACATCCTCGCGGTCGTGAAGACGCTTGTCGATTTGCGCGACGGCAAGGGTGAGATCGACGACATCGATCATCTCGGCAACCGTCGCGTTCGCTCCGTCGGCGAGCTGATGGAAAACCAGTATCGCGTCGGTTTGCTGCGCATGGAGCGCGCCATCAAGGAGCGCATGTCGTCGGTCGAGATCGACACGGTGATGCCGCAGGACTTGATCAATGCCAAGCCGGCAGCAGCGGCGGTCCGCGAATTCTTCGGATCATCGCAGCTCTCGCAGTTCATGGACCAGACGAATCCGTTGTCCGAAATCACCCACAAACGCCGTCTCTCGGCGCTTGGACCGGGTGGTTTGACGCGCGAGCGCGCCGGTTTCGAAGTGCGCGACGTGCATCCGACGCACTACGGCCGCATCTGCCCGATCGAGACGCCGGAAGGCCCGAACATCGGCCTCATCAACTCGCTCGCGACATTCGCTCGGGTCAACAAGTATGGCTTCATCGAGAGCCCATATCGCAAGGTCGTGAACGGCAGAGTGACGAACGATGTCGCCTACCTCTCCGCAATGGAGGAAATGCGCCACCACGTCGCCCAGGCGAACGCCGTCGTCGATGCTAAGGGGAAGCTCACCGAAGATCTCGTTACCGTTCGTCATAACGGCGACGTGATGCTCGTGCCGATCGACAAGGTCGATTACATCGACGTGTCGCCGAAGCAGCTCGTTTCGGTGGCTGCGGCTCTGATCCCGTTCCTCGAGAATGACGACGCGAACCGGGCGCTGATGGGTTCGAACATGCAACGCCAGGCGGTACCGCTGATCAAGGCGGAAGCGCCGCTGGTCGGCACCGGCATGGAAGAGCGCGTCGCGCAGGATTCGGGCGCGGCCATCGCCGCACGCCGGACCGGTGTCGTCGATCAGGTCGATGCAACCCGTATCGTCATCCGCGCAACGGAAGAGCAGGATCCATCGAAGCCGGGCGTCGACATTTATCGTCTGCGCAAGTTCCAGCGCTCGAACCAGAACACCTGCATCAACCAGCGGCCGTTGATCAACGTCGGCGACACTGTGCGTGCCGGCGATATCATCGCCGACGGTCCGTCGACGGAGTTCGGCGAACTGGCGCTCGGCAAGAACGTGCTCGTCGCGTTCATGCCGTGGATGGGCTACAACTTCGAAGACTCGATTTTGATGAACGAGCGCGTCGTCTCAGAGGACGTGTTCACTTCCATCCACATCGAAGAATTCGAGGTGATGGCGCGGGATACCAAGCTCGGGCCGGAAGAAATCACTCGCGATATTCCGAACGTTTCGGAAGAGGCGCTGAAGAACCTCGACGAAGCCGGCATCGTCTACATCGGCGCCGAAGTGCATCCCGGCGACATTCTCGTCGGCAAGATCACGCCGAAGGGCGAAAGCCCAATGACGCCGGAAGAAAAGCTTCTGCGCGCCATCTTCGGCGAGAAGGCCTCAGACGTTCGTGACACCTCGCTCCGCTTGCCGCCCGGCGTCTCGGGCACCATCGTCGAAGTGCGCGTCTTCAATCGCCACGGCGTCGAGAAGGACGAGCGCGCGATGGCCATCGAGCGCGAGGAAATCGAGCGTCTGGCGAAGGACCGCGACGACGAATTGCAGATCCTCGATCGCAACGTCTACGCGCGCTTGAAGGATGCGCTTCTTGGCAAGGAAGTTGCCAAGGGGCCGAAGGCAGCACGCAAGGGCACGAAGATCGACGATGCGATCCTCGATGATATTCCGCGCAGCCAGTGGTGGGAGATCGGGCTCGCAAACGAAAAGGCGCAGGCCGAACTCGAAGCCATCCAGAAGCAGTACGAGGATGCCAAGAAGGGCCTCGGATTACGCTTCGCAGACAAGGTCGACAAGCTGCAGCGCGGCGATGAGTTGCCTCCCGGTGTCATGAAGATGGTCAAAGTCTTCGTCGCCGTGAAGCGCAAGATCCAGCCGGGCGACAAGATGGCCGGCCGTCACGGCAACAAGGGCGTCGTTTCGATGATCGTGCCGTCGGAAGACATGCCGTTCCTCGAGGACGGTACGCCGGTCGACGTCGTGCTCAATCCGTTGGGCGTGCCGAGCCGCATGAACGTCGGGCAGATTCTCGAAACGCACATGGGATGGGCGTGCCGGGGGCTCGGGCGACTGATCGACGATGCGCTGCATCAGTTCCATGAGAGCGGGCAGGCGAAGGCGCTGCGCGACCAGATGACGAAAGTCTATGGTGCGGGCGAGATCAAGGCGTCGATGAAGGACGACGAGCTTGCGGGTATCGCTGAAAATCTGCGCTCGGGCGTACCGATCGCGACGCCGGTATTCGATGGCGCGCGTGAGAAGGATATCGTCGAAATGCTGCAGCTTGCAGGTTTCGATACGTCCGGTCAGGTCACGCTGTTCGACGGTCGCACGGGCGAGCCGTTCGATCGCAAGGTCACGGTCGGCTACAAGTACATCCTGAAGCTGCACCATCTTGTCGACGACAAGATCCATGCCCGTTCGATCGGTCCTTACTCGCTCGTTACGCAGCAGCCGCTCGGCGGCAAGGCGCAGTTCGGCGGCCAGCGCTTCGGCGAAATGGAAGTGTGGGCGCTCGAAGCTTACGGCGCCGCGTACACATTGCAGGAAATGCTGACGGTCAAATCGGACGACGTTGCCGGGCGTACCAAGGTCTATGAAGCCATCGTGCGCGGCGACGACGCGTTCGAAGCCGGCGTGCCGGAAAGCTTCAACGTGCTCGTCAAGGAAATGCGAGCACTCGGCCTCAACGTCGAGCTCTTGAACAGCGAGTTGCCGCCGGCCGAAGCCGACAACGATCAGCCTGCGGCACCGCAGGCGCAACTGCCACCGGCGGCCGAATAACAAACAGACGAAACCTCCGCTTCTGAAAAGAGGCGGAGGTCATGCTGACGCGAGCACTATTTTTCCACGGGAACGGCTACCCCCGCCGGTCCCTCGAGGAGACAGCAGATGAACGAAATCACCAACATCTTCAAACCGCAGGCTCCGATCCCGACCTTCGACCAGATCCGCATTTCGATCGCTTCGCCGGAGGACATCCTGTCGTGGTCCTATGGCGAGATCAAGAAGCCGGAGACGATCAACTACCGTACCTTCAAGCCGGAGCGCGACGGACTTTTCTGCGCGCGTATTTTCGGGCCGATCAAGGATTACGAGTGCTTGTGCGGCAAGTACAAGCGGATGAAGTACAAGGGGCTGATCTGCGAAAAGTGCGGCGTTGAAGTGACGCTCGCCAAGGTTCGCCGCGAGCGCATGGGCCACATCGAGCTTGCAGCGCCCGTCGCACACATCTGGTTTCTGAAATCGCTGCCGTCGCGCATCGGCCTGTTGATGGACATGCCGCTCAAGGATCTCGAGCGCGTTCTATACTTCGAGAATTACGTTGTCATCGAGCCCGGCACCACGCCGTTCGCCGAGCGGCAGCTACTGAGCGAAGAACAGTACAACCAGGCGATCGAGGAATACGGCGCCGACACGTTCACGGCCGGGATCGGCGCGGAAGCGATACGCGAGCTTTTGTCGGCGATGGACCTGCCAAAGATCGCGGTCGATCTGCGCCAGGAGATCTCGGAAGCAACGACCGAGCTGAAGCCCAAGAAGCTCGGCAAGCGTCTGAAGGTGATCGAAGCCTTCATGGAATCGGGCAACCGTCCGGAGTGGATGATCCTGACGCAGGTTCCGGTCATCCCGCCGGAATTGCGCCCGCTCGTGCCGCTCGACGGCGGCCGCTTTGCGACCTCCGACCTGAACGATCTTTATCGCCGCGTCATCAACCGTAACAATCGTTTGAAGCGGCTGATGGAGCTTCGGGCGCCCGACATCATCATCCGCAACGAAAAGCGGATGTTGCAGGAAGCCGTCGATGCGCTGTTCGACAACGGCCGGCGCGGTCGCGTCATCACGGGCGCCAACAAGCGTCCGCTGAAGTCGCTCGCCGACATGCTGAAGGGCAAGCAGGGCCGCTTCCGTCAGAACTTGCTTGGAAAGCGCGTCGACTATTCGGGCCGCTCCGTCATCGTGGTCGGTCCGGAACTCAAGCTGCATCAGTGCGGGTTGCCGAAGAAGATGGCACTCGAGCTGTTCAAGCCGTTCATCTACTCGCGGCTGCAGACGCTCGGGCAGGCAGCAACCGTCAAGCAGGCGAAGAAGCTCGTCGAGAAAGAAAAGCCGGAAGTCTGGGACGTTCTGGATGAAGTCATCCGCGAACACCCGGTGATGCTGAATCGCGCGCCAACGTTGCACCGGCTCGGCATTCAGGCATTCGAACCACAATTGATCGAGGGTAAGGCGATCCAGCTTCACCCGCTGGTTTGTGCTGCCTTCAACGCCGACTTCGACGGCGACCAGATGGCCGTTCACGTGCCGCTGTCGCTCGAAGCTCAGCTCGAGGCGCGCGTGCTGATGATGTCGACGAACAACATCCTGCATCCGGCGAACGGCCAGCCGATCATCGTGCCGTCGCAGGACATCGTGCTCGGCCTCTACTACTTGTCGATGATGCGCACCGGCGAACCGGGCGAAGGCATGATGCTCGGCTCGATCAACGAGGTTCTACATGCGCTCGAGGCCAAGGCCGTCACGCTGCACGCCAAGGTGAAGGGCCGTTTCGTCACGACGAACGAGGCGGGAGAGACGATCACCGAAATCAACGAGACGACGCCGGGCCGGATGCTGCTGGCAGAGCACCTGCCGAAAATGCTGGGCGTCAAGTTCTCGCTCATCAATCAGCTTCTGACGAAGAAGAACATCTCAGGCCTAATCGACGCCGTCTACCGCAACTGCGGTCAGAAGGAGACGGTGATTTTCTGCGACCGCATCATGGCGCTTGGCTTCCACCATGCCTTCAAGGCCGGCATCTCGTTCGGCAAGGACGACATGCTGATCCCTGAGACGAAAGAGGCGATCGTAGACAAGACGAATATCGAAGTACGCGATTTCGAACAGCAGTATCAGGATGGCCTGATCACGCAGCTCGAAAAATACAACAAGGTCGTCGACGCCTGGTCGCGTTGCACCGATATGATCGCGAAAGAGATGATGGACCGTATCTCGGCCGTTCATAGGAACCCGAAAACGGGCCGTGAAATGCCGATCAATTCGGTCTACATGATGAGCCATTCGGGTGCGCGCGGTTCGCCGGCGCAGATGAAGCAGCTCGCCGGTATGCGCGGACTGATGACCAAGCCGTCGGGTGAGATCATCGAGACGCCGATCATCTCGAACTTCAAGGAAGGCCTGTCGGTTCTCGAGTACTTCAACTCGACTCACGGTGCCCGCAAGGGTCTCGCCGACACCGCCTTGAAGACGGCGAACTCGGGCTATCTGACGCGACGCCTTGTGGACGTTGCCCAAGACGCGATCATCTCCGAGATCGATTGCGGCACCGACGCCGGTATCAACGTCCAGGCGGTCGTCGATGCAGGCCAGGTTATCGTGTCGCTGGCGGCGCGCGTTCTCGGCCGTACGGCCCAGGAAGACATCAAGCATCCGGTGACGGGTGAGATTGTCGTCGCCAACGGTACACTGATCGAGGAGAAGGAAGCCGAAGCGATCGGCAAGGCCGAGATCCAAGAAGTTCGAATCCGCTCGGTCTTGACGTGCGAGACGCTCAACGGCGTGTGCGCGAAGTGCTACGGCCGCGATCTTGCACGCGGTACGCCGGTGAACATCGGAGAGGCCGTCGGCGTCATCGCCGCTCAGTCGATCGGCGAACCCGGCACGCAGCTGACGATGCGTACATTCCACATCGGCGGTACGGCGAACCTCGTTGACTCGTCCTTCATCGAGAGCAACTTCAACGGCACGGTGAAGCTGAAGAACCGCGCCATTGCGAAAGACTCGAAAGGCCAGAACGTCTCGACGACGCGTACGATGTCGGTCGTCATCGTCGATCCGTCCGGCAAGGAACTGGCGACGCACAAGATCAGCTACGGTGCGCGCATGTTCGTCGACGAAGGCGATGTCGTAAAGCGTGGCACCAAGATCTCGCAGTGGGACCCCTATACGCGTCCGATCCTGTCGGAAGCCAATGGTACGGTCGACTTCGAGGACCTGATCGAAGGCGCGTCGGTGCGCGAGAAGACGGACGAAATGAAGGGCACGTCGAACCGCGTCATCGTCGACTGGCGTGCAACTCCGCGCGGCGCCGAGTTGAAGCCCGCGATCGTCATCAAGGACAGCAAGGGCAAGCCGATCAAGGTCGCGCGCGGTGGTGATGCGCGTTACCTGTTGTCGGTCGATGCCGTGCTCTCGGTCGATCGTGGTACGGCGGTGAAGGCCGGCGACGTGTTGGCTCGTATTCCGTCGGCATCGGCGAAGTCGGGCGACATCACCGGCGGTCTGCCGCGCGTTGCAGAACTCTTCGAAGCACGTCGTCCGAAGGATCACGCGATCCTTGCGGAGATTTCGGGCACCGTCGAGTTCGGTAAGGACTACAAGAACAAGCAGCGCATCCACATCAAGCCGGATGACGAAACGCAGGAGGCGGCCGAGTATCTGATCCCACGTGGCAAGAGCCTCGCCGTTCAGAATGGCGACCGCGTCGAGCGTGGCGACTTTGTCTACGACGGCAACCCGGCGCCGCACGACATCCTGGCGATCAAAGGCGTCGAGGAACTCGCGAACTATCTGATCAACGAGATCCAGGACGTCTATCGACTGCAGGGCGTGACGATCAACGACAAGCACATCGAAGTCATCGTTCGCCAGATGCTACAGAAGGTCGAGATTACCGACACCGGCGAGACGGAGCTGATCAAGGGCGAGCAGCTCGACAGGATCGAGTACGACGAGATCAATGCGGCGGCGGACAAGGCCGGCAAGCGCATGGCGTCGGCCAGCCCGGTTCTGCTCGGCATCACCAAGGCGTCGCTGCAGACGCGTTCGTTCATCTCGGCTGCGTCTTTCCAAGAGACGACGCGCGTGCTGACGGATGCGGCGGTCAACGGCAAATCCGATACGCTCGAAGGCCTCAAGGAGAACGTCATTGTCGGCCGGCTAATTCCGGCGGGCACCGGCGGCATGCTCCGCTCGCTCCGCAAGATTGCGACGCAGCGTGATGAGCTGATTGCGAAAGAGAAGGCGAAGGCCGGCAATCTGCCGTCGCCGGAGGGCGCAACAGGTCCGGGGGCACGCCGTCGCCGCCGGCCGGCCGAAGAAGCCGCCGAATAGGTTCGAACGGCTCCGACTTCACAGGAATTAAGAACAACAAGAACGGCCGCCTCGTCTGGTGGCCGTTCGCTTTTCCGCTCTTGTTATCCGGGCGGGAGCGTAGCGCAGGGCCGCGACCCGGAGCCCACACGCTTTCTGGTTTGAGCGACTCGGGTGTTCCGGTTCTCGCGAGAGGGCTCGTCCGAGATGACAAAAATCAAATCAGCCAACGGGTCGCAGTTCGATTTTGCTACGTAGCGAGCCTTTTGACGAAAATAATCTCGCAGTGCAGTGTGGGGCCTGTTGACCATTATGGCGGGTGTGTATATAGCTCCGCCCACTCTCACGGAAGGTGGTAGGCCAGCGGCGCTCTCGTAGCGTCAATTCAGGTCCTAAACGCTCCCGTCCATAAAAGCAGAGCACATCGACGGGCCAAGATCTGCTACCCTCAGGGGCGGCACGATCCTCTGGTTTTTTTCATGCTAGGGGCGGACTTCGCGCACCTGGCAGGTTTGCTTGGCGCATTTCCGCTCGGACGTGCGTCGTGAAGTCAGGATTGAGCGCATGCCGACGATACAACAGCTGATCCGGAAGCCGCGGGTAAAGCCGGTCTATCGCGAGAAATCGCGCCACATGGAAGCCTGCCCGCAGAAGCGCGGCGTTTGCACACGTGTCTACACGACGACGCCGAAGAAACCGAACTCGGCGCTGCGCAAGGTCGCCAAGATCAGGCTGACGAACGGCTTCGAAGTGATCGGCTATATTCCGGGCGAAGGTCACAACCTTCAGGAACACTCCGTCGTGCTGATCCGCGGCGGCCGCGTCAAGGACTTGCCGGGCGTGCGCTATCACATCGTCCGTGGCGTTCTCGATACGCAGGGCGTTTCGGCGCGACGTCAGCGCCGCTCGAAGTACGGTGCGAAACGGCCGAAGTAACCGGCCGCGATTTCGGGCAGGACAATCCGGCCCGTCATACGAACAGATTTGAAGCGAAGGGCAGTCAGGATGTCTCGTCGTCACGCGGCGCAAAAGCGGGAAGTGATCCCGGATCCGAAGTTCAACGATCTCGTCGTCACCAAGTTCATGAACGCGGTGATGGAAGACGGAAAGAAGTCGGTTGCAGAACGTATGGTCTATGGCGCCTTCGACAAGATGGAGCAGAAGGGCAAGGCAAGCCCGCTCGATCTTTTCAAGCAGGCGCTCGACAACGTCATGCCGGCCGTCGAGGTTCGTTCTCGCCGCGTCGGCGGCGCAACCTATCAGGTGCCGGTCGAAGTCAGGAATGAACGCCGGCAGGCGCTGGCAATTCGCTGGCTGATCGCCGCCGCACGTTCGCGCAACGAGTCGACGTTGATCGACAAGTTGTCGGGCGAGCTTCTGGACGCTGCCAACAATCGTGGCACCGCCGTCAAGAAGCGCGAAGACACACACAAGATGGCGGAAGCCAATCGCGCCTTCTCGCATTACCGCTGGTAGAGCGGGCGCTGGTAGACACGTTACAGGGATTTCGAGGCAGATAATGGCCCGGCAGTACGCAATCGAGGACTACCGCAATTTCGGCATCATGGCCCACATCGATGCCGGGAAAACCACGACTACGGAGCGGATTCTCTATTACACCGGCAAGTCCTACAAGATCGGCGAAGTCCACGACGGCGCTGCGACCATGGACTTCATGGAGCAGGAGGCCGAGCGCGGCATCACGATCACGTCGGCCGCGACAACCTGTTTCTGGCCCGGCCGTGACAGCAGAAAGCGCCGTCTGAACATCATCGATACTCCAGGCCACGTCGATTTTACGATCGAGGTCGAGCGGTCACTGCGCGTGCTTGATGGCGCGGTGTGCGTGCTCGATTCGAACCAGGGCGTCGAGCCGCAGACGGAAACCGTCTGGCGTCAGGGCGATAAATATAGCGTTCCGCGCATCATCTTTTCCAACAAGATGGATAAGACCGGCGCCGACTTCTACATGTGCCTCGCCGACATTAAGGACAAGCTCGGCGCCAAGGCCGTGCCTTTGCAGATTCCGATCGGCGCGGAAGCGGATTTCAAGGGCGTCATCGATCTTATTCGCATGGTGGCGATCACCTGGGATGGTGATGGCAAGGACGCGAAGATGGTCGAGGGGCCGATCCCTGCTGATCTCGCCGACAAGGCCGCCGAATATCGCGCCGCCATGATCGAAGCCGCCGTCGAAATGGACGATACGGCGCTCGAAGCCTTCCTTGAAGGCAAGGAGCCGGACGAGAATACGCTGCGCAAACTCATCCGTAAGGCCACCGTTACGCGCGCCTTCTATCCGATGATGTGCGGCTCGGCCTTCAAGAATAAGGGCGTGCAGCCACTGCTCGACGCCGTCGTCGACTTCCTGCCATCGCCGCTCGATCGCGAAGCCTATCAGGGCATCGATCCGAAGACCGGCAACGAAGCGCCGCGTCATCCGAGCGATTCCGATCCTCTCGCGATGATCGCCTTCAAGATTATGAGCTTCGAGCACGTCGGCTCGATCACTTTCTGCCGCATCTACTCGGGCAAGCTCGAGCAGGGCATGGCGCTTGCTAATACGACGCGCGAGAAGAAAGAGCGCGCCGGGCGCATGTACTTGATGCACGCCGACGATCGCGAAGAAATCAAGGAAGCGTTCGCTGGCGACATCGTAGCTCTGCAGGGCCTCAAGGATACGCGCACGGGCGAAACGCTTTGCGATCCGTCGAAGCCGGTCATTCTCGAGAAGATGGATTTCCCGGATCCGGTTATCGAAATGAAAATCGAGCCGAAGACGAAGGCCGATCAGGAAAAGATGGCGATCGCGCTGCACACGCTGGCGATCGAAGATCCGTCGTTCCGTGTTTCGGTCGATTCAGAGTCGGGCGAGACCATCCTGAAGGGGATGGGCGAACTTCATCTCGAAATCAAAGTCGACATTCTGAAGCGCACGTACAACGTCGAAGCCAATACCGGTGCGCCGCAGGTTGCCTATCGCGAGACGCTGGCGCGGGCGACCGACATTGACTACACGCACAAGAAGCAGACCGGCGGTACGGGTCAGTTCGCGCGCGTCAAGCTGAAGCTCGAGCCAAACGAAACCGGCAAGGGCAACGAGTTCGAGACGTCAATCGTCGGCGGTTCGATCCCGAAGGAATACATCCCCGGCGTCGAGAAGGGTGTTCAGTCGGTCTGGGATAACGGCATCCTGATCGGCTTCCCGATGGTCGACATGAAGGTCAATCTTTACGACGGCGCGTTCCACGAAGTGGACTCTTCCGCCATCGCCTTCGAAATCGCGGCGCGTTCTGCGATGAAGGAAGGCTGCGAGAAGGCCGGCGTCAAGTTGCTCGAGCCGATCATGGACGTCGAAGTCGTATCGCCGGGCGAGTTCGTCGGTGGCGTCATCGGCGACATCAACTCGCGGCGCGGTCAGATTCGCGATCAGCAGATGCGCGGCAACGCAACGGTGATCCGGGCTTTCGTGCCGCTCGCCAACATGTTCGGCTACATCAATACGCTGCGCTCGATGTCGACGGGACGTGCCCAGTACACGATGCAGTTTGCGCACTACGCCGACGTGCCGCGCAACGTCGCTGACGAGGTCAAGGCGAAGTACGCTTGAGGAATACGCTCGGTTGTCGGCCAGTGAGCCGGCGGCCGGGAAGACAAGAAGAGTGAGATCCCTGGCGAGGAGCTAGGGGCGAGTAAGGAAGACTGAGGAGAGCCAACGATGGCCAAGGCAAAATTTGAGCGGAACAAGCCGCACTGCAACGTCGGAACGATCGGACACGTCGACCACGGCAAGACGACGCTAACCGCGGCGTTGACGAAGGTTTCGGCTGACCGCGGGTGGACCGCGACGTCGATTGCTTATGACGAAGTTGCCAAGGCTTCTGAATCCCAGGGCCGCCGCGACCCGACGAAGATTTTGACGATCGCCACCTCGCACGTCGAGTACGCGACGCCGAACCGTCACTATGCTCACGTCGACTGCCCAGGCCACGCCGACTACGTGAAGAACATGATCACGGGCGCTGCGCAGATGGACGGTGCGATCCTCGTCGTCTCGGCCGTCGACGGCCCGATGCCGCAGACGCGCGAGCACATTCTGCTTGCCCGTCAGGTCGGCGTTCCCAAGATCGTCGTGTTCCTGAACAAGTGCGATATCGTCGAAGATCAGGAACTTCTCGACCTCGTCGAAATGGAAGTTCGCGAACTACTTTCGAAGTACAATTTCCCGGGTGACGACACACCCGTCATTCGCGGCGCTGCCGTCAAGGCTTTGAACGGCGAGAAGGGCCCGCTGGCCGATGAAGCAATCCTGAAACTTTACGAGGCGATGGATACGTTCATCCCGATCCCGGAACGCCCGAAGGATCAGCCATTCCTGATGCCGATCGAAGACGTGTTCTCGATCTCGGGCCGCGGCACGGTCGTTACGGGCCGCATCGAGCGCGGTGTCATCAAGGTCGGCGAAGAAGTCGAGATCGTCGGCATCCGCGACACGCAGAAGTCGGTTGTGACGGGCGTCGAAATGTTCCGCAAGCTGCTGGATTCCGGTGAAGCCGGCGACAATGTCGGCTGCCTGCTTCGCGGCATCGACAAGGAAGCCGTCGAGCGCGGCCAAGTGCTGTGCAAGCCCGGCTCCGTCAAGCCGCACAAGAAGTTCGCCGCCGAAGCCTACATCCTGAACAAGGAAGAGGGCGGCCGCCATACACCGTTCTTCACGAACTACCGTCCGCAATTCTATTTCCGCACGACCGACGTAACGGGCACTGTCAAGCTCGCCGAAGGTACGGAAATGGTGATGCCGGGCGACAACGTCTCGGTCACGGTCGAACTCGTCTCGCCGATCGCGATGGAAGAAAAGGTCCGCTTCGCCATTCGCGAAGGTGGCCGCACGGTCGGCGCCGGTGTCGTGACGAAGATTCTCGAATAGTAGGCATTACCGGGGAAGCATCCGAAAGGCGGCTTCCCCAAAACATTTTCCGCGAGAAAGCGACAGCTATGCACGGCCAAAATATCCGCATCCGGCTCAAGGCATTCGATCATCGAATTCTCGATGCCTCGACGCGCGAGATCGTGAATACCGCGAAACGCACCGGTGCAGAAGTCCGCGGACCGATTCCGCTGCCGACTCGCATCGAGCGCTTCACGGTCAACCGTTCGCCGCACATCGACAAGAAGAGCCGCGAACAGTTCGAGATGCGCACGCACAAACGTCTCTTGGACATCGTCGATCCGACGCCGCAGACGGTCGATGCCTTAATGAAGCTTGATCTTGCCGCCGGTGTCGACGTCGAAATCAAACTCTGAGCCAAAGCTAAGGGCCCTCTGGCGGTAACGCGAATGGCCCCAACGATAGATAGGAAGGAATGCAAATGCGTTCCGGAGTGATTGCACAGAAGGTGGGCATGACCCGCATTTTCACAGAGGCGGGTGAGCACGTGCCCGTGACTGTGTTGCGGCTCGAGAACCTGCAGGTTCTCGCTCATCGCACGGCAGAGAAGAACGGCTACACGGCCATCCAGGTCGGCGGCGGTACGCGCAAACCTTCGCGGCTGACGAAGTCGGAACGCGGCACGTTTGCCAAGGCCGAAGTCGAGCCGAAGCGAAAACTGGCGGAGTTCCGGGTCAGCCCAGAAAATCTCATCGAAGTCGGCGCCGAGATCACGGCCGACCACTTCGTGCCGGGCCAGTTCGTCGACGTGACGGGCACGACCCAGGGCAAGGGCTTCCAAGGCGCCATGAAGCGCTGGAACTTCGGCGGGTTGCGCGCGACGCACGGCGTCTCGGTCACGCATCGCGCCCACGGTTCGACCGGTCAGCGTCAGGACCCCGGCAAGGTGTTCAAGGGCAAGAAGATGGCCGGCCATATGGGCGACGAGCGCATCACGACGCAGAACCTCGTCGTCGCCAAAATCGATAAGGCCCGCGGACTTGTGATGGTACGCGGCGCCGTTCCGGGATCGAAGGGCGGTTGGGTCGTCGTTCGCGACGCGGTCAAGAAAGCGGCACCTGCCAACCTGCCGATGCCCGGCGCATTCAAGCCGCGCGGCGAAGCCAAGAAAGAGGGCGCGTGATGAAAACGCAAGTCACCAGCCTCGATTCGAAGGCAACCGGCGACATCGAGCTCGCGGACGAGATTTTCGGGCTCGAAGTTCGCAACGATCTCATCCATCGCATGGTGCGCTATCAAACGCTGAAGCGCATGGCGGGTACGCATCATGCCCAGGACCGCTCGGAAGTCGCGGTCACGGGCAAGAAGATGTACAAGCAGAAGGGCACCGGTGGGGCTCGTCACGGCGACAAGTCGGCACCGCAGTTCCGCGGCGGCGGCAAGGCGTTCGGACCGAAGCCGCGCTCACATGCCATCGATATGCCGAAGAAGGTGCGGGCTCTGGCGCTTCGCCATGCCCTCTCCTCCAAGGCCAAGGCCGGCGAGATCGTCATACTCGACAAGGCATCGTCCGCCGAAGGCAAGACCGGGGCACTCAAGGCGCAGTTCGCCAAGCTCGAGTGGAGCAACGTGCTGATCATCGACGGCGCCGAGCTCGAGCCGACGTTTGCGCGCGCCGCCCGCAACATTCCGAATATCGACGTGCTCCCCGTTCAGGGCATCAACGTCTACGACATTCTGCGTCGTAAGAAGCTGGTGTTGACGAGGGCTGCCGTCGCAGCGCTGGAGGCGCGGTTCAAATGACGACGAAACGCTCCGCTTACGACGTCATCGTTGCGCCGGTCATTACCGAAAAGGCGACGCTCGCCTCGGAAGCCAACCAGGTGATCTTCAAGGTCAACCGGCAGGCGACGAAGACAGAGATCAAGGCCGCGATCGAAAGCCTGTTCAAGGTCAAGGTCAAAGCCGTGAACACGATTGTCCGCAAGGGCAAGAAGAAGGCGTTCCGCGGCATTACCGCCGTGTTGAGCGATACGAAAAGGGCCGTCGTGACGCTCGAAGACGGGCAGTCGATCGACGTGACGACAGGTCTTTAGGGATAACGCATCATGGCGCTTAAGACATACAACCCGACGTCACCCGGACGCCGCCACCTGATCCAGGTCGACAAGTCGACACTGTGGAAGGGCAAGCCGCTCAAGACGCTCGTCGAGGGTAAGACCAAGACCGGCGGCCGCAACAGCGATGGCCGCATCACGTCGCGTCACATCGGCGGCGGCGCCAAGCAGGCGTACCGGAAAGTCGATTTCCGCCGCCGCAATTTCGATGCTCCAGCAGCTGTCGAGCGTCTGGAATACGATCCGAACCGGACCGCGTTCATCGCGCTGATCAAGTACAAGGACGGTACGCAGGCCTACATCCTGGCACCGCAGCGTTTGGGCGTCGGCGATACGGTCGTCTCGGGTTCGAAGGTCGACGTGAAGCCCGGCAACGCCATGCCGCTCGCGGCGATGCCGATCGGAACGATCGTACACAACGTCGAAATGAAGCCCGGCAAGGGCGGCCAGATCGCGCGTTCGGCAGGTTCGTTCGTGCAGCTCGTCGGCCGCGACTCCGGTTTTGCGGTGCTTCGCCTGAACTCGGGCGAGACGCGCAAGGTCAACGCCGAATGCATGGCGACGGTCGGCGCGGTATCGAACCCCGATCACATGAATACCGTCACCGGCAAGGCCGGCCGCACGCGCTGGAACGGCCGTCGTCCGACGGTGCGCTCGATCGCGATGAACCCGGTCGATCACCCGAACGGTGGTCGCACCAAGGGCGGCAAGCATTGGGCGACGCCTTGGGGCAAGCCGACGAAGGGCTTCAAGACGCGTAAGAACAAGACCACCACCAAATACATCGTTCGCTCACGCCAGAAGGCGAAGTAAGCGGCGCATCTAAGGAGACGCACTTTGACACGTTCAGTTTGGAAAGGCCCGTTCGTCGACGGCTACCTCCTGAAGAAGGCGGACAAGTCGCGCGCGTCGGGACGTAACGAGGTGATCAAGATGTGGAGCCGCCGCTCTACGATCCTGCCCCAGTTCGTCGGCCTGACCTTCGGCGTGCACAATGGCCAGAAGCATATTCCGGTCGTCGTGACGGAAGACATGATCGGCCACAAGTTCGGCGAGTTTTCGCCGACTCGTATGTTCCACGGGCACGGTGGCGACAGGAAAGCGGTGAAGAGATAATGGGCAAGTCTAGCCACGAGCGACGTCTCAGCGACACCGAGGCCCAAGCGGTCGCGAGATCGCTGCGCGTCTCACCGCAGAAGTTGAACCTGGTTGCGGGTATGATCCGCGGCAAGAAGGTCGAGCAGGCATTGGCCGAACTCGAGTTCAGCCAGAAGCGCATTGCGGGCGATGTCCGCAAATGCGTGATGAGCGCCGTCGCCAACGCCGAGAACAACCACAGTCTCGACGTCAACGATCTGATCGTCGCCGAAGCCTATGTCGGCAAAAATCTGATCATGAAGCGTTTCCATGCACGCGGCCGCGGCCGTGGCTCGACGATCATCAAGCCTTTCTCGCAGCTGACCGTCGTCGTCCGTCAGGTCGAGCAGGAGAAGGTCGAGAAGAAGCCCGCGAAGAAGTCCGCGACGAAATCTGCAAAGCCGACGGATCAAAAGGCTGCGAAGAAGCCTGCCGCCAAGTCCAAGGAGGCCAAATAATATGGGTCAAAAAGTCAATCCCATCGGCCTTCGCTTAGGGATCAACAGAACCTGGGATAGCCGTTGGTTCGCCGCACGCGGCGAGTATGGCCGGCTGCTGCATGAGGATCGCGCCATCCGCGATCACATCATGAAAGAGCAGCGCGAGGCCGGTATATCGAAGGTCATCATCGAGCGTCCGCACAAGAAGTGCCGCGTGACGGTGCAGACCGCGCGGCCCGGCATCCTGATCGGCAAGAAGGGCGAGAAGATCGAGCGCCTGCGCGCCGATCTCGCGAAACTGACGTCGTCGGAAGTTCACCTGAACATCCTCGAAATCAGGAAGCCCGAGATCGATGCGGTGCTGATCGCCGAAGGCATTGCGCAGCAGCTCGAGCGCCGCGTGGCGTTTCGCCGGGCGATGAAGCGCGCCGTGCAGTCGGCACTGCGCCTTGGCGCGGTCGGCATTCGAATCAACGTCGCGGGCCGTTTGGGCGGCGCCGAAATCGCCCGCACGGAATGGTATCGCGAAGGCCGCGTGCCGTTGCACACGCTCAGAGCCGATATCGATTTCGGCTACGGCGTGGCGCGCACAGCTTACGGCATCATCGGTATCAAGGTTTGGGTTTTCAAAGGCGAGATCATCGAGCACGATCCGATGGCTGCCGATAAGAAGCTCGCAGAGATGCAGGAGAGCGGTTCACCGCGCCCGCGTCGCGACGACAACGATCGCAATGATCGGAACCGCCGGCCCGGACGTGGCGGCCGTGGCGGCGGACGTCCCGGTGGTGGCAGCGGTGGCGGTGGCGGTGCTCCGGCTGCCGGAGACGCCGGCGCTTCGACGCCGGAATCGTGAGGACCCGAAAGGCACTAGATCATGCTGCAACCGAAACGGACAAAGTTCCGCAAAGCCTTCAAGGGCCGCATTCACGGCAACGCCAAGAGCGGCACGACGCTCGCCTATGGCGAGGTCGGGCTCAAGGCGATGGAGCCAGAACGTCTGACCGCACGCCAAATCGAAGCGGCGCGCCGCGCCATTGCGCGCCATACAAAGCGCGCGGGTCGCATGTGGCTCAGGATTTTTCCGGATATTCCGGTGTCGAAGAAGCCGGCCGAAGTCCGCATGGGATCCGGCAAGGGTTCGCCGGAACTCTGGGTGGCGCGCGTCAAGCCGGGCCGCATCATTTTCGAGATCGGCGGCGTCAACCATCAGATCGCCAAGGAGGCGCTTCTGCTCGGTGCCGCCAAGCTGCCAATTAAAACGCGCGTCGTGACGCGGCTATAGTGCGGAAGGACGAAGTGAGGAACAGTCATGGCTAGCGACTTCAAAGATCTGTCGCTCGATCAGCTCGACGATCAGCTGTTGAAGCTCAAGAAGGAGCAGTTCAATCTGCGTTTTCAGCGGGCTTCCGGGCAGCTTGAGAACACGGCGCGCATCCGGCTTATCCGCCGCGATATTGCGCGCGTCAAAACCGTGGCGAGCGTCAAGCGCGCTGGCAGCGTCAAAAAAGGCGCGTGAGGGAGAACGAGATTATGCCGAAGCGCGTGTTACAGGGCGTCGTGGTGTCCGACAAGAACGACAAGACCATCGTCGTTCAGGTCGAGCGCCGCTACACACATCCGCTGCTGAAGAAGACCGTGCGCCGTACGAAGAAGTATCATGCGCACGACGAAAAGAATTCGTTCAAGGTTGGCGACCGGGTTTCGATCGAAGAGACCCGGCCGATTTCCAGGAACAAACGTTGGATCGCAGTGACGCAGTGAGGCGCAAGCCTTGCCTGGTCACGATTTGACGAAAGAGCGCCTTTGAAGCCGTCGGAGCGTTGGGATTTTCCCAAGACCCCGCGAGCCCAAAGACAAAATGAGAATAGAGCTTCTCGCGAAGCGATGAGAGAAGGAACGACGCGATGATCCAGATGGAGAGTAATCTCGACGTCGCCGACAACTCGGGCGCGCGTCGCGTTCAGTGCATCAAGGTGCTGGGCGGCTCGAAGCGCAAGTACGCGACCGTCGGCGACACCATCGTCGTCTCCGTCAAGGAGGCGATCCCGAGAGGCCGCGTCAAGAAGGGCCAGGTGATGAAGGCCGTCATCGTCCGTGTGGCGAAGGGCATCCGCCGCGCCGACGGCTCGCTGATCCGCTTCGACCGTAACGCCGCCGTGCTGATTAACGCCAACGGCGAGCCGGTCGGTACGCGCATCTTCGGACCAGTTACGCGCGAACTCAGGTCGAAGAACCACATGAAAATCGTTTCGCTGGCTCCGGAGGTTTTGTGATGTCGGCTCTGAAGATCAAGAAAGGCGACAACGTCGTCGTTCTCGCGGGCCGCGACAAGGGCAAGCGGGGCGAAGTGATCGAGGTGCGTCCGAAGGAAAGCCGCGCGCTGGTTCGAGGCGTCAACATGATACGCCGGCACCAGCGTCAGACGGCCAGCCAGGAAGGCGGCATTATTTCGAAAGAGGGGCCGATCCACATTTCGAATATTGCGCTTGAAGATCCCAAGGACGGCAAGCCGACCCGCGTCTCTTTCAAGTTCCTGAACGACGGCAAGAAGATCCGCATCGCGAAGCGCTCGGGCGAACAGATCCCGGAGAAGAAGTAGGTCATGGCTGACAAAGACAAAGCAGCAAAAGGCGCCAAGCCTCAGGGCGGCACTCCGCAAGGTGCCGGTGAAACCAGGAAGGCGAGGGCTGAAAAGAAAGCCGCCACGGCAGCGCCGCGCGGCCCGGCGACCCCACGCCCGAAGGATTACAAGCCGCGCATGAAGGAGCACTACGAGAAAGTGGTGCGCGAGGCGCTGAAGAAAAAGTTTGGCTACGCCAACGTCATGCAGATCCCGCGTCTCGAGAAGATCGTGGTCAACATGGGCGTCGGTGAAGCCGTCAACGACCGCAAGCGGGTCGATAATGCGGCGGCGGACCTGGCATTGATCGCCGGGCAGAAGCCCGTCGTCACGCGGGCCCGCAAGGCGATCGCAACGTACAAGCTGCGCGAAGGCATGGCGATCGGCGCCAAGGTCACGTTGCGCGGCGATCGCATGTACGAATTTCTCGATCGGTTCATTACGATCGCACTACCGCGCGTCAGAGACTTCCGGGGCCTCAACCCTAAGAGCTTCGACGGCCGCGGCAATTTCGCGACCGGCCTCAAGGAGCACCTCGTGTTCCCCGAGATCGATTACGACAAGGTCGACAATGTTCTGGGTCTCGACGTGATCGTCTGCACGTCTGCCCGCACCGATGACGAAGCCCGAGAACTGCTCAAAGGCTTCAACTTCCCGTTCCGCAGCTAGAGGACCTCGGCCCCGCTTCAAGCATGAAGTTGCCGAAAGGCCTTTGGAGGAGATGAAATGGCAAAGACCAGTTCGATTGAGAAGAACAACAAGCGGCGCCGAATGACGCTCGCGCAAGCTCCGAAGCGCAAGCGTCTCAAAGCGCTTGCCAAGGATCGCACGAAGACGCCGGAAGAGCGTTTCGCGGCGCGGCTGAAGCTCGCCGAGATGCCCCGCAACGGCTCAAAGGTTCGCGTGCGCAACCGCTGCGAAATCACCGGCCGTCCGCGCGGCAACTACCGCAAGCTCAAGATGTGCCGCAACCAACTCCGCGAACTCGCAAGCCAGGGGCGTATCCCGGGCATGGTCAAGGCGAGCTGGTAAGAGGGAAGCACGATGTCCATGAATGATCCGCTGGGCGATATGCTGACCCGCATCCGGAATGCCCAGATGCGGCGCCGGCCAAAGGTCGCGACGCCTGCTTCGACTCTAAGAGGCCGCGTCCTCGACGTGCTCGCCGAAGAAGGTTACATCCGCGGCTATAGCCGGGTCGAACTCAAGGGTGAGCAGCCGCAGTTCGAGATCGAGCTCAAGTATTACAATGGCCAGCCGGCCATTCGCGAGATCGAGCGTATCTCGAAGCCAGGGCGGCGCGTCTACTCGCCGGTCAAGGGCATTCCGACGGTCGCCAACGGTCTCGGCGTTGCTATTCTGTCGACACCAAAAGGCGTGATGTCGGATTCGAAGGCACGTGAAGCCAACGTCGGCGGCGAAGTCATCTGTAATATATTCTAAGGGTTGGGCCGGCCTTCGGGCCGGAACGAAACAAGGTTCGAGAAGCCATGTCGCGCATCGGTAAAAAGCCCGTAGCAGTCCCGTCGAACGTGACGGCGACGGTCAGCGGGCAGACAGTGAAGGTGAAAGGGCCGAAGGGCGAGCTGGCATTCGAAGTGCCGGACGCGCTGAAGGTCGAGAAGACGTCGGATGGCGTCGAAATCGCCCTCACCGAAGACACCAAACTTGCACGCTCGATGTGGGGCATGTCGCGCACTCAAGTGGCGAACCTCATCAAGGGCGTTACGCAAGGCTACAGCCAGGATCTCGAGATCCACGGCGTCGGCTTCAAGGCGTCGATGAAGGGCAAGGATCAGCTGACGCTTTCGGTCGGCTACAGCCACGATGTCGTGCTGAAGATTCCGGCCGGCGTCGACGTCAAGGTCGGCGGCGCCAAGCAGGAACTCGTATCGGTGTCCGGCATCGACAAACAGGCGGTCGGGCAGATTGCCTCCGTGATACGCGCCTCCCGCAAACCCGAGCCCTACCAGGGCAAGGGCGTGCGCTATAAGGGTGAATATATCTTCCGCAAGGAAGGCAAGAAGAAGTAGGAACGGCAGCGATGGCCAACATCAACGAGAAGTTTTCGAACCGCCGGGCGCGCGTGCGCCGCGCCCTGAAGAGCGCTGCAAACACTCGGCCGCGGCTCTCCGTGCATCGCTCGTCGGCGCATATCTATGCGCAGGTGATCGACGATACGAAAGGCGTAACGCTTGCGGCCGCCTCGACGCTCGAAAAGGCGGTGAAGGGCGGACTGAAAACCGGCGCCGACAAGGCTGCCGCCGCCGCAATCGGCAAGCTCGTCGCCGAGCGTGCCATCAAGGCCGGCGTCAGCGAGGTCGTATTCGATCGCGGCGGCTTTTTGTTTCATGGGCGCATCAAGGCGCTCGCCGATGCCGCCCGCGACGGCGGATTGAAATTCTAGGACACCCGAGAGGACACATATAGTGGCACGTGGACCCCAGAGAGACCGCGGCAGAGACCGTGAGGAACGCGACAGCGAGTTTACAGACAAGCTCGTGCACATCAATCGCGTCGCCAAGGTCGTCAAGGGCGGTAAGCGCTTCGGCTTTGCCGCGCTCGTTGTCGTTGGTGACCTCAAAGGCCGGGTCGGCTTCGGCCACGGCAAGGCGCGTGAAGTGCCGGAAGCCATCCGCAAGGCGACGGAAGCCGCCAAGCGCAGCCTGGTGCGCGTACCGCTTCGTGACGCGCGCACGCTGCATCACGACAGCGTCGGGCGGCATGGTTCGGGCAAGGTCATCCTGCGCTCGGCGCCTGCCGGTACGGGTATCATCGCGGGCGGCGCCATGCGTGCCGTGTTCGAAATGGTCGGCGTCCATGACATCGTCGCCAAATCGATGGGCTCGACGAACCCATACAACGTCGTTCGCGCGACGTTCGACGCTCTCAAAGCGCAGGAGAACCCGCGTTCGGTTGCGGCACGCCGGAACAAGAAGGTTTCCGATATCGTGTCGCGGCGGCGTGACGGGTCGGCTGCCGAGGTGAGTGCCGAAGGCTGAAGCGATTTTTGAACGATTTCGAGGCGCCTTCTAATGGCGTTTCATAGGTGAGCTTGAGGTAACGACATGGCGGCTAAGAAAACGATCGCAGTGGAGCAGGTTCGGAGCGCGAACCGGCGGCCCGAGCGGCAGACTCAAACGCTGATCGGTCTCGGCCTCAACAAGCTCGGCCGCAAGGTGACGCTTGAAGATACTCCGGCCGTGCGGGGCATGCTGAAAAAGGTTCAGCATCTCGTGCAGGTCGGCGACGGAAAATAATGTGTAGCGGCCGGCTTCCCGGATGGGAGTTGCCAGACGCACTTGATAATGAATAGCCGCGCCCGGCGGCCGGCTCCCCGGAGGGGAGTCGCCGGGCGCAAATGAAAGAGGAGCTTGGGTCCATGCGGCTCAATGGCATCAAAGACAATCCCGGCGCCCGCAAGTTTCGCGTGCGTATCGGCCGTGGCATCGGTTCGGGCCTCGGCAAGACGGGTGGCCGCGGCGGCAAGGGCCAGACGGCCCGCTCGGGCGTCGCGATTGGCGGCTTCGAAGGTGGCCAGATGCCGTTGCATCGGCGGTTGCCGAAGCGCGGCTTCAACAAGTGGCGTCCCCAGGCGTTCAACGAAATCAACGTCGGCGCGTTGCAGAAGGCCATCGACGATAAGCGCCTCGACGGTTCAAAGCCGCTTGACGTTGCAACGCTGATCGCCGCCGGTGTCGTGCGCCGTCCCAAGGACGGCCTGCGCCTTCTCGGCGAAGGTGACCTCAAGGCCAAGATCGCGATCACTGTCAATCACGCGAGCGCCAAGGCCAAGGCGGCGGTCGAGAAAGCCGGCGGCAGCGTCACGGTGATCGTGCCGAAGGTTCTGGCGGCCGACGAAGCCAAGCGCAAGAAATCAGCCGCCAAGAAGGCGACGCCCGCCAAGACACCTGGCGCGGCAAAGACCGAGGGTTAAGGCGGCACCGCGCGATCGGCCGGGAAGCTCGCCTGTCGCGCATACCGCAGTCCGGTCCGGCCGGAAGGCGTGAACCGGATCCAAGTTGCGGCATCGCTTTACCGGCGAAGCTGCGATGGCTAGGAGAAGACACGAATGGTTTCCGCTGCCGAGCAGCTTGCTTCGAACCTCAATCTTGGCGCTTTCGCCAAGGCAGAGGATTTAAAGCGCCGCCTGTGGTTCACCGTTGGCGCGTTCATCGTCTATCGCCTGGGCACATTCATTCCCTTGCCGGGAATCAACCCGGCGGCATTCGCAGAAACGTTCAGGTCGCAGTCCGGCGGCATCCTTGGCATGTTCAACATGTTCTCGGGTGGAGCGCTCGAACGGCTGGCGATCTTCTCGCTCAACATCATGCCCTACATCTCGGCTTCGATCATCATGCAGTTGATGACTTCGATCTCGCCGAAGCTCGAGGCGCTGAAAAAGGAAGGCGAGGCCGGCCGGAAGCAGATCAACCAATATACGCGCTATATGACGGTGGTTCTCGCGGCGCTGCAGGGCTACGGCATCGCCGTCGGGCTCGAGGGATCGCGAAACGCCGCAGGCAGTGTCGTGCTCGATCCCGGATTCTTCTTCCGCGCCACGACTGTGATCACGCTCGTCGGCGGCACGATCTTCCTGATGTGGCTTGGCGAACAGATCACACAACGCGGCGTCGGCAACGGCACGTCACTGATAATCTTTGCCGGCATCGTGGCCGGTCTTCCGGGCGCGCTGGTGCAGCTTTTCGAGCTGTCGCGCACAGGCTCGATTTCTCCCGGCGTTCTTGTGTTCTTCCTGGCGCTGGCACTCGGGGTGGTGGCCGCGATCGTATTCTTCGAGCGGGCGCAGAGACGACTGCTCGTGCAATACCCTAAACGACAGGTCGGCAATAAGATGTTCCAGGGCGAGGCATCGCACCTGCCATTGAAGCTGAACTCGTCCGGCGTCATTCCGCCGATCTTCGCGTCATCGCTACTGCTACTGCCGATCACCGTGGCGCAGTTCAGTGCGGGGCAGGGACCGGAGTGGCTGAATACGGCCGTTGCGATGTTGGGAAGCGGTCAGCCTCTGCATCTCGCGGTCTATGCGTTGCTGATCATTTTCTTCGCCTTCTTCTACACGGCCGTCGTCATCAATCCGAAAGAGACTGCAGACAATCTCCGCAAGTACGGCGGTTTCCTTCCCGGTATCCGCCCTGGCGACAAGACCGCCGAATACATCGATTACATCCTGACGCGCATCACGGCCGTCGGTGCCATCTATCTGGCCGCCGTCTGCGTTCTGCCGGAGATCTTGACGTCCTATGCCGGCATTCCGCTCTATTTCGGCGGCACCTCGCTGCTGATCGTCGTCAGCGTCACGATGGATACGGTTTCGCAAATTCAGAGCCACCTCGTGGCGCAGCAGTATGAAGGCCTGATCAAGAAGGCGAAGCTTCGCGGGACGCGGCGATGATCCTGATGCTGCTTGGGCCGCCCGGCGCGGGCAAGGGAACTCAGTCACAGCTGATTTCCGACAAGCTCGGCATCCCGCAGCTTTCGACCGGCGACATGCTTCGCGCCGCGGTAAAGGCCGGCACGCCGGTCGGCATCAAGGCGAAGAAAATCATGGCCGAGGGTGGTCTCGTGCATGACGAGATCGTCATCGGAATTATTGCCGAGCGCATTTCGGAACCCGATTGCGCGCGCGGCTTTATCCTCGATGGCTTCCCGCGCACATTGCCGCAGGCTGCGGCCCTCGACACGCTCCTCAAATCCAAGGGCCGCAAGATCGATTGCGTCATCGAGCTCAAGGTCGACGATACGGCTCTGGCCGACCGGATTGAATGCCGGGCTCGCGAGACCATTTCTGCAGGCGGAACCGCCCGCGTCGACGACACCGCCCAGGCCCTTAAAACCCGCTTAATGGCCTATTATCGTGAGACGGCACCGCTCATCGGGTACTATTTTGCTCACAACCTGCTGAAGTCGGTCGATGGCATGGCGCCGATTGCCGAAGTCAGCGGGCAAATCGACGAACTGTTGAAGGAATTCCAGGCTGCTTGACGTGAAAGCGCACATTGACGGAAGGGAACCACCGAGCTAAAACACCCCACTTTTCTATTAGGGCTCAACTTGATCCGGACCCTGGGCGAGCCGCCCCGGTGCCGCGATCGTTGCGCTTTTTGGTACTTGAGGCACGGATTCGGGGCGCGGCTCAACGCACGGCTCTCCGCAGCCGATCCAGAGATCGACGTTAATACGACCCCAACACGACGAGACATAGGCAGGAGACCACAGTGGCCCGCATCGCAGGCGTCAACATTCCCACGGGCAAGCGCGTCGAAATCGCGCTCCGCTACATTCACGGTATCGGACCGAACTTCGCGAAGCAGATCTGCGCGAAGTGCAACATCCCGGCCGAGCGCCGCGTCAGCCAGCTGACGGACGCAGAGGTGCTGCAGATCCGCGAAGCGATCGACCGCGATTATACGGTCGAGGGCGACCTTCGCCGTGAAGTGCAGACCAACATCAAGCGATTGATGGACCTCGGTTGCTATCGGGGTCTGCGTCATCGCAAGGGCCTTCCTGTCCGTGGCCAGCGCACGCACACCAACGCTCGTACCCGCAAGGGCAAGGCCGTTGCGATCGCCGGTAAGAAGAAGGCGACGAAGTAGTACGGCCCACGACCAATTCATGCGTGCGGACATCGCACACGCAACACGAATATCGCCTCCGGATTGCGGGGGCCAGGAGCACCACTTGTAATGGCCAAGGAAGCAACGGCAGCTGGGCGCGGCAAAGTTAAAAAGCGCGAAAAGAAGAACATCTCGTCGGGCGTCGCACACGTCAACGCGTCGTTCAACAATACGATGATCACGATCACGGATGCGCAGGGCAATACGATTGCGTGGTCGTCGTCGGGCACGAAGGGGTTCAAGGGGTCGCGAAAGTCGACGCCTTATGCAGCCCAGGTCGCCGCCGAGGATGCCGGCAAGAAGGCGCAGGAACACGGTGTGAAGGTCCTCGAAGTCGAGGTTTGCGGCCCGGGTTCGGGGCGCGAGTCGGCACTTCGCGCGTTGCAGTCCGTCGGCTTCCAGATCACGTCGATCCGCGATGTGACGCCGATCCCGCACAACGGTTGCAGGCCGCGCAAGCGCCGCCGCGTCTAAGACCACGTATTTTGCGCCGCGCGTTTGCTGCGGCGCCGTGAGTGTAAAAGTTTAAGTCCACTGATGTTGCGCGGACTGCTCCCCCTCCGCGCCGAACCGAGACGAGGTCCTTCGTGAACGTTCTCCAGAAGAACTGGCAAGACCTGATCAAGCCATCGAAACTTGAAATTCAGAGCGGGCGTGACCGCTCGCGCACCGCGACCGTCGTCGCCGAGCCGCTCGAGCGCGGCTTCGGCATGACGCTCGGCAACGCGCTCAGGCGCGTGCTGCTGTCGTCGCTTCAGGGCGCGGCCATCAAGACCGTGCAGATCGACGGCGTGCTGCACGAGTTTTCCTCCGTGCCGGGCGTCCGCGAGGACGTGACGAACATCATTCTCAACATCAAGGAAATCGCGCTGCGCATCCATTCCGATGGCGTCAAGCGCATGGTATTGAAGAAAGAAGGCGCGGGCCCCGTCAAGGCGGGCGACATCGAGGCCTCATCCGAGGTCGAAGTGCTGAACCCCGACCACGTGATCTGCCATCTCGACCAGGGCGCGGCGATCCGCGTCGAATTCACGGCCGATATCGGCAAGGGCTACGTTGCTTCCGACCGCAACCGTCCCGAGGACGCGCCGATCGGTCTGATCCCGGTCGATAGTCTCTATTCGCCGGTCAAGAAGGTTTCCTACAAGGTCGAGAATACGCGCGAAGGCCAGATCCTCGATTACGATAAGCTGACGATGGTCGTTGAAACCGACGGCTCGATCCGCCCCGAGGACGCCGTGGCGCTCGCTGCCCGCATTCTGCAGGATCAGCTCGCCGTCTTCATCAACTTCGAAGAGCCGAAGAAGGCGCAGGAAGAACAGCGCCATCCGGAACTGGCGTTCAACGCCGCGCTTCTGAAGAAGGTCGACGAACTCGAACTGTCGGTGCGTTCGGCCAACTGCCTGAAGAACGACAACATCGTCTACATCGGCGACCTGATCCAGAAGACGGAAGCGGAAATGCTCCGCACGCCGAACTTCGGCCGCAAGTCGCTCAACGAGATCAAGGAAGTTCTGGCGACGATGGGTCTGCATCTCGGCATGGAAGTGCCGAACTGGCCGCCGGACAACATCGACGAACTGGCGAAGCGGTTCGAAGACCAGTATTGAGCTCACGCTGGCTGCTCCGTTCGCTCACGCCAACGGGCCAGCTCCGCTGGGGCGGCGCTCGCGCCGGGCTTGCAGTCGCAAGCCAATCAGAGACTGCCGGATAGCTCTAAGTAGCACCGGATCACGACAGGCGAAGGTGAGGCCATAGAACCTCCCGCGCCGAACCGTAAAGGCGAAAGCCAACGGTAACTTCAAGCCTGCAGCGTTTCGCGGCGGGCCAACAATGTAAGGATGAAGACACGATGCGACACAAGAAACTCGGCCGGCGTTTCGGCCGCCATGTTGGTCATCGCCAGGCGATGTTCTCGAATATGGCCGCGGCCCTCATCAAGCACGAACAAATCATCACGACGCTGCCCAAGGCGAAAGACCTGAAGCGCGTCGTCGACAAGTACATCACGCTCGCGAAGCGTGGTGATCTCAATTCACGCCGCCTCGCCGCCGCGCGGTTGCGCGACGAGGACATGGTCAAGAAACTTTTCGACGTGCTGGGCCCCCGTTATAAGACGCGCGCCGGCGGCTACACGCGTGTGCTGAAGGCCGGTTTCCGCTATGGCGATGCCTCTCCTCGCGCCGTCATCGAACTCGTCGACCGCGACACGACCGTCAAGGGCGCCGAAGATCGGGCCCGCCACGAAGCGAAGGTCGCCGAGCAGGCGAGCTCCGGCTGATACGTTCAGGCGGCAAGTCGTTCCAAAATTGAAAAACCCCGGCGCCCAAATCGCCGGGGTTTTGCTTTAGAGACCGCGCCGGCCGCTTCAACCCCGTTGCCTTTTGGCGGCATTTCGCGTGACTATCCCGGCTGAGCGCGCGCCCTCTCGGGAGCGCAAGCCGCAGGGGTCAGAGCATGCCTTCGAACCCACCGGTTGTCGTGACGGGCGCCACCGGACTCATCGCCAAGCACATCATCGGCGAGCTCGTGCGGCGGGGGCATAGCGTACGCGCGACGCTGCGGCGGATGAACAAGGCCGAGGACGTGCGCCGTGCGGTGACGCGGCTCGGCTGCGATCCGGCCGGCGTCACTTTCGTCGTTGCCGATCTTCTTGCCGACGCGGGATGGGATGACGCCGTCGCCGGCAGTGCTGTCGTCGTCCACACGGCCTCGCCGTTCCCAATTCAGCAGCCCACCGATCCTGATGATGTCATCCGGCCGGCGCGTGACGGAACGCTTCGCGTGCTCAAGGCGGCGGCGCGGGCGGGCGTGAAGCGCGTCGTGCTCACGTCGTCGAGCGTCGCGATCTTCTATGGCAGCGGATTGCCGGCCGGGCATATCTATTCGGAATCGGATTTCACCGATGAGACGCGCGCCGACCTCACGCCCTATATCAAGTCGAAGACGATCGCCGAGAAAGCCGCATGGCAATTCGTCAAGTCGACGCCCGGCGCGCCGGAACTCGCCGTCATAAATCCGTGTTTCGTGCAAGGCCCGGCACTCGATGCCGATCTTTCGACGTCGCACGAACTTTATCGCCTGATGGCGCGCGGCGTTTATCCGGCCGTTCCCCGCATACGCTTCCCGGTCGTCGACGTGCGCGATGTTGCCGCAGCTCACGTCGAGGCTGCGTTCCGTCCGGAAGCGGCAGGCCAACGGTATCTGATCGGCGAGGGTCAGCTCGGACTTTATGACCTCGGCCGCGTCATGGTCCGCGAACTGCCCGACCTCAAGTCGAAAGCACCGAAGTTCCAGCTACCGGACATTGCCGTCAGGGCCCTCGCGCTCGTCGACAAGCGGATGCGAACGATCCTGCCGGAGCTTGGCGAGATGAAGGATTATGCCAACGCGCGGGCTAAGGCGGAGTTGGGGCTCACCCTCAGAAGTGCCGACGAGGCTGTGACGGCGGCAGTCCGATCATTACGAGACCTTAGGTTGATCTAGCGGGCGCTCCGCCCTTACTTTTGCCCCGAGTCGACCAGATCGACGCGACCAATCTCCCGGTGCCCGAGCGCGGCGCCTATCGGCGAGCACACATCATCATGAAGAAGAATTGGATCTTGGCCCTTGCAGCCGCTGTTTGCGCAGGCGCATTCGCGCCGGTTCTGCTGCACCTGACGACTGTGACGTCTGCCGAAGAGAAGTTGCCGCCGCCGTCGCGCGCAGCTGTGCAATATTCGTACGCACCGATCGTGCACAAGGTGGCGCCTGCCGTCGTCAACGTCTACGTCCGCAGCCGCGTCCAGACGTTCAACTCGCCATTCGCGAACGATCCCTTTTTCCAGCACTTCTTCGGCAAAGCCTTCGGTCAGCCGACAGAGCGAGTCATGAATTCACTCGGCTCCGGCGTGATCATCAATCCGCAAGGGTTGATCGTAACGAACAACCACGTCGTCAAGGCGCGCGGTGCGACTGAAATCAGAGTGGCGCTCTCCGACAAGCGCGAGTTCGACGCCAAGCTGATCGCGCAGGACGAGAAGGCCGATATCGCCGTTCTGAAGATCGAAGGCGGCGACGGCAATTTTCCGTATCTTCAATTCGATGACTCCGACAGCCTCGAAGTCGGCGACCTGGTTCTTGCGATCGGTAATCCGTTCGGCGTTGGTCAGACCGTCACGAGCGGCATCGTCTCGGCGCTGTCGCGATCGGAAGTCGCCGAATCCGACAGTCAAGTTTTCATCCAGACTGATGCCGCCATCAATCCGGGCAATTCCGGAGGCGCGCTCGTCGACATGGCAGGGCGGCTGGTCGGCATCAACACGATGATCTACTCGCAATCGGGCGGCTCGGTCGGCATCGGGTTCGCGATCCCGTCGAACCTTGTCCGCGTTTACGCCGAAAGCGCCGCGAACGGGCGCAAGGTCGAGCGGCCGTGGATCGGCGCAAAACTCGAAGGGATGACGCACGACATTGCCGAGGGCCTGGGTCTCAATCGCATCACCGGTGCGGTCGTGACCCGCCTTTACGACAAGGGCCCGGCGGCCAACGCGGGCCTCAAAGAGGGCGACGTCATCACGCATGTCGACGGCGTCGAGGTTGCAGACGCGCGGGCCGTGTACTACCGGCTGACGACAAAGGGCGTCGGCCAGACGACGCGCCTGACCGCGATACGCAAGGGGCAGCCGGTCGATGTTGCGCTTCCGCTGATTGCGGCGCCCAAGCCCGGTAAGGACGACGCCAGAAATATCTCCGGCAACAATCCGCTCGATGGCGCGAGGATATCGAACATTCTGCCATCCATCGCCGACGAGTTGGGAATTGACGAGACAGAGGGTGTGGCCGTGACATCGGTCAGAAGCGGTTCGGCGGCCCAGACCCTCGGGTTCCAGCCGGGCGACATTATCGTCGCCGTCGGCGACAAGAAAATCGACACCGTGATCGACGCCGAGAAAGCACTCTCCGAGCGCCAGAGGCTTTGGCAAATCTCGGTGAAGCGCGGCAACCGCGTCGTGCAACTTCGCGTGCCGGGCTGACGCGGATTCTTTGGCTGGCATGCCGACTCTCCTTCGTCGAGTCGGCCGGCAATGCCGTCACAATTCCTTTGCGGGGCCCTGGATGGCCGCCGCGGCGCAGAATTGTGTCGACACGCGAGCAAAACGTTCTCACTTCACACCCGGGCCTAATTCGGCCATCCAGGCGCTTGGCAAGGGCGGAATAGGGTTAACCGGTATCGCCTGACTGCAGGGCGGCCGGGCAGTCGGAAAGCTGACAAAATCGTGGCCGACGCTGCCTGTAGTCATGTTTGCGTAACGGGAGTTCGCCGATGTCCGACAACCGGGGTGTACTGATCATCGGCGAAGGCGCCGTGCTGAAAGGCGACGTCAAAAGCGGTCGCCGGGTTGAAATCTGGGGTTACGTCGAAGGCGGCGTTACCGCTTCCGAAGTTGTTGTCCAAGAGGGCGGCAAACTCTTCGGGAAGATCAAATCCGACAACGCAGAAATTCATGGCACGCTGCAGGGCGATGTCCGCGTGTCGCAGTTGATCGCGATCAAGAGCACGGGTGTCGCATCGGGGACGATCAAATACGGCCGCCTGTCGATGGAGGAGGGTGGCGAGCTCACGGCTCAGGTGCGCAACATTCCACCCTCGATTGGCGGTGATCTCGACCTCACCGTTTCGAAGGGCCGCTCGGTGCGGATCACGCTCGCCGATCTCAATGCCCTCGATCCCGATGACAAGGCTGAGGACCTGACGTTTGAAATCTCGAATGCGGCGAACGGTTTCGTGGCGCTCGGCACGAGATCCAAAGAGCCGGTCAACAGCTTCTCGCAGGCCGATCTCGAGAGCGGGCGCGTCTACTTCGCCCATGACGGTTCGGATGCGGAGACGGCGAAATTCGACGTGACGGTCACCGATCTCTCTGGCGCGTCATCGGGCCCGGCGAAAACTGTCAACGTCGCCGTGCGGGCGTGATGCCGCGGTTATCCGCAGCGTACGTCGGCTAGGAACGGTTGGGCGGCGCCTCTATAGTGGCGACCTATGGCCAATCTTTTCGAAGCAGCGGGATTAGAGAAGGGTGCGCCGCGTCCGCTGGCCGATCGGCTGCGGCCAAAGTCGCTCGCCGAGGTGATGGGCCAGGACCACATCGTCGGCCCCGACGGAACGCTGACGCGGATGCTGAAGACCGGCCGTGTGCCCAGTCTCATTTTCTGGGGCCCGCCTGGGTCCGGCAAAACGACGATCGCGCGGCTGCTGGCGGGCGAGACGCACCTTGCATTCGAGCAGCTTTCGGCGATCTTCTCCGGCGTCGCGGAACTCAGGAAGGCCTTCGAGCGCGCCAAGGTGCAGCGCGAGCAAGGCAAGGGCACGCTGCTCTTCATCGACGAAATTCATCGCTTCAATCGTTCGCAGCAGGATTCATTCCTGCCGCACATGGAAGACGGCACGATCACGCTCGTCGGCGCGACGACCGAAAACCCGTCCTTCGAACTCAACGCCGCGCTTCTGTCGCGAGCCAGTGTTCTGACGCTCAATAGGCTCGACGATGCGACGCTTGAGATTTTGTTGAAACGGGCCGAAGCGGAGATGGAGCGGCCGCTGCCGCTCGACGCCGACGCTCGCGAAGCCCTCAAAGGTATGGCCGACGGCGACGGCCGCGCCATCTTCAATCTCGCCGAGGATGTGTTCGCAGCCGTGCCGGCGAATGGCAAAGCACTCGATCGCGAAGCGCTCGTGCGGCTCGTGCAGCGGCGCGCGCCGCTCTACGATAAATCCCGTGAAGGTCACTACAACCTGATTTCGGCGCTGCATAAGTCCGTGCGCGGCTCCGATCCCGACGCGGCGCTTTATTATCTCTGCCGCATGCTCGATGGCGGCGAGGATCGGCTGTTCATCGCCCGGCGCCTCGTCAGGATGGCGGTCGAGGATATCGGACTTGCCGATCCGCAGGCACTCGTCATCGCCAATGCGGCGAAAGAGGCATTCGATTTTCTGGGCAGCCCGGAAGGTGAACTCGCAATCGCGGAGGCCACGGTCTACATGGCGACCGCGCCGAAATCGAACGCCAACTATGTCGCCTACAAAGCGGCGATGCGTGCCGCCAAGGAGCATGGATCACTGTCGCCGCCGAAGGCTATCCTTAACGCCCCTACCAAGTTGATGGAAGACGAAGGCTACGGATCGGATTACCTTTACGACCACGACCAGCCGGATGCATTTTCAGGACAGAACTATTTTCCCGACGAATTCAAGAAGCGTCCGAATTTCTATGATCCGCAGGAGCGCGGCTTCGAGCGCGAGATAAAGAAGCGTCTCGATTACTGGGCGAAGCTGCGCGCCGAACGCAATCGTCGTTCTTAGTCAGTAAGGATGATTACGATGGCAGACCCACAAGGGCACGCGCAGTCTCCGCTGTTGCATTCCGTTGACATTGCCGATCTGCGGCCGACGCAAATGACGGTCGGGATGCGCGAGGTCGAACAGAAACGCAAAGAATGGCGCACGCTCGACGTCTCGAAAACCGGCGGATTTCTCGGGCGGCACATGATCCCGGTAGTACGTGGGCCGAAAAGCCGGAACTACGTCGTCGACCACCATCACTTGGCGCGAGCACTTTACGAGGAGGGCGTGAAAGAGGTTCTGACCACAACGGTGGCCGATCTTCGTGCGCTCGAGAAAGACGAGTTCTGGACCTTTCTCGACAATCGAGGTTGGATGCACCCCTTCGACGCCGACGGCGTTCGCCAGCCGCGGACGAGTTTGCCGAAGACCGTTGCTCATATGGAAGACGATCCTTATCGCAGCCTTGCGGGCGAGCTGCGGTTCGCCGGCGGCTATGCAAAAGATACCACTCCTTTCAGCGAATTCCTTTGGGCCGATGCGCTGCGCCGCCGCGTAGATTCCAAGACCATCAAGGACGATCCTGACACTGCCTTGGAGCAGGCGCTTGCGTTTGCCAAAAGCAGTGCGGCGTCCTATCTGCCCGGCTGGTGCGGGCCGCATGACCGGCGTTAATCGGCCGGGCCGGTGGCGGCTTTCTTTGTCCGCGTCCGGGCGCTATAGCATCGCGCTACAGGAATTCAGGGACATCTCATGAAGCTGCTCTTGCTCGCTTCGGGCGGCGGCGCCATCGGCGCCGGCATTCGATTTTTGGTCAACAGGGCGTTTGCGCACCACGGCTTCATCGAATTTCCGTGGGCGACGCTAACGATCAACATAACGGGTTCCTTTCTGATGGGTGTCCTGATCGAGGTGCTGGCGCTCCGCTACAATGCCTCCAATGAGCTTCGCGTATTCCTGGCGACCGGCATCCTCGGTGGCTACACGACGTTCTCTGCCTTCTCGCTCGAATTCGCGACGCTCTACGAACGGGGCGAGATGAGCGCCGCGTTCGGTTATGTTCTGGCCTCCGTCGTCTTGAGCCTGTTTGCGGTGTTCGCCGGTCTCTGGGTATCGCGCTGGGTATTGGCATGACGATCCCTGCTAAAGTAGAAGCGATCCGGGTTGGCGACGGCGAGGCCGACATGCGGCTCGACCGCTGGTTCCGCGTGCACTTTCCGGAGGTGGGCTACACTTATCTGCAGAAGCTGTTGCGGTCCGGTCAGATACGCGTCGATTCCAAGCGCGCCCAGGCCAACGATCGCTTGACTGCCGGGTCGGAAATCCGCGTTCCCTCGGTCGTGCGTCAGCCGAAAAAAGCGGGCCCCGGATTGCAAGCCCCGCCCGGCGTCTCGAAGGGCGACCGCGACGCGATCGAAAAGATGATCATCTACGAAGACGAAACGGTGCTCGTTTTGAACAAGCCGTTCGGCCTGGCGGTGCAAGGTGGAACGGGGACGAAGAAACACATCGACGGCATGCTCGAAGGTATGAGCGATCGTTTCGGTGGCGAACGCCCACGCCTCGTCCATCGACTCGACCGTGACACGACGGGCGTGCTGCTCGTCGCTAAAACGCGCGAGGCCGCTTCGCGACTTGGACGGACGTTTCAGACGCGCTCGGCGGCAAAGACGTATTGGGCGCTCGTCAAAGGCGTACCGAAGCCGCCGCAAGGAAAGATCGAGGCAGCGCTGGTCAAAGCTTCAGGCCCGGACGGCGATAAGGTTCGCAAGGCCCAGCCCGGCGAGCAGGACCGCGCCATGCATGCGACGACGCATTATTCCGTCATCGATAGGGCGGCGCGCAAAGCATCATGGGTGTCGCTGAAGCCCGTGACCGGCCGCCAGCATCAGCTGCGCGCCCACATGCATCTCATTGGCCATCCGATCGTGGGCGACAACAAGTACGAAGGCGACGTCGACATGCCGGCCGAGAACATGGAGAAGAAGCTTCACCTGCACGCCAGGCGTCTCGTCATTCCGCATCCCAAAACCGGGCGGCCGATCGACGTCACTGCACCGCTGCCGCCGCACATGGCGGCGACGTGGGACCTGCTCGGTTTCGACATCGGCAAGTTCGACTGAGCCGCCAAGCTACTACTGTCATCCTCAGTTTTATGCCGAGGATTCGTCGTTCAACAAACTCCGGTGCTTGTGGGTCAATGGCTTTTTCGGGACAAGCCCGAGGATGACAATTGAGCGCGGGCACTTCTTGCTGTGCGGCCCGGCCGCCAAATTTGCATCGCGCCGGTCGCGTGCTAGAAAAGCTGCATGAGATTGGTCGTTTTTGATTGCGACGGAACGATCGTCGACAGCCAGGCTGGCATCATTCTGTCGATGGAGCATGCGTTCACGTCGCTGCGGATGATACCGCCGGCGCGCGAGCGGACACTCGCCGTCGTGGGCTTGTCGCTTCCCGAGGCTTTTTCGGCCTTGGCACCGGAGGCCGAATACGCGACGCGCGTTGAACTCGGCGAGCGCTATAAGGCGGCCTTCCGCGAACTGAAAAGCGATCCCTCGGAGATGGATATCCTGTTCCCGCAGGCCAAGGAAACGATCGCGCATCTCGCCGATCGGAAAGAACATCTTCTGGGGATAGCGACTGGCAAATCGCGGCGCGGCATCGATAGGCTGTTCGATCGCGAAGGCTGGCACAAGAGTTTCGCGACGATACAGACTGCGGACGATCATCCGTCGAAACCGCATCCGTCGATGCTGCTCGAGGCGATGCGGGAGACCGGCGCCGCGCCGGCTTCGACAGTCATGGTCGGCGATACGTCCTACGATATCGAAATGGCGCGGGCGGCCGGTGCCTGTGCCATCGGCGTTGCGTGGGGTTACCACACCGTTGCAGAGCTGACGGGCGCCGGGGCCAAGGTGATCGTCGAACGCTTCGAAGATCTGCCGGCGGCGCTTGACGATGTGCTGAGTGCGAGCTGCACGGCATGAGCGACGACAAGCCCAAGGACGGCCCGGGTAGCGCTGGGCCGGGTCGTGCATCGGGCGCCCCGCCGCGCGTCATCACAGATACATTGGCGAAGCCGCTTGCCCGCCGCTTCTATAAAGATGCGAGCATCAGCGACGGTCCGCCGTTCCGTATTCTGCTCGACGGCAAGCCGGTGAAGACGCCGAAGAAGCGAACTTTGCAAGTGCCGACGCGGCGGCTCGCAGAGGCAATCGCCGACGAGTGGCGGGCACAGGAAGCGCTAATCAATCCGGCGCGGATGCCGCTGACGCGCTTTGCGAATACGGCAATCGATGCCGTCGACGATGCGCGCGAGGCCGTCGCCGCCGATATCGCGGCCTACGCCGGTCGTGATCTTCTCTGCTACCGGGCCGAGGCGCCGGAAGCGCTGGCAAAACTGCAGTCGAAATACTGGGACCCGATCATCGCCGCGGCCGAAGCGACGCTCGGTGCCCCGCTGAAGGTTGTTTCGGGCGTCATGCCCGTGGAGCAGCCGGGCGAGACGCTTGCGGCTTTTGCGGCGGCGCTTACGCCCCTCGAGGCTTTTCGCCTGACCGGGTTGCAGGTGCTGACGACGCTGACGGGTTCAGCATTTTTGGCTCTTGCGCTGGCGCGCGGGCAGCTCAGTCCGGACGCTGCATGGGCAGCGGCACACGTCGATGAGGATTATCAGATCGGCCTTTGGGGCGAGGATGCCGAAGCGGCCGTCCGGCGGCGGGCGCGGCGCGCCGAGTTCGACGCGGCCTGCCGTTTTCTGATGTTGCTCGACACGTAACGCATACGGCTTGCCCGCGAAGGCCATTCCGGGAGAAACTTCGGCAAACTGATTCGGGCTCGGGACTGGTCCCCATGCTGCACATGCCGCGCATCCCGGAACTTGCGCAACGTGACCGGTTTATCCGCCGCGCCGTCAGCGAAGGGCGCGTACTGACCCTGGCGGACGAAGAGAACGCCTCGGTCGCATCGCAGAAAATCGCCGGCCGCACCGTGCAGCTCTTCTGGTCGAGCCCGATCGAAGCCGGGCGCTGGGCCGAGGCGCTGGCCGGCAATACCGATCTTCAGGATATTCCGCTCACAACCTTTGCCGCCGACATTCTACCCGGCATCGCCACGGCAAAGGGCCTCGTCGGCACCGATTGGGTCGCCGATCCGATAGAGGCGGAAGTCGATCCGCGCGATCTCCAAATTCGGCTCAAGGTCGAGGCCGTGCAGGCCTACGTGAACGCGGCGCGCGGCCGGGGCGAAGTTTTTCTCATCGGCGACGACGATGGATTGATGTTGACGCCCGCCACGCCGAAACCGGGTTCGGGCGATGTGCTGCGCGTGTTTGCCAGCCGCCCCGATGCCGAGCGGCACATGAAGACCATCGGGGCCAAGCGGGTCATCGCCGATCCGATCGCCGACTTCATCGCCACGACGCTGCCCTGGGCCGGTGCGCGTGTCCGGTCGGCGATGATCGAACCGATCGCAGGCGCCGGTTTCATCGAGGTTAAGATCGCCGATCTCAATCAGCGCTTCATATCGCCGCCAGCGGCGCTTTGAGTGCCATTTCGCTTCAGCAAAGCGCTGTTGCTGCGCGCCGGTCCAGTTCGCGACATCTGGTCGTTTGCGCTCAACCTGCGCCATGCTAGAGAGCCCTTTCAGCATCACGTTCAGCAGGGTGGCAGCTCTATGAAGGATATCATCGCCGAGCTCGAAGAGCGTCGCGCCAACGCCCGTCTTGGCGGCGGCCCGGGGCGCATCAGCGCGCAGCACACAAAAGGCAAACTGACGGCACGCGAGCGCATCGAGCTGCTGATGGACGAGGACTCGTTCGAAGAATTCGACATGTACGTCGAGCACCGCTGCACCGACTTCGGCATGGAGAAGACAAAGGTACCGGGCGACGGCGTCGTGACCGGCTGGGGCACGATCAACGGCCGCGTCGTCTACGTGTTCGCCAAGGACTTCACCGTGATGGGCGGTTCGTTGTCGGAAGCGCACGCCAAGAAGATCATGAAGATCCAGGACATGGCGCTGAAGAACCGCTCGCCGATCGTCGGCCTCTTCGACGCCGGCGGCGCGCGCATTCAGGAAGGCGTCGACGCACTCGGCGGCTACGGCGAAGTGTTTCAGCGCAACGTGTTGGCGTCCGGCGTCATTCCGCAGATCTCCGTCATCATGGGTCCGTGCGCCGGCGGCGACGTCTATTCGCCGGCGATGACCGATTTCATCTTCATGGTCAAAGATACGAGCTACATGTTCGTGACGGGTCCCGACGTCGTCAAGACGGTGACGAACGAGACCGTCACGGCCGAAGAACTCGGCGGCGCCAGGGTGCACACGACGAAGTCGTCGATTGCCGACCGGGCCTACGAAAACGACCTCGAGGCGCTGCTGCAGATGCGCCGCCTGATGGACTTCCTACCATCAAGCAACAAGACCGGCGTGCCGACCATTCAGACAGAGGATGACCCGGAGCGCATCGACACGTCGCTCGACACGCTGATCCCCGACAATCCGAACAAGCCGTACGACATCAAGGAACTGATCCTCAAGGTCGTCGACGAGGCCGACTTCTTTGAAATCCAGGAAGCGTTCGCGAAGAACATCGTGACGGGCTTCGCGCGCATGGAAGGCCGCACCGTCGGCATCATTGCCAACCAGCCGATGGTGCTGGCTGGCGTGCTCGATTCAGATGCGTCGCGGAAAGCGGCGCGCTTCGTGCGCTTCTGCGACTGCTTCGAAATTCCGCTGATCACGTTTGTCGATGTGCCGGGCTTCCTGCCGGGGACGGCGCAGGAATACGGCGGCCTGATCAAGCACGGTGCCAAACTTCTCTTTGCCTACGCCGAGGCGACGGTGCCGAAAGTCACGGTCATCACGCGCAAGGCCTACGGCGGCGCCTATGACGTGATGAGTTCGAAGCACATCCGCGGCGACGTGAACTACGCCTGGCCGACCGCCGAGATCGCGGTGATGGGAGCCAAGGGCGCGGTCGAAATTCTCTATCGCGCCGAGCTTGGCGACGCCGCGAAAATCCAGGCGCGCATCGACGAATATAAAGAGCGGTTCGCGAACCCATTCGTTGCCGCCGAACGCGGCTACATCGACGAGGTCATCAAGCCGTCCACGACGCGCAAGCGCCTCTGCCGCGCCCTCAACATGCTGCGCAACAAGACGCTCGAAAATCCCTGGAAGAAGCACGACAACATTCCGCTTTGATCTTTGGCGCGAGCGACTCGCGTTCCGCGAGCCGGCCGCCCGCGCCGGGCTTGTGGCGGGCTGCGGTGGGTAAACTCCGCGAGGGCTCGACGCGACGCGACGCCGTTAGCGCATCATCTGAAGCGGAGACATTCGTGGCAAGGCTACCGGAACCTAGACTTTGGTGCTCGGCTCCTTCGGATCATGGGTTGGTTCCCGATGCGACGGCAAAGCAAAATAGAAGGTCGCTCCCGCGCCGCTGTTGCTGGACGCCCAGATGCGGCCGCCGTGAGCCTCGATGATTGAACGGCAAATCGATAGGCCCATACCCGTCCCCTGCGATTTGGTGGTGTAAAATGGTTCGAACAGTCTGTTCACATTCTCTGTATCGATACCTATGCCGGAATCTTGCACTGAGACCACCACGTGATCAGCTTGATCGCGGATTGAACGGATCAATAGGCTACGTGCGCGATTGTCCACGTTTGCCACGGCTTGTATGCCGTTGATCACAATATTGATGATGACCTGCTGTAGTTGAACGCGATCGCCAAGCACTAAGGGCAAGGCGGCTGCGAGTTCTACCCGCAGCGAGACCTCGTGGTTTCCAATCTCTCGATCAACCAGTTTGATGACCTCATTGATGACCTCATTGACATCGAGCAAAGCCCGTTCCGACATGTTCTTCTGCGAGAGTGCGCGAATTCGATTGACGACGTTGGAAGCGCGCCTGGCGTTGCTGATCATTTGCTTCAGCCCGACGTGCACCTGTTCCATTTCCGGAAGCGGTTTACTGAGCCACCTAAGGTTTGCTTCGCCCTGGGTGACGATAGCTGCAAGCGGTTGATTGACTTCATGTGCTATCGACGCGCTCATTTCTCCGAGCGTCGCGACGCGGTTCTCGATCACCAGTCGCTCGTTGACGGTCTTGAGATCGTTAAGCGCATCTTGCAGCTCGTCGCGCGTGCGCCGAAGCGAGGTCGCCGTTCGTCTTTGCGCTGCACTTACAGACGCGATAATAACTCCGGCTATTCCAAACAAAATGATCCGCGGCAAATCCCTGGAGGCCAGCAAAAGCGAACCAAGCGGAAGCAGGTAGAAATAGCCGAAGGATAGAACGGAGAGAGCTGTCGTCAGCAATGCCGGGCCGAGGTCGGCATACCAAGCTACAATAATGATCGCACAGAGAAACAATGAGACCGGCGGGGCGGCCATCAGCATGTAGTCCAACACGCTTACAACGGCGAACGTCGCGGCGAAACACAACACCGCAAACCCATAGTTGACGATCGCCGACGACCGCGGCCACACAAAGAGGGACTTTGGCATACTGCTCCAATCGTACGGAAAGCAGCAGCGTTCTCGCCACCGCCGAACAACTCCTTCACCTCGAAATTTTGTGCATCCCAGAACCAATGCGCCGGCCACGGAAGTATCTTTTTTTGCCGTCCTGATAGTTAGGGGACGCATACGTTGCCCGTCACCACGGATGCGACCATGGCGAGATTACGGGCGGCACCGGCATTCAGCGCCGCCCGCACGAGATTGCGTGTGCCCTCATTGCGCATGCGCGCGTTCACTTCTTATCGATAGTGGTCAGCTCGGTTTCGCTGCTGTCGGCGACGAAAATGGCGAGCAGTCTCGCAGGCTCGGTCGCGCTTGCGTTCTCACTGATTGGGTGGTGGGCGCCGGGTTGCTCGTGCCAGTGCTCTCCGGCATGAAAGACTTGCACCTTGCCATCGTCCACTTGGCTACGGATCGATCCAGACAGCACGTAACCGGTGACGAACGCCGAAGGTGCGTGGTGGTGTGACGAGGTCTTGCCGCCCGGGGGATAGTCAACCACGACAGCGGAAATTGTTTTGCCCGGTATGTTTGGGATTTCCGCGCGGAAAGCGGGCCTGATCGTGTCAGACGATTGGGCTTCGGCAAAAGCAGTGCTCGGGATCATAGCAAATGTCGCCAGCACGGCGGTCAAAGTCGACTTGGTGTGCATGTGCTTCATGACAGTTCTCCATCGCTCTTGGGGCTCGATGTTGTGGCACGCCGCTGCCCCGCGGTTCTTTCGGCGAGCCACTTCATGACCTCTTTGGGGTAACTAGCCGAGGCTTTGGAAGTGACGCTTTGTGCAATGTCCGCAAGGCTGCGCGAGGCAAGAACCTCCCGCGTGCGAGCTGCTGCCTCCAGCATGACGGCGTGTATGGAACACACGCCTCGCGTCGCCCATGCGGGAGGTTCGCCATCAAAGATGGCGCAGCGGCTGCGGATCTCGCGGCATTCGAAAAGCGGTTTTTCACCGTCGATCGCGACGACGACATCGAGAACGCTAATCGAGTGTGCCGGACGGGCAAGGCGATAGCCGCCGTGTGCGCCCTCGGCGGCGACGACTAGGCGCGCCTTTTGCAACTTCGTGAACAGCTTGGCGACGAATTCGGCCGGGACACCCTGCAAATCAGCGAGATCGCGGGCGCTGGCATGACGCTCTGAATCGCGCGGCTCAACAAGATAGAGCAGGCAGTGCAGGCCGTATTCAACGCCGGCGGAAATATGGGCCATTTCTAACTCCGATCATCTTTGTCGTAGTTAGATTGACTTCACCGCCATGTCAAAGGGGGCTAGCGCGGCAAAAAGGCCGAGGAGGCTCTCGGCCCGAAACCGTTAGCCCCATTATGCGTCGTTGATGTCTGCTGGCGGCCCAAGGCGAGGCATTAAACCTCCGCCAAAATTTCGTATCCCCGCGCTCTTTGTTCTGGCGCAACCGACTCGCGTTCCGCGAGCCGGCCGGTTGCGCAGGAGCGCTGGTGCTCGCGGCGGGCTCCGCGGAAGCGGACCCCGAAGACTCGGGGAAAAATCGCGAGGCGATTTTCCTTGGTCGCGCCGGTCTTGTGGGTGGTGATCCGAGGCTCCGCCGGAGTCGCCAGTTCGGGCTCTCGGTCTTCAGCCGACGCGCGAGCTTCCATCCTGCAAAGTCATTTTCGCAGAGGGAGATTCCGAAAAAGTTTGTTGACGCCGATCCGCCAAGTCAGCCATCGCCACTTCGCCGTCGGTGACGTAATGGTTGACATGCTCGGTTATCAATCGGTCGCCGGGCTTATATAAAGTCACGTCTCCGATGGACTCACATCCGCTTAATGCAGCGATAACGAAAGACCGTTCGGCATTAGTGTCGGAAGCTGTGGCGTGGGTGATCTGGAAGGTCAATCTGGTAAGGGAAAATCCGGTGTCCTTGGTGCCTGCCCCCACCCAGATCGCACGCTCGTCACCATCGGGCCGGTCGGTGTTGTTCCAAAAAGTCGCTGAATCAATTCCGGAGGGGGCCTGCACGAGGCTCTTGCCCCAAAAGCGTATATGATGCCGTTTGCGCGGGCTATCGTCGATTGCCTGCTCGAATCCAACATCTTGGGGACGTCCGAACAGATAAAGCGTGCTGAAGGGGGCCGTCGGATAAGGCTTGTTGAAAACGAAAGCGCGAGCCATGCGCCAGGAACTTACAGCGCCCAACCGGTCGGCCTCTACCCAGCCGGCCGCCGTGAATGCAGCGCGAAGCTGCTCGAAGGTGCCGACCAACGCGAGGTTGACGGGGTCTCCGGGAAGGCCATCGGCGGTGGTCGTGTATTGAGGCAACCGCTGGCGGTGAAGAATTTTGAGGCCCATGCGAACGGCGTAAGGAAAGATGATATATGCCGCTATTCCATATGTCGCGCCAACGGCCAGGGCCCAAGGTAATTTCTGATCTGCAAAATCGAAAAAGACAAAGGCGACCAGCCAAACGGTTAAAAGGCCGAGGCCGAAGATAGCCAGACGTTGAAGAATGCGAATGAGCAATCTCATATCCAAGTTTAATCACAGACCGCCGATAGTGACAGCAAGATAATTGAAAGCGGGTCGGCCCCGCGAAGCGGAGTCGCGAGCACAAGGAAAGAACACTCAGATCAGGCGCGCACGCCGCTTACCGCCAGTTGACTTTCAAGGCCGGCGATCACGCTGCGCAAATGCTCGTTCTCGAGCCGTGCATAGGCGTCGGCTGCGTGATGGCCGAGGCTCGCCAGCATCTGGCGCTCGTTGGCGTTGAGTGCGGTTCCTGACTCGTGCGGTCCGTAGAGCGTCGCCGCGTAACAATAGACGCGGCTGGCGGCAGGAACGGCGAGTATCGGCGTCTCCAGCCCAAGCGGAAACGCCGCCTTGTTGGCTTCGACCTCATTGATCATAACGGGAGAGCCCTTGGACAGCGTTGCGATATCCGCTTCCCCAAGCCGGAGATCGCGCGTCGCGGTGTCGTCCCAACCGGCAACATTTTCGTAACGGCGAAAGACGGTGTCGTCGCGGCGGAATGTGATTGCCGAGGTCAGCTTCAGCGTGGCGCGGGTGCGCTCAGAGAGCAGGTGGTCGATTTGCGCCGGGTCCTTCGCCGTCAGAATGGCTTCTCCCAAATCCCGCTCGGCCTTGTCGATATCGCGATTGAAATAACGGTCCGCAAGCTCGACTGCGCCATGATGCAATTGCCCGATGACAAAGATGATCACGGCGGCGATCAGGAACCAAGTCCACTGCGAAACATTAAGGGCTTCTTTGAGGTGTTCGGCCTCGCGGTGCAAAAGCAGCGCCGGTACGCTCATCGTCAATGCCAGCACCGTCACGCGCCGCAGCGGGATCGACACGCTGACGACGCGCGGCCGGCGGATCGCCTCGAACACGAACAGGCATAGGATGCCATTGACGAGATAGAGCAGGCCGATGAGATCTTCGGGAGGCGAGGCGCCCCAGAACATCGCCCCTACTGTCGTGTACTGGGAAAGGTCGGCGATGACGAATGCGGGCAGGCCGATCAGGCATCCCCAGATGACCCACCTGAGGCGCTGATTGTCCTTCGGCGACAAAGTTTGACGACGCAACAGCAGAATGACGAGCGCGGCGACGCTGACCACGAGTCCAAATAGTATCGTGGCGCGCGTCAGAAATTCAGTCTTGAAGCCGAACGCACTGGCATAGGAGGCCATAAGCGCCAGCGCGATAGCGAGGCCGAGCGCCGGCAGAGCCCGCTCGTAGGGAAGCCATTCCGGCTGCGTCGTGTCGGTCGGGGCGCGCATGACGAACAGAAGCAGGCCCGCATATCCCGCGGCCTGCGCGATGCAGCCCGCAATATCCTGCGCCAGCAGCAGTAGCGGCCAACGTTGCAATTGCGCGTAGAGTTCGAAGCTCTGCCCGGGATTGAACCAGATGACGTAGAGAAAAAATCCCCAGCTCATCGGACCGGGCCGAACCCACACCAGCCAGGCGGCCGCCAGCACCACCAGAATTCCAGCGATCTGATCGAGGAGCAGCACGCTTCGCACGAGCCAATTTGGGTTACGAGGTTCGGCCTCGATGGTGACTTGTCTTGCGGCTTGGCCCGGTATCGCTGCGAGGTCGAGCGTGATCGCGCTTCCGGGCAGGACGTCCTGGATGCCACCGACGACAGTCAGGATGCTCGCGCATCGGTCTCTGTCGAAGGGCAAACAGCGCATGCGCGACAGGTCGAGCTGATCGCCCTCGCGAATTCCCGCCTTCCACGCAGGCGAAGCAGACTTGTCGATGAATGGACCAGTCGCGTCGTAGACCATGCCGTTGTTGTCGGCATAGAAGCCGAACGACGCCAAAGGCCGCACGACGCGCGCCAGATCCGGCACGATCATCAACAGCGCCCAGATCAGCAGGCCGATGAGCAGCGGTCGTCCACGTGCCATTTGGTTTGCTCGCACTCGTCGCTTGGACGGGACTTATATTCAAAAGACGTCGAGTAAACGGTGCGGCGGCCATGCGAACAGGCTGTTAGCCAGCCCACATGCGGCTTGCGATTTCGTGCAGAAAAAATGGCAGGCAAAGATCGCTGTTTCAACGCAAATCTGCTTTCGTCAGCGGCCGCGGGCGGCTAATTCGAGGATCAGGGTGAAGAGCGGGCAGGGTGAAAACGTGAACCGAAGTATTGTGGCGATGCGGACCATTGTGGCCTTGGCACTCTTGCCGGGATTTGCGCTTGCCGGCGCAGCTGCAAGCAAAGGCGACGAATACGGACTTCCGCCGAAGACTTATTCGCGGACGGCGACCGTCAAGGGACAGCATATTTTTTACCGCGAGGCGGGCGATCCTTCAGCTGCCACCATCGTGCTGCTGCACGGTTTTCCATCGTCATCGCACACTTATCGCGAACTGATACCGATGCTGTCGCGGCACTATCATGTGCTGGCGCCCGACTATCTGGGCTTTGGCTACAGCGATCATCCCGATCCGGATCAGGTGTCCTATACGTTCGAGCGCTTGACGGATTTTTTCGAAGGCTGGCTCGATGTGGTCGGCGTGAAGCACTTCACGCTCTACATGCAGGATTTCGGCGCGCCGGTCGGGTTCAGGCTGATGCAGCGGCGACCTGATGCCGTTCGGGCGATCGTCGTGCAGAACGCCAACGCTTATCTGGAGGGGCTGACGCAGCAGCGCCGCGACTTTTTCCGCAAGGCGCACGACGACCGAAGTCCGGCAGGCGTGGCAGCGCTCTACGATCTGACGAGCGAGGCGTCGATCATCAACCGGCAGTATCTGCGCGATGTGCCGAAGGAGAAGCGCGATATCATGAGTCCCGACAGCTGGACGAACGACCTTGCATTCCTCCGCTCGGACAAAGACCGGAAAATCATGGTCCAGCTATTTCAGGATTATCAAAGCAACATCGATTTGTACCCGACGTGGCAGGCGCTACTTCGCGAGCGGCAATATCCTACGCTCATCGTTTGGGGGGCGCGCGATCCGGCCTTCATCGCGGCGGGGGCGAAGGCTTATCTCAGAGATCTGCCGAGCGCGGAATTGCATCTCATCGATGCCGGGCATTTTGCAGTCGAGGAAAGGGCAGGCGAAATCGCTGTGCACATGCTGGATTTTCTGGCCATTCACAAAGAATAGATGTTTTGTCTCGGTTTGATTATTACCATTTGACTCGGCGCTCGGCCGCCACGATCGTGACGACATCCCGCGTCAACGTCGACCGACGGAACCGATGACGGGCCTGCGTTGTTTGCGCTGCAGTACGGGTCATCACATATGCGGGTTTCCATGAAGAGCACATCAATTGCAGTCGCTGCTTTTTGCGCGCTGGCAGGACAGTCTACGCTGGCGTCCGCCCAAAGCGCGTGGAGTCCGTGGGACGGGCCACCGGCGGCGTCGCGGCAGGACGATGGGCGTTATGACGATCGCTACGGCGATCGTTACGAACAAGACGATCCGCGCCGCTATGACGACCGGCAAAACGGTGATCGCGATTACAACGACCGCGACGATGACTATGGCGACCGCCGCGCGGACGATCGCCGGTATCAAAATTACGACGATTATGGCCAGTGGGACGCCGCGCCTTCGGCCGCCGAAGAAGCAGAGGGCAGCAAGGCGCCAGGAGTCTCCGGTGGTCCCCGTCCCTACATCCGTGCTGTGGCGCCGCCGCAGGTGGCCTTTAAAGGCCCCTACGCGCCCGGGTCGGTTGTCATCGATACCAGCGCCCGCAAGCTCTACTACGTGACAAGCCCGACGACGGCGTTCGCATACTCGATCGGCGTCGGACGCCAGGGGTTCGCGTGGACGGGCAAAGAAAAAGTAGCGCGCATCACGGACTGGCCGGACTGGTACCCGCCGGCAGAGATGCGCCAACGCCGGCCCGAGCTTCCGCAGCGTATGCTGGGCGGTGTCCACAATCCGCTCGGTGCGAAGGCCATCTACCTCGGCAATACGCTCTACCGCATTCACGGGACCAACGATCCGAAGTCGATCGGCAAGGCTGAATCGTCGGGTTGTTTCCGAATGATGAACGAGAATGTGCTGCATCTGGCGTCGCTCGTCAAAGTCGGTACGGAAGTCACGATCGTTCGCTCTCTGAAGGGAAGCGTCGTTGCGTCCAGCGCTGCGCCGCAGGCGGCATCGAGCAATAAGGCGTCTAGCAACCGGGCGTGGAGAGACCGCACGTCGATCGAGAGAGTGCCGCGGCCGCGCTGGGACGATCGCGACTATTATGAACCTGAGCGTGATCCTTATGCCGACGATTGGAGCTAAGCGACAAGACATCGGTACTTGATCCGGCAAACTTTGCGCCGGGCTGACCCGATCCGCCAAAGCTCGTCGGCCAACTTATCCCCGCGGACTTTAGGACGACGGCTGCGAGCGCACGTCACGGGCCAGCGCGCACGGCAGCAGGCGACGAACGGTGCGGCTCTCCGCGTTGAAGGAGGCGTCATCCGAACGATCGCGTAGCGGCTGTCGACAAAAAAGCCGCCCGCTCTCTCGAGCGGGCAGCATGTAAATCAAGACCGATCTTTGATCTCAATCGGTCGATTTCTTTGGCACTTGAACGTCAACGCCCGGAGCTTGGACATGCGTGCCGGTCGCGTCTTTTTCGACGCGCGCAAACGGTGCGTCGACCGTCGTCTCGCCAGTCGCCTTGTTGGTCTCTACGCGTACGGCCGGGCCGTCGACCAGCACTTCGGTCTGTGAACGCTGGTACGCCGTGACCCCGCCGACCACCACTACAATGGCAAGGATGGCTAAAGCCAAAATTCCGATTTGACGGGTTTGCATCGCGTCACCTCTTTTTTAACTGCAGCCAGAGGTAGCAGAACGCATCGTATTGGCGGAATGTTCCAGAATGTCCGAGCGGTGTCGTGGCCGCTTCGTCACGCCCGACCAACGATTTCTGGGCTGATGCGTGTTAAACTGCCGCTATCGGCGTGGCGCCGGCGACTTGGGCTTGAGACGCCCCGTGACGCGCGCTACTTCGAGCCATGACGACAAAACCGATTCTGCCGGGCGATGGCCCGATCGAGCCCGTTGAACTTCGAACCGCGCTCGAAGAACGCTATCTCGCTTATGCGCTCTCGACGATCATGCATCGGGCGTTGCCCGACGTTCGCGACGGCCTGAAACCCGTTCACCGCCGCATCCTCTATGCGATGCGCGAGCTCAAGCTCAATCCCGAGAGCGGTTACGTCAAATGCGCCAAGATCGTCGGCGACGTGATGGGTAATCTCCATCCGCACGGCGATCAGGCGATTTACGACGCGCTGGCGCGCCTGGCTCAAGATTTCGCCGTGCGTTACCCGCTGGTCGACGGCCAAGGAAACTTCGGCAACATCGACGGCGATAACCCGGCCGCGCCGCGCTACACGGAAGCGCGCCTGACCGAGATCGCGAATGCCATCCTCGAAGGCATCGATGAAGACACCGTCGAGTTCCGCCCGAACTACGACGGCCGCGTCGAAGAACCGGTCGTGCTACCGGCGGCATTTCCCAATCTGCTGGCGAATGGCTCCTCCGGCATCGCCGTCGGCATGGCGACGAATATCCCGCCGCACAACGTCGATGAGCTTTGCGCGGCGTTGCTGCATCTGATCAAGCACCCGAACGCCACCATCGAAAAACTCGTCGAATTTGTCCCAGGTCCGGATTTTCCGACGGGCGGCATCATCGTCGAGCCGCACGAGGCGATGCTCGAGGCCTATAAGACAGGCCGCGGAGGATTCCGCGTCAGGGCCCGTTGGTCGCGCGAAGAAACCAGCCGCGGCGGCTATCAAATCGTCGTGACGGAAATTCCCTACCAAGTTCAGAAAGCCAAGCTCGTCGAAAAACTCGCCGAGCTGATGAGCGAAAAGAAACTGCCGCTGCTCGGCGACGTTCGCGACGAAAGTGCCGAAGAAGTCCGGCTGATTTTGGAGCCCAAGAGCCGGACAGTCGATCCGGTGCTGCTGATGGAAAGTTTGTTCAGGCTGTCGGAATTAGAGGTTCGCATCAGCCTCAACATGAACGTGCTGTCGGCGGGGCAGATTCCCAACGTCCTGTCGTTGCGCGACGTTCTCTCGCAATGGCTCGAGCACCGCATCGAAGTTCTGATCCGCCGTTCGACGTTCCGGTTGAAGAAAATCGAGCATCGGCTTGAAGTGCTCGACGGCTACCTCATCGCCTACCTGAATATCGATGAAGTGATCCGCATCGTCCGCCGCGAGGACGATCCGAAAGCCAAGCTGATCGCGAAATTCAAGCTCAGCGATGTGCAGGCCGAGGCGATCCTGAACCTGCGCTTGAGATCGCTATCAAGGCTCGAAGAAATCGAAATTCGCGGCGAGCACGACAAGCTCTCGAAAGAGTTGCGGGCGCTGAAGCAACTTTTGAAATCGGAAGATCTGCAGTGGGAGCGCATTTCCGAGGAAGTGAAAGCAACGCGCGATCGCTATTCCAAGAAGACGGCGATCGGCCGCCGGCGTTCGTCATTCGCCGATGCGCCGGAGGTCGAGATTGATCTTGCTGCGGCTCTTGTCGAAAAGGAACCGATCACCGTCATCCTGTCGGAAAAGGGCTGGTTGAGAGCACTGAAGGGTCATCCGGAAGATCTCTCGAAGCTCGAGTTCAAACAGGGCGACGAACTCAAGCGCGTGATCAAGGCGTGGACCACAGATAAACTGGTCCTGCTGACGACGAACGGTAAGTTTTTCACACTCGAAGCGGGCGCGTTGCCTGGCGGGCGTGGTCACGGCGAGCCGGTGCGTCTGATGATCGATCTGGAAGAAAACCACGACATCGTTGAGATGTTCGTGCACGACGCAACGCGTAAATTGCTCGTCGTATCGACCGCCGGTTACGGTTTTATCGTTTCGGAAGAAGAAGTCATCGCTTCGACGCGGAAGGGCAAGCAGATCCTTAACGTGACGGAGCCCGATGAGGCTCGCGTCTGCGTGGTTGCCGAAGGCGATTACATCGCGACCATCGGCGAAAATCGCAAGCTGCTCGTTTTCAAGCTCGAGGAAGTCAACGAGATGACGCGCGGCAAGGGCGTTATCCTGCAGCGGTTCAAAGACGGCGGCCTCTCGGACGCTCGCGTGTTCAAAAAGACGGATGGTCTGACGTGGGTTGATACCGCCGGCCGCGAGTTCGCGCTCTCCTGGTCGGAATTGCGCGAATGGGTTGGCGAACGGGCGCAGGCCGGACGCCTGGCTCCGAAAGGGTTTCCACGATCGAATTCGTTCGGGCCGCGATTTTGAATCGTGTGTTGATCGCCTGCGCTTGCCGCGGCGATATCGCATCGATACGAGTTGGAGGTATGGGCGGATTCATTCAGGCTGCGGCGGTCATTGTGGCGGTATTTTCCGTCACGATCTCGGACAGCCGCGAGCTACGTGCCGAGGCCGCCCCAGCGACCTGCGCCAAACAGGATTTCGAATCCGTCGTCGAGGAGGCTGCCGGCAGCCTGCGCGATCTCAACGCCAAGAACAGACCGGCATTTCAGGAGAAGCTTCGCGAACTCAAAGACAAGCGCAAGTGGAGTCACGATGAGTTCATCAAGCGGGCCAAGCCGCTCGTGCGCGATGATAAAACTGTGGCTTTCGATCAAACGACGGACGAATTGCTGTCCGCGATCGCGTCCATGGGGCAGGAAGGCGCGACGGCAGTGACGCCCGATTGCGCCGTTCTCCTCGAATTGCGGGCGCGCATGAAGGTTCTCGTCGAAACGCAGACCGCCAAGTGGGCTTACATGTTCCAGAAAATCGACGCCGAACTCGGCAACGATAAGTCTAGGGAAATTCACTGAAGGATGTTTCGCGCCAACGAGGGAGCGCCTTCAGATGTCGTCGTCGGAAGAGATGCGTTCCCAACGATCGGGGCCGAGCCGTTCCTGCGGTTTGAAGCGCGTTTTGTAGGCCATCTTCCGCGAGCCGTCGATCCAGTAGCCGAGATAGACGTAGGGCAGGCCGATACGCCGCGCGAAGGCTATGTGCTCAAGGATCATGTACGTGCCAAGTCCGGCGTCGACTTCATCCGGCTCGTAAAAACTGTAGACCATCGAAATGCCGTCAGTCAGCCGATCGCACAATGCGACGGCCTTCAGGGGCCAGGATTCGAAATCGAGATCGCTGCCCGCATCCTTCGGCTTTTCGCGATATTCCGTGACGAATGTTTCGATGACCGTGTCTTCGACCATCATGCGGTAATCAAGCATCGTCATGTCCGCCATGCCGCCATCGCTATGGCGTGCGTCGATGTAGGCGCGGAAAAGGCGAAACTGTTCGGGAGTCGGCGTCGGAGATGTGCGCCGTGCCACGAGCGTCGAATTTTTGGCTGATGCCCGCCGCATCGAACGGTCGGGTCGAAATTCGTCGACGATCACGCGCACCGAGACGCAGGCCTGGCAGCCTTCGCAATAAGGAACGTAGGCTATGTTCTGGCTGCGCCGGAAACCGGTCGTCAGCAAACGGTCGACCAGCTCAGCCGGCTTGTCGTGTGTCAGGTGCGTGAAGAGTTTTCGTTCGAGCCGGCCGGGCAAATAGGGACAGGGTTGCGGGGCCGTGACGTAGAACTCTGGGAACTTCTTTTGCTGCTCCGTCATTCGGACGCGATCCTCGGTCGACCCGGTGGTGATGATAAGGGGATGCGCCGGTCCGGATCAAGAGATCGTAAATTTTAGCGCAACACGAATAATGAAGTGGCGCGGCAAAATTATCTATGATCGTGCCGCAATTGCGCGGCGGCTTTTGCAAGAACGTTGAATATTCACACAACGGCATGCCGCGTTGCGGTGTTACCGGCAACCGTGGGCGTCACAGCAGGGCGGACAGCCTCCGCTTGATTAGAAGTGTCGGATCATTCGATCGTCGCCGGTTGCGCGGCGTCCGGGGTCGACGCGGCTATGTTTTGATGGGCGGCGCCATGACCTTGGCCGAGGCGCGCGCGTGGCTTGGGCCGGAGGTGCTGGCCATCGCATAGAGGCCGCACGCCAAGACCACGGCGATAGCTACGATACCGACCCAAAGCGCAGACTGCCGCACGAACCAGCCGACTGTCGGCGTTCCCACTACACGTCCGTCTTCCCAAGCCGATTGACCTGAAGGAACTTCGTGAACTGTCATCTGCCGAACTGCTGGAATTACCGTCTGCTTTGCCAATCAACCGACCCCACATCGCCTGCAGCCGCATGACTGCACAACCCGCAACTGCCGTGCCCGGTCAGAAATCGAATCAGGAGTTGCTTTCCTGCTGCTCATTTTGTGCTGAGGGTAGGGGCTGGAGGCGCGGGTGTGTCTGGGGAGTAACGCTTTTCGCGCCAGAGATGGGGGAGTTTAAGCAACAGATCTGAACAAACGTTATGTCAGCCAGTTTTAGATGCTACCTGCGACCGCCCGGTTTCTTGTGCCGTGTAATTTTTCCGACATACTTTGGCAAATGCTCTCTTGAAGAAGAAAAAGCCGTCTCGAGGAACCGCCCAGGGTAAACCGGATCACTCCGACGAGTGATCGAAGACCTGCACCTGGGGGTCCTATGATAGAGCTAGTCGTTGCGGTCTGCATGATAGACCAGCCGTCGCGTTGCAAAGACGTGACGTTGAATTTTGAGGGCGAAAGCGTCAACGCCCAACAATGCATGATGAATGGCCAAATCGAGATGGCTAAATGGGTCGGCGAACACCCGAACTGGGTCATCCGAAAATGGCGCTGCGGTATTGCGGGCCAGTTCGCTAAACTTTGACAGGCTCATGAGGGCTAAGGCGAGCTGAGCGCCAGCCGGCCTTCGGCTCCCCTGGCGGCTCTGCGGCCGCCGAGGGGGCGCGCGATTTCAAGCTGTCCGGCGTTTTGCTTCCCGCCCCCCGCTGACTGTCCTAAGCTTTTCGGCCTGATGCATTTGGCAAGCATCACCGTTCCGGCGATGGCCCGATCACGGGCGTCCCAAAATTAAAAGACCTGTCGGAAACTGCCGTGCCCCCCCTTCATTTATGGCCGCGAGAGTGGCTATGGAGGTCGGACGAAGTCGTTTCGGGCTTGAAGCTGTTCGGCATACTCGCCAACATTGGCTTATGCGAAGTTCCGCTGATTCCTGCTTCGGCGGGCGTCGCGAGATTAAAGGTTAGCGGCGTCGGGCCGGGTGAAGCTTGGCAATGCGCCTGCAGCTGCCGATTATTGGTGGCTGACGGCGTCAGCGCCGCTCCGGCGACGGGTTCGCCGCAACTTTAGGTTTGCCGTCAGGAAGGGTCATGAACCACCAACTCGTATTGCAGTTCCAGGGTGACGACGACGACACGGTCGAAAAGGTCATCGAGCTCGAGGATCGATTGATCGATGCGTTTGCCGGCTCGACGGCGGTCGAGGTCGACGGGCACGAGCCAGGGGACGGCGTGACCAATCTCATTCTCCTGGCCAAGAATGCGGCCAAGGTCTGGGAAAAGATCGAACCCATCGTCGAGGGTGCGGCCGACGAACTCGATGTCAACGCGGTGGCGTTTCGCACGCTCAACAGCGAGGAATTCACCGTGCTATGGCCAGTCGACTACGAAGGCGAATTCGAATTGGCGTGAGCGGTCGAGAGTTTGGACGAGTACTCGCGACGATCAGCGAGCTACAATCACCGGGCTTTGACGAATGAGCCGGGTGCATCTTCGATCACGCCGAGTTTGGCGCCGGCGGCTCGCTTAGGGATCCACCCGCCCGCTCGCTGCGAAAGCCATTCGATCCAATAAGGCCACCAGGAACCCTGAACTTCCGTCGCCGATGCTTGCCAATCGGCAATGCTCGTTATGGCGGTCCCCTTCGTCCAGTACTGATACTTGACCTTGTCGGGTGGGTTGATGACACCGGCGATATGGCCGGAACCCGCAAGCACGAACTCCACCGGGCCGCCGAACATCTGCGCGCCGCGGAAAACCGACGCAGCCGGAGCGATGTGATCTTCGCGCGTGGCAACGGAAAAGATAGGGAGAGTGATTTTCTTGAGATTGAGTTTCACGCCGCCAATCGTCATCTCGCCGCTGGCGAGCCGGTTTTCATTGTAGAACTCGCGCAGATAAAATCCGTGGTTGGCGGCCGCCATCCGTGTCGAATCCTGGTTCCAGAACAAGAGATCGAACGGGAAGGGCTTCTTGCCGAGCAAGTAGTTGTTGACGACGTAGGGCCAGATGAGGTCGCGCGGCCGCATCATATTGAATACGTTCGCCATGCGGGAGCCGTCGAGAAACCCACGCTCGGTCATCAGCGTTTCGAGACTGTGGAGCTGGGTATCATCGGTGAAAAGCAGAAGATCGCCGGCGAGAGAAAAGTCCACCTGGGTCGCCAGCAGTGTGCAGCACTTGAAGGGATCTTCGCCGCGCTGGGCGAGATAAGCGAGCCCGGTCGCAAGTGCGGTGCCGCCGACGCAATAGCCGAGAACGTTGATCTTCTCGACGCCAGTTTCATCTTGAACCGCACGAACCGCTTCAAGAATGCCTTCGAGGATGTAGTCCTCGAAAGTCTTCGCTGCGAGACGCTCGTCCGGGTTGACCCATGACACGACGAAAACCGTGAAGCCTTGATCGACGACGTATTTGATGAAGCTCTTGGGCCCGGTCAGATCGAGGATGTAATATTTGTTGATCCACGGCGGCACCATCAGCAGTGGCCGTTCGCGAACCTTATCTGTCGTTGGCGTATATTGGATGAGCTGCAGCAGGTCGTTTTGAAAGACGACCTTGCCCGGGGTTGTTGCGAGGTTGCGCCCCAGTTCGAAGGCGTTGGCGTCGGTCTGGCTGATTTTCATCAAGTCGCCGGATCGCTTGAGATCGTCGGCGAGCAGATCGGCACCGTTGAGCAGATTGCGGGCGTTGGACGCCAGCGTCTCGCGCAGCACCTCCGGGTTGGTTGCCAGGAAGTTCGTCGGCGAGAAGGCGCTCGTCAATTGTCGCAAATAAAACTCGGCGCGGTGACGCTCCCGCTCATCGAGATCGGGCGTCTCCGCAAGCCGCTGCTCCGCCCATCGACAAGCCAAGAGATAAGCCTGTTTGCAGAAGTCAAAAAAAGGATTGTGGCTCCACTCCGGATCCTTGAATCGATTGTCGCCGGGAGCGGGCTCGATGAGGGGCGGAATACCCATTCCCATCATGCGCCCGAGAACGTTATTCCAAAGCCCTGCGAACTGGCTGAAGAACAATGCCTGCGCTTCGGAGAGCTTGACCGGGTCGGAGAGCCACGTCCGCAGCAGCGACGACAGCGTCTCGGTTGCAGCCGAAAACTCACTGGCTGAGGTGTAGGGTCCGAGTTTCGCGTCAGGGCGTGCCGCGAGCTGGGCAAAAGCCGCGCTGCCGCGTTCAAACGCCTTCAGAAAGTTCGATGCGAACTCTTCTGGATTGGGTATGAAGTAGTTCGAAAGAAGCGAACGCGGTTCGTTGCTGTCTTGCGGCATGTGAAGGTCAAAAACTTTCCATTAACGAAGGCTCGGCGCGGCGGCGGTGAATTTCGCTTTGTCTGCCAAAACATGAATAGACAGTGCCCGTTAGGGACCCGTCGATCAAGCCGAATCGGCTGGGCGTTCGTACCTCCGAAAGTAGGCATTTGATGTGCGGAGACGCCCGCGGCACATTTACCCTCGCAGTGCAAAAATTTTGCGAAAGCCAGTTCATCAACGCTGTTTCGCGATGCGCCGCGCCGCAGCACTGGACGGGACGCAGCGGGCAGGCGTAAAGAGGGCGGCAGTCGGCGGCGAGCTCGATAGACACTGGCCATCCGATGCCCACGAATTGCCATGGGCCGCGAGCCGATGACGCCATGATGACGCCGTCCCCGTTCCGGCGCCGAGGGGTAAAATCTTTGAGCGAAGACTTTCACCGCATCAAGCGCCTGCCGCCCTATGTATTCGCGGAGGTGAACCGTTTGAAGGCGGCGGCGCGCGCCCGCGGTGCCGACATCGTCGATCTCGGCATGGGCAACCCCGATATGCCGACGCCGCAGCACATCGTCGACAAGCTGATCGAGACGATCAACAAGCCGCGCACGCATCGGTATTCGGCGTCGAAGGGCATACCTGGGCTACGCAAGGCACAGGCGGCATATTACGAGCGCCGGTTTGGCGTGAAGCTCGATCCCGAGACGGAGATCGTTGCTACGCTCGGGTCGAAGGAAGGCTTCGCCAACATGGCACAGGCCATCGCCGCGCCGGGCGACGTTGTGCTCGTTCCGAACCCGACCTATCCCATCCACGCCTTCGGGTTCATTATCGCAGGCGCTGTGATCCGGCATCTGCCGGCAAGCAATGGAGACGACTTCCTGCGGGCCATCGAGCACGCGGTGCAGCATTCAATTCCGAAGCCGCTGGCGGTCGTCATGTCGTTTCCGTCCAATCCGACGGCAATGACCGTCGGCCTGGACTTCTACAAGGAAGCGGTGGCGCTGGCTAAGAAGCTCGACATCATTATTCTCTCGGACATCGCCTACTCGGAGCTCTATTTCGATGGCAATCCGCCGCCGTCGATCCTGCAAGTGCCCGGCGCCAAGGACATTGCCGTCGAATTCACGTCGCTTTCAAAAACGTACAACATGCCCGGCTGGCGCATGGGCTTCGCAGTCGGCAACGAACGACTGATCGGCGCCTTGGCGCGCGTCAAATCGTATCTCGATTACGGCGCCTTCACACCTATTCAAGTGGCGGCCGCGGCGGCCCTGAACGGTCCGCAAGAGTGCGTCGACGAGATCCGCGCCATGTATAAGAGCCGCCGCGACGCGCTCGTCGAAAGCTTTGGGCGGGCGGGCTTTCCCATCCCATCTCCGCCCGCGACGATGTTTGCTTGGGCGCCGGTGCCAGAGCGCTTTCGTCATCTCAGTTCCGTCGCGTTCGCCAAGCTCCTGATCGAGGAGGCTGACGTGGCAGTTTCTCCGGGCGTCGGCTTTGGGGAGCATGGCGAAGGCTTCATCCGCATTGCGCTCGTCGAAAATGAGCAGCGCATCCGCCAAGCCGCACGCTCGATCAAGAAACTTTTTTCCGACCCGGCACAGTCTTCGCAGACAATGCCCCGCCCCCAGAAATCCGCCAGTCAATAACCATCGCCCCCATGGAACCCCTCAAACTCGGTATCGCCGGACTTGGTACGGTTGGCGCCGGCCTGTTGGAACTTCTGACGGCCAACGGCGCCCACTTCGCCAACATCGTCGGCCGCGAGATCCGCATTACCGGCGTTTCCGCGCGCTCGCGCAGCAAGGCGCGCGATGCGGCGACCGCCGGTATTCCCTGGTTCGACGATCCGGTGGCGCTGGCTCGCGATCCGTCGAACGCGGTGTTCGTCGAACTGATCGGCGGCGAGGACGGTATAGCCAAGGCCGCGGTCGAGGCGGCGCTCAACGCCAAAAAGCATGTCGTGACCGCCAACAAGGCGCTCCTTGCAAAACACGGCTTCGAACTGGCACGGCTGGCCGAAAAGAACGGCGTCGCGCTGAATTTCGAGGCGGCCGTGGCAGGCGGAATCCCGGTCATCAAGACGCTGCGCGAGGCGCTGGGCGCCAATCGCGTGCGGCGCGTCTACGGCATTCTGAATGGCACCTGCAACTATATCCTAACGCAGATGCAGACCGAGAAACGGCCATTTGAGGACGTATTGAAGGAGGCGCAGGCGCTTGGCTATGCCGAGGCCGATCCGACCTTCGACATCGGTGGCTTCGATACCGCGCACAAGCTGGCTCTGTTGACGAGCCTTGCCTTCGGCACAAGGGTCGCTTTCGACCAAATTCACGTCGAGGGCATTCAATCCATCACCCAAGCCGACATCGAAGCGACCGACAGCCTCGGCTATCGGATCAAGCTTCTGGGCGTCGCAACCGAGACCGAGAGCGGCATCGAGGCGCGCGTGTCGCCAGCACTCGTTTACAAGGACTCGGCCATCGCCGAAGTTTCGGGCGTCACCAATGCCGTTGCGATCGACGGTGATTTTTCCGGCAACATTCTGCTCGTTGGTGCCGGAGCCGGCGCCAAACCGACGGCTTCGGCCATAGCGGGCGATATCCTCGACATCGCGCGGGGTCTCATCGTTCCACCATTTGTCACGCCGACCGCCAAGTTGAAGGCGCATAAACGTGCCAAGCTCGACCAGCACTACGGTTCGTACTACGTGCGCCTAGCACTCTACGATAAACCGGGTGCGATGGCCGCCATCGCCAGGCGCATGGGCGATCGCGGCGTCTCGCTCGAAAGTATCGTGCAGCATCGCCCGCAGACGCTTCACGCGCCCGGCGCAGCTTCTCACCTTTCGAAGGACAAGGCTCAGCCGGTCATCATCATTACGCATGAAACGACGGAAGAAGCGATGCGCAAGGCGCTCGAAACCATCGAGAAAGACGGCAACGTCACCGAACGCCCGCAAATGATACGCATCGAGGAGCTATAGAATTCTGTGCAATTGAGCGCGCTGCGCGCGGAAGGGTAGGACATGAACGGCATCGATCAATCGAACGGGAAGCACGGTCCGGGGCTTGAGCGCATTCTGGTACTCGAAGTGGCGCGCGTCACGGAAGCGGCGGCTATCGCAGCCGCGCAAATGCGCGGGCGCGGCAACGAAAAAGCTGCCGACAAGGCCGCCGTCGACGCGATGCGCCGGGAACTCGGGCGCGTTGAAATCAGGGGTACCGTCGTTATCGGCGAAGGCGAGATGGACGAAGCGCCGATGCTCTACATCGGCGAAAAGGTCGGCATCGGCGAAGGTCCCGAGGTCGACATCGCGGTCGATCCGCTCGAAGGTACGACGCTCTGCGCGAAATCCATGCCGAACGCACTCGCGGTGCTCGCGATTTCCGAACGTGGCGGGCTCTTGCATGCTCCCGATATGTACATGAACAAGATCGCCATCGGGCCGGGCTATCCGGACGGAACCGTCGATCTCGACGCGTCGCCTGCAGAAAACCTCAACGCCCTCGCCAAGGCCAAGGGCGTCCCGATTGGCGAGATCATGGCGTGCATTCTCGATCGGCCCAGGCATGCGGAATTGATCCGTGCCGTGCGCGAGGCAGGCGCCGGTGTTCAGCTCATTCCGGACGGAGACATTGCAGGCGTCATCTGGACCACGGACCCTCGCGAGACGGGCGTCGATATCTACATCGGGTCGGGTGGCGCGCCGGAAGGCGTTCTTGCGGCCGCGGCTCTGCGGTGCATCGGCGGTCAAATGGAAGGCCGGTTGATTCCGATGAAGGACGAGGAGCGCATGCGCGCCGAGAAAATGGGCATCACCGACATCAACAAGAAATTCAAGCTTGAGGACATGGCATCGGCCGACGTCGTGT